>Ga0307986_10000078_pt1 | contig 62961 bp, 64 predicted proteins | sample EllFjometageno82_FD_203170 | JGI IMG/M metagenome (GOLD analysis project Ga0307986, IMG submission 203170) | Marine microbial communities from Ellis Fjord, Antarctic Ocean - #82 | ecosystem: Environmental > Aquatic > Marine > Unclassified | place: Southern Ocean | collected 2014-10-09 | reverse complement strand
TAGCGTTAGGGTTTCATCGTCGAAATCTGTAACTACCCCATCTACGTATCTACCTATCACGACCTTATCGGTTTGGGATTTAAATACCAGCGAAGATTCAGGATGCCAAATTGTATTGGATGATTTAATCCGTTTCAAAATAATTTTTTTACCATTTCCATTATTCATTTATAATATTTTTGTAATTGTTTAAATAATAGAAAATATTATGTTATTATAAATGATACCCCCCTTTGAGAATATAATACCTTGGAGAAGAAATAAAGTTAATGTATCCCCTGACCCATACTGTCATCAATACACGTATTATCATAAACCCAAATATTTTCTAACCGATAATTCGGTTTACGGCACTGGTAGAGGAGTCGAAGTGCTCAAATATAAGAATACCGAGAGATATAGTAATAAATTACCCCATATTGATTACATTCCTTATTTACACGAACCCCGTAGGGTGGGTGGTGTACAAGGGTATTTACAAACCACTAACTTCCAACGTTCCAATAAGTATATAATATAAGAGTTGTTGAGCAATTATATTATATATTATTTTTATTTAATAACAACAATCATAAAACATAATGCCGAAAGAAGATAAAACACGATGGCAAAAGAGTGCTAATATTTATTTCTTGTTGTACGGATTAGTGATAATAGCTACATATGGATACTGTAAAAAAGCCATAAACAAATTGAATGCTATAACACCACTGGGTGAAAAAGACCCGATTAACCGGTCTATATTAGGGTTATTAATATTAGGTATTATATGCGTGATATTATCAGTACTTATGTTATTTATGGGTAGCAGTGAGCTATCTATTTATATGGGTATCGTATTTATAATATCTATATCGGTTGTAGGGTTGTCTGTATGGGCGGGTAAGTCTGGTATATGGTCTGATAATACTGATACAGTTAAAAAACAAACAATTGATATAAAAAATGGATTGTCCGTTGTAACTATCATGGCGATCCCAGCAATACTGATCATCCTTGAATATTACTTTGATTTATATAAATGTAATAGTTCATCTTGTAAAAGTAGATTTGGGTTCGAATACTGAGGGGGTAGCGAAGAACAAACAATCGTATAATTTCCGGTAATTATCTTAGTAATGATTTAAATCGTTAGAATGACAATCTATAATATAGATTCGACAGACAAGATATAACCAGAAAAAATGTTTGTTAAAAATAAAATAAAATACACAATAAAGAATGACTTCTTCAAAAACATCTACTGGTAAAACAAGTCAGTTAATGATACTTGTTATGTGGTTTCTAGTGGTAGTGGGTCTTCCACTAGTCGTTATATATTATATAACTAAAAAAGATAAAGATGGTGAAGGTTTTGAGGGTGGCGGATGTCCCTTAAAGGATAACTTCGCAATGAAACATTTCGACGAACAAAGACGTATTAGGGGTGCGGGTGACGAATATAAATATAATTTGGATGCCAAGTGTATGAGTAATCTTCAGAAATTTATAAGTCTCCCCCAACTTTTTAGGTCGAATAAGAATCATATCGCTAATAGGCAATCAGATAGTTTACCTCCTATGTTCGATGATAATGGAGAATGCGCAAGAGAGGTTATATAAATATCAGACAGATATAAAATCGATTTGTTATTTATACATCTGATAAGAAATTAACCAATCTAACAATGTCATCTACAATGCAAAATACGCAAGTAATCCATCCTAGTGATTATGATGCTAACAATATTATCTTCTCTGATCCTATTCAGGGAAATATTCCAGACAGCAAGCCCGCTATTTCCTTTCAGAGGATCAACATTACAACCAAGAACGCCGATGGCACAATCGGAGAGCTTGTTATTCCTACAAACAGGGTTTTTTCGTTCGGGGTAACCGAAAATACAAGTCAAGAGACTGGTAAGGTCAATGGGTGGACGTTCCCACTATGTCTATGGAGCCGGGATGGAGTTACGGAGGAAGAGAAGAAGTGGACCGATACGTTTAATAATATCGTTGATAAGTGTATCGATCATATTATCGACAACAAAGAGGAGCTGGATAAGTTCGATCTGGAGCGAAGTGACTTGAAAAAGTTCAACCCTCTTTACTGGAGGAAAGAGAAGAAGATCGTTAACGGAAAGACTGTGATGGATGTCGTAGATGGAGTTGGACCGACTCTTTATTCGAAGCTGATTTACTCCAAGAAATCAGACAAGTTCCTGACCAAGTTCTTTGATATTAATGACAATCCTATCGATCCTATCGATATGCAGGGTAAGTATTGTTATACTAACTCTGTCGTCAAGATCGAGTCGATTTTTATCGGTAATAAGATTTCTCTACAGGTCAAGCTGTACGAATCGGTTGTCGAGCCTATCCAGAGTGGTATGAAACGCCTGATTCCGTCCAGGCAGGTATCTAATCCAACCGTTAATGTTGGGTCTTCGGATAGCAAGCCGTTTACATCGGATGAACAGGACGACGGTTCGGATTCAGACGACGGTAGTATCCAGGACTCCCCTCCCAAGCCGATTGGTAAAAAGGTGGTCGTAAAGCGCAGGGTTCTTAAGAAGTAGGAATATAGGATTATTTACTTTTATATTTAAAAAAATATAAAATATATAATAAAAATGAAACATGCTGTTATGTTAGGTAGTGCTCCAGACAAAGTTTTGGATACCAAACTAGTTCATATAGAAGACTCTGATACGAGATTGGGATTGATCAAAGATCATAAGTTCGCGATTGTTAAATTTTCGGCTGATTGGTGCGGTCCTTGTAAACGAATCGCTCCTATCTACGAAGAGATGGCGAATAAAGACACGGATGATTGTGTATACATGTCAGAGGATATTGAATTAGATTGTGGTGAATACGCAGAGGAGATTTCGGCGTTACCAGCTTTCCATTTTTTTAGAGACGGTGTGTTCATAGGAAAGTTATTGGGGTGCGATGTTGACGTGTTGGTTAAAAAGATCGAAGATTTGAAGTCCATATAAAATTAGTTTATATAATTGATATTTTATTAATTATACAAACATGACACTTGATGTATTATTTATCGGAGATCCCCATTTCCAGATCGCTAATATCGCAGATGTTGATATATTCATGAAGGAAATAAGAGAATTTGCAAAGGAACGGCTGCCTGATATCATAGTTATATCGGGTGATTTACTACATACACATGAACGACTGCATACATTAGTGATGAATAAAGCATGTGCCTTCATACAGGATATGACAGCCATAGCGTATACATATATACTGGTCGGGAACCATGATTATATATCAAATACCCAGTACTTATCGGACAATCATTGGATGAATTTTCTAAAGAATTGGCCCAATTTAACCATAGTCGACCGAGTCATAATGGATAATATATCAGGACATGATTTGGTGTTTGTTCCATACGTTTACCCTGGTAGATTCAAGGAAGCTTTGAATACTCTAGATTACGATGTTAATAAATGCGATTGTATATTTGCCCACCAGGAGTTCAAAGGTTGTAAAATGGGTGCTATAATATCTGATATAGGAGACGACTGGTTAGCCAGCGCCCCGCTTGTTGTTTCGGGTCATATTCACCAGAGTCAGTGGGTTGGAAAAAATATATATTATCCCGGGACTCCAATGCAGCATAGTTTCGGGGAATCAGGTAATAAGAGTGTTGTAATTCTTTCATTCTCAATGGATAAACCATGTCAAATAGATGAACATTGTTTGAATGTTCCTACCAAAAGAATCCTCTATGTTCACGTAGATGAATTAGATGATTTAGATATAACAGTAAAAACAGATGAGAAAATTAGAATTACGTTAAAAGGAACTATACAGCAATTTAAGTCGGTTAAGAAAACGTCAGTGTTTACTAAATTACTAGACCAAGGTATCAAGATATCGTTTAAAACAGAAGAGGAAGATGTTCCTGAATACTCTGACACTAATAAAGCAAATGTATCGTTCACTAAGACGTTGGATGATCTAGTTAAGGAAAACAAAGATACGTTTCTGACAGAGGCGTATGAATATGTGCTTCACGATCGTAACATATTATCAGATGATATTTTTTTTTTATAAAGTAATTATAATTTTTTTTATACTTATAAAATAGATAATGACGACACCCAGATATAGTAATGTTAAGGACTTATATCGGCAAAAGGATACCGATACCCAATTACAGTCTATTCTCGAAGCCTTTCATGATAATTTTAACACTAACCCCCCAACTGAACAAAATAATTACCCGGAAATAAACGGGCATGGGCAATATCCTAATGAAAACTACAAACAACAGCAACCCGAAGAAGATAATCGTGAGCAACAACCCAGGTATCAACAACAGCAACAACAACAACAACCCATGCAACAACCCAGGCAGCAACAACAACCCATGCAACAACCCAGGCAGCAACAACAACAACAACCCAGGCAGCAACAGCAACCCATGCAACAACCAAGGCAACAACAGCAACCGTTAGAAGAACAACCGCTTGATTCGTACGCAACAGATGTAACTATTATGAAAAATACTATCAATGGTTTGATTAAAGAAATAAAGGATTTGAAGGATAATTTAGACGAATGTAATCATAAGAGAACGCATATTGAGTGCCACGATGTAAGAGAACATTTACAAGACTGTACTTTATGTGGTATGACATGTGGTCGTCCCAGATATGAGAAAGATCATTTTAAACACAAAGAACCATTTATACCATCGGATGACCCTTCGAAGAAGAAGAATTCTGATTTAATAATGTGGCTTGTTATAGCCCTCGCTTCGTTTGTTATAATATCTATTGCTATAAAACATTATCTGTTGTAAATATTAGATTAATTCCATTTTATATAAAATGGAATTATAGTCTGCTTTAATATATGAATTGTTGTCTTAGACAGGGTTCCATCTAGATTCCGCTTCCGCGTAACTCATTGATTGTTTACCCGTTCGCACGTTAACGGAATTATGGAAATCTACGAAAAACCTGAACAAGAACTGTTTGTTAGTGACTACTCGTTTAAGATATTGATAGTTCTCTTCCAAGAATTCACGCGCGTGTCCTTTACATATCGAACAAGGAAGGATGGTAGGTATACTAAGAATAAACTGGAACATACCTGTTTGTTCTGACTGGGTTGGGTTATTCGAATAATAAGCAGCCGAATGGTGAATAACAAACCAATAATTAGGACCCCACGAGTTTGTTCCTGTTCGAGCCATTGATCGTTGTTTGGTTCCGTTTACTTGGTCATCAAATATGTTTATGGTTACGGGAGATACCAACACTTCCTCTTTTTTTTTGGTGACTACTCGAATATCATCGTTTATAATCACAGCGTTTGCATATTGATTAAACATATCTATTATTTATTTATCACATAAAAAAAATTAATTTATAAATTTTAATTTACTAACTACGAATCTATAATAATTATAGTTGGAATCTATTTGATACTTTACGATAAAGTTTTTTAAGTTATCCGTATGTATCGGCCCACAGTAGGGTACCTCGACATCACATACATCCACAAAATCTGTGAATAAATCTCGGACCCGACTATGATTTAGAATAGATACATCTAACTCTGTTTGTTGCTGTATATTCTCTATATTGTGATATTGTCGTATGTATTTGTAAGCGGTATAAGCACCTACCCCTGGGATATTTGTATTATAATCAGTACCGCACATTATACAGTGATCTAATAATTGTTTATTTGTTAACTTCAAGGATGTGCATAATTCAGCGTGTTCCACTTTACATACAGTGTTATTAAACGTATCTATTTTCGATAGACAAATAGGGGCACCGTACGCGATAATATCAGTATCGTCTGATAACACAGCCTTCACTTTACCATCCATGCATAATTTAGAACAATATTTTTCAGCTTCTCCAGGTGCATCCAAGTACGGAATACTAAGTATGTCGAGTAACTCCTTGATTGTGTCGAAATCACCAGGTGAAATATCAATGATCTGTTTCTTTTTTTTGTCAATCAACTCTTCCATGAACAGCCTAATATCATCAACCTGTTTATCGTGTATAAGACGCGTTATATGGTCGGAAATTATGTTATTGGTAATATAATCACTCAACCCCTCTTCCAACATTTTAACGTTACTGATAAGTTGATTTTTTGAATTTTTACGTTTTGTTTGTTCCCCTATTTTTTCAACCGGGGAAATACCATCGAATACGAAACAGCAATGTACACTACTGTCCCGCATGCTTTTTATTAAATTCAGAAATCCCTCTATCCATAATTCACCCATGACCGCTTTGTATTTATATAAAAACAACGATGTGTCAATTGCTATTTTCTCGTACATGAAATGTGATAAATGCACAACCGTAAATACTTCATCTTCGTGTGTAGTATCTTTTAAAAATTTATTGTAATTAGATTTGATTCCCATGTTTTGTTTTTGTTTAGGTTTGTTAAATGTAAAAATTGATTTTAATATACATTCTTTGTTAGTTAAATAAAGAATGGTAGTTATACGTATAGTCAGAATAATTCCCATTAACAGGGTGGTAACAAACCCTTACTTATTTAAATCATCAAATGCAGAAGCAGTAAGAAGGTTGTATGTCAAAACCCTTGCCAATATGCTTAAGGACGGTTTCATTAACCCGATAAAAACGATAATATTATAATTCTTCATATATAAAAACAAGATTTAGAATATGGATGAAGAGGATTTATCATGTAGAATATGTCTAGTAGAAATAGACAAAACACATGGGACTGTTGAAATACCATGTAAACATCCGTATTGTATTAATTGTTTTATATTGCACATGCGAACGGATCATAGATGCGCTACGTGCAGAGTTCCTATTATACGAGAAACTAAGGTAGTAGAAGAACCAGATGTCACTGTGTGGAGCGATGGGATTGGAGATGGTGCTATAATACCAGAGGATGAAGGGATTGAATATATGCTAGAGGATGATGACGACAATGATGATAGTATAGACTACTCTATGGAAGGGTTTAACCTAACCAACGAAGAAGAACCCACCGAATTAAATGAATCGAGCGATATTGATATTATATCAGAATCAAATAGAATATATAGAATATTAAATAGCGGTGAATTATTTGAATACAGAGAACCTATCAGATATTGCTTACGCGAAAAAATACTAGACCGGTTCAAGGATTCCAACGTAGAAATACTTGGTGCTGTGCATATATGTATTAACATGATTATTGCCATACTACCCGTAGATATGAAATATTATACGTGGAGTATTATACATGATACTATAGAGATTATGCACGACGCTATCGATGTTGTATCTAATACTTCTTCTACTTAATTATTATTACAACTAATAATAATAAAAGAATCAAAAAAAAATAGTTGTTATAAATAAATTATAAGTTGTTATGTTAAGTTTACATAGTATAAGTAAAAATTTATTCAAGGTTATATTTGTAGCGTTTCTAACACTTACTTTGATCACCGTATATACATTGATCGGGCCGACGGAAGTAAAAAGTACATATAATTTTAGACCATATCCGACAATCAACCCCGGTGATCTACCTGATAATACAAGCACTAAAAATTCGTGTTTGGTTACAGCAAAACAATGCACCAAGACAGACGATTGCCATTCATGTGATACCGGAACCGTAGAATTTGATTGTACTCCTATAACAGACTCGAATAAATCACAATACGATTTCCATAAAACCCCTCTGCAGCCTAATAAGAGTTATTGTCTACCTAGTATCAAGGAAGCTCCTCGAGCCAATCAGTATACGTCCAAATACGTATGGACTGACGACGGTGTTTCCCAAAAATGGGACGTGCAATGTTTATACCCCGATATGTATGATGACCCCGCAAGTGGTTGCACGAATCAAAAAGTGTGTGTTAACACCAGCGAGCCGTCGAAAGTAAATGGGTTTAACAAGAATCAATATAAATTAGTTGGTACATCAGGTGTACATGCTGGTAAACAATGGGACCCTATAATAGAACACGATGACGATGCGCATATGCGTATCAGCCCTTACAGTATAAATGCGAGCGGTGGGTCAATATTTGCATGTAATTGTAATTCGATAGATACAAGCGATATGAGAGGGCTTCCGTACACTACCCTACCTAACGACCCATATACATGCCATTTAGATTCTTGTTGGAAAAATAATAGTTACGCTTACCACGGACTCATTAACGAATCTGACGATCCCGTCACAACAGGGTGTGATCCATCTAAAGATAAATGCGATTGTAAATGCGAAAATAACGGCGGTTTGACTATTTTACACGGGAAAGATAAAGGGAAATGCGTGCCTAGCGTGCAAGTATGCAAAGAGATACCAACTGATCAGAATCTCGGTAGCTGGGACAATGATAAACAAAGTTGTAACTGTCAAATTGACCAGGCTAACGGGGCTTACAGCCGAACATGTCTGAATGATAATATCAAGTATAGTGATTTAACTAAAGTTCAAAAAGATAAATTGTGGCCATGTGACCCAGCTTCCGCGGTAGATCAATGTTACAATGGAACGAAGTGTATTACTTCCGAAACACCCGGTTTATCTTTCTGTGGTTGTCAATCAAGTGAAAATGTCATGGGTTCTGAATGCATAACACCGTGCAGCCCTGTTAGTCCGTGTTTAAATAACGGAACATGTCTCATTAACAATGATGGAACCCATGGGTATTCATGTAAGTGTTTGGAACCAGTGCTTCAACCAGATAGTACTCGAGTAGGTTGTGATGGAAAGAAGATCGGATTTACGTACGGTGGTAAGAATTGCGAATCTATATTGTACAACCAAGGTACCGTTATTAAAAAACAAAGCACTCCGTGTACACTTTTGAAAGTATGCCCATTTCCGTGGGGTACGACGTGTGAACTTAATACGTCTGATACGCACGGTGGTGCCAAATGTACCGGGAAGTCTAAATATATTAAAAATGAAAAACATCGTGGAATGGGTGGTGGTTATGAAACTCGTAATTTAACATGTAAATAATACCATGTGTTTTTAAAATCTATATTTTAAAAACTTATTTATTTTGTAACGTAGAAACATTTATGCTTTCTGGTCGATTTAAAAGCATTCCATTGGGTAAATTCAAGTGATATAAGCTGGGTGTTTTTGTATAATAGTTTGTTGATGTAAGTAACGTATTCAGAGATTGAATATTTGTTCTTATCTAATATATAACTATTATTTATAAATTTAATCAGGTCTGAATCTAGTTTTATTTTTGCAATATAACTTTCTTTTGTACGAGACATTACGTAATATCCCTCCACTGACACCACTATATGCATAATCGCATTGGATTCGTCAGTCGTATCATAAAACGCCAAATAATCACTCTTCGACGGCCATCCTTTCATCACTTTATTACGCGTGTATGCTTCCGATGGGTGCGTGTGAAACGTGAATAACCCATTCGGTACATGCACTGATTCTTCCCCCCCGTCTTTAATAGAATCTATATCAATCCCCAATACATGATCTAAATCACTAGTCACCCTTACGACTTTCAATTGACCACCAATTTCTTTCTGGGAAATAGTGCTATCCTTGTTACTCGTTCGTCTCCTACCCGTTATGGTACGCATATATTCTATCAAGCTGTCATCTAATCGTATGTTCATGTGTGATATTTCACCTGATTGTTGATTGTTTTTTAGCATGAACCGGGTCTTGTTATATACCTGGTCCGTGTCGTGGACAGGTATTAGATCATTCAGTCGCGATAACCGGAGTTGGTCTTTCCCTACCAACTCCGGGTTAACAAACCCTAAACCAATCACATTCTTAGTTGTTTTAAGATCATTTGGATTCACGTGCGTTACCAGCTTCATGTTATTCGGTAAATAGGTGACTGTGTGTTTTAACACATCTTTCGATATAGTATCACCGAACACGGTACAAGATGAATAATCATAATCACATATAAAAAAACTTACGTTCGTTATTGAAGAAATAAAAATATCTGAATTTATAAACGTATATCTATGTTCGCTTTCCTCTGCTTTTAATTTGATTCGTTTGGGTATCAGCACGACCACTCCCTTGTAACCATGCCCCGCTGGAATACCACGTTCTTGTAAAAAAATATACAGCGGTTCATTTCTATTTAAATTGTCGATATCTAAAAGTAAAGATTCCATTTAATATTTGTAAATATTAAATTCTATTTTTTCTTTTTGCGGTTAAATAATAAAGATATATGAACATTCACCCGTTATGGTTTGTGTGTATCACCGTCAGGTCCGTGTTAGCTATCATAGTATGGAATTTACAGCAGAAAAAGACAATTGACACCGGACTCGATATTAACAATATAATGACATTGCTTCTTCTACTAATAGCAATAGGTTTCGTATATAAATCCGTTACGGGTTCAAATAACGAAACCCAATTAGCACCTGTATTTTGGCACAGTACTAGGTTCGTGCATGCGATTCTATTCACATCTGCATTTATTGCATTATTCATGGGTCGTCCCAAAATTAGTTCATTGCTCATCGCATCGGACGTATTGTTTTCTATAATATACCGGGTTACAACGGATCAATAGCTAACAACCGGTTTCATTTAAATAAATACTAGTTATTTAAATTATATCTAACCATTACCATTTTACCTGAATGAAAAGTCCACTTTTATCCTACTTGATACCGACTTATATGTGGTACCAACCGACTGGAAGCACTCATTTGTATATTTACGTAACCCATTCATCTCTTCGAAATAAGAGCTATCGTCAGTAATCGGTTCTCCATCACTAACGGATCTACTGAGAGTATCTTTGAATCGGTAGATGATCTCGACCGCCAACTGTGTATACATCACGATAATATCTTTGACCTCTTGTCGTTTGGAATGTCTTTTGTGCCTCATCTGGACCCGTCGCTTGAAAACGTCCTCGTTGATCACGTTTCGAAGATAGGCTATTCGTAATACCGTTGTATCAGGGGTGTCACCATCATCGACAAATGAAGGAAGATCATATCGAATGATATGAGATAACCTAGTGATCATACGAATCATTGACATGGATGTATATTCTTCCCAATTAAGACGATCGAGAATCCTGTAAAAACTATTACAAAAATACGCATCCAATTCTCTACCGCACTGAACCTCTAACGGATTCCTCTGTTCGAGATTTCTAGTACGAAGATACTCGAAATAATGAGGATTGTGAATTCTCGTCTCAATACGACCGCTAACCCAATCCCACGCAGTGTTACACTGCGTGCACCACATCTGGTTACATCCATCGATCTTGGTGATGTTGATTGAACAACCAGGGCATGGTTTAGATTCGCTCACGATCAGTTCGGCGGTGGCGAGCGCGTCTGGGTCACATGTATGTTCTGTGTCACGGACAAGGGGGATATGACATTTCGAACATGCTTTCGTGTCGCATAAGCCGCATTTCCACCCAGACGATAAAAACCCTTTACATTCTTCGACAGGGCATTTCCGGATAAATCGACGTTCTACAACCTTCTTAGTCTTTATCTTACCGTCATTTCCGTTAATAAGCTTCAATCTACATATCGATTTGTCATGCGCTACCTTTCGTTCAGCCAGTGATAATCGCGATATGACCTTGTGCTCGTCTTTATATCTATGATCAAAAAAACAAATATACTTACTCGTTTTTCGTTGTTTTACACCACAACTGTACCACTCGTTTTTGGACGTTGGGAGGGGACGCTGGTCCTCCACCGCCCATATCCCCAACCATTTAGATTTCAGAACATTTACGTTTAATAGGTACTTATCTACGATTTTCTTTATTTCTAATCTATACTGACGATATGAGTCGCTTAACTTCTCCGTCTTTATTATGTCAACGACAAGAACCTGTGTTGCTGGTAGCAACGCTTTCTCTCTCTCAAAATATATATTCTCTTTATGTTTCTTGTATTTAGTGGTTATGAACGATATAGTGAATTGGTCTACCATAAACTTGGTAGACCATTCCTTGCCACACTCCGGAAACATGCATCGAGCCGTTGATTGGTCCAGTAGATAGATCTCACAACAAGATCTACAAACCCCTTTCGAACAGAATAAACACGTAATTTCCTTCTTATCTAGACGCCCTTTCATTTCCTCAGCACAGCATATACAGTCTCTGTTACTTATTGTAGACATAAATCTTGATATTGACATGTAAATTAACTGGTAATGTCAATTTTACATATGCCTTGTGTAAAACGACAAACATTTCTCGTTAGTCTGTATACACGAAGAATTGAATTTCTTAGTTATAGAAAGTCCACTGAGGGATTTTACACGACTCAATGCGACGTATGCTTGTCCCTCGCAAAAGCATGATTTGATATCTACCTCGGCGCAATCCAGTGTGATACCCTGCGACTTATGGATTGATATTGCATACGCAATCTTGAGCGGGATCTGTCTCAGAATAAATTCTGGTTTTCCGTTCATATCACTTACCTGGAAATCATGTTCTTCAATTTCCAAAATAGAGCCATTGGTAAATCGAACAATTGGGCATGACTGGGGTGAGAATCGTTCAATGACACCCCTACTACCGTTAGACAGATTCATTTCTAATTTATTAGTAAGCAGCATCACCTGAGCACCCACGCATAACTCTATAACTGGTAGTGCGATACATTTAGTCTTGTACCCTTCGATGACTGACTCACTAACTTTCTTGGTGATTAATTTAGTTACAATCATACTGTACTCTACAAATACGAGATCTGGATTAATGGTAACTAACGCATCTAGTTCCTGTTCATTGATTCGATCAACGTCTATATTCTTGGCATATAGTTTTGTTGGAATGATACCATTACCAGAAATATCAACCTTCACCCGGTCAGAGAGAATATTGGATGTTTCGGTCGTCACTATACCCATTCTAATCTCGCTTAGAATATTCATCCAAATATTATCCCCTGATTGTCTCACGTTCTGTGTAAGTATGAATGTTTCGGGAACAGATATATTCCACGAATCAGCTTCAAACGTGAACCGGTCAGATCCAACCACTGGTAATTGAAGAAAATCCCCTGATAGTATAAGCTGGATTCCACCCCATGGTTCTAACCGCATGTATTTATGTCTGGATCCTCGGATACTTCTGCCTAATTGATCCAATTTATCAAACAGTGCGGGGTCGAGCATACTAATCTCGTCAATGACCAGTACATCTAGATCGTGCCATTTGGCACGGCCTTTTAGATAAGGTCTGCTTATAAAGGTTTCTAATTGTTCGACTGTTCCTTTACCCAGACCTATACCCATACACGAATGAATAGTTGTTCCGTTCATCAATAAAGCACTTGTTCCGGTGGTTGACGTGAATGCTATATTCTTCTTTCCCAAGAAATCTCGACGGAATTTCTTGATGATTTCTGTTTTCCCAGTCCCGGCCTCGCCTGAAATAAACACAGATTTTCCTTTACATATGGTATCATAAACCAACTGCTGTTGTTCGTTCAGAACTATTTCAGTGATTGGTTGTTTCTGGATAACAGGGGTAGGAACCACAGGATCTTTGATCGGTGGTCGTATATCATCGTATGGTAAATTACCAAGTATTTTTAAAACATTACTACCATAATTCGTTATTGTCTTGGGTCCCCACCCCTTAATTCCTATAAAGTCATCGATTGTTGATGGGTTAATTTCTATGGTTCTTTCCATGACAGAATTGTTGAATACGCAGTACACTGGTATTTTACGTATTTCGGACTCCGCTCGGCGATATTCGATTAATTTATTGTATATAGCTGACATATTACTTTATTTACGATATATTGTATAGAGTAATCATTTTTACATGAAATAAATAAAGGTCGTTGTTCATGATTCCATAGGTGATTTACAAACCAACCAATATAAATCCCAACAGAATAAAATAATAGAAAACAACAGAATGAAATAGTCGTTGTATATATATCCTTTATAAAACAGTACTGGGGATATTACAAACACGGCTATTACTCTACCTGGTTGATCAGTTAATCCATTAGACATGTTTTTTATTATAATATGTATAATAAAAAAATAACAATCATGTTTATTCCATCCCGTATTTTTGTATATGTTTTTCAACGGACGACTGTTTAACTATTTTGAAAATATCATGACATACGTCACATTTAACACATGATGTCACCAACGCATGTGTCTCTGATTTTGAATTTTTGAACTTTGTAACTCGTATATCTTCTTGTTTTGCCGTAAAGACGCATTTACTTTTGTTTCTACACCTAGCATAACATCCTACACAGAAAAATTGCTTTTCTTTTAACTTCGTCATTATTTCTTTAATTTACATGGAGAATAAATAAATTCGATTTTTTTTTATAACATCCTAGAAATAAAGTAGTCATGGCTCGTAAAAAAATGACTTTTAATAATCAGAAAACGAATGTCGCGAAATCGAAACGTGATACAGATGGTGGATTTAGGATGGTAAATCCAGGGGTTGGTCCGGACGAACCAACCCCTATAGACGTGGTAAAGTTGGGAAAAGGAAATGAGAAACAGAAGTTCAGGCAAGATATTACACCGCGTCAGATGCAGCAATACTTGAGGGGTGTTAAGGCGCAGACAGGGGACGCTAGGTGGACTGGATTGACAAACAACGAAAAGACGAATGCATTATGGGTGTACATTAAAAAGGTCCAAGTAACGCACGACAGAGTAGCCCGATCGATACATCCCAAATTGGAAGTGTTGACTGTTGCCGCGGATAAGCATATCAATAAAATACCTAAAAAGGAGCTGGACAAGATAGCAAAGACGTTCCTGTCAAAAACACTAGTCAGTATTTCACCAGGTAACACGATTCAGTTCGCACCCGATTCTGAGTTTATTACTCAGATATTAGAGACGTTTCCAACCGACACCAATGAGAGTTTCATCGAATCGCTGAATTCATATATATCAGTTCTGGCAACGGTGGACAAACGGGTGGATCACGATGATGTCGAACAACAGATCAACAACGGTATATCGACCCAGGGACTAACTACTATGGTCGATCATGTTTCTAATAACTTGACGGATGCGTATAAACAGAACTCATTAGGTAACTTAACGGCGAGGATAGTTAACTTGTTCTATCGAACGGTGACAATTAGACCTAGAACAACCAATTTAATCCATGACACTTATACCGATGATACGGTTGCTAACCAGGTACCGGATGTAGAAACCACCCAAGAATCGGTCGAAGAAGGGACACCGTATACAGGGAGTGACGGGGAGGGATGGTCTGATAGCGATAGCGAAGAAGAAGAAGAGGGTGTTTCGGTAGACTGGAAAAAAGCCGTCTTACATGGATTTTTCTCCCAGAATGAGATTGATACATCTGCTACTAAATGCCAGCGTGCGGCGTGGAACATCTACCGATCCGAGAGAGGTAGATGGAACAATGATGAGACCAAGAAACAGTTCATTGATTCGGGTGATATAGACGCACAGGAGTGGAATAAGATTGTCACCGAGATTGACATGAGATGGTTGGGTATCATAGAAAACCAGAAATGTAATACCGATACCGATACGGAGAAGAAGAAGCAAACTTGGGATGCTATGGTGCAGACAGTTGACGAGAGACGAATATCTCGGTTTGCGATCACTCCAATGAAGAGTAGTGACGAAGAGGTGCCTGAAGTGGAAAACACGAGTAGTTATACCTATGTTACAGTGATGCACCAACTTTCTAGTTTGGAGGATAGTAATCAAATGTCTCCGTCACAAGGAGTGTGTCATTTGTGTAAAGAACAAGCCAATTTCAAAACTATCGGTGGTAGTAACGAAGTGGTGATGTTATGTATGGGGTGTTTTATAGGAGTCGATGATGATTTGGATGATATTGAGTAAGTAATGTTATTGTGTAGTTGATAATTTACCAACCCTGTTTATTTTAGCACTTAGATATTCTGAGAACCCCGCGACAATACCGCAGTGTACTATCACCCGCTTATATTTATTATGAAGTAGTCTTTTCATTCTTATTGTGTAACTATGTTATAGTTACACAATAACCTCGTTTTTAAATTTAATGTTAACGTCCAAATCACCTGAATGTCCATACGAGGAATACACCATATACAATATCTGATATGGCCACCGATTCTATTTTCTTTGTTACGATCACGTGGTTGATACCAGCTAATAACAAAAAAAGACCCCATACTAATCCAATGTTTACATCTGTTTTTAGAATACTAACCATCAGAAGTGCAACGGTGAATAACCCTAATTCGCGTTGTAACGTTACCACCCCTGGGGTATCCCCCCACCCCATTGAATCTCTGACATTGCTTCCTAATAGTAAGTGTCCGACCGCTACAAATATGATAGACGGAATTACCGAGTACATGAGTATGTTTTTTGTTGCGATACTACTACCCTTGTTTTTTATTGAAAATACTACCCCGATGATAAAGAAAATCAGAGTTCCTAAGCTGAATAAATTTTGATTCATGATTGTTTTATATTTGTTATTTTAAATTATATTATTCATGTATTGGTTCCTCTTTTACATGGCGAGAATGATAATGACTTTAGTTGTCTGATCTGTCCATCCACAGTTTCTATGTTTTTTTGTATTGATTTATTCATGCGAAGACGGGTTAGCGCCTTCTGAGTTAAGCCATCGCGTTTGTTTTTCAATGCTTCTACTTTATTCATATGTATTTGTTTTTCAAGTACCGCACGTCTGTCGTCCAACGATTGCAGAGCCGTTGTTTTGGTAGGAGACATGTTACGTCTGTTCCTTGAAATCTGTTTCCCGATCACCCCAGACGCATTAACCATCCTTCCAGTTTCGGGGTTTACTATTTTACGGCGATTACTTAAAATCTGTTTCCCGATCACCCCAGACGCATTAACCATCCTTCCGGTTTTATGGTTTAATATTTTGCGTTCCATGTTCTTTTATAATTAATAAATATTATAAAAGAATAGTTTATTACAAGTAGAAATCAACCGATGGTGGTTCCTTTATAGTGTTCAACGTAGTGATATTAAGACCCTCCGTTTTATTCATCTTATCTAGAATATCGGTACCGCCAATTAACGTGTCTTGATTGTTAACCGTCAACGTCGGTTTTCGGCGTTTGAATACGAATCGCGAGTCGGGTTCCTTGGGTGGGGTAGGAAACGATTCAATCATCAAATCCTTTTGTTCCTGGGTAATGTTCGATCGACAGGCCATAATTTGTATAATAACATTTTCAGATTTGGTTTTGGATATACTGCTCACTAATTCACTCAATAACATGGTTTTGCTGTTGATAGTGGTACCCGAGTTCCCTAATTCGACGAATATATTATGTTCATATACACTCTTATTATGTAAAGTGAGAACCATGTCGGGCACGGTTGTATACTTATTTGAATCGAAATGAATATACGTATTATTACCGTGTATTTTAGCATCTTGATTAACATCAACCCATGTGTTAACGGTTGAAGAACCGGTAGATATTATATCTTTTGGATTGAACCCACCTCTTGCTTTTGATTCTAAGTAACATGACTGTTCCTTCAACAACAATATATGAAAGTTATTATAATCGCTGATATCAAAATTTAAATTCGTATTCCATCCATGTCCTATGAACATGAAAATAGAAAGTTTGGGGTTAGGTGTAATACTGTTGATTAGTAAAACAAAAGAGCTTGCTTTCTTCTCGATCTCAGACTTGTCACTTATTTTCTTACGCGTGTCAAATAAGTCTAATATTAAGGTTGTTTTCAATTGCGTATCCATTTCAGTTTCAAATATATCATGTTGTAATTTACGAAACCCGTTTTCTATAATCAATGGTAGCATTTATCATTGATTATATTTATTTAACTATGTTTTATTTTTCTCAAACACTACAAGGTTTTTAGATAAATTTCCATCACCGAGCCATTTTATTGCATCCGTCAATTTCTGTACAGGTGTGGCCCCGACCTTTTCGGCCTCTAACTTAATATACAAATGATTTTTAGAAGTGTCAGTAGGATGAATTATCCACGCCATATGTGTTACGTTATTTAAATCATGAAAATTCCCCTCGAGTGCATTACCAATTATCAAGTACCCAAGCGAACTATCAGGTCCTACCAACCATGACTTACCTGTATCCGCAGACAGCCACAGCGGCTGTTGCGCAATTGTTTGTATTTCAGTCTCGTCTGTAATCATTCTCATATCAACACCCGTGCGTCTACTGTTAAGTGCCGGTATATTACACGTGCTGTCATCATTCATTATAAAATATCCTGGACGCCATGTGGTCGGTATAGTACACTTTGCATCATTACTGTCTATTACACCTATCGCACCTTTAGCAAGGTTACCATAAGCTCCTTTTTTAATATAACTTTGTCGATTTTCAAACGCCGATTCCAATATGTTACTAGGTTTACCATTATCCCAATTTTTGTTAGCTACCCAATAACGATTCTCAACCCCGCATTGCGTGGCGGTATTCGCAATAGCACATTCATTTGTATCAGGGTAATAATTAAACGCGGTACATGTTGTCGTGCTTAGACATCTCGTAGCACATTCGTTTTCATTTTTCACTGTCGTAGGTGGTTCACTGCCACCCAGATCACCACACACTTCAAGTGCTGATAGTGGTATAAATTCACCAATATCATTTGAAATCTTGGGTTTGTCATTATACATGATATAACCTACTACCCCTATTATTCCAATAACAATAACTATTAGAAGAGTCCATATCATTACGTGTTTTATTTAATAAAAGAATTGTTTTTAATACTTTACTATTTCTTCGAAACGATTTCGTTCCGTCTCATTGGGATCCACCAACTTAACACATTTAGTATATTCCTTTTTCAACACTGCTTGATCCATTATAGGAAGTAACACCAACCCCTCCCATTCTTTTCGTTTACCTGCCAAATCGATCTTCACCGTGGTAGGGCAATACTTGGCAAGAGGTGAATCACTAGATGACAACAATACATCCAACGGGGGTGGTAGTAATTTAGAACTAGCAGGGGGGAGGACTGATAGTAACTGTTGTAGCGGTTTATACGGTTTCGTGTTACCGTGTCGAACGGGTTTGTAAGCATCCGTGAATTTCATCAATGTAGATGCGGTAGGTGCATACTGGTACGGGAAGAACCATTTCCAGCTAGGAATCCCGGTAGTGTAATACGTCAACACCCATTGAAGACCCGTGATATATTTAGATGTCACATCCCGCATCACATCGTCGTCATTGGATGTGAATTTACATTGGTTATATTCACTAATATAACCATCCAGATCTATATTCCACCCCTTCTCGTTATTACTGGCGAATCGCATCATCAGCTCGTCCGGGAAGAACGATCTACTTTTACCTAGTTTTCGTTTAAAATTATCTAATTCTGTGGTTCCGATGACATGTAGGAACTTTTCTAATACCGATATATTTATAACGACTTTTCCCGTTTTCGTAACTGATGTCAGGTGACCGTATTCGGATGCAATGTCTAGATATATATCGATCATTAATTCTATCCCATCTTCGATAATTTCTATAGATGGAATATGAGGTAAAAAATCATTACCTAAAATAAAACATATGAACACGAAATCATTGATTGCTGAAACATTGTTATATTTAAGCTTGTCATTAGATTCCCATTTCAATCTATTAATGAGATTTTGTCTGGTTTTCATGATATCCAGACAGAAAAACACCCCGTCATTGTACATATCCTCGCGAATAACATAAAAATTTGGTTTGTGTGTGGTTAACGCTAACATGATCAGGTCAGCATCCGCTCCATTGATACAGTAAGATTCGGTATCCGTTCCGAAATCACGTATAAACTGGATAGCCTTGTGCTCACCTTCTCCAGGGACCTTTTCACTTGAGAAGTAAATTTCTAACCCTTTCCATAGAGGCGCTGATGTCCTAACCTTATCCAATAAATAAGCATCTATATATTTAGATAAATCGTCCATGAACTTCGTTCCCGGGGTAATACAATTTGAATCAAACATGTCATCGGGAGTCGACTCGTTATTTGAATTTTTGAATCTTCGTTGTCTTTGTTGGTTTTGTTTACTCAGCGGTCCAGGACCGTCAACGCACAAAATAACTCGTTTGGTTGGTTTTGTTAAAATGATAAGTTGTTCGACGGATAAACAAACATCCGCGAATAATAAACGTTGGTTATATTCATTATTCACAGGTATAACAACAGTGTTATGTTTTGTTAATCTACGGGGTGGTTTACAGTTACCGTATTTGAATATTCGCTGAGCTGATGTGTGAAAAATACCATTCATATCAAGTAATAAATTATCTATTGTCGTATCTTTAAGTTTACCTTTCCTAGGTATAGTTTGTATACAGTGCGCGAAATTGGTTTTATACCACGCAAAAAAATGTTTGACTCCCATTGTTAGTTGTTGTTGTATATTATTAATTATATCATACCAAAATAACAATATTATATACCTATATTTTTATTATCAAATAAAAATATCGTATCGCGACTTAAAATTCAAAAGAGAAACCTCTCCTTTTACCACCGACACCAACAGCACTGGCTGCTTCACTTGCGGAGACCATGATGCCTATCACACCACCTAACATTACCGTCCACCAAGCCCATCCTTTCTTTATTGAAAGGGTGTCCTTATCACCAGCAACATCCACAGCCGCCTTGGGGTAACATACCCCATCTTTCTTCGTCCATGTCAATGCAGACACAATAATCAGTATACTGCCTATAAACATCGCAACTGATGACACTGATTTAATACCCGCTTTAAGAGGTGTTACTTCAGCGTCGTATAAAGCAAGCATTGCTGCTATAATAATCATTATCATCCCACCGATAAGTAACTTTTTAGTATTTTTTAAGCACTTCGAATTTTTTGTGTCATCATCTAGCGCATCGGCTGGTTTAGATTTCATAGGTCCCCACGATGTATCTTGGGTGGGGTCTGTTTTACTCTTTACGACAGACCAATTAGGGGAAAAAGTCGCTATAGTAATTAATAACGCAACAATCAGCATTAAAAACAAATTAATTTTAGGGCCAAACATTTTTATTATATACTATGTTTTTTTTTATTTTTTTTATATTTAGTTGTTTGGGGTGATAGACAATTTCATAAAATTGAGTCTGTATTTTGATTTTACAGTATTTGTTGTGTATCATCATGAGTTATACCAAGATTATTACTAATATTAACAAAGTAGTTCCTAACTATCTTTGCGGGGATAGGGGCGACGCGACTGAGTGGGTAATGGACCATTTAGATTCGTTGGCGCCGTCGGAGAAATTGACGAAGAAGAAGAAGTGTATTATCAGCGAGTTAGTGTCTCACATGACCATGTTTTCAGATAAGTTCAATGATGTGATTGAACAACTCAGTTCATTTGGGGAAACGGGAGGCGACCAACTCACTTGTCAGTATGCGATCGAATCACTCTGGTTTAATCCGTCTAACCAAACTGAGTTGAGGAATCGTATTAAGAACCCGTCTGGACTGGTCAAAGACCCTAACGCACCTAAACGTAATAAATCAGCCTACGTTATCTGGTCGGGGTTGTACAAGAGGCATCACATCGATGCATTCATATCGCACGAGACAACCATGGCAGGATTGGCGGCGATCTGGAAACGCACGAAAGGTACCGATGACGATTTGTTCGTGCGAGCGTCGGCTTTAGCTGTCGATGATAAGAAACGGTACTGTGACGAGATGATCAATTATATGGGGGCTGATTACAATGACAGAAAGACCAAGAAATCCAAGCAGACTAGGAGGAAAGGTCATAAGTCTGCTTGGAACTTGTTCCTTACTACGAGGATCCAGGAAATGAAGGCTGATCCAAAGTACGAAGAGATGAATTATAAAGAGTTGCAGAAAGTATTGGGGGGAGAGTGGAAGAATAGGTTTGTTTCTGGAATGGATATCCAGAAATATAGTGATATGGCCAAGGATCACAATGACCAGCAGTTGGATTCTACTATAATGTCGTCCGACGACGATCTTGCTTCTATCGACGAGAGCGACGAGGAGGAACACGTCACTGACCACGTAAGTGACGTGGTTGAGATGCAAGAACCGGTGATTGTTGAAGTAGTACAACCAGAAATAGAGGAACCGGTAGTCGAAGCAACGAAGGCCGATAAGAAGCATACGGCTTACTGGCATTACTGTTCTGACAACATAGAGACCTTCATGGACCAATACCCTGGTCATAAGAGAAACGAGCTTAAGGCTCTCATGAAGGAAAAGTGGACGACGTTGAAAAAGTGTGAAAGTCCTAGCAGCAAGGCCCTGATGAGCGAGTATAAGGATAAGGCAGCGGGGGTATGAATGAGAAAGTAGATACGTAAATAGAATAATTTTATACATTGTATAAAATTATTTAGATACCGGATAAGTGGTAATATTTATTTAACAGTAAATATTTTCTTATCATTAGAGTCTGTGATCGAACAGTCTATGCCTTTACACTCCTCTTTAAATAATATACATACCAAATTATCCTCTAGTATACTGACAATATTGTTTTTCGTGTTTCTATTTTCACTGCGGTTCACTATAAGCGTGTATAATTTGTCTAAATAAATTGATTGATAATAAGGAGTTGGGTTCATATAAATATGTTTAATCGCTTTCATTAGAACATTATTATAAGATGGTGTTGCTATCATACCACCATCAAGTATAGTTTTTCCTGACTTGTCTGCGACACCATACCAAGCATCTATGGTATCATCTAATATATCGTCCAAGTGCACTTGGAAGTTTACGTTGTTAATATCAAAATAATATCCACCAAAAATGTAGAGAACACACAGTTTGAAAAAGTGTGCTTTATGAGCCGGTAGTTTCATGTTATCGAATATAGAAATAGCGTCGTTGCCGTAATACGTTCTCAAAAAATCACGACACCTATCATAGTCGTAGATCTTAACTTTGTAGCCACTGCAAAATGTCTTTATATTTGTTAAAACAGTTTCGGGTAGACTTGTTAAATCATCGTGTATCATATAAACAACCCGTGGGATAGACATGGTTGTAGTTTTATTATAAATCAACGGTTCTGTTTGGTACGAATAATGCATTGGTCCTATGGGTGAGTAATGCTGTGAATATATAAGTGAATTATTTATAGAATTATCATAATATAACGTATTGTTATGTTTTGAATTCATGACAGCTACGGTAAAAGCTATAGGGCCTGTAGTACTTATAACAAGAAATTTTGCTGATGTCGCTTCTTCGCTGTATTCGGGGTGTAACAATCGTAACCCGGAATAAGGGTTTAAATGTAATTCGTAAATGTTAGATACTATCCTTTCTATGGCATCTAATAATATAGGTGATCCTTTACGACCATAAATATACCAATTTTGGTATTCTCCTGTTGTAGGAAATAAATGAACATGGGGTGGGTTGTCCATACCATCCCAACTCGAAACCCAAATATCCTTACCTGGTGGGATTGGAGGCAAAGGGTTTATAACACTACTTTTAATATCCAGATATAACCCACCTTTCTTATAAATTATTAACAATCTGAATAAATCGGCTCGAGCCGCCCCGTATTTAGGATTTATTAAGTTATACGCTTTGGTGATCTTATGATCTACGCCGAACTCTATTTCTATGAACTCTATGACTTGTTTGTTTGTATATATAATCTGTCTCCAATCAGAACCTAATGCTTGCAATGTCGTTTTGAACACATCACTGTTCAATATTCTACCACCGCAATCAGATGTCTCACCGCACCAAGTACGGTAAACCGTTTTATTGAACGGCTCGTTTGAATAATCCCCCATTTCTATATTAAGATATGAAGGTGTATAACGCTTTATCGCATTATGCACTATTTGGTATGTAAACGGGTGAATATATTTCTCTGTTGAATTGACGTAGTTGGAGATTTTTTTACCCGATGATGATAACAACCACCATACAATAAACCCCGTTAGGATTATAATGCAGAACAAAGATACTATAATAAATGATTTCATTTATTATATAATAATAATATAAAATTGTATAATGTATTTACTTATTCTAGTATTTGTTAAATGTTTTATATGATACAGTCCGAGTTTGTTACGATACAGATTATGAAATTAATATCTCTTAACAGCTTAACTTGTTTCGATCGTATCCCTAATACTATTCATAAATATAATAACCGAATGAATCACCTAAAAAAACACGGGTTTGAACCGTACCATGTAAATTTCAACACGCCAGATGGCTGTTCATCCATAGAATCAACCTATAATAAATTAAACATAATTCTCAGAGATACGTGTAAACTGGTGTTCGGTATTAGTATACACGCAACTGAACGCATGACACAGCGTGGTATAACCGATATCATGCTGGGTTTCACCATTCAGAATGGTACAGTATTCCACGAAGGTCCTCAAAAAAGCTGGGATGGAGAAGGTCGGAAGACGTTTACATATGATAATATGGTGATTGTAACGAACTTTAACCAAAATCGAATCGTGACCGTCTTCTGGCATATCAATAACTGGGATCTGCTGGGTGTGGAAGATCGAATCCTATATCAGCAACGAGCTAGACATGATTGGATGAAACGACATAAATCAATTAATTATTATTGTTCCTAACAAAGCAGGTATCTGGGATCGTGATTTTCTGAACATTGTTGAAACATTTCACCATGGGAAGTCGGTATAACGCGTGTTGAATAATTTGGTACCGGAAGAGTTAACAATATTGCAATTTAAATTGTACCTATCGCAACCAACCGTGTTCCGAGAAGCACATGAAGTACAAGCTTCTTGGAACAACTCACACACCCATCCATTTTCTTGAATGTTTAAACCACACATTGGGTCCATATTGCATTCTTTTTTCACCAAGGCGTACAGATTTTTTAAATATAAATCGTAAATTTTCGGTTTTGGATTATCACAAATATATTTTATAGCGTTTAATAAAATAGGATTATTTGCAGGGGTTGCAATCACCCCCTGATAAAGCGCGTCTTTATTATTTGCAATACATGTATACCACTTATTGGGTGTGGTTACATTGAAAATGTTGTCAATATGAGTTTGGAAATCTGTCTTAATGTCGAAGTAATAACCCCCTAATTTATACAAAATGCAATAACGCCACAAATCAGACTTGTACGCCCCGATTCTCATGTTATTGAAAACATCAACTACTTTATCACCGTAATGTTCTTTTAAGAATGCAATACACCTATTATCATCGTACAATTGTACGTTATACCCCTTGCAATACGTGTTTATATTTTCTCGTACATAAGCGGGTATACTATCTATATCACGATATGTCATGAACACGCGTTTTGGGATATATTCGTTTCGTTTATAAGGGTCTTTTATAAATGGATTACCCGGAACTATAACTATGTAAATGGCGTATACGATCAGTAAACATAATAATACGTAAAATGATATAATAAACCATACCCTTTGCATTATACTATTTATATTATACTATTTATATTATTTTTTAATAATGATACTACTACACGCATCATTATATCAACAACGACATAAATCAATTGTTCCTAACAAAGCAGGTATCTGGATCGTCGCCATAACTACTACCGCATTCACCATAACTACCCATATTGTAATTGTCATCCATTGTTTGCCAACCAGCCACCTGTCCCGGACCGCTGCATTTATATTTGTCATCTGTATGCGTTCCGGGACAATTAGGTGGGACAGCTGGAAGGCAATCATTATCACTATCACTTGGGCCGCATCTGGTAGGAGTAACAAACATCTCCCGTGTTTTGTAACGAAACGCATCACCGCATAAACACACGCCAGACTTAGTACAGTCGCATCCCTTCTCAACGCATTTACTACAATCATCTCCGAAATTCTCTCGTGTTTTGTAACGAAACGCATTATCACAGGAGTCACCACCGCATTTACACTTACCCCCATTGCCGCATTTACTACAATCATCTCCGAAATTCTCTCGTGTTTTGTAACGAAACGCATTATCCCAGGAGTCACTACCACCGCATTTACACTTACCCCCATTGCCGCATTTACAATCATCTCCGAAATTCTCTCGTGTTTTGTACCCGTAAGAATTCATTTTATATTTAGAAATATAAAATTCATTTTATTGTTTTTTTTTGTAGCACATCTTCAATTCGTTGAATACAACAATACATTTACTATTATAATTAGAAAATCCATGCTTCTCTACGCAATTGAAGTAACTACCTAGTTTTTCGCCGCATTTGGTTGTTATGTGCGACATCTGTTTATAGTAACGGTTAATTAATTAACCGTATAATCTTTTCTACACATAGGACACGTGTTGCTTGTCTTTATCCACTTACCAATACAGTCACGGTGGAAAACATGGCAACAACCTGATATTTCAAAGTTCTTGTTGTCATTTGTTATCTGGTCGTGACAAATCACGCACTGTATGGGTTCATCTATCTCGTAGCTTACCTGTTTTGCCCTCATAGTAGCTTCTCGTTTAGCAAAATTACATTTAAATATATTCGTGAGGTACGATTGGATCGTTTCGCTCATCCAGATTGAAACGATGGTAGATCCAGATGTCGAAGGGGTTGAAACATCGTAAAGATCCCCAAATTCATTGTCTGTACAAAAAGGGACTATGGAGGGTACTATTGTGAGTTTATACAAATCCGATATCAAAGGGGAGTTATGCATGATGAAGTTAATAATCATTTCGTGACAAATATCGAGCACTTTAGACTCTCGTTTTGTACAAACCCTCGACCATATGTATTCCTTGCTATTATATTCAGCCAGAGAATCCCATACTTTCTTAAACGAATCGACCCGGGTGCTATCGTTGATGTATTTTTTACGTGCTTTGTAGATTAACCGTATATTATCTTGGGAATTCAAGAAACCAACGACACCATCGTTAATTCGTTGTTTAGCATTCCATCTTCCTATTCCGAATTCTGACATGATTACAAATTTAACGTAGATATCTCTTCCAGAAATCAATTTTTACCAAACGAACTAGTATGTTAAAATCTATTTTAAAAACATATATAGTATAATAAAATGAGAAACAAATGGAAGAAAAAGAGAATGAGAAAACTCAAGAGGCATAGACGTAAAATGAGACAAAAGAGTAAGTAGATTTATAATATTTTGTAATATTATAATTTATACACAATTAACCGGTCTACTTGCGTCCGGGCTTTTTCTTTTCTCTGCAGCGACCAGTCTTCCTTGACCTTGTCTCACCCTCAGCGCACTTAGATCTGGACCTAGACCTGGATTTGCGTCCACGCTTTTTCTTGTCCCTGCAGTGTCCAGTCGTCTTGGACCTGGTCTTTCCAGACGCGCACTTAGATCTGGATCTGGACCTAGACCTGGATTTGCGTCCGGGCTTTTTCTTGGACCTGCAGTGTCCAGTCTTCCTGGACCTGGTCTTTCCAGACGCGCACTTAGATCTGGACCCAGACCTGGATTTGCGTCCACGCTTTTTCTTTTCTCTGCAGCGACCAGTCTTCCTCGACCTTGTCTCGCCCTCGGCGCACTTAGATCTGGACCTGGACCTGGATTTGCGTCCGGGCTTTTTCTTGGACCTGCAGTGTCCACTCTTCCTGGACCTGGTCTTTCCCTCCGCGCACTTGGATCTAGATCTGGACCTGGATTTGCGTCCGGTCTTTTTCTTGGACCTGCAGTTACCAGTCTTCCTGGACCTGGTCTTTCCCTCCGCGCACTTGGATCTGGACCTGGACTTGCGTCCACCGCCTTTCCTGGCCCTGCACGGGGAATTAGGTTTAGAGCGTACCTGATCACCAGGACATCCCTTGTGTTTAGCGTGGATAGCTCTTCTTAATTGTTCACTGTTCTTTGAATCAGGGGCCTTAACACCCCTATGCGTTGCAATACTTCTTAACTGCGTGGAAGTTTTTCCACGCAATGACGGAGATCTGTAATGTACCATTTTTATATTATGGAACTAAAAAAAAAAATTATTTTTTTAAATAGGGTTTTAACGCCGAATTTTTACCAGACACAGGCTCCCCCAAATAAAAACAAACTCGTACTATACTTTCGTAACTCTCTTTTATATTGACCAAACTCTCTCTTTTTCTTATAAAAGACAGACCAGACGATTCGAAAAATAGATTATATCTTTCGGTATATTTAAACATGAATCTATAATTTATAAATTATAGATTTCTCTAAACAACTATTCTGTATCTGATAAGAACATCATCATCTACTTCTATAATATCTCCTTTAGACAAATGGAAGAATTTACTGATGGCGTCGTCGTGATTTAAGCGAGGAAACTGATGAGCGTCAAAAGTACGTTTCAGTTGTATGGATTCCTGTTCGGTGACCTTTCTGAACGATGGCTGTAGGTCATGCTTTGTTATATTAAACTGTAATTCATCCAAGTGAAACAATTCAATGGTGAAGTTGTTATTTTTCGCAATCGTCTTGACGGTGCTGCTCGTTACACTATCACTGTAAATAATTATGGCGTGGAATATATTAGTGGTCTTCATGGAAGACAATAAATCTATGATACTTTTCATATTAACCTTTGATCCTATCATTAATATAACCTGGGCGATATTATTATCTGGTTTTTTAGCTATGAAATCTTGACACGTCGTATCGTCTTCTAACACGATATCGTACCCCCTCTGACGAAGCATTTCTTTGCAAATATTGATTGATCGTGTAACTAGCGACATTTAACATTACATACAATAACTTGTTCTAAAAACGTTTTTATATGCAATAATTAAAGTATCTATGAAAGCTACAAACTATATCGCTGTGTTGATCAGTGTAATCGGGTTGGGTATTTTTCTATTTTATAAAATATACAGTATTGTATTGGTTGGCGTGATTGGGTTGGGTATTTTTCTATTTTACGAAAGAGGTAGGGATACCGAGTTTTTTAATAATCATCCGGTCGATGAAGTTGAACGGTTGAGACGGTTGATTAACGAACCAATGGTAACAAAATTTCTAAGAAAGAAAGGTATATTAGACGTAACTATGCAGCGTTGGGAGCATGGAACATGGACAGACGCCGATATTAATAATGTGGTCACCAAGTATAATGCCGCTTATTTAAAACCGTCGTCTATCACCAGCCGTATTGATGATAATATAGCCAACGCGCATTGGAGTGTATATACTTTAATAAAATATTTATATAATGATGGAACTGCTCAATTCTTAACTATGAATGAATCCAAGAATGCATTGACTAATAATAATTCATTCTTGGATGGATTATCTGGTAATGACCTAATTGCTAGAAAAGTTGATTCATTGAGCGATTATAAACAACGAATCAAGGAATCATGTGTTCAGATAACGGATGAGCAACAAGTAATGATTCGAAATATAACAACCGTGTTACAATCTTTTTTAAATACAGTCGACGAACCATGGTTTAACATAAAACAAATGACTGTTATGCCTTGGCGATTTATATTCACAAAGGGTTCATTGTATGAGTATGGGTTACCCCATACAGTCGGTAATAATATAGTTTTAAATATAGACCATTTAGATGACCTCGTATATCTTAAAAGTACCATATTACACGAGCAAATACATGTGTACCAACGAGCGTACCCAGAAATAGTAAAGACTTTTGCTAGTATGAATGGTTACGTGCTTACAGGTGACAAAGATTATTCCACTGATGAATGCAAAGCCTCTAATCCGGATATATCAAATGATTTATATTTAAAGAACGGTGTTCCGACCGATGCTATATACGAACCCTGTCCGCCGATAAACATCACCGATACCAAGCATGACCATGATTATACTAAACACCCAAGCGAAGAAATGGCATATAAATTTGAAAAAATGTTAATCATCTTTGGGGTAGACCTCCTTTAGGAATACTCTGGAAACCAGGTAGATCTCTGGCATTATGATTGCCATTAAAATTTCTAATACACGTGGACTACCCTCAGCGCCGATCTTGGGTGTTTTAGCCGCTAAGACTATAGCTATTATAAGTAGGATTAAATGTATTAATCCTACACCTGCAACATAATCTTCTGGTATTGATAACATTGTGTTTTATTTATATGAAAATATAAATAAAATCTTTTATAAATAAAACACATATGACCGACAAAACAAGTGGAGATCATTATTGGTTTCTGGTATTTATGATGTTATTAGGCATCGCTATGACTAGTCTATATTTCATAGTTAAAAAAGTTTCTAATAAAGACGATTTCCAGCAGAATTTCAAGAAAGATAAGGATGGCGACACGTTACATTACCGGACAAGATTTGACAATTTAATGACGGGTATATTATTCATTGGTGTTTTCTTGGCATCATCGGCGTTATCTATAATACTATGGGTGAGTAATTCATCGTGTGGTTTCGAAGAATACAGTGGTTCTAACATTGAGAAACATATAGTATACAAGGTTATCCTGGGTGTTATTTGTCTTATAAATGTCGTGTTATTGTTTATGGCAAATGCCTGTATTGCAAGTAACAAGTCTTCTAAAGTAACTAATTATTTCTTCGGAGCGATTGGGTTGTCACTATCGGCTGTAGCGTTCCTCACTGTACCAGTCATTAAATCATTATTCGATAAAGTAGGGAGCAAAAATAAATCACAAGAAGCAACGTTATCAGCAGGAACTGAGAAGAAAGAAGAACGAGATGAAGCTAGAGCAGCTAAGAAAGTGGCGGCTGCAGGAGCATCCCCTACGAAAAAGAGGAAAAAGGAGGGAGAATAAGTTCGTTCCGTTTATATATAAATATTATATATAAATTGATGATGGTGAATTACAGGTACAGCATAAGAAAACATATTATAAAAAACAATATACTGTTTACGAATACACCAGTGTTTGTTGGATAACCGTCCGCGTTTATGATTTTGAATCCGATGGTGGTCGTTATCTTATCTATTTGTTTGTACATATATCTAGAACTTAATAAAATAAAACATATAGCCAATACGGAGCTCATCATGATACATCCTATTATATCTAACGGAGGAAATATTTTCTTACCTCTTACTGAATGATCACTACTAGTCATTTATTTATAAAATAGAATAATTATAAATATGTTGTTCGGAGCTGTTAGATTTTATAAAAGATGGGATTTCGGCTGATGGTGATGCGTATACGTCGACTGATTTCTTACCCGTTATTATACGTACAATAGTGACAACTTCCTGTTCGGTTAAATCGTATAATTGTTTGATTGGACCATCCGATTGTTTGTTGAAAAGTATTTCAACCTCCTTATATCCACCTACAAACACGTTATTAATGAACACTTTAGGGATTGTTTTGTAATCACTGGTCTGCTGGTACAGTAAATCACCCGGTGGGACAGAATCTGTTATGTCTATCGTTTTGAATGTTATATTGTTGGACCGTAATAATTTAGTTAGTTTATCGCACCATATACATCCTTTACCCGTGTAAATGACAGCACCGTGCTGTTTCAAATCAGAAAGTAAATGGTTAGGGGTCTTGCCAGCGATATGCCTCAAAACACTCCCCGTGCGGAGAATCGCTTGATTGATACAGTTATCGTTACACGAATTATTAGGTACCTTGCTTTTATTAGCGTATACATCCTCCACAACGTTAATACGTTTCATTAAATCCCAGAACACACCGGTTGAAACACTCTTAAATATATCATGTTGTTTCAATGCATCAGTTACAAATGATGGAACAGGTGATTCAACAGTTGTTATACGAGTGTAACAAGCAGGGAAAAGGTTTGTTAGAATTTTAGATATCAACTCGTCATTTATGACAATATTGGGTGTTTTCATATAATCCAACACGACAAGCACTGTTTTTATGACATTCTCTAGTGATTCGACATTAACTTGTTCCTGTATGTCTATTCGCGCCAAGGTATAGGTTTTTAATTTTTGAATCAGATACATGTTGATAGTCTCAATCACATCGTTTTTGTCGGTGACATTGAAGGATGTCTCGTCTTGAACGGCCTTTATAAATAACGGTGATTTCGTTCTGTATTGCAATGATATACCAAAAAACTTTATGAACATTTTTGATATTTTATCATCTATATTCGTATGTGCCTGGGTTGATTGTTTGAGTACGTCGGGTACCTCCATATATATCTGGTTCTTCACTTGATCAATCAACGGTTGAGGTAATTTATGATTGGTATATAAACGGTAAATTACATCTTCCAATTCTGTTATCTCGGTTGGTGACAGTTCACTGTACTTGAGTTTATCATCGGTTGATTGATCTATGTATGTTTTTAGCAATAGTTCTTTGTGTTTGGATATTTCATAATCTATTTCTTGGTGATCACCTCGCATCTGATATAACGCGTCGATATGTTCACTTGATGCACCATCTGATTGGATAAATAACTTACCGGAAGTTCCAGCTAGAACATTCGTCGTTTCTTTATTTTCAGATAACATCTTTGTTACTGCGCTAGTGGCGTGTCCTTCTTGGATCGATAGAATAATATTGTTATATTGACTTGTCAAGTTATACATATTTGGTGTTTTAGTTGAAGTATTATAACCCTCTTTTGTAAGTTGCATTATAACATTATACAATACAAACTGTCTAGTCGTCATTTTTTTGAAAAAATCAAATTTATAATCACTGTTCAATATATTAGACATATTTTTATTATATACAATATAATAAAAATTAATCAAGATCTTGGCATGCTATAGTATACAAAGACAGATATCAATGCTGCTATCACAGGTATTAAAAGAAACAGAAGATTATACGTGTCATTGTCTTCACTATCGGCATCGCCTGTACTAGGGCTCCACCCCTTTTCACATTTATATATATCGTACGTAAATTTTTTTAGAAACGAAGGCAACCCACCTGGCGCTGTATTATGACTGAATTTACATAAACCATTATGCCAGCATTTAGATAATTTAGGGGACCCCCCTGACATTTTGAAATGAGAGGCGCATACATCCGATGGGCATAATCCATCATCTATAATTTCACATGAGTTCGATGGTCCGTTCGCCCACGGGCACTTACATGTACACATTTCCTTGTTATCCTGAACCGTGCATGATGTTGATCTCTCACCTATCGGTCCGCATTTACCTCCGTTTACGCATCCTTTCACGCACCTAACACCGTTCGGTTGATTTGTATCCGACACCAATAGATATCCCGCGTCACATTTACATGTAAAATTATTTGTGTCATCTACTACACCATTTGGTCCACATGGATCTTTGATACATTGGGGATTATTCCTACATTTATTTTTTAAAAAATCAGACTGGTTACCTATTTCAGAAGGACATGAATAATGCGATTCTCCTGGCACGGTGGATTTATCACATATACATTCAATCTTACCCGTGTCGTTATTGTACGCGTTGGTTTTACCACCAGGTGCGCATATATCACTTTCGCAACGTTTAGAATATGAACTGTTATCGGTTGTCTCGCCCGTATACGTCTTCCCAGCTGCGCACAGACATTTCCCGGTAGCAGGAGAAGTAGTATTATCTTTACCCCATACGTCATGACAAATAGCGTCCCCCTCTAAATCAGCCTCGCCGTCTTTATGGCACACATCGCCGTATATATTTTGGTCAGATAAACAACATATCTTACTCTCACCGCAATCATCGTTTTTAACGCATTTGGTGTTAGCATCGTCGGGCATATATAAAACCCCGTCATTATTCCCTGCCCCACATGCTTTATTAAATACACAATTACTGTCCTTATTTGTATTATGATCAAACATGCTTGGTTCCAAGCATTCACATGACCATTCATAATGTCCGTCTCCTAATTTCATGAGAACCGGTTCTCCTGTTCCGGTATTACACTCACCGCTCTTTACATCAGGTAAGCACCAACCTGTACCAGAACCAGATACGGGTATAGTAACCTCTTTACCGTTTACCATTTCTGTTTTTTCCTTGTTTACAACCTGACAGCTCCAATCGATGACAGATGACGCGCATTTATCACAACTGAGCTTGTCAGCGGGATTGCATGTTGTCAGATTAGCGGTTTCAATGTGACAAACGCTCGTCCCATCCTTATCCAAACAAACACGTTTTTGTAAATCGTTATCAACAACGCAATTACCAGAATCACAATCATTATCGTTGTCACATTCGTCTCTATAACCGTAGTCATGATCAGTATAATTTTTTTTTATCTGAGCAAGTATGATTAAAACAAATGACAATGAAATTACTATTATAACCAGGGTATTCATACTTTTATTGTAGTTGTGATAAATTAATTATATTTTTCTTCGCCATAATATTTAAAATATCGGTTGGGTTTATTTTCATACCCGTTTGTTGTTTGTAATCACCATTGGTTGCCTGTATCAACCCTTTTGACTTAAACATCCAGTCAGGGAAACGATGGGATAGATATTTCTTTTTTATATTTTTGTCAGTATAAGTCTTGATAATTTTTGTAAGTGTTTGAATACAAACATACTTTGTTGGCTGCCATCCGTGTGGAAATTTCTGGAGTTCATATACTGGTTCGTAATTAGTAGGATCCGTGCATTGCACACCCGTATCGACTGTATTGAACAAATATGCTTTTTTCCCATCAAACCATATCGAATATCCGTACGGGTTAATATGCATCACCGCTGAATTTCCACTATTATAATAACCTATATTCACACATGAATCACTGTCTATTAAACACATGGGTTCTAAAACATAAGGCTCCATTACAAATTTATAACTAATGTACCCAAGAGAAACACCAATAACTAATATTAGAAACTTTAGAAATAGTGAGATCGCGAAGCTGAAGTCCATTTATTTATTTATAAGATTTATTTAATTTCTTATAAATAAATAAATGGGATCTAATGATAATGATAATACATGGCTTTATTTCAAATATGGTTTACTCCTTATACTAGTAGGATTATTCACAACAATTATCGTGATTGGGATAAATTCCGCCCCCTCCCCTGTATCATATAAAGTCATTGAACCTGTACATGGTTCAATGATGAAACAATGCATTTCGGAACCTATCACATGCACAGGTGCCAACAAGGAAGGAAATGAATTTTGTCAAAAATCATGTAATGAGACGACGGAAGGAATGGAGATGGCATGTATCGAAACATCAAATATCGGGAATGCCCCTACTTATAAATGCGGGCCGTCTGATATAAAAAATAAATGTAACATTAAATACGGCGGTAGGTTTGCGTTAAGTTCATGGGGGGGTGCTACAAATCCAGAGTGGGATTGTATATGTCAATGGCCTGAATATTCAGCTGTATCTCCATGTAACGACTTGAATCCAGGGTTATGCGAAAACGGAACATTCGAATGGGACGCGTCACTGGACATTCCCGAAAAGGCGATATGTAAATGCGACCATGGTTATACATTATTATGCTCAAATTACGGGTCTATCCCGAATTGTGTTAAAGATGAAGATGTAAGTTTGTACACTGACACTTCATACGCCGGGGTGGGTGGTAGTTGTATAATCCCACCTGTTATTACCATAGGGGATAACAGGTGGGTGGAAGAATCCCGGGTTTATATACCGGTTGTTTTAATATTATGTATATTATTTGTGGGAGTGTCTATCATCCGAGACAAATTCAAGAATTGAAATATTTAAAAAGAAGAAGAGTTATAATTAAACATGTCTACTAAAACAATAATTGGTGAATCAATAGGGATAGATTTAGGAACAACGTACTCGTGTGTCGGTATATGGCAAAATAACCGAGTAGAAATAATAGCGAATGATCAAGGGAATAGAACCACTCCTTCATATGTATCTTTCAATGACACGGAACGGTTGATCGGCGATGCTGCTAAGAATCAAGTATCGATGAACCCAACCAATACTATTTTCGATGCAAAAAGATTAATAGGTCGGAAAATCGAAGAGCCGTGTATACAGGCTGATATGAAACACTGGCCTTTTAAATTGGTACGAGATCACGACGGTACCCCATTAATAGAAGTAACTTATAAGGAGGAGGTCAAACGGTTTAAAGCAGAGGAGGTTTCTTCCATGATTCTTATTAAGATGAAAGCAATAGCAGAGACGTATTTAGGAAAAGAAGTGCTTAATGCTGTTATTACAGTACCTGCTTATTTCAACGACGCGCAGAGACAAGCGACCAAGGACGCTGGTTCCATAGCAGGTATAAATGTCCTTCGTATTATCAATGAACCGACGGCCGCAGCTATAGCGTACGGACTGGATAAACAAGATAAAGAGGAGAAAAATGTTCTTATTTTCGACTTAGGTGGTGGTACGTTTGATGTTTCGTTATTGAGTATAGATGAAGGTATTTTTGAAGTGAAAGCGACCGCTGGAGATACTCATCTAGGCGGAGAAGATTTCGATAACCGAATGGTTGAATATTTTTCCCAGGAATTTAAAAGGAAGTTCAAGAAAGATATATCAACCGATCACCGATCACTTCGCCGGCTTCGCACAGCATGTGAAAGAGCCAAGAGAACCCTTTCCAGTTCAACACAAGCGCATTTGGAATTAGACGCGCTTTTTGACGGGATAGATTTCAATACGACAATGACGAGAGCTAGGTTCGAAGATATAAACATGGACTATTTTAATAAGTGTATAAACCCGGTTGAAAAGGTTTTAAAAGATGCTAAATTAGCAAAATCACAGGTAGACGAGGTGGTTCTAGTAGGCGGCTCCACGAGGATTCCAAGAATTCAAACTATTCTGAGTGACTTTTTCAACGGAAAGAAATTATGTAAATCTATTAATCCTGACGAAGCAGTTGCGTACGGAGCAGCTGTTCAAGCTGCTATTTTATCAGGGAATCATAATTCCGAGAAATTATCAGAGATGTTGCTTCTGGATGTAGCACCCTTATCGTTAGGTATTGAAACGGCTGGTGGGGTTATGACCACCATTATACAACGGAATTCAACGGTTCCATGTAAAAAGAATAAAACATTCTCGACCTATACGGATAATCAACCAAGTGTTAATATACATGTATACGAGGGGGAACGTAGCCTGACAAAAGATAATAATTCACTCGGTAAGTTCGACTTGAATGATATCCCCGCAATGCCCAGGGGTAAACCCGAGATTGATGTATGTTTTGACATTGATGCAAATGGTATATTGAATGTATCAGCGACTGAAAAATCATCGGGTAAATTACACGAGATCACCATTACAAATGACAAAGGACGTTTAAGCGAAAAGGACATTGCACAAATGATAATCGACGCCGAACTGTATAAGCAAGACGATGCCAATATTATCGATAGGATAAACGAACGACATAATTTACTTGATTATTGCGCGTCGGTTGAAAATAGGTTACGGAATGACGAGTCATTATCCAGGGAAAATAAAGATATCATTGTCGGTAGTCTAGAGACCGTAAACAAATGGCTTGAATCGAACCCGGTCGCTGAAGCAATAGAAATTAAACAGAAATTGTCGGAATTGGAATCGATATGTCAAGATATTTTCGGAAAACTGCCTGACCCCGCCCCATCTCCTAATTCTCGAAACGACACCGAGATTCCTTCTACCTGTACGATAGAAGAGATTGATTAACGTCGGTTTTTAATATATTTGATTGTTATTAATAGTATTGAACTTATTACAAACGACAATGTAATTGTTTTCCAAACATCAACTTTCTTGTCTTTTGATAGAGTTTCATTTGTTAACACAAGATCAGGTTTTGTTATATACAGTAAACCCATTGTAATCCCGAAAATCGCAACCCATGTTAAACCCGATAATATAACGGGGGTGAAAATAGTAGGATGGGCAGCGTGCCTATCGTATGTTATTTTTTTACCAATACCAATACCTTTCTGTAAACACTGAGATATGTTACCCATTCGATCATAGCCATCGGGGAGATTTACATTAGCCCCGCAATATATTTTTCTTTGGTCTATCGGTTCGTACGCACCCCCGTAATTGTTATCAACTGGCATTGATCTACCTTTCCCTATTCCTTTTGTCATACATCCATGTCGCGTACCCAATACCAACGATCCATCTACTAGTCTTCTATCTAACGCATTGTTACCACAATATGTTGCTTGCATTTTTATATTATTCTATATAAAAATGTTTATTTTCCCAAAAAACAAACTTCTGATTTATCCGCGGTATTAACTGTTTGGAATTTGAACAACGCAGATACTTCTTTGTAATCCCATTCCCATGTTCGAATCCTCGACGAAGTTGAAGCTCCTTCTGACACGGTTAATGTTTTATAAAGGAGGGGATTACCATTAGGGGTCGTGATCGCAAATGTCATTTTGTCATTTACATCCATGTAAATTTCAGATGTCATCTGACAACTTCGGAAAATAAGGTTCTTCCTGTTTTGTGACTCGTCATCCACAATCACCCGAAATTGTTTATTATAACCGTTGATGTTATTAGAAAAGAAATTAGCTGATTTCTGATCACTTATACTGACATATAGATACGGTAACTCATACGGAAATAATTGTTGGGATTCCTTTGATATAGAAAACGTCGGTGTCAAAGCAGTCAATGACGTGAGAAGTGTATTAGCTACGACTGTTGCACTGGTTGCTGTCACCCCTGAGATTGGTAACAGAGACACTGGATTAGTAACAAGTACAGTATTAACTTTCCACGTAAACCCTAAATACGCATTAGTTACGGCTGCGCCATCCAGTAATCGCATTTGCCCAGCCGCGAAATTAGCTTGGTCGTCGGTGTTCGTGTACATACTCCCTGGTTTATCCAAAATAATCTTGTCAATCTCCAAATCAATGGTATATGTTACGTCCAATAATTTAGTACCCCCATTGTAGAATTCCAAAGTAGGTTTATTGGTATATCCACGCCCGTGATTTAGCAACTTAACACCCGAAATTATAGCCCCCGCATCAACTGTGAGTTCCCCAACTGCCCGCACATCTGATTGGACATCCCCTAATATTACAACCCGTCCCCCACTCGTAATGGGTGTGACACCACCCGACGTGATAATGATCTGACCTATTCGCATACGGAAATCCACATGTGGGGCATTTCCAGTTGTAAAAGTAGGTGCTGATATACCACCCGTTATAGAAGGTAGCTCATTAAATGTAGCTGTTTGATTGGGTAACATTGCACCTGTACTATCCAATAAGAATACCCTGTCGACACATGAATAAACTGTCGCGGTCATCCCCGATCCACCCGTAAATACAAGTGCTTCGTCATATATAACTTCGTTATCACCACCCTCGTCTATAATATCAACTGTATTAGATATACTATTGTTGTTAACAATATCGGTTGATTGGTCGAACGTGTTACTCGCGCTATGCTGTGAATATGTGTTTTGATCTATTATAATATACTCATTCGGTATAACCAAATCCAACAAATTGACTTTGAATAGTTGAGCGGTGGAGCGACGTCTGTATTTATCTATAGCACCACCGCTCATCCTAGGTAGATCTATATCGAATTCGGTAGGTATCACTGTTTTGACAGACGGGGTAGCTTCCGATTGTTGTTGTAATTTCTGTCTGTTTGAAACTTCTATAAGAAATTCACACGGGTCATTGTTATTATCGTTAAATGACATTCTTTTATTGTAATACAACTTTTTTTTTATACATGATTTAATAAAGATATGGTCGAGACGAGTGCATCAACAACAAGTTACATGCTTTTTTTGTTGATAATTGTTATATTAACAATCGTGATTTATTTTATATACAAAATACTAAAAAGGAGGAGGGACGACAGTTCAAGCTTGGTTATTCCGAGAGTCAACGATGTTGACTATATGAGTTTCTCAGATGTGTTACAAACGGTTTTTTCTAAAAACAAGAAGGCGACGGATGACACAGCTATATCAGTATGTACTAGTCAACTATCGAGTGAGTGTGATCAGTTCAAGATATCTATCCTTCATTATCAAGATCTATTGGCTCAATATTTACAATCTGAATACAGCAATATCCCAGAGACTAATAGAACTCTGTTATATAATACAATCGAAGATTTCGGGTCATTATTACGGAACGATAATACAAGTCGTATTAACAAAGATGATATACCTGAATTAAAAAAAGAATTGTCTGATATATACAAATGGATAACAAACGAGATAAACAATAATGGGGGGATAAATCATTTAATTAATAAATTATATCAACATATATTAGATGATTTTGCATCATCTTTGTACATGATAGATTATGGATCGGTACATTGGTCGGGTAACTGCAGTCCCGTATCTATCGAACAAGCATGTCCAGAAACAACAGATGGGTTATTAATACCTGTGACTACCCGTGGTTATTGTGGTGCAGGCTACCAAGAACCGAATTGTTCAGGTACACCAGCATGCACTAAACCATGGCAAGTATTCAATAAAGAATTAGGGTGTATGTTATCAAATACCGAAGTGGATTCTGAAAAATTAAATAAATGGAATTCTGTATTAACTAAAGCAAAAAATAAAGGGAGACAATGGGCTAAATCAGAAGATATCAGGATGTCTATTTCTGTAATGATATCAAACGCATTACCGCTACTATGGATATTACCTTCTACTCCCTCCATGTTGGTAACGGCATCGAATGTAATAGATCGTATGTTATTTAATGTTGATGATATGGACGATATGATAATATCATCGTTGTTAGATATTACAATTTATTTATACGATAAACGAGCGTAATATAAAAATGATTTTATCTGACTTGTGTTGTTTAATAATTAACGAACATGAGTAACATTAACAAATTAGACGAATTATGTCTTGAATATATCGGTGAGCTCGCTGGACTACCTTATTGGCAGAATCTTAGGAAGAAAAAGGGGTCGGAGTGGGTATCGTTGGTTGTGAATGCCAGCGGAAGACAAACTAATTTCTTTGATAAATACGATGAAATCCGAGCACAGGGGTATACCTTTTGGGATTGGTTGGGTGAGCCAGACCGTTTATTATCAATGAGCGAGATGGTGGATGCAATTAAGTACATTGAATATGGGCGTAAAATGTTCATAGATGAAACTACCACTGTAATGTACAAGGGTATGGGAATTGGACCTCCTCCTCCTCATTACAGTGACGAGGCAGAAGATACCACTTGGAATGCCGAGGAAATAATCAGTTCTTATTTAAGATGTTTTGTGAGCCTAAACTATGCTCGTGCGGCGACTGTGATTGAACAGACAACAATTGATTGGGATCGGATGAATGATATCAACATGTTCAATAAGAGAGTCCTCGATGTGATGTCGGTTGATGATTCATTTACTGTATGGGTAAACACTCACCAATTATTTAATATATCTACCGCAATCAACCAACCACAATCGTATAGATTTTCGGTATTATGTATAGATCACGACCTTTCTTTCGGTAGAGTTATGGAGATATATCATGCTGATATTGGTCATCGAAAGAAACGTAGACGAAGCGAGCGGCTTGACAAAAGCAAGTAACGACAGACGAGTTATTTGATAAAAATAAATGTTTAATACTTATATAAAGAGAAAAATGAGTCAAATCGATAAAGATAATGAGTTCATTGGTACGGGATGGAGTACAGACCAGGAAAAAGTATTAGAATCTATACGATCAAATGCCGCGGTGATGAGTAAACACCATAAGAAAAATTATTTAGCTCTCAAAGGCCAGTTGAAATATTATCGGATCCCCGTTATTATTATTTCAGGGTTTAATAGCGTGGCAGCGGTTGGGTTACAACCTTATTTAGAACAGGGTTTGATTAGTGCTTCGAATTGTCTATTGGCATTAATATGCGGTATTATCGGAAGCATTGAGTTGTTTTTGGGGTTACAGGCATCTATGGAATCTGAATTAATCGCATCTAGAAACTTTTACTTGCTCTCGATTGATATATACAAGACACTTATGTTAGACAGAAGCAGACGTATATCAATAGGGAAAGATTTTCTAGAAGAGAAATACGGGGAGTATACAAAATTATTCGGGGTTGCGCAATTATTAAGAGGTAAGATCTCAGATCAATTAGCCCATCCATGTATTCCAGTTGGTGATTTTGATTATAGTTCCGTTTCGTCATCGCCTATTGACATAGGATTACCAGATAATGATGATATAGAAATAGGAGTTTTAAGACCGCATGCAATCGATCCCCAAAAAGTATTAGAAGAAGCGCGCCAGGATATTCTTTCTCAACTTAAGTTCGATCCTAATCAGGTGTTAGAAGAAGCGAAACGAGACGTACTTTCTCAGATGAAGTTCGATCCTAATCAGGTGTTAGAAGAAGCGAAACGAGATGTCATTACCCGAAGTAAGTTCGCTCCTAGTAAATTAACATCTGTTGGATTAGAAACAATAACAGAATAAATAGTTCAATAAAAATGATTTATATGTATAATTTCATAAATCATTTTCAGTATGGTATCTCCCCCTATCGTGAAGAATATTTTAAATAATTATATTAAACAAAAAGGATTAGTCGATCATCAGATCAAATCATATAATGATTTCATCACGCACGGTATAAACGAAATCATATGCGCGGACAAAATTAAAATACGGGATGGGTTGAATATTTACTTATCTAACCCAATTACTGACAAGCCACATGTCTATGAATGCGATAGGACGTTGAAAGATCTGTATCCAAACGAATCAAGACAGCGAGATCTGACATACTCGTGTAATATTTACGTTACGGTAACCATAGAAAACGTACCTGAAAAGACAGAAAGCGTTCATCACCGGATTTTGTTATGTGAGTTACCATGTATGTTAATGAGTCAGTATTGCCATCTTCACAGATCGTCGTTACATGATAAAGTCAACCATACTGAATGCGAGTATGACGACGGGGGTTATTTTATAATCAGAGGTAAAGAGAGAGTGTTAATACCCCAAATACGGTCGGTATATAATATACCTACCATCTACGAAAAGGTGGATGGTCGGTATACATGTGAGGTGAGGAGTATTTCAGAAACAACCGGTCACTCAGTATTGGTTAAAATGTTTTTGAACACTGCGAACAACAAGATTACTATATTATTACCTTATATGAAGAAAGAAATACCTCTCGGTATCATACTCACGGTTCTTAATTTAACGGATTATGATAGTATTCGTAGATTTGTTGGTATGCCGCCGGATAGCGATGACAAGTATAAAGAGATTTTATATAAAATTATATTAGAGACGTTGGTTAATGTGGATACGACTAATGAAAATATACAAACAATGTGTTACAAATATATAGCTTTTAACTCCATGTGCGACGGGTCGGTTATCCAAGAAGAGAAATATATTCAATACGCCGAACAGATTATTGAAACCGAGCTGTTACCTCATTTAGGTTCCTGTTCTTCAAAAGAAGAAAAAGGTTATTTTATTTGTTTCATGTTGAAACAACTTATTCTCACGGCAACGGGTGCCAGGCAGCTGGATGACAGAGATAATTACGCTAATAAGAGAGTCGAATCGGCTGGTATGCTATGCTATGATCTGTTCAGACAGTTCTATCGGAAATATAAAGATTCGTTATTGAACATACTTGATAAGAAAAAAACATCGACTGATATACCATCTATTATTAGTAAATTGAATATAATAACAAAGGGGTTTATACATTGTTTTGGTACGGGTAATTGGGGTGTTCCTAAAACTTCGTATATCCGACCTGGGGTTTCACAGGTTCTTTCACGGTTATCGTACGGTGCTGGATTATCCCATAAACGAAGACTTTCTATCCCGATCGGTAAAGAATCCAAAAATACGCAAATTAGACAGATTAATCCATCGCAAATTGGTTTTATTTGTCCGTGTGAGACACCAGAAGGACAATCGGTTGGTATCGTTTTAAATCTAACTCTTTTCTCTAGTATCACCGTCAAGAAATCCGTTTCTTTTGTCATTGATGTCATAGAGAGAACTGAATATTTCATAAGCACTGATAAAATCAACCAGTGCTCTTTAGACGAGTACGTTATTATTTTTGTAAACGGTATTATATGCGGATTTACGAATCACTGTGATTTATTCATGCAATGCATGGAACAGTTGAAAATTAATAATGTGATCAATCGCCAGATTTCTGCCGTGTTAAATCGAGTAGATAACTGTATTACCGTTTCAGTTGATGCAGGAAGACTGGTTCGACCAGTGTTTACGTTATGTGAGGATGGTAAACTACGAATCCACGACAAGCTAGAATGTTATGATTGGGACTATTTAATAGAGCATGACTATATACGTTACATAGATGTAATAGAAGCAAATAACAGTGTCATTGCGTTTTATCCAGAGGAGCTAACTAAATATAGAAATAAATATTGTGAGATCTCCCCCAATATTTTGTTCGGTGTGATGGGATCGATTATCCCATGGCCAGATCACTCTCAATCTCCTCGTAACTGCTATCAAGCTTCGATGGGAAAACAGGCAATGAGTATGTATAGTTTGACGTACAATACCAGAAAAGATACCATGTCACACGTTCTAGGATACCCCCAAAAACCCCTCGTATCCACGTTTCTGTCGGGTGCAATGGGTTTCGACGATATGCCATCAGGTATCAACGCCATTGTGGCAATTGGTTGTTACACTGGATACAACCAAGAGGATTCCATCATAGTTAACCAGAGCGCTATAGAAAGGGGTTTATTTGGAGCGACGTCCTTCCGCACACATGTCCATATAGAAAAAAGGAGTATTGGTGATCACGACGAGCTCTTTGGATGTCCATCTCTTAATATCAGGAAAACAGATGCCAACTATGCTCTGTTAGATACGAACGGTATCGTGAAAAAAAGATTCCTTAACGGCGCTGGTGTCTACGTCAAGAAGAATGATGTCATTATCGGATCTACCATAATTAACCATAAAAAGCACGATAATGATCATATGATTGATAACAGTGTAATAATAAAGAAGGGGGAAGAAGGTTACATTGATCAGGTCGATCTGACCACCACACCCGATGGTTATACAATGGTTAAAATCGTGATACGACAAGAAAGAATACCCGAGGTAGGTGATAAGGCAGCGTCCAGGTCTGCTCAAAAAGGTACAATCGGGATGGTATATAGACAAGAAGATATGCCATGGACTGATAATGGTATGGTACCAGATCTTATTATTAATCCTAATTGTATTCCTAGTCGAATGACCATTAATCAATTAATGGAGAGTGTTCTAGGCAAATCGTGTTGTATGGAAGGTGTGTTCGGTGATGCAACCCCTTTTGAATCCCCGGATGGTAATATAGCAGCTCAGTTAAGAGATAGATTACAACTCAACTCGTTTAGTGGTTCTGGCACGGAAGTTTTATATAATGGGTTCACAGGTGAAGCAATGGGTGAGTTTTTTATAGGACCGGTGTACTACCAGCGATTGAAACACTTAGTGAAGGATAAAATACATGCCCGTTCTACCGGCCCCGTGACAACTCTCACCAAACAACCACTCGAAGGGCGATCCAGAGACGGCGGGTTGAGGTTCGGAGAGATGGAGCGTGACTGCACTGTGAGCCATGGAACATCAAAGTTTTTAATCGAACGATTATGCGAACAGTCAGATCCGTACAGTATACCTGTTTGTGATAAATGCGGTGTTATTTGCAATAACCACGAAACGTGTAATGTATGTATTGATTCCGAAGTAAACGATGTAGATATACCTTATATTAGTAAATTGGTTCTACAGGAATTGAATAGTATGAGTCTAAAAACAAAAATAGAATCTTAATATGTGGTTGTTACTAATTTTATATGAAATTAAATTCATATAAAACTTTAAATTATTCCGCTTCATTGTATTTTTTCAAGTTCTTCAAGAAGAAGAATATTATACCAATCGCCGCCACGGCGATCAACACCCATTTCAATATATTCATTAATAACGCGGCGCCTTTCCCCAGAAACAATAACGGGTTCAACTCAGGTGGAAGCGCGTCTATAGCAGCTCCCCAGTACGTGAATTGACAACATACGATTGAATACGAATGATTGAGCGTCCCATATAATAACTCGAAATTGGCCGGGTCGCATAAAGTTGAACAGTATCCATCACTGGATAACGTGCCACAACTCGTCAAATGACTCGGACAGGTGAAACAATTATCACAATTATTATTAAATCCGGGATGTGTCTCATCTGCTGATGTTAAAAGTGGCTTAGCACCGCCTTCTGCATTAATATTACCAGGGAACTTAGTAGCAGGGTCGTCTACGATTTCGGCACAATCATCATCTGTATTACATACTGTACCAGATGATATCCCACCACAGTATCTTTTACCCGTACCTGCTTGAGCTGGGTCAAGCGGTTTGATACAATATTTTATGTTAGGTTTCTGATTGATTGGGCATCCCATAAAATTACGCTGATTGTTAACAAAAGTAGAAACATCTGTTACCGGCATGGAAAACGCTGTTAAATCAGTTGATTTGTCGTACCCATCCCCACAACTGAGTTGTTTGATTTTAAACTTATCACCCGTTGTTTGATCAACTAACCAACAACCATTACATTTTTCTTGGTAATCTTTGATCACCTCGTCTAGAATATTGTACATCTTATCCGCTAATATGATAGAAATCAATAACCCCGGGTGATCTACAATCAACCATTTCCCGAACTTGATAGGCAGCTTTACAAGCCCCTTAGCCCCGGCAACAGAATTCTTCTTCACCCAATTCTTTATTGCGTCTCCGTAACCATCAACACTAACCGCTTTTGACAATGATTTACCTGCTTCGGTTGGCTCTGCATTAGCAGCCTCCTCCGAGAACGGGGTTATACTTGATGGTATTCCCGCCTTAGTACCAGGGTTCTCACCCACGATTGTCTCTGTTTTCAATCCATCTGCAACACTCAACCTTCGGGAAACCCCTTCGGTCCAGGCAGTGGTTGTCTTCATTTGAACATTTATCTCATTTTCTAGTATTGATGCATTTTCAGCTGTAATCGTTGTAATATCGCGTAAAATAATACCGTACTTACTTGGTAATCCATGTGATGCATCACCGAACATTTCACGACCTAATTCACCTATTGTTCCTTCGAAGAAAGTTACCCCTTCGGCGTTTTGAAATCCAAATTTGCTATCCTCCATGGCTATCATCTTGAAGTCGGACATAATAAATCCACCATCTTTAACTGCGTCAGTTAAACCTTTTCTTAATGATACCTCGACTTCGGCGAGTGCTTTTTCGGACGATATACCTCGTTCCATTAACATGGCAGATTCCTTTAGAGCGTCTCGTATAAGCGCTTCCATATTTATAATATGTATTATAAAGTTTTTTTATATAAATAAATATGACAATGAGTTTAAACAGTAAATGTCGAAATATTTCTCATTATTCAACAAATATGAGCAATAAAGACGTTGAATATTGCCAACAGTTAAAGATGATGAATACTGTTGGTCCGGGTATTTTAGCAACTATACCAGTTGGATATCGTAATTTCAAAAAGTTAAACAACGAGTATAATAATCATACGGAGGTAGATATAAAGAACCCACCACACTTACTTTCTTTTTTTAAACAAAATAATATAAGAATCGATGACGACGATGATGTGAAAGACAAAGTGTGGGATAGGTTCACCGACTCGGCCGAACAAACCTGGATCGACGTCAGGGATTTCGTAGCCAAGGCTGGGAAATGGGGAGGTGAAGAAGTTCTATCATTGCTCGCCTCAATATTAACAGGTGATGGCTTAAAATTCTTGTTTGAATTTGAACTATCAAAGCAGTTGATACTGGCTATATCCAAATCAATAGTCACTAGATCATTATATAGTCTCAGCGGGGAAATGATAACTGAACAGCTCATGGCGAAATTATTTGAAAAAGGGTTTTCTACCGCGTGTATTACAGCAGGTAAATTTATCACCGTCCTGGCAAGTGAGGCTGCAATAGAAAAAGGGGCTTTTTATGCGGCTGGTGTTGCGGCAGAAGCGACATTCGGTGTCATTCTAGGTCCTATTTTCGCGGCGTTGTTGATAATACAATTGATAGGAATGATAATAGATATGTGGGATCCATGTAAGTTATCAGAACCATTGGATAAAACTAGTTTTGTTGAAATGACAGATCTATACAATACTATATTTAGAGATAACTACATTTCATCTGTTGCCTCGGTTAGAGACTCTTATGGTAATTCTATAGGAACCGATAACTGGCCATTAGAGTATTACGCAGAGGATGGTATTCTACCCATGTATCAATCGTTTGAACCATCAGACGAGGTTAAAGCGCAGTTTGTAGGTGATACATGGGACGATATTAAAGCCGAATTGATTATGCAATACTTACAGTCTATGTCATTTAATGCCATTGGGTTGCCAATATCGTTCGGGGCGGATCAGAACCCGGCAAATATGCTGATGGAACCATTCGATCCAAATAACATAATCAGTGTTAGACTTTACCAAATTAGCAACAAAAACAAAGTGGTTTCGAATTGGATATCTAAATGGTGGCCTCTGTTGTTATGTGTGATAATTGTGGTATTTATAATTTTAATACGTATAATAAATGAATAGACAAATAGCATTTGGTGGGATGACATCAGCCGATTGGAAAGCTGCCTTAAATTATGCAGATAATATCATAAACAAACTCAAATGCGGGGATACAAATATTCTAAAAGTTGTATGTAATAACAGTAAAAATTCAAATATTCAATGCGCTAATAACGCCGAGTGTGCAAAAATAAAGGATCAGAACATCCCCGATTGCCTCGACTCGGGATACTGTGGTCTCAAAGATGCTGAACCATGCCTGACTTGGAAAACCGAAGATGATAGTAGAACTTGGGAATTCCCAAGTCGTATTTCAACAACCCATTGTTCTAAAGACAGTGAGTGTGATTCGTTTACAAAGGACGGTAATGGTAAATGTGTAAAAAAAAACAGTGACAAGAAAGGGTTCTGTGGATTCGTAAACAACGAAAAGAAAGGGCATTGTCATATCAACGATAAACGAACATGTGATATGTATTCGCAATTACCTTATATAACAATGTCAGATGGTAATACCAATACGTCTGGGAGATGCCAAAGCGTGGCATGCGAAGAAGATACCGAATGCTCATCGGGTGAATGCGTCACCACTAACCGATGCAAAGGGGTTCCATGCGTCGACAATACGACATGTAACGCGTCCAAAAATCAAATATGCGTAAGCGGTACTTGTTCTAATTACGATTGTAGTAAAGATGATGACTGTGGTGATGGGACTACGAATACATGTGTTCAGAAAAAAGTTTGTAAATCAACTGATTGTACAAGCGACGATCAATGCAAAGAAGGTACAACCAATGTATGCCTCGGTATAGGTAAATGCCCAATGATACCCCCTGATGATACTATACAGAAGGGGTATTTGGAATGGCACCGCGCTGATTACTGCGACGGGAAAACATCAACATGTAAAGGTGGTTCCTCCACGTGTACCGATAATAAATGTACGTGCGTCGATACTAATGATTGCAGAGGAAGTGCTGTATGTAAGGATAAGGTATGCACAACCGTTCCAGAGGACATAGATGGTTTATATAAAGACGGTATATGCGTTTACGGGAATTTTGTCTTAAGACAATTTTGCGAAAATCCACAATGTATATCCGAAGAGTACCCGTCAACTGAACCACCTTTCGTGTATAACCAGCGAAACGGCACGTGTTCTATAGCACAGGGTTATTGTAAATCACACGGGACGGCTTATTTATTGAATGATAAGGAGGATCCTAAGGAATGCACCCTGGAAGACGGAGCTAGTCGGTTTCCGAATCCAGCATCCAGAGGTAGCTGCTCCGACGGACAGATTTGTTCACCTCAGCGGAGACGCGGGTATGAAACCGGTGGTTTATCAATGTATACGGGTGAATTGTACTGTCAGGATGAGACATCTGAATGCAAAAAGGATAATTTTGGTGATAAAGCAATGGAAATGATGCTTGGTAATACTATTTACAAAACACTCGAAGGGGATGTCGACTGGCCCGCATGTAAATCAAAAGATGCATTTAAACATAAATCGGACAAGAAAGTGGTTGATTTTATAATTGATCGCGTATTCGAAGAAGGAAAGAAGCTCAAGGATGCACAACCGAATATATTGATACGAGTAATCAGTGACGAAGAAAAATACAAAACAATGTATGTAAAAAAATATATCGATAAAAATATATCTAATTACATTTTCACTAAAGGAAATGAAATCTTTAGCGGATTTAAAAAAGAAGAGTTTGATACGAAGAAATATAAAATAATAAATAAGAATGGTAAATATTATGTTAAATTAAGCAAGGAACAGATCACCGACAATAAGACGTTCCAACGTATGTATATGCTGGATAAATTACAAGGAGACCTGATCAGGGTCGTTAAAACAGTTGACAAATTTATCCACAAAGACATATAGACAAAGACTTATCAATAGAAAATTATATTCTATTGATATAGTATAAAATGGATTTATCAGATACTACAAAAAATATTTTAATATACGGAACTATATCTATTTTAATATTCCTTGTCGTGATTATGACTTTGGTATCGTACAAAAAAGGAGGTAACGGTTCTTCCGACGACGCGTCATCTAATCGTATCAAAGCAATCAATCGTATCATGACTGAACTGTTTGGTATTAGATGGCCTTATACTTTATTATTTATTTATGTTCTTCTGCTTACGCTGTTATATTTAAGTAACCGATCAATAACATCTTCGGATACCACCGGGACTAAAACCCATAATAACTCGAACATGTCGTTATGGCTTAACCGAATAACAGTCGTGTTTATAATAATGTTCAGTTTATCTATTTTATATCTAGCCAGCGAAAGATACCTCCACGGTAAAAATGATGGGGCGGAAGAAGATTATATTAACCCCGCTCGGTCAAAATCATTGATCAATATGTTTACCGTATTATTAATGCTGTTTTTGATTATAATTATAATAAGGAGAATTGTGATGGGGAAAAACAAGGGAAAAGAAGGTGGATAGTAACAAGGAATTAATTGTTTTCAAACATACGCATTCTCTCATATTCCAATAATTTATCGTCCGTTGTGATATCGGCGATAGTATCCATATTTGGCACATTGAATGATTCCTCGTCAAGTGAATCGGGTAATAAAGGAGAGTTTTTTAAAATTGTGTCGAATTTATGTTGGACCCATTCCATGTACTTAACAGGTTCTGGTCGGGTATCTATATCTAAATTTATATTGATTTTTATGTTATTTTCTAGTATTTCGTAATCAATGGATGCGATTTTATTTAAATTACTTGTTTCTTCATATTTACCAAATTTGATAATGGAGAAAATAATACTCGATACCATGCTTAAAATCATATTGCTATAGGTAATACCTGTAAAAGTCGTATCACAGGTTCCGCCAAGACCAGTCATGACAACTGATATAGGACCAAGACAAATACCTACTATCGTTAGTTTATTATATATATTTATGTAGTGATTGGCCAGTCTAATATGCGCATGTTTATTCGTATTAACATGCGCGGATAATTGTGTCAATACCGATTCTAATTTAGTACTCCAACGTGTCATAATTTTATTGTTGAATCAATAAAATTAATTTTCTTAATTTTCTGCTCCCAGATGGAATCGAACCACCGACCTATACATTACAAGTGTATCGCTCTACCAACTGAGCTATACGAGCGTTGGGATGGGATGATCATCTTAGATGTTAGTATCACCGCTTTAGATGGATAAATATTAAGTATTTAATATTTATATGTATATATATTAAACGATGCTCATATTAGCCTTATCAATATCTGCGATAATCACATTAGTAGTTGCTATTATTATATTCATAAAGAATAGAAAAACAACACCTGTTGACCCCCCGCATGTTGACCCGAATGGGTCAGGAACACCTGCTCATGTACCAAAAAACAACCCTGTTGTTTACGGGAATATTAGTAAATTTACTAATCTAGCTGTTACACGAGGTGTCAACTGTGCACCGAAAGAACAACAGCCGTATGTAAAGGTGGCGGATCTAAACGACTGTGCTGACAAATGTATCGAGAGCGAGTTGTGTAATGGAATAAATTTCAAAAGCGGACTTGCGGGTACGGGAGGGAACTGTTTGCTTCTAAAGGACACATGTTCAGAAGGAACATATAATTATTACAATGATCAAACAAACCCGCCCCACGGAGATGTAGGACAAACATATATAAAAAATAAGTCAACGCATGCCTGTTCATCTTCGAGTCCGAAGACATGTGATTCCGGGAATGAAGAAACAGCCCATTATATTACATCTGGACTCTCGGACCAATGCCCTCTTACATGCAGCGGTATAGATTATGCCATAAATAAAGATCTAGCCTTCAGATGGTATGATCCAGGAGCGAAGTCCGGTACCCCAGGTATCGAAAATAAAGTGTTTCTCACCACTCATCTAGACGATCCCAAGAATATATCCGTTGCAAAACTTGCATCTATAGGAGCTTGTAGTACGAAGTGTCATACATCAGTACCGGGAGAAGAATACGTCTCATGTAAATCATTGAGATATAATCCTACCTCATCCGATTCTAATTGTATACTAACCAAGAAAGCCAATTCAGAAACATCTATTTTCCTACAAGCAGACAGAACACCCGGCGTGCGTGGCGAGTTCAGCGACGCAGTCGCTGAAACGAAGGAATTTTTATCAGCGATTACTCCAGGCGATGGAACAAATCCACCTGCCGAAACATGGCCAGGAACAGATCCGTTATATAAAGGTGTCTTAGTATGGCCCAAATCTGTGAATGCCGCGGAATGTAAATCGATTGCGGAGGCGCACCCAGCTGTCACACGCTATTGGTCTGATAATATTAATAAATGTATATTAACAAACGTAAACATTTTGGGTTCAGCCGACCAAAAACGTACTGAATGGGTTCAATTAAACGCGCTGAACACGCACGATACCGACGAATAATGGATTCATCGATAGTCGTGATTAGGTTAAATTTTTACTTTAACAATAAAGTAAAAATCAAAAAAGACCCTTATTTACACCACCGTGTGTTCCCGGCGGGGCTTGAACCCGCGACTTCGCCGTTGCAAATATGGAAGTGAATCCACCAGGTATACCTTTTTGAGTATAAGCAGCGCGCTCTAACCAACTGAGCTACGGGAACAATAAGTCTCGTCATCGAGTTTTAAAGTGCCTCACCACTCTCGTCACTCCAACACCCGGTATGGGGCTCGAACCCATGGCCACACGATTAAAAGTCGTGCGCTCTACCAACTGAGCTAACCGAGTAGATAGTCTTTTTTAAGTGGGAGACAAACCACTGATGCTCGATGGAGGACTCGAACCCCCGTTGACCGAATCAAAACCGGACGTGATAACCAACTACACTAACCGAGCGTATTAGTCCATGTTTAAAGTGTGAAAGACCAACCACTATACGAGAAACTAAAACAAATCATCATCTAGATCACGCTCGGTATATTTGGGAAACATTGATCGATTAGTATATCCCCCAATCCCGCGCATTACACGGTGATCGATGATTCTACCTTGATGTGTCCTACATATCCCTAACCACGACGTTACTTTAGAAGAGTCTCGTTTCAATTCCCAATCCAACATATCAGTTTTCTCCAACTGATCGTCTGTATCCGGATGGAGATACAATGTCATATTAGAACCAACGAACCGAAAAGAAGTTGTGTAGTCCAATATACATTTATGGGGTAAATACCCGTCGCATATAAGCATATCATAGCCCTGGATATCCGTCTTTATGCGATCCGTCAACTGGTACGGAAATGCCACAGAGTAATAGTATTTGACAGTTCGTTGTCCTTTTTCAAACGTTATATATGTATGGGTAGAATTGACACCTGTACACCTGAACCCTTTCGATCTGTAACTCTCTTCCAGTTGCGCAAGAAAAGACGGTCGATGACACGGGATCCTGTCGGGATCGTAATGCTCACCGGTCGGTCCCTCCCTACCATCCGGATCGACTGGGCACTCGTCCTTCGGTTGAGAATCTATACATATCATGGTTTGACAGTATAAGTCCAGAATATCTACGTCTGCTCCCGCACCAATGTAGACGGCTTTGTTTATTTTATGTGTATGATAGGTGTACATTATTACAATCTTATCTAATACTAGTTCTTAAAATCATTTATAATGGTATCAGTGGTAACCAGAACGGGCACTATAGGATGGCCAATTTTTTTCCATAAAGTCGGCATATCTCTCCCTGACTGTGTCGCCGACGTAGGCGTGTGAAGAATATTCACACCCATCACTGTTATATAATTGTACATGGTAATCGAACTTTTCCACCATCCAAGTCTCTTCGTCCGTCAGCTCCTCTTCGCCCGTGTCGAAGATGTCTTGGTATTCTTCGAAAGTAATAGACTTGATGTCGCGGTAATTATTCACAACCATTTCCTCGCTCTTATATGACTCGATGTCGTCATAAGTTACCCCGTGTCCTCGCTTACTCTTATATGTATAGATGATTGTATTATTATTATATATTTCGTTATGGGTATAAGGCATATTGTTACTTTTCCATTAGGAATACTGTTAGGATATCGATTTTATATTCAATAATAATAATACACTATTCCCTTAATATTAAAACTAGTATCATGATTATTATTACCGCGGTCAGCGTCCCTATTTAGTTGCGTTATTTCCTTTAAACCATTATTGGCTGCGATAATCCCTATCTTTGGTTTAGAACTGGTGACCAACCCGAACTGATACATACGTTTGACATCACTACGATCATCGTCATAATGTAGCATCATCTCATTGTAGTCCATTACCGACTGATCAATCGATATACGTCCTTTAGTGTACTTCCACTTCTCTTCCTGTTTGGGTATCACGGTATTAGACCGGTTCCAACCCAATCGGGTCAACAGTTCATCCTTATCCTCGCCCGGGTGAATGTACCTACACTTGGTGGTTCGGCTAAAACAACCCTCGCCTCGTGGACATGGAAGAGGAGAAAGTTCAGAGGAATTATGGGCGAAAAAACAATTATCTCCGAATCTGCATCTATATGATGCCATGCGGCAAAAAACAGATTTATAGTTATTAAGTGTTTCCATAACTATAGTCAGAATATTGTCTAATTAGGATCGATTTTAATATCTATATCAGATAAACAGCTTTTTAAAAGAGCGACTCTATCGTCATTAATGTTTAATTCAGCCCAATATGGATGAGTATCTGTAGTGGGTTGATCCATGCTACAAAAAGGATGTGAATTTCCCTTGTAAGCATGAGTACTCATTTTAATATTATTTTTTTTCATGTATATGTTCACTATATCATCGTCTATTCTGATGCACGATTTTGGTATATTAATATTTACCATACCTTTTAACACCTTTTTAACGAAAGCAAACCCTTTGAATCCTTCCACCTTTGTATAACACATCACAGCAACCTTGTCTAGATTATCAAGGACTCCCTTCTCGAGTATTCCAAAAACATGTTTTCTGTACACTATATCATCATCGCAAATAATAATAATATCCTCGTCCTTGACAAGCGGGTTACGTAAGGTTGGTAATAATTTTGTGATTGGACCCTCGTCTATTTCACATCTGTTAATTATAAAATTAGACCCTTGTAACGCATTAACGCTATCCGGGATGATATACTTTTCTGATTTTAAACTAAGTAATGGTATATTAATAATAAGGGTTTGATCGTCAGTTAGAAGATTAATCGTTTTTTTCAGAGTTTTAAGAAACCACGGATCTCTTAATCTTTCTGGGATTGTTGTCATGGACACGTACGTTTTTCTACTACTCATTAATTTAAATTTCTCAGTCTTCGGTGTACGGAATATAAAATATAATGAAATGCTTACTATAATTAAAGTTATCGCAATCAATATTACGTTCATTTATTATAATTAATGATTAATTATAATTAATTATAATGAGGATTGGTATCAATCGAGTTGTGTTACAATTCAACTGATGATTTAGGTAACATGTTATAGGAACGGATTTGTTTGAATTTTTCAAACGATGATTTATACAAACAATAGGAATTATAAAACTTTTCATAATCATGCGTGTCGTACTTATTGGCATCATTGACGCATACGAATTTAGCAAGACCATGCTCCAATTTTTCTCGTTCAAAATATAATTCATCTCGATCGATAAATTTAGCTGATCCTTCATATATCATTTTATGGATAGAAGCCCCTATAGGGGGTATATCATCACCACTCCTGAACCTGGACGCAGATGTCTCCTTTATCTCCGTTGGATGCATATCACAAAGAACATTTTTATCTAGTATTTGAATCTGATGGGATTGTTTGGTCATCGTATCACCAAGTCCGTATGCATCCTTCACTAACTTAAATAATCTCATCCAAGCCTTTCCATAGGCTGACCCAGGAACTTCGGAATATGTAAATGTATGTCCTCTTCCTATTAATAAAATACCGTCTTCGTCTATGAAATCACTCTTCGACACGGATTTCCCGAAAAACGTGTCATCGTTGGCGTATAAGAACTTGTCCGATAAACCGGGTATATTGCATAAATTGGCTTCTATGGCATGGGAATTGAATGTGGGTAAATCTAACGGGTTATCAAATATTTCTGAATGAGGTATAATATGTACCTTCGGGTGGTCAATATCTAACCATATGGGGTATTTGTCCTCAGAGTATGTAACTATATAAATATGACGTATCCATGGGGCAAATGCATCTATGGATCTTATAGAATATAAAATTTCGTTATGGTTTCTAAATCTCTGTACCCGGTCGTCATTAACGTCGTCATTTCTAAACCGTTGCATCTGTTTATACCAATCTTCGTCGGTCGAATCGACCCATGTGTATACCACATCTATATTTATATCATCTATCTCGGTCGTGTTCTGCATAGGGGTAAACAGGTCTGTAGACGGTGTGTAGAATAATCCATCAATGTCACCGTAATCGGGGTCATCGATAGGGTCGATTGTACCCGAAGATGAAATATTACCACCTCCCTTTTTTTTTGATGACAACACAATCGCTAAAATTATTGAAACTACGATAAAAACTATTATACCGATGTACAACTTCTTCATTATTTATTATATAAAATATTATATTTTATTAATTTATCGCGCGGCTATCACTTTTAAAATCCCCATCTCTTCTCTGGCAATAGAACCCTGAATTATAATGAACTAATTTACGCGCTGAGTATTCATCTAGACGTGTTGGTAACATTAATATATATGAGCTTTTCTTAAACTTTTTACCCCGTCGTAAAGATGTATCAACCGGTAATGAGAAATTATTATCTATATGGTTTTGTTTAGCTAATGTGGCGCCTGTCAACTTCAAGCAATAAGCATGCGCGCATGCTGCCCACCCCTCGCAAAAAATTTGGTCGGACGGGCAATTAAATTTAAACCCCGCCCCGCACCCACCTAAATTAACGGATTCTGCTTCATCCGGGAATTGTGTTATCAACTCATCCACGTATAGTTTATTATTATCCAAAAACACAACATCGTCCTCGAATATAAACGACCAACCATTACCACCCTTCTTAATTATAGTATCCCAAATATTAGCATGGGCCATTGCACAACCAACTTGACCCCTTGTTAGTGTTGTGTCCATGATCGCTAATGTTTCTGGGTCTACTACAACTCCTTCAACCAAGATAATATTAACCTCTCTATTAAATGATTTACGTATATTCTCGATAGACGATTGTACTTTTATATGTGTTTTTGGATGTATAGAGATTAGGTAAATATCATCTATATTATCATCGGTTGGTTTTTGTACGAATCTATCTTTCGTGCAAATAACATTAAATAGAAGAAATAGAATAATGGGGCTTGTTATCAATAGAATAAGTAAATACGGTTGTACCATTGTGTATTTTATTCTAAAAAAAAAAAAAATATAGATTAATTATAAATAAATGACCAAAATAGGGGATTTCCAATCAAATGTTGGTAAATTCGGGGCTGATGTACATGTAATGGCTGCTTACATTGGGGGGGTGATAGTAGGATTGATAGGGATTGTGCTTGTGATAGCTGGTATAACCAAGAAACCAGACCCCGATGATCGTATAAAGAGAGAATACGATTCTAATGTTAAAGCAGGGATGATAGTGTTCGGTATTCTATTTATAATATTCGCGGTTGGGGGTATATTCTTAAGTAAATGGTGGCAAAACCAAACAAGAACCAGTCGAACCGCCGCTCAAATAGGTGGTTTGGCTACTGAAGCGGCGGTTACGAGGAGAATGTTAAATTAAACAACAATTTATTTATTAACTTTTTAATAAATAAACACGTGGACCTGTTAAGAGATGGTAAATAGGAATTTCGTTGAATCAATATCACCAATAGAAGATGTTTGTACATTTTGCGAACCCGAGTCGCCTTCACACTGTATATAAGGTTCGACCCCGTATTGCTTGAATGTATCAGTACACAATGATATGTACTGATGTTTTTGATTATTAGTTACATATGGGTTCACATAAGGAGTAACCGAGTCAAATTGTAACACGTCTGTCTTACTTAAATTCCCCCCTTGTTTATTCCCGGATACTTTAAATATAAGACCGTCCAGGCTTCCAACGTAATTTATATTCTGTATTATTATCTGATATGAAGGGTCGGTGGTACCAGAAGCTGAACTATTACATTTACCAGCGTCCGTATTGTAATTGGTGTCATCACCCTTCACAAATGGTGGATTCGTGCATATATTAATTACGTATAACTTATCCTCTACCATAGTCCCTAATACAACATGATCACCGTCGTTTACAACTACAGCCGCTCTATCGAAACCGGTATAATTATGAATATTACCGTGTAAATCCTCTGGTTTGAACATAAACCATTTTGATCTGTCCGGATCAATTTGTGGTGTACCGGGATCTGATCTATTAGAAAGCCAGTACCCAGAACATATATTACCACTACCTCCTCTTACCCCACAATACTGTACCCGCTTGGATTCGTTATCCGATCCACGCATCATATATCTTTCCATTGTATAGAGGAAATCGTTAACGACCGGGTTGGTCGGGTTAGGAACACCTGGTATGTTAGGCATAAGCTTGGTGAAAGGTATTAGGGGTGTGTCGTCGTCAGACGTCTTTTTCTTGTTGTTTTTTATCAAATATAATATAATTAATGTTATAGTCACGGTTACAATAACTGATATGCCAATAATACTAGCAATTCCCATCATCTTTATTATTACTTTATACTTTTATTTTATTTATGAATATACAATAAATGACATTACAGAACGTATTTATAATCGGTATTGTAGTAATAATAATACTTCTGGTGGTGCATCTTGTTAAGGTGTCAAACGAAAAACAACCCCCTCCTGTACTTCCCATCAACTATCTCGCTAATTATACTAATATAACTAAACAACGAGGTGTTAATTGCACACAGATAGATGGCCCGGTTGAGGCGATAGTCGACTCGAAGGAAACATGTGCCCGAAGGACTAGTGAATCACCATCTGGTAGTATAGGGTTCACATTCGACATAAACAATTATCAATGCACCCCCTTACTGTCATGTCCCGTCACATACGATTCTAATAATAATAGTCTCAGAACAAAATTACCATTTATGCAGACATATATTGAAAACAAAAGCACTACCGCATGTCCTATCGACGGAGGTCTCAAGTGTGAAGTATCTGATATGGTGGCAAATCTTGCAACTCTACGGGATACTAGTACATGCGATCCTACATGTGCAGATATAACAGCACGAACTAGTGGAAATGAGTGGTCTGCATTAAAAAATGAGAGCAAAGTGTACATAACCGACTATATATCACGATCCGATATACCAATATCTGGTTATAATAAAACTTTCGCTACATGCATGGTTTCTGGTTCTGGTTCTGGAGCTACGCGTTCGGTTAGATTTAATCCAGATCAGATACCATCCGATTCTAATTGTATGAGCACCGATATAACAGACTCGGTTAAATCTACGTATGTACAATATGATAGACTAAAAACGAATGGTTTATATGTTGATAGCTGGTCGACCCCAGTACCTGAAACAAAGACGTTTGTATCTAGTTTACACGTTGTAAATGATGCGAATCATGATCAATATGTTAATATTAATAACCAATCAACAGCCGCGGATTGTGTGGCTGATGCGAATAAATTGAAATCATCTAGAAGGATGTGGTATGACAGCGAGTCTAAAAAATGTATAATCACGACGTTGGATTTGGAAAGCTCTAACGACCAAACACGCACCAATTGGATACAATTAAATTATGTTAAATCACCCGGTGACAACATCGGGGTCCAACAACCACAACCAGCTGACGACCATGTAAATAAAACTATGGCTATTTTAACACAGGATCAAATCACACTCTATAATAAATTTAAAAATGTTACAATTGATGATATTAAAGATCGTCCAGCGTTGGTTAGTTTTATAAACAATCCAGAAACATATAACATGAATATAATAGAGGTAAATCAACTGTTATTCTGGTCTGTTTATGGAGTATCAAAAACACCAGCGGGTAGAGATGAAATATTACAACAATATTATGATTGGTATGTTAATAAAAATACAACTACCTTACCCACATCTGTTAAATCAGTCACGTACTTAATGCAACAGATATGGATGGACAACACCACCTATAAGTCGAAGGGTACAGGGTCTATTATGCTACTTGTTTCATTGATCTCGTAAAAACATTCAGTTTTAATTTTAGATATTAATCTAAAATTAAAACTCTTTTCATATGTTCTATCATATATCGTTGTAAAATAACTGAACGGATTCTATAGTTTTATACGTCTTGTGTTCCTCGTCCATCCAATATTCAAGTTCCGAACCTAATGTTTTTAATCGAGCATTCCATTCAGTTGTATGAGCTTTATCAACTCGACAAATACCTTTCTCGTTATAACTCCAACACGATTTTATCCGTGTATTATTGTTGGTGTAACCGTCTGGGTTGAACCGTATAAATACAATCGGTCTGTGATTTACGTCAAGAGACAACAGCATAATGCGTTTGTTTTCACAACTATAGTTTACGTGTTGATTCTCGTCGACTTCAACTATAACAACCTGGTACCCTAAATCCAACAATAAGTCTGGTCGTCGTTTGGAACACCCATCACTTACAGTTTTGTCCGTCACCCAAGATACATGTGGGTATTTGGATGTCACGTAATCAACAACCGAGAACTCCTTTGTCTTGTAGTTACGTGATACCGGTTTATCAGGGAACAGGTTTATGTAACAACGCAAACAATATCCATCATACCTTTCCCCTACACGTGTTGAACATAGATATGTTTTACATCTCTCGTGCTCCACATCAACCATCCTATCATTTTTATGAGTTTTACAATACAATCCTTTTTGTTCACCTTCAAAGTTATAGTATGGTCGCGTTGTACATTCTTTATCTTCACATGTCCGGTGCTTCTTCACCTTAACCATCTTATCCTTTTTATGAGTTTTACAATACAATGCTTTTTTTTCACCTTCAAAGTTATAGTTTGGTCGCGTTGTACATTCTTTATCTTCACATGACGGGTTCTTCACATCAACCATCCTATCCTTTTTATGAGTTTTACAATACAATCTTGTTTTTTCACCTTCAAAGTTAAATGTTGGTATCGTTGTACATTCTTTATCTTCACATGTCCGGTGCTTCTTCACCCTAACCATCTTATCCTTTTTATGAGTTTTACAATACAATCTTGTTTTTTCACCTTCAAAGTTAAATGTTGGTGTCGTTGTACAGCCATCGTATTTACATATTTTATTACTTTTTTTATTACACATTTTGGTTGTCTAATTATTAGATAACCGTGTCACAATATCGATTTATTGTTGAACGCAAAAAAGCCCCATTAGAAACGTTAATTTCTAATGGGGCTTCCATTGTTTTTTTTACCGACTACAGGGATTGAACCTGTGACCTTCTCCGTGTAAAGGAGACGCGATAACCACTACGCCAAGTCGGTTGATCCTATTCCACCCCTCCATCCAAACGACTAATGAAAATACTTCACCAAACCCTTCTAGAATTATTTGGTCTACATATTTAGTTCACCGTTTCCTACATGTCCTTTGTCTTGCACGTAATATCTCGCTAAGTATTCATTGTAACAATGTCAAGGATGTCTCTCCGACTATACCAGTATTTATCCACCGTCCCACCTCCTTCTATTATACACCTCCACCTCAACAACAACGGTTCTGTAGCCGCTGCGGATATCATTCTTTAAAGTGTTGTGATCCAAAACACTGTGCGGTTGCTACAGGATTCGAACCTATGAGACAGAATGTCAATGGATTTCAAGTCCATCGCCTTAACCAACTCGGCCAAACAACCAATGGTCTATGTTTAAAGTGTTAAAGACCAACCACTATTAGCTTCGGGAGGTTTCGATCCTCCGACCTTCGGGTTATGGGCCCGACACGCTACCTCTGCGCCACAAAGCTATCTAACGTCACTCCACATGTTCCCGGCGGGGCTTGAACCCGCGACTTCGCCGTTGCAATTATGGAAGTGAATCCACCAGGTATACCTTTTTGAGTATAAGCAGCGCGCTCTAACCAACTGAGCTACGGGAACTTGATTCCACCACTCCGTCCTTCCAAAACTCCCAAAATCTCAATATACACTGTGAGTTCGGGATAATCCTAACATTGTTCCATTACTTAATTATATAGATTTTTTAACAGCGCGTATACACCACACCTTATAGCAGGTATGTAAATACACTCGTTGTTCTCTAAATAAAAGCACAACAATTGACTGGGGGGTTCGTAACACATGTTTATTATTGTTGATAAAAGACCGGTA
>Ga0307986_10000075_pt1 | contig 64456 bp, 59 predicted proteins | sample EllFjometageno82_FD_203170 | JGI IMG/M metagenome (GOLD analysis project Ga0307986, IMG submission 203170) | Marine microbial communities from Ellis Fjord, Antarctic Ocean - #82 | ecosystem: Environmental > Aquatic > Marine > Unclassified | place: Southern Ocean | collected 2014-10-09 | reverse complement strand
GAAGTCGTTCATCTCCGTAATCTTGATCCGGCGACTGCTCGTAGCCTCGAGGGGCGTTTTGATTTAACTGTGCCGCGCTCACGCTGCCCCTCCTGCGGAAAATTAATTACGGCCCTGCAAAATATTCCTGTTATTAGCTATTTATTCCTGAAAGGTCGCTGCGCGAATTGTAAAACACCGATATCCGCCCGTTATCCACTAGTCGAACTGATCACTGCGTCTTTGGCGGCTATTACTGCGTGGCATTTTGGAGCTGGCATCGAAGCATTGATGGCGATCGCGTTAGCCGTAACATTGATTGCGATAGCGATGATCGATGCGGACACTCAATTGATCCCAGATTCAATCGTACTGCCCCTGATGTGGGTTGGGCTCAGCATGAGTCTGCTTCATCCCTTGTCAGATACCGGCACGCTGTTTATTAACCCATCAGACGCCATCATTGGAGCACTCGCAGGTTATTTAAGCTTGTGGAGCGTCTTCTGGCTCTTCAAGCTCATAACGGGGAAAGACGGCATAGGCTACGGCGACTTCAAGTTATTGGCGGCCCTCGGTGCTTGGCTCGGATGGCAGCAACTACCGATCATCATTATGATGTCTGCTGTTGTCGGTATAGTAATCAACGTCACCCTGATCGTATTCCAAGGCAAAGATCGAAGTGTTCCAGTTCCCTTCGGTCCTTATATAGCGGCAGCTGGCTGGATCGCGATGCTTTGGGGTGAGACGATAAGAAACACCTACATTGATCTGATGTTCTGAGTGACTAACAAAGAATCCAACATACCTTTTCGAATTGGGCTTACCGGTGGCGTAGCCAGCGGAAAATCGACTGTCGCTGACCAGTTCGCGGAGCTTGGTGTTCCGGTTATTGATACCGACATTATTGCCAGAGAGGTCGTTCAGAAAGGTCAACCGGCGCTTAAAGAAATACGAGAGAAATTCGGTGATTCGTTTATAAGTGCCGACGGTCATCTCGATCGCGCTGCGATGAGAGCCGCCGTATTTTCTAATCAAGACGCTCGCCTCGACCTCGAGGCAATTTTACACCCCAAGATTTCAATCGAAACAAAGTGCCGAGCAAATGACGCCGGCGGAAAATATCAGATAATTGTGGTGCCCTTATTAGTCGAGTCGGCGCTTAGAGACTTCGTCGACAGGATTCTGGTCGTGGACTGCAGCAAGGAAGTTCAGATCAAGCGGCTAATAAAACGCGATAATGAATCGGTAGCGCAGGCGCTGCGTATCATCGCGGCACAGGCCAGTCAGGAAAGCCGTCTGGAAATCGCCGATGACGTTATTCGCAATGACGAAGGAATCGACGCGACGCAGATTAAGGTTACTGAGCTACATCGACGCTATCGTCGCTTGGCATCGAATTGATGCCTTCCCAAAAAAATCGACTTCGCCCTATAGCGTCAACTATTTGCTACGGCCCACGGTCTAGAGCAAAATAGCCCGATGGCTAAACCTGCTGGAAAAATCACTGCTCAGCCTGCCCCGGGCATCGCACACTATGAACAGCCGGTTTCCGAGCGTATGCGGACGTTTCTCAGGCTTGAGTTTCTGTATCATCCGATGCTCAAGAACAGTGAAAAAGATGATGACTGGGCAACCCGTGACACAATATCCACGCTGTTGGAAATTCAGGCCATTCTCCTGCGAGGTGATGTCCGAAGCGAGGTATTGAGCGAGTTGGACCATCAAATCAGTGCTTTCGAGCGATTTCAAGCCCATTCTGGCGTTGATGGTGGCCGCTTGGGAAATCTAATGGATAATTTATCCAAGACCCGCGAGCAGATCTCGCTTATCGGAACCGGCTTTCTACAGCCCCTAAAAGACAGCGATTTTCTAAATGCGATCAAGCATAGAAGCGCTATCCCGGGTGGCACCTGTGAATTCGACCTGCCGGAGTACAGCCATTGGTTGCGGCAACCCATAGCTCGACGACAGCAAGACCTCACCGAGTGGATACAAACCGTTAGAACGCTTTGTGATGGCGTTAGTGAAGTACTTTGGCTAATACGAGAAAGTGCGCAGCCAACGCACAGAAAGGCTATAAACGGCATGTACCAACACAATATGCAGAAAAACGGCAATTGCCGATTATTAAGGCTGAGTCTTGCTGAAGATTCGCCACTGTTTCCGGAGATTAGCGGCAGTCAGCACCGTTTTACGGTTCGCTTCCTGGAGTGGTCAACCGTCGACAGTCGCGCCGTCCAGACCGGACATGACGTGCCATTCCAGCTCTCAATTTGCTGAGTTTTCCTGGCCCGACCTAATGCCGCCGCAGTGCTTTCACCACGGGGACATCAGCCGGCAATAATTCGTTTGCATCGAGCAGCTCCGTTGGCACCCAGCGCAACTCTTGTCCCTCTCGACCGACTGGGTCGCTGTTCCACTCACTAACAATAAAGAACTCGATAGTGACGATTCTGTCCTCATATTCGTGTCGTAAATTCATGAACGAAGACGAAGTCGTAACTTCGATACCGAGTTCCTCCGCGAGTTCTCTCGACAGGGCTTCCTGAGCCGTCTCACCAGAGATGATTTTGCCCCCTGGAAATTCCCACAGGCCGTGAAACGGTCCGCCATCCAAACGCTCCGCGATCAAAATTCGACCTTGAGAATCGCAGAGTATCCCGGCCGCAACGTCGAAGTGATTCATGACGTTCGAACTAAGCGTGCAGTTGGCCGCAGCACTGCTTGAATTTCTTACCCGAACCACATGGGCAAGCCTCATTGCGACCGACTTTTCGTCTATCGCGGACAAATGGCTCAGCCGGTGGCAGCCCTGCCGGTTGAGATGCTTTGCCATGCTCGTCCAACGCACTCGACTCAGCATGCTGAAACTTCATTGAATCGGCTGACTGCTTGCGTTCCGCCATTTCATCGAGATCTTTTTCGCCCCGGATGCGGATGCGGGAAAGAATACTGATCGTGTCATGTTTGACCTGCTCGAGCATAGTGCCGAACATTTCGAATGCCTCCCGTTTGTACTCTTGTTTCGGATTCTTTTGTGCGTAGGAGCGCAATCCGATGCCCTGGCGCAGGTGATCCATGGAGGCCAGATGTTCTTTCCAATGATGGTCCAGCTGGTGCAGCATCACTTTCTTTTCAACGCTGCGCATCAGATCTGCACCAATATCGCCAACCCTTTTTTCGTAGCTGTCCTGTGCCTCTTTGATACACTTTTCGACAATACCTTCGGCGCTAATGGTCTTATTATCTCGCGTCCAGCGAGCGACATCCGCTCTGACTCCATACTCGGACTCAAGCGCCTGAGTTAGGCCATCCGCATCCCACATTTCGTCTAGGCTTCCCGGTGGCACGTATTGCTCAACCGTTATTCCCACGACTTCCTCAAGAATCGCTGCTACGGACTCTTCGACCTCCTCCGCATCCATTAGCTCAGCGCGCTGGTGATAGACAACCTTGCGCTGATCGTTCGCCACATCGTCGTATTCGAGAAGGTTCTTTCGGATGTCGAAGTTATGCGCTTCAACTTTTCGTTGCGCACGTTCAATCTGGCGCGACAACAGCTTACTCTCTATCGCTTCACCTTCGCGCATACCAGCACGAGACAACAGGTTCTTAGTTCGTTCCGGGTCCCCAAAAATACGCATCAATGTGTCTTCCATCGAGAGGTAAAATCTCGATGAGCCCGGGTCGCCTTGGCGTCCTGAGCGCCCTCTGAGCTGATTATCGATGCGCCTAGACTCATGGCGCTCCGTGCCAGTAATGTGCAAACCACCGGCCTCTAGAACCTGTTCATGGCGTTGCTTCCATTCACCTTCCACTACTACAGTATCGGCATCGTTGCCATATCGCTTTCGAGCGTCTTCCAGTGCGGCCTCAAGACTTCCGCCAAGTACAATATCGGTACCTCGACCTGCCATATTGGTCGCGATCGTAATCGCGCCAGGTCGACCTGCGTTCTGTACTATTTGTGCCTCACGTTCGTGCTGCTTCGCGTTTAGGACGCTGTGCTTGATGCCCTTGCCCTTCAGCAAGGAAGACAGTAACTCTGACGCCTCAATCGACGTGGTACCAACCAAAACAGGCTGGCCGCGTTCAGAGCAATCGACGACGTCTTCGATGATGGCCTCAAACTTATCTTTTTCGGTCAGGTATACGAGATCGGGTTGATCGTCGCGAATCATGTCTTTGTGCGTCGGAATAACGACAACTTCAAGTCCATAGATTTGCTGGAACTCGAATGCCTCCGTATCGGCGGTACCGGTCATGCCGGACAGATTATTGTATAGACGAAAATAATTCTGGAACGTGATCGCTGCAACCGTCTGGTTTTCTTGCTTAATTGAGACGCCTTCTTTCGCTTCGATAGCCTGATGCAGACCATCGCCCCAACGGCGACCCGGCATTGTCCGTCCTGTAAATTCGTCAACGATGACAACTTCACCATCTTTTACGATGTACTCGACGTCACGCTGATACATGGCGTGAGCGCGCAGTGCAGAACCCAGGTGGTGTAGTAATTTAATATTGGCTGCGTCGTAAAGGCTTTCCCCTTCTGACAGTAAGCCGGTCTGGCTCATTAGGGCCTCAACTCGTGCGTGCCCCTCTTCGGTAATATGAGTTTGTTTTGCTTTTTCGTCGACAGTGTAGTCGCCGCGCTTTACGATTCTGCAGGCTGCAACCTTGCTTTCAATTGAAGTCATTACAAGGTCGGCGTCGCGTTGCTCGGCGATCTCGATCGCCTCATCAAGCGTTAATTCATCAGGCTCTTCGCCACTTATCGTGACCTTATTTCCAGGAATATCGTAGTTGCTGGGATCCTCAGTCTCTTCCTGCTTAATCAACTTCGGGATCATCTTGTTAATCTTTGCGTACAGATCTGTGTTGGATTCTGTCGGACCAGAGATAATCAACGGCGTCCGAGCTTCGTCAATCAGGATTGAGTCAACCTCGTCGACGATCGCGAAATTTAGCCCGCGTTGGGCTTTGTCTGCAGTTGAGAATGCCAAGTTGTCTCGCAGGTAGTCGAAGCCGAGCTCATTGTTCGTCGCATACGTAATATCCCTCTTATAAGCCTCGCGTTTTTCATCGGACGTTTGACCACCTTTTGATACACCGACAGTCAACCCCAGAAATTCGTAAATAGGGCGCATCCAGTCTGCATCGCGTTGAGCAAGATATTCGTTGACCGTCACAATATGCACGCCGTCGCCACCGATCGCGTTGAGGTATGCCGGCAAAGTCGACATCAGCGTTTTACCCTCACCTGTGCGCATTTCGGCAATATTGCCAGCATGCAACACCATTCCACCGATTAGTTGAACATCGAATGGACGCATCTGCATTGTTCGCACGGAAGCTTCACGAACAACAGCGAATGCCTCGGGCAATAATTGCTGCAATGTTTCGCCATCGCTGTATCGCTGCCGAAACTCCGCTGTCTTGGCTTGCAGCGCGTCATCACTAAGCGCTTTGAGTTCCTCTTCAAGCGCATTAATAGCGGCAACGGATTTCGCGTACTGACGCACCAGACGCTCATTTCGGCTGCCAAATATGCGTGTCAGAAAATTGGCCACAAAGGGCTCCTAATATCGGGTCATACAAAGGCCGCTATTCTAGAAGCGGAGAGACAAATATCCAAGCGATGTCGCGATTTATGGGCGAATTAGCCGAACACAAGGAGCTACCCGATAATACGGATTCGCTCAGTAATGGCTGGGGTATGGGGCTGGCTTACTTCGTGGATTCGCGAATGAACTTCACCGGATTAACCCGGCTGCCGTTATGCAGCACCTCAAAATGCAGATTCGGGCCAGTAGCGCGCCCAGTTTTACCCATCAGAGCAACAATCTGCCCTTTCTTGACCTCATCTCCGACCGACACAAGGTTTTGTAAATTATGCGCATAGCGAGTCGAATACCCGCTACCATGATTGAGCTCCACCATGAGGCCATATCCATATCGGTCAGCAGACCACGTAACGATTCCATCGGCCACGGCCGCAATTTCTGCGCCACTTTTACCCGCAAAATCGATGCCGGTATGAATCGCTGCCTTTCCGGTGAACGGATCAGTTCGCTTGCCGAAATAAGAAGAAATCCAACCCGCACTGACAGGTCGACCTTGTGGGTAAACGCGATCTTTAAGGTTTTGGTTCATTAGCACGCTTTCGAGAACGTCGAGTTGCGCTTCACGATTGCTGAGTTGTTCGCCGAGCAAATTCATTGCATCAGGCATTTCGAGAACGGCGACGTTCGAGCCTGCTGACATCGGTTCTTCCGGTCCACCAACAGCTGGGTTGGAGTCAAAATCAAATTCGCCGTCGTCAATATTCGCCATATCGATCAACCGGCGACCCAGTGCATCCAGGCGAATCATGCGAGCGTTCATTTGTGCAACACGAATGGACAGCGCGTCCAACGTATCTTCGTTTTCCTGGCGGATAGTGTTAATGCTGGTGCGCTGCTCGTCCAACTTACCAGTGAGTCCCTGAAATTCCTCTAAACTTACTCCAGACCCAGTGCGTAACGCATGCCATGAGCCAACCGCAAAACCTGCACTTACTATGAGTGCAGCAACGACGGCGATAGACAGACCAGCCGTCACGCCAGTCAAGCTCACCTGCCGAGGTGATCTGAACCCCTTACCAAAAATAACTACATTCATTTAGTACGCCCTAGACGCGCCTCTATCGATCGCATCGGTGTTGTGCAAGTTGCGAAGTCACGGACCATTAGTCCGCATTCACTTGTTCCTGTTGTTACAAACTTGCTATCCAAGCTCACTCCAGTAGCCCCGCTGCTTTAGGAGTTTCCCGTAGACCGGTGGATTTTCGACCCCGCTTTTCAACGGGTATACCTTTATCGAGAGCGAAACTATGCATAATGTCGGAAATCATTACAAGGCGAGGCTCCGGGAACGGCGACCTTGATCACCTGAAAGAGGATAGAAGCGCCAACTGCGTCACATTATCATGACCATCAGCAAACTCAAGAATCTTCTAAATCCTAGTAATGACGGGGACTTAGGTGATCTCATTAACCGTGCTCGACGCATGGGAGAACTCACCGACGTTCTCAGTAATGCTCTGCCTGAGTCCGACAGAAGTGCCATTGTTGCCGCAAATGTCAGGGAAGATGGTGAGTTGGTGGTTATATGTGCTTCATCAGCGTGGGCGTCACGCTTACGTTATGAAACTGAAGTTTTGCTTGCAGCAGCAAAAAAAGCGGGCGTCACGGCTCATACCTGCCGAATTCGGGTTAGTCAGAATTAGACATCAAGCGTATAACGCAGTCGCGTACGAAATGGGCACTTTGTTTGAGTCGTCGAAGGTAACCACTTCCCACGCACTTTCATCTTCGAGCATCGCTCGAAACAATTTGTTGTTTAGATCGTGACCCGACTTGTACGCACGAATTTCACCAACGAGGTTGTGGCCAAGCAAGTAGGCATCACCAATCACATCGAGAATCTTGTGAATGACGAATTCGTTCGCATAGCGAAGGCCATCTTCATTAAGAATGCGGTAATCATCAAGAACGATGGCGTTATTCATACTGCCACCCAGGGTGAGATTTTGTTCGCGCAAAGCCTCTACATTGCGTAAGAAACAAAAGGTCCTTGCCCGACTAACTTCCTTAAGAAAAGACGTCGATGAGAAATCGATTGTCGCTTGCTGACTTAGTTTATTAAAGACGGGGTGATTGAAGTACACCTCAAAGTCCACCTTAAAACCATTAAATGGCAATAGCTCGACCCACTTATCGCCATCCTCCACGCGTATTTTTTTCTTGATCCGAATTAGTTTTTTGGCTGCGTTTTGTTCTTCGATTCCAGCAGACTGCAGGAGAAAAACAAATGGTCCAGCGCTACCGTCCATAATCGGAACTTCGGGTCCCGACAGATCGACGTTCAGGTTATCGATACCAAGACCCGCCAGTGCCGACAATAAATGCTCCACTGTCGCAACTTTGACGCCATCTTTTACCAGCGTCGTGCCAAGCATGGTTTCACCGACCAACTGTGGATCAGCTGGTATGGCGACCGGCTCTTCCAAATCAACGCGATGAAAAGTAATACCTGCATTGACGGCTGCCGGCCGCAAAGTCATGTAGACCTTCTCGCCCGTGTGCAGTCCAACTCCGGTAGCCCGAATCGTTGTTTTTAAAGTTCGTTGTCTTAGCATTGCGCGGCGAAGATTATCATAATTGGGGTCATCTTCCAAAAAGTCTTATAAATTCAATCTATTAGAAAATTGACATGCGGCATAAGCCAAGAAGTTTATCCTCGAAGTCAAGCAGGTAGCTAGCCCGGACGAATCCGGGCTAGCAAGCGGAATTACCTGCCCCAGGCAGTCAGATTACCTGGACTACAATGACCTTAGTCAGCCTGTCGGCGCAGGAACGCTGGAATATCCAGCAACTCTTCCTGCAGACCGTTCGCTTCCAGTCTATCGCCAACAGCGCGTTGTCGTTGCACCGTCGGCTTATCCAGCGTCTGGTAGTTAGGTTCGGCCTGAGTGACCGGCGGACGCACAATACGCATCGGTGATTCGGCGTTGGCTGACTGGTGGCCGAGACCCGTTGCGACAACCGTTACGCGGATGCGATCAGTCATTTCTGGATCAATAACTGTACCGATAACGACCGTAGCATCGGGTGATGTGTATTCCTTCACCGTGTTACCAACTTCCTGGAACTCGCCGATCGACAAATCCATACCTGCCGTAACGTTTACTAGGATGCCGTTCGCGCCTGCCAAGTTAATGTCTTCAAGCAATGGACTGGACGCTGCGGCTTCGGCCGCTTCCCGAGCACGACCCTCACCCGACGATGTACCTGATCCCATCATTGCCATACCCATCTCAGACATTACTGTTCGCACGTCTGCAAAGTCGACATTAATCAGGCCTGGTCGAGTGATCAGTTCCGCAATGCCTTGAACCGCACCTTGTAACACCTGATTTGCCGAACGGAAAGCGTCGAGCAAAGTTGTCTCACCACCAAGAACAGTAAGCAACTTCTCATTCGGAATAGTAATAAGCGAATCGACATACTTGCCGAGTTCTGCGATACCATGATCCGCGATTTGCATGCGTTTACTACCTTCCATCTCGAAAGGTTTGGTAACAATTGCGACCGTTAGAATGCCGAGTTCCTTGGCAACCTGCGCAACGATCGGTGCGGCCCCTGTTCCAGTGCCGCCGCCCATGCCGGCTGTGATGAACAGCATATCCGCGCCCTCGATAACCTCGAGAATACGATCACGGTCTTCCATTGCCGCCTGACGGCCAATGTCAGGATCAGCGCCAGCGCCGAGTCCCTTCGTAATATTGCAACCGATCTGCAATGACGTTCGCACGCGCGATCCTTGCAGCGCTTGCGAGTCTGTGTTGGCACAGATGAAATCGACACCTTCGATGCCGGTTTCAAGCATGTGCGCTACTGCATTACCACCGCCACCACCGACACCGATGACTTTGATGACAGCAGTCGAGCTATGCGCATCCATTAATTCAAACATTGAGTTTTCCTCCGCTTTTTAAACTTGTGATACTTCTATTATTAAAATTGGCCTTGGAACCACGATTTTATGTACTCCCAAATTTTCCCTAAGTTGCCACCGATCGGTGTACTGCGCCGATCCCGGCGTGAAATATTTTCAAAACCGTATAGCAATAAACCAACACCTGTGGCGTGGATCGGATTGCGTATGACATCAATCAGTCCTTCAACATATTGTGGTGACCCGAGTCGCACGGGCATATGGAATACCTCTTCCGCGAGCTCCACCGCACCTTCCATTTTTGCGCTGCCGCCGGTGATAACTATGCCGGCCGCGATCAGTTCTTCGAACCCGCTACGACGCAACTCATCTCGAACCAACCCAAAGAGTTCTTCGTAGCGGGGTTCGACAATTTCAGCGAGTGTTTGACGAGCCAGTCGCCGTGGCGGACGTTCGCCGACACTTGGGACTTCGATCGTTTCGTCCGGATTGGCCAGCTGCGACAACGCGCAGGCATACTTAATTTTTATTTCTTCCGCGTATTGCGTCGGCGTTCGCATCGATACAGCAATATCATTGGTAACCTGATCGCCCGCGATCGGTATGACCGCTGTATGTTGGATGGCACCGCCAAGGAAAACGGCTATATCAGTGGTGCCGCCGCCGATATCCACGACGCAGGATCCAAGCTCCTTTTCATCGTCTGTCAGAACTGCGTAACTGGACGCCAGCTGCTCAAGGACGATGTCGTCAACTTCGAGGCCACATCGTTTCACGCACTTAACAATATTCTGTGCGGCACTTTCGGCGCCGGTGACCATGTGCACTTTCGCCTCAAGACGAACACCCGACATGCCGATGGGCTCGCGAATACCCTCCTGGTTATCGATGACAAATTCCTGCGGAAGGATGTGCAATATCTTCTGGTCAGCAGGGATAGCCACTGCACGAGCGGCATCGATCACTCTATCGACATCGCTGGCACTAACTTCGGAGTCTCTGATCGCAACGATACCGTGCGAATTGAGACTGCGAATGTGGCTGCCCGCGATTCCCGTATATACCGAGTGAATATCGCAACCTGCCATCAGCTCCGCTTCCTCCACGGCGCGTTGAATCGAATGCACCGTTGACTCGATGTTGACGACAACACCTTTCTTCAGGCCGCGTGAAGGGTGCGTACCAATTCCGACGATCTCTATTTCGCCGTCTTCATTCACTTCGCCAACAATCGCCACCACTTTCGAGGTGCCAATGTCGAGTCCGACAATCAGATTTTTGTCAGGTCGTTTAGACATTCAATTCATTCCTCTGGCCGCAAGCATTTCCTGCCTGGCCCTTTCTGGATCACTTACCGGTGTCGGCGAATCACCTTTCCAGCCAATCGTGAAGCCGTTTCCGTATCGCATATCGACATAGTCGATTTCCTTTCCGCGGCTGGTAATGATGCCCGCGACAACATTAAGAAAAAGGTCCGTTCGATCGGCAACAGCTTTTCTACCCAAGCGAACATCAATTCCATTGCCGAGAGTCATTCCCCAAGAGCCACGCGCATCGAGGTGAACTCGGCGAACGTCCAACCCCCTTAGAATCAGTTGTTCGCGAACCGCCAGATAGCGTGCAGCAACTTCGGCAGAACTAGCATCTGGTCCACTGAGTCTCGGCAACTCAGCTGGCACGTGGCGTGACTTGTCAATAAATAATTCACCGCGCGTATTCAGAAGACCGTTGTCATCCCACACTGCAGCGGGAACCTGCTCGGTGACGATGATCGATATTCGATTTGGCCAGCGGCGAGCGACACGTGCCTGATCGATCCATGGCAGCGCAACGATCAAATCCTGAATCCGATCGATATCGGCACCAACGAAACCAGCGTCGATCTCTTCGCTTATGGCATCTTCAATATGCAAAGCAGTGACTCGCTGAAATGGTCCGCTGATTTCGATGGACGTGATCTCTCTGTCGAGCATCGTGATGCTCAACTGGTAGATAGCTAACACCACGGTGATTGCGAAAAACGGTGCGAGTATCTTGCCTATTCGAATCTTCGGCAGCTGCATGCGTGGCGTGGCTTTCTTCTTACGTTTCTTGGCTTGATTACGCACCATATGCGGCCACCTCAACGTTGTTTTCTACTTGGCCAGCGACAAAGCTCGTTTCCAGAATTCTCCAACACAACTCTGCAAAATCGATGCCATCTCGTTGTGCCGCCATCGGCACAAGACTGTGACTTGTCATGCCCGGCACTGTATTCACTTCAAGTACTAGCGGCTGGCCGTCTGAGCCAGTCATAAAATCTACCCGACCCCAACCACTGCAACCCAATTCGTCGAATGCGGCAATAGCAAGATCCGCATAGCGTTGTTCCTCGGCGTCACTTGAGGTCCCTTTACAAACATATTCCGTGCGATCAGATTCGTATTTGGCGCGGTAGTCGTAAAAAACACGCGGTGTAACGATTCGAATGCTCGGCAATGCCTGACCCTGAAGAACCGACACGGTAAATTCGTCACCGTTGATACACTTCTCGATAAGCACTGTGTCGCCGTACAACAGCGCCACGTCAAAAGCTTTGTTGAGTTCCGGCCGCTCGAACACTTTTGACATGCCAACACTGGAACCCTGCCGCGAGGGCTTGATGATCAGGGGAAATCCGATCTGCTCGGCCGCGACGGAGGCCTCCGCAAGAGACCGCGCGACGGCATAATCAGGTGTCGGTATACCAGCTGCGCAAAATAGATGTTTGCTTCGTACTTTATCCATAGCGATAGCTGATGCCATTACGCCACTTCCTGTATACGGAACGTTCAACCATTGCAACGCACCTTGCAGCGTGCCGTCTTCACCACCGGGGCCATGTAACGCTATCCAGACTCGATCGAATCCAGCGTCGCCGAATTCAGCCATCGATTTCTCGGCAGGATCCCAAGCGTGCGCATCAACATCCTTCGATTGCAGCGCCTTTAGCACTGCCGCGCCGCTATTAAGCGATACTTCCCGCTCGCTGGAATCGCCACCAAGCATAACCGCAACGCGCCCGAAATCGGATGCGTCTGTAATCATACTGCGTTGCTCAAATGCCTCCATGGACTTAATCATCGAGTCGCTCCCCGACGATGCATACTTCATGTATCAAACTCACTCCATGTTCGTCGATTACTGTCTGTCGAACATGTTCGATAAGTTCTTCAATATCCGTTGCTGAGGCATTCTCTCGATTGATGATGAAGTTTGCATGCTTTTCGGAAACCTCTGCTCCGCCGATTCGACAACCTTTCAACCCTGCAGCTTCAATAAGGCGTGCCGAATGATCACCCTTTGGATTCCTGAAAACTGATCCGCAGCTTGGTAGTCCTAGCGGTTGCGTCATCCTTCGACGCTCCAACATCATATTCATGTTATCAAGGCTGGGCTTAGCATCCGCGTCAAAGTGGAATGTCGCACCCAGAAACCACTCGTTTGCTGGGCCAGTCACGCTACGGTAGCCAACCGCGTATTCACCTGGTGTTCGTTCGTGAATATCGCCGTTACGATCAATCGTTCGCACCGATTCGACGTGCTTCCAGGTTTCTCCACCGTACGCACCAGCATTCATTGCAAGCGCACCACCGACAGTCCCTGGTATGCCAGCGAAAAACTCTGACGGCCCCAACTCCCATCGAACACATTGTCGCGCCAACTGTGTACAAGGCAATCCAGAACCAGCACTTACAAGGTAATGATCCGTGCGCTCGAGGTTGCGCAAAATCTTAGTCGCTGACACGACAACACCTGGCAAGCCACCATCACGAACCAAGAGATTGCTGCCAACACCATGCCAGAAAATGGGTGTATCTGCGTCCAGCTCTCTGAGGAATTCGGAGAGATCTGTGATGCTAGCTGGTACAAAGAAGATCTCCGCAGGGCCGCCCGCCCGCCACGACGTATGTCGACTCATCGACTCTTCGTAGCGCAACTCACCTTGCACACTTAAGTCTCTTGCGGCAGCCATCATTTGTACACCTTCAATGCCGGCCCTTCATTGATCAGATCGGGAAGTTTCGCCGCATAAGCGCCGATGTCACCCGCGCCCATGGTCAGTAAAAGATCATCGTCCTCCAGCAAGTCCAGCAGAACCGGTTGCAAGGCATCAAACGACTCAATGAACACCGGCTCGACAGATCCACGCGTTCGAACGGCGCGAGCCATTGCTCGCCCATCGGCGCCAGCGATGGGCTCTTCACCCGCTGCGTAGACGTTAAGCAATACCAACACATCAGCATCAGAGAGTACGGTCGCAAAATCATCCATTAAGTCACGAGTTCGCGAGTAACGGTGTGGCTGAAAAACTAGAACGACACGCTTATCAGGCCATCCCGACCGCGCCGCCGATAAGGTTGCCGCGATTTCTGTTGGGTGGTGGCCGTAATCATCAACTAGCATCATGGTGCCGGCTGCAGTCTTGACATCGCCCATGCGTTGAAAGCGCCGATCAATTCCCTCGAACTCTTCGAGTGATTTTGCAATAGCATCGTTACCGATCTGCAATTCGTTAGCTACAGCGATTGCTGCTAGGGCATTACGCACGTTATGCATTCCCGGCAACTGAAGCTTGATATGCAAACTATCTTCGCTGGATTTTCTTACAACATCGAACTCAGTAGTTGCTGCATCAAAGATGATATTGATCGCGCGAACATCGGCGTCTTCGTTCATTCCATAAGAGGTTATCGAACGGCCGATATCGGCGAGTACATCGTTAACGCCCGGATCGTCAATGCAGACAACTGCCAGGCCATAAAATGGCAAGTTACGCAGAAACTCAATGAAGCCACTTTTTAGTTTTTCGATATCGCCATCGTAGGTCGACATATGGTCTGCATCGATGTTGGTCACAACCGCGAGCATCGGCTTCAGATGAACAAACGACGCATCACTCTCGTCTGCCTCCGCGACCAGATAGTCGCCCTGTCCCAGCCGAGCATTCGCATCCGCACTCTTCAGTCGGCCACCAATTACAAAGGTCGGATCGAGACCGCCTTCGGCCAACACACTGGCAATCAAACTAGTCGTAGTCGTCTTACCATGTGTACCGGCAACCGCGATCGAGTATCTGAAGCGCATAAGCTCAGCCAGCATTTCTGCCCGACTGACGACTGGCATCAGTTGCTCTCTGGCAGCAGCAACTTCGGGGTTGGTTTCATCGACCGCGCTGGAAACAACTACGGCATCAGCATCTTGAATGTTGTCAGAAGCGTGACCAATGAATACGGTGGCACCTTGATCTTCAAGGCGCTTTGTCTGTTTATTCGGCTTCAGATCAGAGCCCTGCACTGCATATCCGAGGCTTAACATCACTTCTGCGATACCCGACATGCCAGAGCCGCCAATACCAACAAAGTGTACGCAATGGATGCGCCGCATTTTCTTAATCATGAGACACCTCCAGCTTGTTCGAGGCACAGCTCGGTTATGCGAGACAATGAATCGGATTTTGCCAATGCGCGCGCCTTGTTCGCTTTTTCCAATAGAGCTGAGCGCGACTGCAACCAGTCGCGAAGCAAGTCCGCCAGCAGCTCCGGTGTCAATTCACTTTCTTGAATAATTGCGGCTGCGCCTGCTGTAGTCATCGGCTTCGCGTTTGCGGTTTGATGATCATCAACGGCCGTTGGATAAGGAACGAATAGTGCCGGTACTCCGGCGGCGCACAGTTCAGCAACCGTTAACGCGCCGGCCCGACAAACCACCAAGTCTGCCCATTCATAAACAGTGGCCATGTCCTCAATGAATGGCAACAATTCAACATCGACATCGTGACTGATATAGGCCTCTTCGGCCGCTTGCAATGTCCGCTCACCGCATTGGTGACGAACGATCGGTCGAACCTCAGGACCAAGCAACCCGAGTCCGGCGGGCACTGTCTGATTCAGTGCTAATGCGCCCTGACTGCCGCCTAGCACCAGTAGGCGCATGCGACCCTGCCTGCTGCTGTAACGATCGGCAGGCAGCGGCAATGCAGCAATATCTTCGCGAACCGGATTACCCACAGTTTCCGCGACAACATCGGCATTAAAGCTGTCCGGGAAGGCCTGCAGCACAACCTGAGCAAAACGCGCCAAAAGACGGTTAGTCATTCCTGCTGCTGCATTTTGCTCGTGAATCAGGAGGGGCCGACGAGTCAACCAAGCGGCAACACCACCGGGCCCACTTGCGAATCCACCCATGCCAAGAACCGCAGCAGGACGACGACGAATCATCACGGCGAGAGCTTGGAGTAACGCCCAGCCAAGTTGCAATGGAGCGATAATCAAAGCGAGCGCACCCTTTCGGCGCAGACCCTTCACGCTAATCCACTCCATATCGATTCCGGCCTCAGGAACAACGCGCGCTTCCAATCCACGACGCGTTCCAAGCCATACAATTTCTCGTGAGCTCGCCTGCAGCGCGCGTGCAACGGCTAGAGCCGGATACACGTGGCCACCTGTTCCACCTGCCATGATGAGTATTGGTCGCGAGCTCATGATGTCTTGCTCCACTCACGACGTTTACGATTTACAGGCTTGGCGTTAACCGCCAGCTCATGATGAATGCGAAGCAGTAACGCAATGCAGATCATCGTTATGATCAGACTGCTGCGCCCATAACTGATTAGCGGGAGCGTCAAACCCTTGGTCGGTAGCATGCCCATGTTTACGCCGATATTAATGAATGCCTGAATTCCAAGCCAGGTTCCAAGACCTATCGCGATGTATGCCTCAAAGAACCGCTCCGCATCCGCAGCGCGCATGGCGAGTTTGAATACACGCCAAAGTAGTGCCAGGAACAATGCAATCAATACAAGTGAACCCAGTAAGCCGAACTCCTCCGCATACACTGCAAAGACGAAGTCGGTATGCGCTTCGGGCAGGTAAAAAAGCTTCTGTACGCTGTCGCCAAGACCTACACCAAGCCATTCACCGCGACCGATAGCGATGAGTGACTGGGTTAGCTGGAAGCCAGAATCATATGGATCAGCCCAGGGATCGAGAAAGCCAGTGATACGCTGCATTCGATATGGCGCCGCCATGACAAGAGCCACTAGTGCTAGCACCGCAGTTACAAAGAATACTAGAAAATCACGAATTCGTGCGCCAGCGACGAACATCATGGCCATCGCCGTAGCCAGCAGAACTACGGTGGCACCGAAGTCCGGCTCTGCCAGCAGTAAGGCACACGCTAGACTCAGGACGATCATTGGCCGCAGAAAGCCCGTGAACTCCTCGCGCAACGACTTGTTACGTCTCACTAGATATCCGGCAAGATAGAGAATAAAGCAGAGCCTCGCGGGCTCTGACACCTGAAGATTCATCACGCCAAGTCGCACCCAACGAGTGCTGCCATTCACCTCATGGCCAATTCCCGGTATGAGAACGGCCATCAGAAGCATGAAGCCAACAAACAAAATCAGTGGACCGAGGCTGCGCCAAAGCTGCATAGGAATGAACAAACAGATAAGCCCGGCCGCCGTGCCAATCGCAGCTGCAACCAGCTGCCGTTGTATATAGAAGAAAGGATTGTTCGCCGCACTGTTGGAGATTGATATCGACGCTGACGCGAGAATCACAAAGCCGCCCATCAGTAGCGCCATCGCGATGGTCAGCAATACAGCATCAATTTGTAATGCTGTTTTCATGCGCGCCGGGAATGGCCAGGTTGCGCTGCGAATCGTCATCGCTTCAGCGCCTCCACAGCAGCACAGAACAAGTCACCGCGCTCCGCATAGTTATCGTATTGATCGAAACTTGCGCACGCCGGCGCAAGTAGAACCGTGTCGTCAGACTCGGCGCACTCGGCTGCCATGCTAACGGCGTTACCCATCGTATCAGCGAAGCGCACTGGCATTACAGTGTCGAGCGTATGCGCAATTTTTTCGGCATCTTTGCCGATCAGAACAGCGCCACGTAGTTTTCCTTCGACCGCGACGCCAAGGTCTCCAAAATCACCGCCTTTTCCATCACCGCCAGCGACCAGCACCAGCATTGAGTCGACTGACTCGATTGAGGCAACCGCAGCGGCAACGTTCGTCGCTTTCGAGTCGTTAATGTAGTCAACGGCGGCAACTCGCGCGACAAATTGCATCCGATGTGGCAATCCAGGAAACTCGACCAAAACCTGCAGCATTGCGGACATATCAAGTCCGAGTAGGTCTCCTACCGCCAATGCAGCTAATGCGTTCAGTTGATTATGGGCACCGTACATGACCAGTTCGTGCGTCGACACTAGTAACGTTCCACCACAGGCTAGGTAGACTTGATCGTTATTGATCCGTAGCCCATATTGACCGTCAGCCGGGGCATCGAGCCCGAAGCTGATCATCCGATCACAGTGTTTAATGTGCTTCAGAGCTTCTTCGTCCGCGCGATTGACAACGGCGGCTTTCGCTTCGCGGTACACGCGATACTTCGCTCGTCGGTATTCGTCTTCATCGGCGTGCCAATCCAGATGATCAGGTGACACGTTAAGTAGAACAGCCACTTTTGCCGGCAAACTTTGCGTCCGATGTAATTGAAAACTGGATAGCTCCAACACATAGATATCGGGCTCATCCTGAGCTAACAGGTCCAGCGCGGGTTCACCAAGATTTCCACCGGCAAGTGTGCTTCGTCCATCCGCGAGACACATATAATAGAGCAAGGTCGTTACAGTGCTTTTACCATTCGATCCGGTGACAGCGACGAAAGGTGCATTTGCATCACGGGCAAACAACTCGATGTCAGAAACAATTTCAAGTTTCTTTTTCCGGGCTTTAACCATCAACGGATGGCTATCCGAAATACCGGGCGACGCTATGACTCTGCTAATTTCCTTTGTCAGTTTGATATCGCCAAGAACTAGCTTCGCATCGGAGGAGATTTCCCTGAGCTCGTCAACTCCAGGCGGTTTATCCCTGCTATCGAAGAACGTCGCACTGATACCGCTGCGCTGCAGGTAGCGGGCGATCGATAGTCCAGTGGCACCCAAGCCGACGACCAGGTTCTTTGCAGCAGATGCCTGTGACTTATTCATCGTATTTTCAGGCTCGCAAGCCCAATCAAAACTAGGATGACGGTAATGATCCAGAATCGGACAATAATTTTTGGCTCCGCCCAGCCCTTCAGTTCGAAGTGATGATGCAGGGGCGCCATTCGGAAAACACGTTTTCCCGTTAACTTGAATGAGGCAACTTGGATAATGACCGAGAGGGTTTCGGCAACAAAAATGCCGCCCATGATCGCTAGAACCATTTCCTGTCGCACAATAACTGCAACCACGCCGAGTGCAGCGCCCAGAGATAGGGCGCCGATATCACCCATGAACACTTGCGCCGGGTATGTATTGAACCAAAGAAACCCCAATCCGGCGCCCGCCATCGCAGCACAAAACACCATAATCTCTCCGGCGCCCGCTACATAGGGAATACCCAGATATTCGGAAAAATTCGTGTTACCCGTTACGTATGCAAAAAGTCCAAGCGCCCCACCAACTAATACCGTTGGCATAATCGCAAGGCCGTCTAGACCGTCTGTCAGGTTGACCGCGTTACTGAAGCCCACAATAAAAAAGTACGTTACGACGACTTGAAACATGCCAAGTGGGATCGAAAGATCCTTGAAATACGGAATCAATAATGAGGTCTGCGCCTCATCAGTCGCCGTAACATACAGAGCAATGGCGGCTATAAGAGCCACACTAGACTGCCAGAAGAATTTTTGCTTCGCCGAAATACCAGCGGGGTCTTGCATTATGAGTTTCTTGTAGTCGTCGATGTAGCCGATGACGCCAAAAGACAAAGTAACAAAGAGTACAATCCAGACGTAGTGATTCTCGAGATCAGCCCACAACAACGTCGCTATAGAAATCGCCGTCAAGATTAGCGCACCACCCATTGTCGGCGTACCCGCTTTTAATAAATGAGTTTTCGGACCATCCTCACGAATGGGTTGACCGATTTGATTGGCAATCAAACTCTTGATCATTTTCGGGCCGACCATGAAGCAGATTATCAACGCTGTTAGCGCACCGAGAATCGCACGCATAGTCAGGTAATTGAAAACGTTAAAACTGGATTCGAACTGTGCGAGATATTCTGTGAGATAGAGCAACATGATCAGAGCTCCTCTCTCTCAGGGTCAACAACTTGTAATGCATCGATGACACGCTCCATTCGCATTGAGCGAGAACCTTTTACGAGTACGTTCGTCGCACTCCCCGCGGTCTTTGCATCCTCGATAAGTGTCTTGATATCCGAGTACCAGTTGGCACCCTCGCCGAATGCTTCAGCGCTAGCTTTCGAAAGGTCGCCAAGCGCGAGCAAACGATCAATGCCGTTTGCCCGTGCTGACGCTCCAATCTCGCGATGCAAATCCTTTGCATCGTTTCCAAGTTCTTTCATGTCACCCAATACGAGCCAGCTTTCTCCTTCAAGACCCGCAAGGAATTCCGCCGCCACCATGGTCGATAACGGATTTGCGTTGTAACTGTCGTCGAACAGCGTGCAGCCATTGATACCCGCAAGGGGCTGTAACCGGCCAGCAATGGGCCGAATACTTTCCAACGCAAATTTGATTTGCTCCGCGTCCACGTCCAGTGCCGTTGCCACAGCCGCTGCGGCGCAGGCATTCTGAACGTTATGCAGTCCAAGCAACGGCAGCGACACGTTGATACTGGTGTTCGGCAGATGTAAATCGAAAGTGGTAAACGCCGAATTCAATTCGATATTATCGGCCGTGATATCGGCCGCTGCCGTGAGTCCGAAACTCAAGGTTTTGACATCATCAACTAGCGATGCCCAGTAGCCGTAGTAGTCATCATCGGCGTTCAGAACAGCAAAAGTTGGCCGCTCTTCCGTCTCGAGAATCTCGCCCTTGGCGCGCGCGACCCCCTCAATCGACCCGAAGCCCTCAAGGTGAGCAGCGGCGGCATTAGTGATTACAACTACGTCAGGATTCGCAAGCGAAGAGAGATACGCGATTTCGCCAACATGGTTTGCCCCCATTTCGATGACGGCGTACTCGTGTTCCGCACTGATACGAGCAAGCATCAAAGGCATGCCGATCTCATTGTTCAAATTGCCGTGTGTCGCAAGCGTCGGCGCTTTCATGCTGAGACAGGCAGCGACAAGCTCCTTCAAAGTTGTCTTGCCATTGCTGCCAGTTATACCAACAACACACACGTCTTGACCGTTCCGCCAGGCTGCACCGAATCGGCCAAGCGCCAAGCGAGTATCGTCCACTTTTATTTGTGTAATCTGATCTGCAGCGTCGTTGCTTACGACTGCGCCGGCCGCTCCATTCAAGTTGGCACTTCCCGCATGCTCATGACCGTCGAAGTTGGGCCCCTGCAATGCGAAGAACAGTTCGCCATCTTGGATGGTCCGCGTGTCTGTGCTGACTCCACTAAAGCTTCGGTCTTCGCCGCAAAGTACCCCGTTCATGCAGTCCGCAGCCTGTGCCAGCGAGTTGATCATTCGCTCGCCTCCCAGGACTTAGCCGCGCGATTTGCCAACGCGATATCGGAAAACGGCCGGCATTTGCCGTTCACTTCCTGATAGTTCTCATGACCTTTGCCTGCGATCAGCACAAAATCACTTGGGGCCGCGTTCGCGATCGCCCATGAAATTGCCGCTGCTCTATCCTCAATGATCGTTGCATTCTCTACCTCTGTCAGCCCACTGACGATATCGTTAATAATTTCCGTTGGGCCCTCAGAGCGCGGATTGTCACTTGTTATTACGACTCGATCCGCTAGTCGCTCCGCCAGCTTTGCCATCAATGGGCGCTTACCTATGTCACGTTCGCCGCCACAGCCGAAGACACACCAAAGTTCTCCGCGACAATGAGGGCGCAGTGCCTTCAGCGCGGATTCGATCGCATCCGGCGTATGCGCGTAATCGATATACACCGCACGATCCGTCCTTGGCGCTCTCTGCATACGACCAGATGGCGCTTCAGTCAAACTCATGACATCAGATGCTTTGTCGAGATCTACGCCGCTAGCGAGCAGGTAGGCGAGAACTATCGCGGCGTTCGCAACATTGAAGTCACCTGGCAATGGCAACATGAATTTTCCATCGCCCCAAGAGCTCGTAAATGATATGTCGGAGCCCTGCTCATTCGCGACAACTGATCTCACGAAGACGAAGGGTCGTCCGTTCGCAACGCGATCGAAATGTGTAGATACGGTAACGACGTCCTGGCCGCAGCGTGCCGCCAGATCCATACCATAAGACGAATCAAGGTTTATGATCTTTAGCCTCGGTCCATGCTCGAGAAACAGTCTTGCTTTACTGTCAAAATACGCCCGCATATCGCCGTGATAATCGAGGTGATCGCGCGTCAGATTGGTGAAAATCGCGGCATCAAATTGCACACCGTTAACCCTACCTTGCGACAATGCGTGCGAAGAAACCTCGATAGCCACAGACGTGGCACCGGCATCAACAAACTCAGCGAGTCGGCCATGCAACTCAATGGCTGCTGGCGTGGTCATACCCGCTATTTTGTCCAGCTCATCTATGCCGGAACCCAAGGTGCCGACGTAGGCGCAACGATCATCCAGTTGCTGCAAACATTGCGCCAATAGCCAAGCAACCGTCGTCTTGCCATTGGTTCCTGTAACGCCAATGGTTTGCAGAGCGTGGGAAGGACTTCCGTAAAATCTGTTTGCTATTTCACCAAGATGTGAAGCCAGATTGTCGACTGTGATCATAGCTATGCCGGTAGCCGCTGGTGCAGCCGCCGTACTTGGATCCCATGCGACAGCAGACGCGCCAGCAGCTACTGCTTCCTGTAAATAATCGAGTCCATGGCTACTTATTCCCTCGCATGCGAGGAATAGATAACCATCCCTCACTTGTCGGCTATCGCTGGTGATCCCGGTTACACAAAGAGCTGGTGCATCGGCAAATCCGTGCAGTAATTTGGACAGTGATGGTGATGAATTCATCTGCATCGCCGGCACGCTCATTGACTCACGTTCCGAGGTGCCATTGCCTGCATGACGTTACCGGGATCCCGAGCAGGCATCGCGTCGGGCGGCACTGCCAGCAACCGTAAGGATTCTGACATTACATCCGCGAAAATTGGTGCTGCGACATCGCTACCGTAATACAGCTCACCGCTGGGCTCATCAATGACCACGACTGTTGCTAGCCGCGGTGCGCTGGCCGGTGCCAGTCCAGCAAAGATTGAAAAGTATTTGTCTTGTGAATGGCCTCCTTTCGCGGCCTTCCAAGCTGTTCCGGTCTTGCCTGCAATCCGGTAGCCATCGACCGAAGCTTTCGCGCCAGTACCGCCTGGCCGAACCACTTCTTCCAGCATACGTCGCACCGCATTCGCTGTGTCATTCGATACAATGCGCTCACCTCGGACTGCCTCTTCAACTGCAAACAATGAGACGGGCTGCATAATGCCGCCATTGCCGATCGCAGCATAGGCCTGGGCGAGTTGCAATGGCGTCACTGCTACGCCGTAGCCGTATGCAATAGTTGCTTGAGAAATAGGACGCCAATTACTGTAATGCGTCAACATGCCTGCAGACTCACCGGGAAAGCCGCTGCTTGTCATTTCACCAAGTCCGAATTGAGATATTGTTCCCCACAGCTGATCTGATTGCAGAGTCATCGCCAGTTTGGTTACACCAACATTACTGGAGCGTGCGAGTATGGTTGTCAGGCTGATGCGGCCAAGGTTTCGGTGATCTTCGATTTTCTTGGCGCCGACAGTTATGTGTCCTGGTGAGGTATCGACCACGCTACTCGGACGGTATTGGCCGCTCTCAAGCGCCGCTGCAATAATCAGAGGCTTGATGCTCGAGCCTGGTTCAAAAATATCGGTGATGGCTCTGTTTCTGTAGCGTTCTGCCACGAATTGCGATCGATCGTTTGGGTTATAGGTGGGCTGATTCGCCATCGCCAACACCTCGCCCGTCTGAACATCCAAGATGACCACTGAGCCAGAGCGTGCGTTATGTGTTTTCACTGCAACTTTTAGTGTGCGATACGCAAGGTACTGCAACCTGAGGTCGATGCTTATTCTGAGGTCCTTGCCATGACGTGGGGGACGTATGCTTTCGACATTTTCTATCGATCTACCCAGACGATCCTTCAAAACTCGCTTTGCACCAGACTCGCCTTCGAGCCAATGATTCATCGCAAGCTCGAGTCCCTCCTGACCTTCATCATCAATATTTGTAAAACCGACCAAGTGCCCCGTAACTTCCGACGCCGGATAGTAACGACGGTACTCCCGCTGAACGTTAATACCGGGCAATTTAAGCGCCATTACGCGCAATGCTGGACTGGGATTCAAATGCCGTTTGAGGTAAAGAAATTCCTTATCCATGTTGCGTGTGATTCGACGCATCAGTGTCTCTGAATCGACACCGAGAGCCTTAGCGAGCTGTGGAATTTTTTCGATAGAACTAGCGAATTCTTTTGGGTTAGCCCAAATGCTGTCGACAGGAGTGCTAATCGCGAGCGGCTCACCGTTTCTGTCGAGTATGTTGCCGCGATGTGCCGAGATCGATTCCGTACGCAGATGACGCGTGTCAGCCTGTCGGTTCAGAAAATCCTTATCAAGGACCTGCAACTGAACCGCACGTACCACCAGCAATGATGCCGCCAGCGCAAAAAACGCCATCACCAGCGTCACTCTGCCGCTGATCCGTTGTGCAGTTTTTTGTTTTTTTTCTGCTCCGCGTGTCATGGCCGTTCAATTACATAGATTTCTGTTGATGCAGGTCGCACAAGGGACAAGTCATCAGTCGCAACCCGTTCAATTCGTGCATGCGTGGCCCAAGTGCTTTGTTCAATTTGCAGCTGGCCCCATTCGATGTTCAGTTCATCTCGTTCGTGTGTAAGCCCTTCGAGCTCTATGAACAATTCTCGTGACTCGTGCTTCGTGTACACCAATGCCATCGAGCTCAAGACGCACACGAGAGCGAAAACAAATACCAGCAGAAACGGCTGTCGCGATTTTGTCGGCTGCATCAGTCACGTTCCCCGATTCTGAGGCGAGCACTGCGCGATCTTCGATTCGTCTGAATCTCATCATCCGTCGCCACAACAACCTTACCGATGGTCTTCATCTTTGGTCGAAACTCGTCCGGTATCGTCGGCATTCCACGGTACTGCTCTGGCTCACGCGACATATCGCGTATGAAGCGCTTTACCATTCGGTCTTCCAGCGAGTGAAAACTGATCACACAAAGCCGACCACCTTTTCTCAATACGTTCATCGACTGGTACAAGAGCGCTTCTAATTGCTCGAGCTCACCGTTGATCGCGATACGAATCGCCTGAAAGGTTTTCGTCGCGGGATGTTTCTTCTTGGCGCGCACTTTGGCCGGTACTGCCGCCTCAACGATCGTCGCAAGTTGTACTGTTGTCTCTATTCGCGAATTCACGCGTGCATCGCAAATAGCACGTGCGATTCGTAATGCGTGAGTCTCCTCACCAAATTTTCGCAAAACGTGTATCAATTCTCTTTGTTCCACATTTGCAATGAAGTCGCACGCGGACGTACCCGAGTCCGGGTCCATTCGCATATCGAGCGGGCCGTCGCGGAGGAAACTGAAGCCTCTATGGGCCTCATCCAGTTGCGGTGAGGAAACTCCAAGGTCGAAGAGGAGTCCGTCCACTTCTCCCTGTAGATTCCTTTCTTCAATGAGTTTCTGAAGTTGCGCACTTTCACCCCTGATCAGTTCAAATCGCGGATCGTCAGTCAGGATTTTCGGTGCTGAAGCTATAGCGTCCGGATCTCGATCGATGCCGATCAACCTTCCGTTCGAATTAAGGTGCTTCAGTATTTCCCCACTGTGACCACCGCGGCCGAACGTTCCATCGACGTAACAGCCATCTTTTTTTATATCCAGCCCTTCAAGGACTGGCCCCAGCAGCACCGGGACATGCTCGTTGCTGCTCATGAAATGATCAGCCTCTTAGAATGAAATGGATTCGAGGTCGGCCGGCATATCGCCGTCGTCCTCGTCGCTAAGCCATGCGTCGCGCTTTTCGTTCCAGGTTGCTTCATCCCACAATTCAAACTTATTACCCTGACCTATCAGCATCCCCTGCTTATCGAGGCTGGCGAATTCCCTGAGTTCTTTCGAAACGAGAATTCGGCCATTACCATCCATGTCGACCTCGGTTGCATAACCGACCATAATCCGCACTATTCGACGCGCGACCTTGTTCATGCTGGGCAATCGCACTAACTTGCGCTCGAGCTCTTCCCAGTCGGGCAGCGGGTACACGAGGAGGCAGTGGTCCTTGTCCACAGTCACAATCAACTCACCCTCACAACGAGCAGACAGCCGCTCCCGATACCGGGTTGGTATTGCCATACGCCCCTTGGCGTCGAGTGATACTTTTGTAGCCCCTCTAAACACAGTGATTCGGACTTGCCAGGAATCGCTTTTCTGACGCGATATCCGGGCGCTAAGCCCATCTCCTCCCACTTTTTTCCACCTTTCAACACTATAGAGATGGCCCTGATTATGTGCAACAACATGTACTGATTAATTGTTGTTGTACAGGGACTTAGGGCAATTCGATGGCCCAAATCAGGCGAAAAGTGGCGGTATCTGCGCTAGGAAAATCAATTGCTTATAGATGCTTATTAAATGCGACCTTACGACGAGATCGGATTTCGGAGACAACTGGTACTTTAGGGGTAAATCAAACGCTCGGCGCGCAATTCGCGCCGGGGCTAACCATCACAGCACGAGAGTCATTGCATCTCATTGATCTTAAAGGATAAAAGGAAGGTGAGAAAGCCGGAGCCAGCAATAAGCCGGGTTCTGTCGAGAACAATCATTCATCTGGGATGACTGTCACCAGCCACCTCAAGCAACCTACCCGGGAGTCCGCTCGGGACCGACGGTGCAAGCTAAGCCTGCATACTCCCCTATTTGGTCTTGCTCCGGGCGGGGTTTACCATGCCACGAACCGTTACCGGTCGCGCGGTGCGCTCTTACCGCACCTTTTCACCCTTACCGACGATGATCCGAGGATCGCGCCGGCGGTATATTTTCTGTGGCACTTTCCATAGGCTCGCGCCTCCCAGGCGTTACCTGGCGCCCTGTCCGAAGGAGCCCGGACTTTCCTCTATAGCGAACTACAGCGATTGTCTGGCCAACTCCGGCTTTCTCGGCGGCGAGTCTACTGTATTTTGCCGCCAGTAATGCAGCAAATCATCTCAGGGCAATTGACAGCTAACTTGTCATTAATGATCTAGTGGCTGGATGAGGTGTTAGTTATAGTCCATCTTTGAGCTCAAGTAGCCTTTCATACAACGCATTTCGCTTAAGGCCTGTGGCGTCAGCTGCAACCTTGGCCGCATCCTTTGCAGACAAGTGCTTACAAAGCGCCCGCAACAGACGATCAACCTCCAATGGCGATTCGTGCTCCTCTGCGGACCCCGACACAACGATGACGAATTCACCCTTCCGAACGATGGTCCCGTCCCCGACCTTCCTTTGCAGTGCTTGCAACGATTCCTGAATGCATTGTTCATGCATTTTTGTCAGTTCCCGGCCGATGAATGCCTGTCGGTCCGGACCGAAAATGTCGACCATATCGTCCAGACACTCCACGATCCGATGTACTGATTCGTAAATTATTATCGTGCGACGCTCGCTGGCAAGCTTTTCCAACCAGTCTTTTCTGGCGATGCGTTTCGATGGCGCAAATCCCTCGAAGCAAAATCGGTCGGTCGGAATTCCCGCCGCTGACAGCGCCGCAATACCAGCGCTCGCACCCGGAATCGGAGAAACGACGACACCGTGCTCATGCGCTGCACGGACGAGTCGGAAACCCGGGTCGCTGACTAAGGGGGTTCCCGCATCACTAACCAGTGCGACGTTATCGCCTGCTTCAAGTCGTTCGATAATGCTACCGACGATCTTTTCTTCATTATGATCGTGCAATGCCATAAGTCTCGTCTTACAGCCGATATGCATTAGCAATCGCCCGGTGTGCCGAGTATCCTCGGCTGCAATAAGACTCACCTCAACGAGCGTTTGGCGTGCTCGAGGTGTTAAGTCTTCAAGATTGCCGATCGGCGTTGCAACAATGAAAAGTGTGCCGTTCATTGGGCTTGGGATCCTCGTTCCGGACTGAATATTTGACGAAACAATTATATGACGAATACTCACAAACATCCTGCAGGTAAATCACACTCACTGGCAAGTATTGTCTCGATGCTCGGGATTATACTGTTGCTGGGAGCTTGTGAAACGACAGGCATCGGCCGCCTGTCAGGTTCAGGCGAGCATCGTGCAGAACGACTTGCGGATAACGGTCGTCACCAAGATGCAGCGGGCGTCTATATCGGCCTGGCAACCAACGCTGCCGGAACTGAACGTGATCGACTGACGCTATTAGCAGTTGAGCAATGGCTCGATGCGGGTGATCTAAGCAGAGCAGAGCGAGCAAGTGCCAGAGTCCAGACGCCGTCCTCCGGACCGTTATTGCCGATCTGGAATACGAACTCAGCGGCACTTAGCCTTTATCGCGGCAACGCCGACGCGGCACTGCAGTTACTGGAGCCGCTGAGTCGACGATCGCTGCCTTTACGAGATCGGCTCCGCGTTGAAGTGTTGCGCGCCGATGCCTGGATCCAGAAGCAGGATCCGGCTCGCGCAATAGAATTAATGAAGCAGCGCGAGACATGGCTTTCTGGCTCGAAGCAAATCGAGACCAATCGGAACCGTCTTTGGCAAGGATTGCTGTACAGCGATCCACAAGTACTGCGGCAAGCTGCACAGATCGTAACGGACGAACAAATACGTGGTTGGCTAACCCTCGGGTCGCTCGCAACCTCTACCGGCCAACAGGGTGTCGGCTGGAGCAACGGAATATTCCGCTGGCGCACGGCGAACCCAGGCCACCCTGCGCTGGCAATCATCGGTGAGGCGAAATCGTTCGATCAAGAGTTACTCGACTACCCACGACAGGTGGCACTACTATTGCCCCTGAGTGGACGCTCCGCTGGCGTAGGCAAAGCAATTCAAAACGGCTTTTTAGGGGCCTACTTTGCCACAGCAACTGCGCTTGATGACCACCAGTCTCTCCGGATTTACGATGTTAACTCCGAAGGTGGTGCAAGCGCCGCTTATCAAAACGCAGTAGCGGACGGCGCCGAGTTCGTTGTCGGCCCGCTCTTGAAAAGCAACGTCACCGAACTCGCGAACGATATTCTGATGCCCGTTCCAGTACTAGCATTGAACTACCTTCCAGACGATATGCTCGCGCCGCTGGGCCTATACCAGTTCGCGCTTGCACCCGAGGACGAGGCAGCGTCTGCGGCCATTCGCGTACTGGGCGACGGCTATACCCGCGCTGTCGCGCTGGTCCCGAATGATGATCGTGGTCGACGGGTTCTGCAGAGCTTCATGACAGAGTTCGAAGGTCTCGGCGGCACACTATTGGACCATAGAAGTTATACGCCGGACAAAACGGATTTCTCGAACGAGATCGAAAGCCTCATGGGCCTTTCCGGCAGCATACAGCGCTATCAACGAATGCGTGAAAATATTGGAGGCAGTTTGCAGTTCGATCCACGACGCCGTCAGGATGCTGAGGTCATATTTCTTGCAGCTGCGGCCGGACCTGGCCGATTACTCAAGTCCCAGCTCAAGTTTCATTACTCGGGAGATTTGCCGGCGTACTCGACATCGTCCGTTAATTCGCTGGACGGTCGCTCCAATACAGACCTCAATGGAATCATGTTTGCCGACGCGCCGTGGCTGATCGCTCCTCAGCCGTGGATTCGGTACTTGCCTGAGATCTATGCCCAGCATTGGCCTGAAGAGCGCCGCCTGGGTCGATTGCACGCGATGGGTTATGACGCCTACAACTTGATCGCCTCCTTGTTTACGAATCGCGATGGTGGAATGGAGGAATTGAGTGGTGCGACAGGCGATCTGTTCCTTGATCGGCGAGGCCGCGTTCACCGCCGCCTCGTGTGGGCTCAATTTCAACGTGGAGAGGCTGTCGCACTGCCGGATCAAGAAGAAGTCGGCGGACCGATACAAGACACCACTGACGACGGCGTAAAAATCGCTCCTAGCGCTGCTGATGAATCACCGTGGGACGACTCGCCACAAGAGCAACTGTAGGCAGACGCGCTGAGTAACTGGCGTTTACTTACCTCATCGAGCGCTGATTGCAGTCAGTCGCTCGAAATTTTCATTGCCGTAGTGGCGAGATCGATCTCATCATGCTCGATCAGAAGTGCCTGACATTTATTGAAGTTCGTTACAGAGTAACGGCCACTTTTTCGCCCCCCCCCAACCATGCCGTCGGTCAACATAAACAGCGCAAAATCATTCTGACAACAGCCATGATCGTCGCACGGTATTATCGCTTTTCGAATTTCACGATGCGATTCGCATGTCGTTGCTATCGAAGGTCACTCGGGTGAATGGCTCGAGTGGCTGAAAGATGCTTTCCGACCAATAAACTCAAACCTGTAGACATCTGCTGATAGAATCCAGCAGAACAAGTACCAATGGAGCAACCATGGATCCCATAGCGCGAGTTCGCGGTCACTTTACAGAAAGCATTGCCATTAAAGTAACGGCGGCGGAACAAATCGCCGAAAGCATCGCAGCCGCAGGCCAGGTGATGAGTGATGCCATTCTCAACGACGGCAAGATCATGAGCTGCGGCAACGGTGGGTCAGCAGCCGACGCCCAACACCTTTCCTCCGAACTCCTAAATCGATTTGAAATGGAGCGCCCCGGACTTCCGGCAATAGCCCTGACAACCGACAGCTCAACGTTAACGTCGATTTCCAATGACTACGCTTACGAAGAAATATTTTCCAAGCAAGTACGCGCACTAGGAAAAGAACAAGACGTCCTATTGGGCATTTCAACGTCAGGTAATTCAGAAAATGTCATCCGAGCAATCGCCGCAGCCCACGAGCGCGGCATGAATGTAATAGCACTAACAGGAGGAGATGGCGGCCGCATGGCCAATATATTCCAACCGGGCGACGTAGAAATAAGAGTCCCAGCAACAAGAACGGCAAGAATCCAGGAAGTACACCTGATCGTTATCCACTGCCTCTGCGACCTTATAGACACAACTCTACTTGGCGAGCAGTAAGAAATACGCATTAGTTCGGCTGTGGCGCGATCAAGCGTTGTTTCGTCTTACTTGACGATTGTGAGATGAGGACGCGATCGCGTCTCTTCTACTTCTACTTCGATTTCAGCTTGTAGCTCTGGTAGCTCGATGTGTTCGGCTTTTTCAGTGTCTTGCGAGAAGGCCATGCCCTGGCCGGTTTCGCGGGCATAGATGCCAAGCACTGACTGTATCGGGACCCAAACATCAAATGGCGCGCCGCTAAAACGTGCTCGAAAACTGACTGCATCGTTAGTTAGCTTCAGATTATGCGCCGCCGAGTCACTGACGTTCAGAATGATCTTGCCGTCCTTTATATGCTCGACCGGAACGCTTACGCCGTCCACCGATGTATCTACAACGATGTGAGGCGTATGCGAGTTATCGCCCATCCACTCGTGCATGGCGCGAATTAGGTAGGGGCGTTTTGAGCGGCTGCGTTGTTGCATCACTGTTCTTTTTCTTATTTGTCATCGCCGAAGAGTGCTAGCTTACCACCAATTTGAGTACCTTCTTCAAACTTAACTTAAGGCAAAAGATCGACCTACAAACGCATTTCTTGCTCGAGCTCAGTCATGCCCTGCTGGAACGACCGTCGCGCGAAAACCCGATCCATATATTTTTCAATCGGTTCGGCACTTTTACCCAGATCAATCCCATATATAGGCAAACGCCACAAGAGCGGTGCGATCGTGCAATCAACCAGCGAGAACTCTTCGCTCAGGAAATACGGCCGTGAGGCGAACAGCTCGGTGCTTTGCAGAATACTCTCACGCAGCATCTTTCGCGCTTTACTGCCCAATTTTCCATCAGGGCTGGTCTCCACTTCTTCAGCTATCGAATACCAATCGGTCTCGATACGGAATAGCACCAGACGAAACTGGGCCCGGGTGACCGGATCAACCGGCATCAAAGGAGGATGCGGAAAACGCTCATCGAGATACTCAATAATTACACGTGAGTCGTACAAGGTTAAATCACGATCCACGAGAGTCGGTACGCTATGGTAAGGATTGAGATCCATCAGATCCTCGGGTAAATCTGGGCCTTCAACGTTTGAAATCTTGATATTAATGTTCTTTTCGGCCAGTACGAGCCGAGTGCGATGACTGTGAATATCTGTCGGTCGCGAGAACAGCGTCATTACTGAGCGACGATTGGCTATTACTCCCATTACTTTACATCCTTCCATATTTGTTTCTTCAGCATCATAGCGATGATCAGGAAGAAAAAGAGATACATGATTACCCACTTGCCCAGCACTACGCGAAATCCGCGAATTGGCTCGGCGATGTAAGCAAGAAAATTAACTGTGTCACGTACGAATTTATCGTAGTCCCCGGAATCCATCATCCCCGGCGTCATCTGCTCGAAGCCCTCGAACGTCGTCGTTACAGATCCGTCGTCGTTTTCGTGATTTTCAATATGCGCAGACTGGTAGCCCTGCAATCCCCACAATACATGAGGCATGCTAGTTCCTGGTAACACAATATTGTCGACACCGGTCGGGCTTTCAGCTTCGACGTAAAAACCTTTCAGAAAATTGAAGATATAATCCGCGCCTTTAGCTCGAGCCATAAGAGATAAGTCAGGTGGCGCCGTGCCATACCATTGTGCTGCGTCATCGCTTGGCATTGATGCCTGAATCGTTTCGAACGTCCTTTCGGCGTTGAACATCAGGTTATCGATCAGCATTTCCTCAGACAGACCGAGATCCTTGCCGATGGTGTTATAGCGAACATACTTTGCCGAATGACATCCGGAGCAGTAATTCATGAAGTTAGCTGCACCACGCTGCAGCGAATTGATGTTACTTAGATCAATATCCGCTGATTCGAGCTCAGCCCCAGCAACAGACGCCAGTCCCTGGGTCGTCAGGAAACATGCGCTTACGATTACGAGGCTAGCTATATTCTTAAATTTAACCATGATAGACAACCCTATCTGGAACGGGCTTCGTCTTATCAATTGTCGTGTAATACGGCATTAGTATGAAGAACGCGAAGTAGATCACGGAAAAGACTCTTGCGGCCAGCACGTACAGAGGGTCCGCCGGCATCGTACCCAGCCAGCCCAGCACCAAGAACGTAACAACAAACATACTCAGCGCAGACTTGTAGATCCAACCGCGATACCGAATGGACTTAACGCGTGATCGATCCAGCCAGGGCAGAAATAGAGGTATCACCACTGACAAGCCAAAGAGAATGAATCCCCAAAGTTTGTCCGGCACCGCTCTTAAAATCGCGTAGAACGGCGTGAAATACCAGACCGGCGCGATGTGTTCAGGCGTAGCAGTCAGGTTTGCCGGTTCGAAGTTGGCATGCTCTAGGAAGTAACCACCCATATCCGGCGCAAAGAACACCACAGAGCAGAAGATAATCAGGAAAATGATAATCGCGACCAGATCCTTACTCGTGTGATACGGGTGGAAAGCAACACCGTCCAACGGTACTCCGTCAGCACCCTTATTATTCTTGATCTCAATGCCATCCGGATTGTTCGATCCAACTTCATGCAAAGCCACGATATGCACAAAGATGAGACCGATGAGCGCCAACGGCAATGCGATCACATGTAGAGCAAAGAAGCGATTTAGCGTGATATCGGATATCGAATAATCGCCACGAATTATCTCAACTAGTGCATCACCGACCCAAGGTATCGAGCCGAACAGCGAAATAATGACCTGAGCGCCCCAGTAGGACATTTGACCCCAAGGCAGCAAGTAGCCCGCAAATGCCTCGGCCATGAGCACGATGAAGATCAGCATCCCTATAATCCAGATGAGCTCACGCGGCTTCTTATAGGAGCCATAGAGCATCGCGCGAAACATATGCAGATACACGACAATAAAGAAGAATGACGAGCCAGTTGAATGCATATAGCGGATCAACCAACCCCATTCCACATCGCGCATAATGTACTCAACCGATGAGAAAGCTTCCGCTGCCGACGGTTTATAATTCATCGTCAGAAAAATTCCGGTGAACAACTGGATAAAGAGCACGACAAAGGCCAGTACGCCGAACACGTACCAGAAATTGAAGTTCTTGGAGGCATAATATTCAGTGACGTGATACCTCATAGTCTCCGTAAACGGGAAACGATCGTCTATCCACTTCATGAATCCGCCTTTCGACTTGCCGACTTCTGCTTCGATTCTAGCCATTTAAGCTGCTCCCGAATCCTGACCGATCAGTATCAGGTCATCCCTGACAAACCGGTGCGGTGGAACCCGTAAATTTGTTGGTGCTGGTACGCCCTTGAAGACGCGACCGGCCAAGTCGAACTTGGAACCGTGACATGGGCAGAAGAAACCACCGCCCCAACTTTCGGCTGGCCGCACGTCGAAATCTTCCAACGGTGCGCAACCCAAGTGCGTGCACGATCCCTCAACAATCAAATATTCGGGTCGGACTGATCGAGTGTCATTCGCCGCATAGTCAGGTTGCTGCTCAACCTCCGCAGAATCCGGGTCCCTCAGATTCTCCATATTCGCCGCAAGACGTGACAGCATCTCCTCGGTTCGACGCAAGACGAACACGAGCTTGCCGCGCCAAAGAACTCGAATCATCTCGCCCGGCTCCAAGGACCCTATGGGAACCTCAACCGGTGCGCCAAGCGCCTGCGCGCGAGCGCTGGGCTTGAGTGAAGAAATAAACGGAACAGCAGCAGCTGTGACACCGACTACGCCAGTCACAGCAGTTGCTACAGTGAGAAAATGACGCCTATTGCGATCAAGGTCGTCTTCGGTCATCGGGCACTCCCATACGCCGCTCTATTGGCGGCCTCTCTAATTACAGCGCTTTTTTGCTAAATATTTTTTAAATATTCGAGTCTGGTAGATTTGCAGCAGGCTCGGTTTGCCGTCAGGATGACGGTTGCCCCATGACCTCGATGCAGAATCACGGCGCATTATACACGGGGCTAATCGAAATGGGCGAGTCACCACTATATATAGTGAACCCGCCTACTCGCAGCGACAAGCGCTACTTATTTCAGCGGGCACCCTTCCAGGCGATACGGTTGAGGTGGCTGGAGTCAGAAACGGTGAGCGTTTTAGTGTCACTGTAACGGCGGCTGAACGACCCGATGATATCCAACAGCCCTGAACCCAGGCTTTAAGCAACTCGCCGGATAGACGCGCCCAGCTGCCTGAATTTTTCTTCGATGCGCTCATAGCCCCGGTCAACATGATAAATCCGATCGACTAGCGTTTCGCCGTCGGCGGCCAGTCCAGCCAACACCAGTCCAGCTGAAGCGCGCAAGTCAGTTGCCATGACCGGCGCGGCATTGAGTTCGTCAACACCAGTCAAAATAGCTGTATGCCCTTTAATCTGAATCTTCGCGCCCATGCGCTGCATCTCGAACAAGTGCTGAAAACGATTCTCGAATACAGTTTCCGTAACAGTTCCGACACCGTCGGCGATTGCATTCATCGCACAAACCTGTGCCTGCATATCGGTCGGGAAAGCTGGATATGGTGCGGTTCGAATATCGATCGACTTCGGCCGACGGCCTTCAAAGTCGACCTCGATCCAGTCATCACCCGTGCTAACTATCGCACCCGCTTCCTTCAATTTGATCAGCACCGCCTCAAGCGTTTCGGGGGCAGTATTGAGTGTCCGAACCTTGCCACCAGTCATAGCGGCAGCGATCAGATAGGTTCCAGTCTCGATTCGGTCTGGCAACACTGAATGCTGAGTGCCCCCCAAGCGTTCGACACCGGTAACCACTATCGTACTGCTACCGGCTCCCTTAATTTTCGCACCCATGCCGATCAGGAAATTGGCCAGATCAGTGACCTCGGGTTCGCGCGCTGCGTTCTCGAGAACAGTCTCACCATCGGCTAGCGTCGCTGCCATAAGTAGATTTTCGGTTCCAGTAACGGTAACCGTATCGAAGATAATGTATGCACCTTTCAGCCTGTCGGCGCGCGCTATTATAAATCCATTATCGACGGTAATGTCAGCACCCATCGCCTCCAGACCTGCAATGTGCAGATTGACTGGGCGTGCACCGATAGCGCAACCACCCGGAAGCGAAACATTCGCTTTGCCAAATCTGGCCAGCAGCGGACCGAGCACTAGGATCGAAGCCCGCATCGTCCTGACCAAATCATAGGGCGCCTCATAGCTATTTACCATGCTTGCGTCGATTCTAACGCCAACGCGGTCGTCTACGGTGACCTGAACGCCGAGCATCTGAAGCAGAGACAGCATGGTCGTAACGTCCTTAAGGTGCGGGACATTTCCGATCACCACCTGTTCCGTCGCGAGCAACGTTCCGGCGAGTATCGGCAATGCGGCATTCTTCGCGCCGGAGATGGTGACCTGTCCAGAGAGCCTTGTACTGCCTTCGATGAGTAATTTATCCAAGGCTAAGTGCTCCGCTCGACTTTTCCCGCCACTCATCCGGCGTCAAAGCCGTTATGGAAAGTGCATGTATTTCGTTGCCGACCAACGTGCCCAAGCATTTATATACCATCTGATGTCGTGCCAGCAGCCGTTTACCGTCAAACTCCACCGCGATAATCAAAGCGCTGTAATGAGTATTGTCATCGCTTTCAACCTTTACGATTGAAGCCTCGAATCCAGCCTCTATCAAGCGGCTAATTTCTGCTGGTTCCATATTATGGTGCTCCTTGATCGTCAGCGGTGACTGTAATTGGGGGGAGAGTCTAACTGCAAAGCACACTCCTTCCCACTGAACTGCATTGTTTGTGTATTATATTCGGCCCGCGACGGCCGGCGGTTTGTGGCGTCCCCCGGTTTATCCTTCAATATTGAGTAAGTATTAGTAATTTATGATTGGCAATATCGATATTTCACATGTTGGCTTGATTGTCGCCGGCCTAGCTCTCCTGATCTGGGGGAGCGATCGATTCGTGCATGGCGCATCAGCGTCAGCTCGCAACTTTGGTGTCGCACCGCTGCTAATCGGACTAACGATCGTTGCATTTGCGACGTCTGTACCCGAAATTCTCGTTTCCATCATTGCGGCCAGTCAGGGAGAACCCGGTCTCGCTTTTGGTAACGCGATTGGATCGAATATCGTCAACATCGGACTCGTGCTCGGTGTAACCGCAACGATCCGACCGATTTCTCTGGAATCGGCGACATTGCGGCGACAGATGCAAACCCTGCTCGCCGTGTCTTTGCTGACGGTATCGCTGTTTCTGGACACCCATATCAGCCGTCCCGACGGCATTGTCATGCTGACGGGTTTTGTCATCGTCATGATCTGGTTCGTGCGACTGGGGGTTCGATCGGCCGCGAATCACCCACTCAAAATGGACCATGAGGCTGAAATACCCAAAGACGTCACGACGAAAATGGCATTTGTCTGGCTTTCGGTTGGATTCGTAGCATTGCTCATTGGCGCGGATTGGCTGGTTGACGGTGCGATGGGCGTCGCAGTGTCGCTGAACGTAAGTGAAGTCGTTATTGGGATCACTATTGTCGCATTCGGTACCAGCGTACCGGAGCTTGCCATATCGCTGGTCAGTGCACTAAAGGGGGAGTACGGTCTCGCGATTGGAAGCATCGTCGGTTCGAATATATACAACTTGCTGGCAGTGATAGGTATCGCTGCAGTGATCCAACCCGCAACTGTCGCGCCCAGCGTATTATCACTTCATATTTTCGTCATGGTCGCGTTTACGCTCGTATTGTTCGTGATGACCTACGACTATAACGGCAAGGCGCTGCTATCCAGAATGAAAGGCATCGCGTTGCTGGCCGCCTACATTGCATACTCTGCGTATGTAATCGCGCAAAATATCTGATCAACCTTTAGAATAGACATCAGACCTAATCTGAGAGTTTCCATTGCCTGACAAGCCAACAAATGACGAGTTGCTCGAACTTGCGAATGAAGTACTCGCTATCGAGTCACGTGCTGTTGATGCTCTACGAGATCGCCTTGGCGACGAATTCATCGCAGCCTGCGAACTTTGCTTGGAGACTCAGGGGCGCATTGTGGTCAGCGGCATGGGTAAATCGGGTCACGTAAGTAACAAGATTGCGGCGACGCTCTCATCAACCGGCACACCGGCATTCTTTATGCACCCCGCCGAAGCCAGTCATGGCGATCTCGGTATGATCACCAGCCAGGACCTGTTGCTCGCTATTTCTTACTCCGGCGAGACTACGGAGGTTGTCACCATACTGCCCGTTGTCAAACGGATGGGAGCGAAGCTACTGTCCATCACCGGCAACCCCAAATCGACAATGGCAAAAGCAGCTGACGTGCATCTTGATATTAGCGTTACCGAAGAAGCCTGCCCACTCAACCTCGCGCCTACCGCCAGCACCACAGCCACTATGGCCATGGGGGATGCGCTGGCCGTTGCTCTACTCAATAGTCGCGGGTTTACAGCTGAGGACTTTGCACGCTCGCACCCCAGTGGCAGTCTTGGTAAACGATTGATTCTTCGAGTCTCCGATGTCATGCGTAGCGGCGATCGCATACCCGCAGTTACGTCGGACGTGAGCTTGCGCGACGGGCTAATGGAGATGACCGACAAAGGTCTTGGAATGACTGCAGTTGTATCAGATGATCGAACGCTGGAGGGGGTCTTCACCGACGGCGATTTGCGCCGAACTCTGGACAGTGGAGCTGATATTCACAGCACGCATATCCGCGATGTGATGCATAGCAACTGCAAAACAACATCCGCTGACATACTGGCGGCTGAGGCGCTGCACATCCTGGAAGAGAATAGGATTACGTCGCTGCTGGTGACGGACGAAGATAACAAACTGGTCGGCGCCCTTAATATTCATGATCTGTTCCGCGAGGGCCTGATGTGAGTGGTGGTTCCTTAGAGGCGATTAAGCTCGTCGCCTTCGACGTCGATGGCGTATTCACGGATGGGCGCTTCTACCTGTCTGACACTGGGGTCGAATCGAAGGTATTTAATACTCAAGACGGTTTTGGAATCCGAAAACTGCTGAATTCAGACGTAGCCGTCGCCGTTATCAGCGGTCGAAAGTCCGCTGCCGTCGCCAAACGGATGTCGGAACTCGGAGTTATACACGTCGTGGAAGGATGCTCCGACAAAGTCGCCGCGCTTGATGAAATCATTAGCGGCCTCAAAATCTCTGCTTCCGAATGTGTCTATGTCGGTGACGATGTACCGGACTTGCCGTTACTCAATCATGTCGGTATTTCAATCGCCGTCGCGAACGCCGTGCCGGGGCTGCACCTTCAGTGCGATTATTCGACGTCGGCTAGCGGTGGGTTTGGCGCTGTTCGAGAAGTCTGTGAACTGATACTCGCTGCGCAGAGTCAATAGGACTCATGAGTCCTCGCATCATTACCTTTATTGCGCTGCTGTCTGCTGGTGCAATTGGCAGCTGGTATCTTGCGCGCCCGAACGCTCCAACATACGACGACGAACTACCCTACGACCCGACACATCAGGGCTACTACCTTAAACAGGCTCGCATATTAGGCACCGGCGATGACGGTAGCCTTCTGTATGAAATAGAAGCGGAGCATGCAGAACAGCTGGAAGACGACCACATAGAATTTACCGAAGTGCGTATTCGATACTTGCCAGGTAGCGAAGTACCATGGATTGTTAATGCCGATTATGCAACGTTGCGAGAAGGTGCTCCTAGAATTGCATTGCGCGGCTATGTACAGATAGTCAATCCTGGTGATCCCGGCGAGCACGAAACAGAAATTCGGACAGAATATATGGAGCTCGATCCCGACGGATTCACCGCCGAAACTGACCAGCGAGTACAAATTCGATTTGGCTCCCGAAGCGTCACGGCAACGGGCATGCTAGCATCGCTTAAGGATGACAAAATCGAACTCAAATCCAATATTCGCGGAAAAATAGCCCCCTAAAATGAATGCCATGAGCCGTAACACATTCATTGTCCTACTGCTATCTACGATGCTCGCTCCTGATGTATCGACAGCTCAGACAGCGGACCTAGATTTACGTCGCCTGCCTTGGGATATATTCGCGGAAACCATGATCTTTGATGGCAAAGCGTCTACCTACATCTACACCGGTATCAAGTTTTCCCAAGGAGTAATCTCCATCGAATCTGATGAAGGTCGTGCAATATTAGATCAGAACAACAGCGGATCCTGGATTTTCTCTGGTAACGTCAAGATAGACGTCAACACCAGCAAAATTGAGTGTGATTCTGCTGAACTGTTATTCGATGGCAATGTGCTGACCAAAGCGACCATCACGGGTCGTCCCGCAACATTCTCCTTGCAATCCGCTAGATCAGATGACGCGACATATGCTGAGGCCAGAAAATTATTCTACGACGTGCAAAACGGCGTCATCGAGTTTTCCGAGCAGGCCACTATCACGGAAAGTGGCAATGAGATTTCATCCAACTACCTCGTGTATAACATTAACGAGCGGCGCATAAACGCTGATTCGTTAGGTGTCGACGATGATCGTGTCAGAATCACCTATACGCCGACCGACAGCGCCATCAAGAAAGCAGCGTCGGCTGAAGATGGCGATCGATGAGTATTCTCAGCGTTCAGGATATATCCAAGAGCTACAAGTTACGCAAGGTTGTAAAAAGTCTATCGCTCGAAATCAAGAGCGGCGAGGTTGTCGGCCTGTTGGGACCTAATGGGGCTGGAAAAACGACGGCTTTTTACATGATTGTTGGCCTCGTATCGGCAGATAAAGGCAGCATACTTTTGGACGGCAAGGATCTTACGGCCAAACCTATGCACGAACGCTCCAAACTTGGCTTGGGATACTTGCCGCAGGAAGCATCTATTTTTCGCAAACTCACCGTCGAACAGAATATTCTGGCGATATTGGAAAACCGCAAGGACTTGGATCATGCCGGGCGCGAAAAAGAACTTGAAAACCTGCTCGATGAGCTACATGTCAGTCATGTTCGCAAGAGCTTGGGTATTAGTCTGTCAGGCGGAGAGCGACGGCGCGTCGAAATAGCTCGCGCACTGGCAGCGAATCCATTGTTTGTGTTGCTTGACGAGCCGTTCGCTGGGGTCGACCCGATATCGGTTCTCGATATTCAGCGCATTATCAGACACTTGCGTGAACGGGATATAGGCGTCCTTATTACCGACCACAATGTTCGTGAAACGCTGGGTATTTGCGGGCATGCTTATATCTTGAATGACGGCAGCCTGATCGCAGCTGGGTCACCTAACGATATTCTGGAGAATCAATACGTTCGAGAAGTGTATCTCGGACAGGAATTCAAACTCTGAGGCAGACTGAATACTGATGAGGCGTCGATATACATCGAATCTGCCGAAAAGAGAAATTAGTACATGCTAAAACCTTCGTTGCAGCTAAAAATTGGTCAGTCATTAACCATGACGCCACAACTGCAGCAGGCCATTCGCCTGTTGCAGTTGCCCATTCTGGATCTGCATGCACAGATTCAAGAAGCGCTCGAAGAAAATATTATGCTCGAGATGGAAGATCTTCCTGATGTTCTGAGCACCAATGCCGAGTCCACTGTCGAAGTAGAGGCCATTACAGCCGATGAACTGTGGCAATCACGAGTGGTCGAACAATCGCAGGATGGCGGCTGGAATGGAGAAGATCGACCGATCACCGAATTCGCTGACGAATCGGGCGAGACCCTGCATGAACATCTCAATTGGCAATTGGAGACCGAAAGATTCACCGCCCGCGAAATATTGATCGGTGAGGCGCTCGTCGACTCTATTAATGACGACGGTTATCTGACCGACGACGTAGAGGAAATAATCACGAGCCTGGACGAACAGCCTCCGGTCATGGTGAAGGAAGCCGAAAAAACGTTGTTGAAAATCCAACGCCTCGATCCAGTCGGCGTTGGTGCTCGATCGCTTTCCGAGTGTGTTGTGCGTCAGATCGAACAGCTCGACGTCAGTACACCGGGTTATCAACTCGCCCTCAGCATCGCTGGCGGCCATCTCGACCTTGTCGCCAGCCGGGACTACGGGGAATTGCGTCGCGGGCTTCACATCTCAGAGGAGCATTTGCACGAAGCGCTGGCACTTGTCAGAGCGTGCAACCCGAAGCCTGGTCTTGTGGTCAGCCCGGCAGCGGCTCAATACGTCATTCCAGATGTATTTGTTCGAAAGATCGACAATCGATGGCAAGTAGAAATCAGTCCGGCCGGAATTCCGAAGCTTTCAGTCAATCAACAATACGCCAAGCTACTTCGCGGCAGCAGTGAACATGCCGTTTTGAAGACTCAACTTCAGGAGGCCCGTTGGTTTATTCGCAGTCTTGAAATTCGCAATGAGACATTGATGAAAGTCGCCACGAGTATCGTGTCGCGTCAGGTGGGCTTCCTCGAACTCGGCGACGAAGCGATGAAGCCAATGGTGCTGCGAGACATCGCAGAAGAAATCGGTATGCACGAGTCGACGATTTCACGTGTAACCACTAATAAGTACATGCACACGCCTCGTGGTGTCTTCGAATTCAAGTTTTTCTTCTCCAGCCACCTCCCCTCAGACAGCGGCGAAGACCAGTCCTCGACGTCGGTTCGCGCAAAAATTCGCAAGATGATTGCTGCAGAGAACCCGGCGAAACCACTGAGTGACAACAAGGTCACGAACTTACTTAAGGATGAGGGCATCTCAGTTGCGAGAAGAACGGTCGCGAAGTACCGTGAAGCTATGAGCATCTCGTCATCGAGTGAACGCAGGACTCGCGAGACGAAATAAGCGATTAGGTAGTAATCACGATACAGGAGGACTTTGAGACCGCCATTCTGATCCAATAAAGGACCGTAAGATAACTAAAACTGGAGACAGCTATGCAATTGAATGTTTCAGGTCATCACGTCGAAGTAACCGATTCGCTAAGAGAATACGTCGAATCCAAAATTCAAAAAACAGCCCGTCACTTTGACCTCGTGTCTGACGTCCATTGTATCCTGACCGTTGAAAAGCTCCGTCACAAAGCTGAGGCAACAGTTCATGTGAATGGTGGTACGATCTACGCCGATCATACCGAAGAGGACATGTACGCCGCGATCGATGGTCTTGTGGACAAAATTGAAAGACGAGTCAGAAAATACAAAGAAAAACTCGTCGATCACCACGTCAAAGATAAAGAGAAGATCAGGTACGCCTGAACCGCATATGATCTATGCGGTCGGACGGCCATATAGATCATATGCGAACCCAATCCAATGCTGCTCGAAGAAATCATCAAGCCCGATGGCGTACTTTGTAACGTTACAGCGCGAAGCAAGAAACATTGCCTCGAAATTCTTAGCGAATTACTGGTCCGGTCATACCCGGAAATCGCCAGCGATCGGATTTTCAGAAGCCTGAATCAACGCGAGCGACTCGGCTGCACCGGGCTCGACAGCGGCGCGGCATTTCCGCACTGTCGCGTTGATGATCTGGAATTTAGTAATGCCGCGCTGATCAAGCTATCTGAACCAGTGGATTTTGACGCTGCTGACGGTGAACCCGTCGATTTGATACTTGGCATGATGGTCCCGACCGAGCTCGATGATAACCATTATGCGGATATCAAAATAGTCACCCAGGTTCTCGCCGATGAAGGGATGCGCTCTCGCCTGCGTGGAATGAATTCGAGCAGCGACCTCTACAAAGCATTGCTCAACGGTTCTGCGTTAGTTGCGCCAAATCAGCTGTGCGACGCGCAGGGAAACTGACCACTGTAGTCTCACGACCACAGCTAACATGTCGAAAGATCTTTGACTGATTATAGTCAGCGGCCTATCAGGGTCCGGCAAAACAGTCGCGCTACATGTTATCGAAGACTTCGGCTACTACTAAATAGACAATATTTCGACGGCCCTCTGAAGCCTGCAGTCCGGGAGGTTCACTCTTGCGACGTGGTGGCTGCCGAATTGGTTGTGGTTGGCGTCGATGCGCGCAATCGACCGCAAGACCTCGAGGCACCACCTAGATTAATCGACGATCTGCGTGCGCAAGATGCCAGGAGTCAGGACCGAAAAGCTCGCTACCGAGCTGCGCAAACATCACGAACCCATTCTCACATGCCACAACAACCTGACGCATCATCGAATCCAGCTGGACTAAGCTGCTAAACTCCGCCGACATGGATGCTAGAGAGCCGACCAAGAACAACCTCGATGAGCTGCGCGAGCAGTTGGACGGTGGACGTATGCGTCCGGCTCGCATCATGGTCAACAGCCTGCACCCATCCGAAGTCGCTCGCCTGCTTGAGTCCCTGCCGCATAAGAAACGCAGCATACTCTGGGAGCTCGTCGACCCTGAAATCGAAGGTGACGTTCTTGTAGAAGTCTCCGATGAGGTTCGGGACGGCCTCATAGAGGGTATGCAGACCGAGGAACTGATCGCGGCTGCCGAAGGTATGGAGGTCGATGATCTCGCTGACTTGTTAGTCGATCTACCGGAAACGGTCACTCAGGAGGTCCTTCAGTCCCTCGACAAGCAAGATCAAGAGCGTGTGCGACAGGTGCTCGCCTATGATGAGGAAAGCGCGGGCGGCCTGATGAACGTCGATATCGTGACGGTGCGACCAGACGTCACTTTGGAGGTGGTGTGTCGATACTTGCGAGCCGTCGGAGAAGTTTCCGACGGGACGGACTCGATTTACGTTGTAAGTCGAGACGATAGCTATATTGGCTCACTCTATTTGTCGACGATTCTGACTAGCGATCCGCTCAATATGGTAGCGGATGTCATGCACACAGACGTGATGCCGATTTCGGCAGATACGTCGTCGGCTCAGGTCGTCTGGGAGTTTGAAAATCGCGACTTGCTATCCGCTCCAGTTGTCGATGACGATTTTCGTGTGCTCGGTCGAATCACCGTAGACGATGTCGTCGATGTCATTCGAGACGAGGCGGAACATTCTCTGATGGGTGCAGCCGGCCTCGATGAAGAGGATGACATGTTTGCGCCAGTCGTCAAAAGTGCTAGCCGCCGTGCCTTGTGGCTGGGTATAAATCTTTGCACCGCATTCCTAGCCGCCGCCGTCGTTGATCAGTTTCAAACCGCACTTACAGAAATCGTCTTGCTGGCGGTGCTCATGCCCGTTGTACCCAGCATGGGCGGCGTAGCAGGCACACAATCATTGACCATTATTACGCGTGCAATGGCGCTCGGCCAAATAAACAAAGACAACGCCATCGGAATCCTTCGCAAGGAATTCATGGTTGGCCTATTAAACGGTATCGGATGGGCAATAGTGGTATCGCTATTGACCTTTCTGTGGCTTGGCGAATGGAAAATCGGCGGGATCATCGGCGCCGCAATCATTATCAATATGGTTTTCGCGGCTCTCGCTGGCTTCAGCATTCCGCTGATTCTGAAACGAATGAAAATCGATCCGGCGCTCGGCGGCGGCGTAGTGCTCACTACGATCACCGATGTCATCGGCTATGCAACATTCCTGGGGCTTGGTGCGGCGGTTTACTTGTAACGATCAGCTGTCGTCAGATCGAAAAGAACTAAGGTCCCTTTTAATCCAGGTTGGCGCGAATAATCTCGGTACGTCGGCCCCACGAACAAAGGCCTCGAGCTCATCTTTGACTTTCATCGCATCTTTGTAACCCAGCGCGATCAGCTCCCGCGTGTAAGCCTTTTCGAACAACAGAAAACTTAACAGTTTGTTTTCACCTGGTCTCTTGCTGCCTACGCCACGCAGGAGCGCACGGATGGCGAACGGCAGTTCTTGCCTATGACGAAACGCGATGTCTCGCAGATCTTCGCTAGGAACGACCAACATCGTATCAATTGGCCGTACCCCTTTCATCGCTCCCTTTTGTTCTTGCTCTGGTACGGAATCGATAAGTTCGTTTATGCGCGTGATGCGTTCTAGATCCGAGTACAGGCCATCCATGAACAGTGTGTCGAGCATATAGCCTGCAATCTGACCGAAGCTCGGTGGTGGCCCCAATTCGGTGGATTCTTTTTCACCCGTTTCGTCGCGAATACCGATGACAAGGATTCTGTCAGCACCAAGATGAACAGCGGGACTCAAGGGTGTCGCCTGTCGCATTGCGCCATCGCCATGGTATTCGTTGCCGATTCTCTGCGGCGGGAAAATCATGGGCACGGCGATACTCGCCATTAAATGATCAAGATTAAGATTTGATTGAATCCCGAGGCGGCGTGTCCGATCCCAGTCGCCAAGTTCCGGCGCGCCCTCAAAAAACGATTTGGAGCGCGCCGACCCATACCCCGCCGCCGTCACTGCAACCGCCTCCAGATGACCATTCTCAATCGATTGTTGAATTCTGGAGAAATGGATGTTCTTACTCAACAGTCTCCGCAAAGGTGCGTTATCCAGCAACGACTTGGGTGTTCCCACTAACCAACCACCCAATACGATCGACGACAGCCAGTGCACGCTACTCCTAAGCATTGTGAGATGGTCGGTTTTGTATACGTGGTTACATCGAAAATGTGCCCATACGTGCTCAAGCTCTGCCAGAGCCGAACGAAAATGTGCTGCTCTGGACGCCAGGACGACCGCATTTACCGCACCGGCGGAAGTACCGCTAATAATCGGGAACGGATTCGGGCTGGATCTAGGCAGAATTTCAGCAATCGCTTTGAGCACGCCAACCTGAAAGGCACCACGTGCGCCGCCGCCCGGGAGTACGAGTGCTGCTTTCTTGGATTCAGACGGATTTGTCATAAAGCTCATTTAATAATGTTACGGATCGTACAAAGGAGCGTATTATAGTGCCATGGTGGCTGACGTTATCTATTTCATGTCACCACTGCTTAATTAAGGGACCCAATTTATGAAGCAATTTATTAAAACGACCCCTGGCATACTTGCTCTTATTATCGCTGCGCTGGCTTTTACATCTACCGGTATAGCCAATGATCAAACCGTGGTTGGCAGCCCTGCCCCCGAATTTGAACTACCCGATCAGTCGGGTCAGCTGCATTCATTGGAAGACTACCGCAATCAATGGGTTGTGTTGTATTTCTATCCCAAGGATGAGACGCCAGGCTGCACAACTGAAGCCTGCGAGTTTCGCGACAACATTTTCGCGTATCGAGATTTGAACGCTCAAATTCTTGGCGTCAGTATGGACGATGTCGATTCTCACAAAGCATTCGCAGAAAACCATGGACTGCCTTTCCCGCTTCTGGCCGATGTCGGCGGTGCAGCATCAACGGCCTATGGCGTCAAAGCACGAATGTTCGGGATGACCGTCGCAAAACGGCAAACATTTATTATTTCTCCCGATGGGGTAATCGCTAAACACTACGAGAAAGTGAAGCCTGATTCACATTCTTCAGAGGTGCTTGCGGATTTAAAAGAATTAGGGGCTGGTGGGTAAGAAGCCAGCGCGCGAATACGTTCATCGCTTAGCCGGAAATACACTCCGATCGTATTCCCACGCCGGCCTCTTCAGCGCAACGCTTTAATGCCTTCCTCTAGACCCGCGATCGTTAGGGGGTACATACGGTCATCCATTAGGTCTCTAATTAGCTTTACGGATGGTGTGTAATCCCAGCGGGTTTTCGGTTCTGGATTTAACCAGATGGCTTTGGGGTAGGTACTCAGTAAGCGCTTGATCCAAACTGCGCCGGGCTCTTCGTTCCAGTGTTCAACGCTACCGCCTGGGTAGACGATTTCGTAGGGACTCATTGTCGCGTCACCGACGAAAATCAGTTTGTAGTCTGAAGTGTATTTATGCGTAATATCAAGCGTTGAGGTCTTTTCGGATTGCCGACGTCGATTGTCTTTCCACATACTTTCATAAACGAAGTTGTGGAAATAGAAATACTCAAGGTGTTTAAATTCGCTGCTGGCGGCCGAAAAAGTTTCCTCACAAATATGGACGTGGTCGTCCATTGAGCCGCCGATGTCGAGGCACAACAGTATCTTCACTGCATTATGGCGTTCCGGGACCATACGGATATCTAACATCCCACCATTGCGGGCCGTCTTGTCTATCGTGTCGTTCAGATCCAGCTGGTTAGTGGCACCTTCTCGTGCGAACTTTCTCAAGCGACGCATCGCCACTTTGATATTTCGCGTACCGAGCTCAACGGAGTCATCAAGGTTTCGGTATTCGCGTTTCTCCCATACTTTTGCGGCGCTACGGTTTCGGGACCCTTGTTGACCGATGCGAATGCCTTCCGGGTTATAACCGTAAGCTCCAAATGGTGACACGCCAGCGGTGCCTATCCATTTACTGCCGCCCTCATGACGTTCATTCTGCTCGTCAAGGCGCTCTTGCAGGGCCCTCATGAGTTCATCAAAGCCGCTCATTGATTCAATGAGCTTCTTCTCCTCCTCAGACAATTGCAATTCTGCTTGAAGTTGCAACCATTCTTCGGGGATCTCCTGCAGCAGATCGGAAAGCGAATCGTCAACGCCCTTGAAGTAGGCACCAAATATTCTGTCGAATCGATCCAGGTGCGCCTCGTCTTTTACGAGCGCCGATCTCGCGAGGAAATAGAAATCATCCACGCTCTGGCCCGCTAGGCCGCTTTTCATCGCTTCGTGTAGCGTCAATAACTCAGTTATCGACGTTTTCATGCCGCCTTCGCGCAGCATATAAAAAAACGGAATCAGCATGGGTGAGCTTCTTGTCGCTACTGTGGATTGGTGCGCCGATCGAGGAACACGAGTTGCTCGAACAAATGGACGTCTTGCTCGTTCTTCAATAACGCACCGTACAAGGGAGGAATTGCTCTTTGAGCGTTCTCAGTGTGTAACGCTTCAATAGATATGTCTTCGGCCAGCAGCAGTTTTATCCAGTCAAGCAATTCCGAGGTCGATGGCTTCTTCTTCAAACCTCGCACATCGCGCACCTTGTAGAAAGCCTTCAACGCTTCAGAGAGCAGCTCTTTCTTGAGGCTAGGGAAATGGACATCAACAATCTGCGCCATCGTTTCCTGATCTGGGAACTTGATGTAGTGAAAAAAGCAGCGCCGCAAAAACGCGTCTGGCAATTCTTTTTCATTGTTGCTAGTAATAATAATGATTGGTCGGTGCCGCGCCTTGACAAGCTCCTTTGTCTCATAGACATAGAACTCCATGCGATCAAGTTCCTGCAATAGATCATTTGGAAACTCTATATCGGCTTTGTCGATCTCATCGATCAGGAGAACTGGCTGCTCTACACAATCAAATGCCTCCCAGACCTTGCCGTGCATAATGTAATTTGAGATGTCGTGAACCTTGTCATCCCCTAGCTGCGAGTCGCGCAGACGAGCTACGGCATCATATTCGTACAGCCCCTGCTGTGCCTTGGTCGTGGACTTGATGTGCCATTCGAATAATGGCTTACCCATTGACTTAGCGACTTCTATCGCTAATTGGGTTTTGCCAGTACCAGGCTCACCTTTGATAAGGATTGGACGCTCGAGTGTCACAGCGGCATTGACTGCCATGCTCAGGTCATCAGTGGCGATATAGGAGTTGGTGCCTTTGAATCTGCTGTCGATCATGCCATTTTCCGGATTGTACGTTCACCGCATCTTAACGCTTGAGCGGGGTCAACGTCAGCGTATGTTTAACCTTACCCGGCAAAAACGGGCTCGGCTCGCCTTTGACCCATTCTGAGTGACCAGCAGTGTAATAGGGTGAAAGAGGGTGTCCGCTTGCACCCGTCGGCATTTGCATAAGACCGTTAGCCTCGTCGCCGGGCGATACAGAAAAGCGCTCCGATGCACCGAACGTCGTGCCTTGAGCCTTCGGCATATTGACGTCCCCATTGAGTTCCTCATACGGCATATCCAGGTGAGCACCCAGAATCGGAATGCTATCACTCAACGGATGCCGAATAGAGGCGCGATTGACCTCACCCCATGTTCGAGAGGACAAAGGACCGTCAAAATTTTCACTGTAATATTTGATGTTTTGCTGAACCGCTGCCAGCAAGAATTGTGGCCAATTATCATAGCCGGCGGGCAACATATGAGCCGGGCGCTCGGTTATGAGCGACCACAGTGCTGCTTCAAATTGATTGCTTCGGCGTACCCTTACATCATCACCGTAGGCGTCACGAACCGGAGTGACCAGCGCGTGAAAAACCCTTCTCTCGACTTCCAGACGAAACGCCCGAACCAGCCGATAGCCTGCCGATTCAGGCACTGCTCTTGGAATCCACTCGATAACGATGCGCCGGTATTCTTCAAGATCGGCATGGCCCTTTATCGCACTTTCATTAAGGATGTCCAGCAACAGATCGCGCCAAGTCTCTAGGAACAATGCGCGATCATCGTACTGTATTGCCAGCATGTCGGCCGGAACGAACGAGTCTTTAGCGAACAGGGCATCTCGAATCTGCCCTGCTCTTGCACCCAGATCATAACCACCGTCGCCGATTATCTGCAGCGCTTCGGCATCGGCAACGCGCGCATTAGCAGTCCAGATTCGACCACTTTGTGGATTGACTACCCGCGGATAGTCCTCAGCTGCAACCCAGCCGGTCCATCCAGCCTCGAGGCTCCAGTCCGCCGGCAGCATAGCGTTGAAATCTGTCTTCGCTGGGATCTTGCCCGCAATCGTCCAAGCAATATTGCCATCCTTGTCGCCGGTTACAAAGTTTTGCGGTGGCATCCCCATCGTGTTGGCGATATCCAGTGCAGCGGACACTGACGGTGCGGTTTCGAGTTTCAATATATTCAAGTTGATTGAGTCTGGGCTGTGCGCAATCCAACTGACCGCTATCTCGCCATCCGGATAATCCGCGTCATCGACGACCGGGCCCCATATCGTTTCGCGAATCTGATGCTCGACGGAATCGGCACCTTTCACGTTTATTACTTCGTTGAATATGTCGTAAGGCAACTCTCCTTGCGGCACTTTGTAAGTTCCGGCAACCGTTCCCGGCTGCAGAACAACAGCGTCTGTGTAATCGCCATAACTGTTGGTGAATCCCCAGGCAACATGTGTATTACTGCCGGCGACGACAAAAGGCATGCCCGGCAGAGTGACACCCGAGACATCTATAGGTGCGTCACCATTGACGACAAGTCGAGCACGGTAGTAAATGTTGGGTGTATTCAATCCAAGGTGCATATCATTCGACACCATCGCTCGACCGGTCTTAGTCAACGTGCCTGATACCGCCCAGTTGTTGCTGCCAGGTAGTGGCGGTCTCCCCTGCTCATTAGCAGCCGGAGCAGCATCGTCGACGTTCTGCATCGAAAAAATATCTGCTGCCGGTACAGGCGCCACGTTTCGCGCCTCACCCATTATCGGCGCATCCCAGGGAGTGCCATCCGGATACATCCAATCATAGACTTCACTGGGCAATACATTATGTACCAGACCGCGCCGCACTTCTTTACGAGCTCGATCGTCATTGAGTTGTATGAACATTGCGTAGACAACGAGGATAGAATCCTCTGCCAGCCACGGCTGTGGGTCTATACGAAGAACAAAGTATTCAAATGGTCGGGCGCCGAGAGAATCAAGACCTGCGTTCACGCCGTCAGCATAACGCTGCAATAACTCCTTTGTTTCACTAGTCTCCGCCTGAAGAATGGATCTGGCCCGGGAACGAAAACGATGAAAGCGATATTGCTTATCAATATTTACAGCGACGGCCCCGACCACCTCAGACAGTTCGCCCGCAGCCTGCCGGCGAATCAAATCCATTTGAAAGAATCGATCCTGCCCATGCGCATATCCGGTCGTGAATGCAAGATCTGCTCGATTACTAGCTGTAATGATGGGGATGCCGGCGGCGTCTCTTTGAATAGTCGCAACAGCGGACAATCCTGGGGCAGAAAATTCACCGTCCAATTGCGGAAGGCTGGCTCGTAAGCCAAGCCAACCAAGCAGCACGGCAACGAACAATAATGTGGTTGCCCCGCCGAGTAGGCGCCAAATATATCTTCTCAAGAACTCGATGTTATTTTAATGACTGTCATTGAATTGGTGCTTCCGGACACGCCATTCAGTTCACCCTTCGTCAGCAACGCAAAATCACCTTCTTCTACAAGCTTGTTCGCGAGCAAGGTGTCGAAAATATCCCGATACAGGCCGCGCGGATTTTTGCCATCAATCTCGAACTGAACCGGGTAAACGCCGCGGTACATCGTGACACGTCGACTCGTTGATACATGAGGCGTAAACGCGTAGATCGGAATGTCAGACCGGATGCGCGACATCCAGCGAGTCGTCGAGCCCGACTCCGTCAATGCGATGATCGCTTTGACGGACATGTGATTTGCCGTGTACATCGTTGCCATGGCTATCGCTTCGTCCACCAACCCGAAATGATCCTGCAGTCGATGACTCGTCTGACTGATTGGCTGCGGGAATTTCTCAGCGCCTACACAGACTTCTGCCATTGCCGCGATCGTACCTGCAGGATACGCCCCCATCGCAGTTTCGCCGGACAGCATTACGGCATCGGTGCCGTCAATCACGGCATTTGAAACGTCAGAAACTTCCGCGCGTGTTGGAATTGGATTCTGGATCATCGATTCCATCATCTGCGTTGCAGTAATGACGATCTTGTGAGCCTTTCGTGTCTTGCGAATGAGTTTTTTCTGAATGCCAATCAGCTCGGCATAACCTATTTCAACGCCAAGATCACCACGCGCCACCATGATCACGTCAGACGCTTCAATAATTGAATTGATGTTCTCCACTGCTTCAACGCGTTCGACCTTCGCCACAATCAGACCATTACCGCCGGCCTCTCTCAGTAAACGTCTCGCTTCTTCAACATCCTCACCGTTGCGTACGAATGAGACCGCAAGGAAATCCAAATTCATCTCAGCGGCGAGACGAATGTTCTGCTTATCGATCTCGGTCAGCGCCGGAGCCGACAACCCACCGCCCTTAAGATTAATCCCCTTGTGGTCCGATAAAATACCGCCGTTGATGATAGTCGTATGGATGCGCGTGCCATCAATACTGGCAATTTCGAGTGTAATCATGCCGTCGTTCAGCAGCAGAATATTGCCCGGCGATACATCTTCGTGCAGGGAGTCCAAAGCGACTCCGACGCCGTCCTGATCTCCATCCATAAGGCCGAGCGTGCTGTCGAGGAAGAAACTTGCGCCATCAACAAGAGAAACGCTATGTTCCTTGAACCGACGGATCCTGATTTTCGGTCCTTGCAGGTCACCCATGATGCCGACTTCGCGACCACAGGACTCGGCCGCTGATCGTAATAAATCAGCTCGGCGAATATGATCGGCTGCGTCGCCGTGTGAGAAATTCAATCGTGCAACGTCCAGACCAGCATTGATCATGTCACACAGCGTTTCTTTGTCGTCTGACGCTGGACCCAGCGTCGCGACAATCTTAGTTCGTCTTAGCATGTATGCGATTATTGCACAGCTTTGACCTATTCTGCGCGCCGTTATGTATTTGCCGTGCTTTCTTTTACTTAGAACGTTTTTCCAGGATAGCTACAGCCGGTAGCGTCTTGCCTTCTACGAATTCAAGGAAGGCGCCCCCACCGGTCGAAATGTAAGAGATATCGTCTGCAACGCCATATTTATCGATGGCGGCCAAAGTGTCGCCGCCGCCAGCGACTGAGAATGCAGGACTGGCTGCGATAGCCTCTGCCAGTGCTTTCGTACCCGAACCGAATTGATCGAATTCGAATACGCCGATTGGGCCATTCCAGATGATCGTGCCAGCACTCGCGAGTATTTCAGAAAATTGTGCGATCGTGTCCGGGCCAATATCCAGTATCAGCTCATCAACCGCTACCGCTTCCACTACTTTATTAGTCGCCGACGCGTCTGATGAAAACTCATCAGCAACAACAACGTCTATTGGAACCGGAATATCGGCTTTGTCGTCTTTATTTCTCGCCAGCTCGCGAGCTGTATCCAGCATGTCTGGCTCGTAGAGCGATTTGCCAACACCGTGGCCAGCGGCAGCGATGAACGTATTGGCGATGCCACCACCGACGATAAGGTGATCAACAATATCCGTCAGAGCATCGAGCACCGACAGTTTCGTCGAGACTTTCGACCCACCAACGATAGCAACAAACGGTCGTGCTGGATTGTCCAGCGCTTTGCCAAGCGCTTCGAGTTCCGACGATAATAACGGTCCGGCGCATGCGATGGGCGCATGCTCAGCGACGCCATAGGTGCTTGCCTGCGCTCGATGCGCAGTGCCGAAAGCATCCATGACGAACACGTCGCACAGCGCAGCCATTTTCTTAGCCAATGCTTCGTCGCAGGCTTTCTCGCCCTCGAGAAAGCGCACGTTTTCAAGAAGCACTAAATCGCCAGGACTTAAGTCGACGCCATCGATCCAATCAGTTTTCAGCAACACCTGCCGGTCGAGCAGCTTGCTCAGCCGATCGGCGACAGGCTGCAACGAGAACTTTTCGTCGGGGGCTCCCTCAGCCGGTCGCCCAAGGTGCGACATCAGCATCACCGCCGCACCCGAAGCGAGCGCAGCGGTGATGGTGGGCAAGGCCGCTCGAATTCGGGCGTCTGAGCTTATCTCTCCATCAGCAACGGGCACGTTCAGGTCCTCGCGAATTAACACTCGCTTACCCCTAAGGTCAACGTCAGTCATTTTAATGACAGACATAAATGCTCCCGACTGAGTGGTCTGATTACTTTGCGTTGACGAGCGCGACAGTGATGTCGAGCATGCGATTCGAGAAGCCCCACTCGTTGTCATACCAAGAACAAACCTTAACGAGCGTACCACCCATGACTTTGGTCAGTGTCGAGTCGTAGGCTGACGAATGCGGATCATGATTGAAGTCCACAGATACCAGTGGCTCATCGTTGTAAGCTAAAATACCCTTGAGCGAGCCTTCGCTAGCCGCCTTCAACACTTCGTTTACCTCGTCGACGGATGTCTCGCGATTTGCGACGAACGTAAGATCAACTGCCGAGACGTTGATTGTCGGTACGCGCATAGAAAAACCGTCCAATTTGCCATTCAACTCTGGCAGCACCAGTCCAACCGCTTTGGCAGCACCTGTGCTTGTAGGAATCTGCGACATTGTCGCTGAACGAGCGCGACGCAAATCCGAATGGTAAACATCAGTCAGAACCTGGTCGTTAGTGTATGCGTGAATGGTGGTCATGAGGCCGTGCTTGACTCCGATAGTTTCATGCAATGGCTTGACCAAAGGCGCTAGGCAGTTGGTCGTGCAAGAAGCGTTTGAAATAATCGCATGATCCGCTGTCAGGTCGTCATGATTGACGCCGTAGACGAATGTGCCATCTATATCAGAGCCACCCGGTGCAGAAATTACAACTTTCTTCGCGCCAGCCTCAATGTGCTTGCCAGCCGTTTCGCGAGTACGGAAAAAACCGGTGCATTCGAATACGACTTCGACCCCCAATTCACCCCACGGCAATTTGGCAGGATCACGTTCAGCGAAGACCTTGATACGATCGCCATTGACGATCATGTCATCGCCGTCGACTTCAACAGTGCCCGGGAAATTTCCGTGAGCAGTGTCGCGGCGAGTCAGGTGTGCGTTTGCCTTCGAGTCGCCCAAATCATTAATAGCCACTACGTCGAATTCCGCAGCGCGGCCCGATTCATAAATTGCGCGAAGGATATTTCGCCCGATACGGCCGTAACCGTTAATGCCGATCTTAATTGCCATTCCTATCTACTCCAGATTCAAATCAATAAATGTTACTTAAGTACGTCTTTCGCGACAGCTACTACATTCTCTGTCGTGAAGCCGAAATGTTCAAATAGTTCCTCTGCTGGCGCAGACTCGCCAAAGCGGTCCAGACCAACAACGCGGCCATGTGAGCCCACATACCGCCACCATGTTTCCGTGACGCCCGCTTCGATGGCTACACGCGCCGTGACCGCAGCAGGCAATACCGACTCTCGGTAAGCCGCGTCTTGTGTATCGAAAACGTCCGTGCTCGGCATAGATACCACGCGAGCATTCACGCCGTCAGCAGTGAGTGCTTCCGCAGCTGATACCGCAAGTGCGACCTCCGAACCGGTCGCAATGAGGATAATATCGGGCACACCGTCGCTGTCACGCAATACGTATGCGCCACGTGCAATATCCAAAATTTGCCCGGCACTGCGATTCTGATGCGGCAATCCTTGGCGCGTAAGAATCAGACTAGTCGGCCCATCCTGACGTTCGATCGCGTCTCGCCATGCAACTGCTGTCTCCACGGTATCGCAAGGACGCCAAACACTCATGTTCGGCATCAATCGTAAGGACGCAGTGTGTTCAACAGGTTGATGCGTCGGTCCATCTTCTCCCAGACCGATCGAGTCATGCGTATACACTAGAACATTTTGAATCTTCATCAGGGCCGCCATACGCAAAGCGTTACGTGCGTAATCTGAGAACGTCAGGAATGTTCCACAATACGGCAGGAAACCGCCGTGCAGCCTGAGGCCATTACAGATGGCGGTCATGCCAAATTCACGTACACCGAACCAAACGTAATTACCCTCGGCATCATCGCCAGAGATCGGCACCGAACCATTGTGTTTAGTCAGGTTCGAACCGGTAAGGTCAGCTGATCCGCCGGCCATTTCTGGTAAGGCCCGGGCGAACGCATTGAGCGCGATCAATGATGCCTTACGGGTAGCCACTTTCTCGCCAGCTGTATTAATCTCGGCGATCGCTTTGTCGGCAAAATCACTCCAATTACTCGGCAATTTGCCCGCCATCCGCCGTCTGAACTCGTTTGCGAGATCCGGATACTCTGCATTGTAATTCGCGAATATCACGTTCCAGATATTCTCGTCGGATGCACCGCGTGCTTTGCCGTCCCAGCGTGACGCAATATCGTCTGGAATATCGAAAGGTGCTGATTCCCAACCCAGTTCTTTCCGGGTGGCCGCGATCTCATCATCACCTAGCGGTGCGCCATGCGTTGACGCCGTGCCCTGTTTGTTCGGCGAGCCAAAGCCGATGATGGTCTTGCAACAGATTAATGTCGGTCGGTCAGGATCTGCGCTAGCCTCTTCGATCGCTGCAGCGATGGCTGCGGCATCATGACCGTCCACATTGGGAACGACCTGCCAACCGTAAGCCTCAAATCGTTTCGCGGTGTCATCTGTAAACCAGCCGCCAACTTCACCATCGATCGAAATATTGTTGTCGTCGTAAAGACAAATAAGCTTGCCTAGCTTTAAGGTACCCGCGAGTGAACAAGCTTCGTGGGAAATGCCCTCCATAAGACAACCGTCACCCAGAAAAACCCAGGTTTTGTGATCAACTATATTGTGTCCGGGTCGATTGAACTCGGCCGCGAGCATCCTTTCGGCCATGGCCATGCCCACCGCGTTGCTGAGGCCCTGCCCCAAAGGTCCAGAGGTCGTTTCAATCGGTCCACCCGGCTCGTACTCTGGGTGACCCGCAGTCCTGTAGCCAAATTGCCGGAAATTTCTAATCTGCTCGATTGGAAAATCCTCATAACCCGTCAGGTGCAACAGACTGTAAAGCAGCATCGATCCATGACCATTCGACAGCACAAATCGATCACGATTGGCCCATGCAGGGTTCGTTGGGTTATGCCGAAGGTAGTCGTTCCAAAGGACTTCGGCGATATCCGCCATACCCATCGGCGCGCCCGGGTGGCCCGAGTTCGCGGCTTGTACCGCGTCCATACTAAGGACTCGAATTGCATTCGCGAGATCGCGCCGGGCTGGCTGGCCGGCGGCTGAAGCTGTATTTGACATTGATGACCTGCGTGGTAGTTAGGGGAGAAAATCAGACTTAGTGAGCGGCGTATTTTCCCTGCTCTGTTGTAGGGGTCCAGATCAAGGGTATAATGCGCACCCGTAATTTTATATTAACTATAACTATTATGTCTAATGCTTTCCTTTTTACATCCGAATCGGTCTCTGAAGGCCATCCGGACAAGATTGCCGATCAGGTCTCTGACGGCATTCTAGATGCAATTATCGCTGAAGACCCCAAAGCGCGAGTTGCCTGCGAAACCATGGTTAAGACCGGCATGATTGTTGTCGCTGGAGAAGTCACAACCTCCGCTTGGGTGGATATCGAAAGTATCGCCCGAAAAATAGTCACCGATATCGGCTATGACAACTCGAACCACGGCTTCGACGGTGCAACTTGCGCAGTCCTGAACGCCATCGGAAAACAATCACCCGATATCGCGCAAGGCGTAGATCGCGAGTCTGAAGAGGAACAGGGTGCTGGCGATCAGGGGCTGATGTTTGGCTATGCATGCAATGAGACAAACGTTCTCATGCCCGCACCGATAACGTATTCACATCGATTAGTCCAACGCCAGGCCGAAGTTCGCAAGAACGGCACCTTGCCGTGGTTGCGCCCTGATGCAAAAAGCCAGGTCACATTCAATTACAGGAACGACAAGCCGGTATCCATTAACGCTGTCGTCTTGTCGTCGCAGCATGCGCCGGAAGTCTCAATGTCTGATTTGCGCGAAGGCATTATGGAAGAAATCATTAAGCCAGTCTTACCTCTGGAGCTCCTGAGCAGTGATACCCAGTATCACATCAACCCAACCGGTCATTTCGAGATCGGCGGTCCAATGGGTGACTGCGGACTGACAGGACGGAAGATTATCGTCGACACCTATGGCGGCTCAGCTCGTCATGGTGGTGGCGCCTTCTCAGGTAAGGACCCGTCCAAGGTCGACCGGTCTGCTGCTTACGCCAGCCGCTATGTCGCAAAAAATATCGTTGCCGCCGGCCTCGCCGAGCGCTGCGAGATTCAAGTTTCCTACGCTATCGGCGTTGCTGAACCCACATCGATCAGCGTGCATAGTTTTGGTACTGGTACCATTTCGGATGTTAGAATGACGGAACTAATTCGCGAGTATTTCGATCTCACACCGTATGGTATTTTGAAGATGCTGGATCTATTGCGTCCGATTTATCGCCAGACGGCCGCCTACGGCCACTTCGGTCGCGAAGACATCGATCTCAGCTGGGAACGAACAGACAAAGCGGAAGCGCTAAGAGCCGCTGCTGCATAAACAAATATTTTTGGAGATACACCTATGAGCAGTGAACCTCAAACCATACAACAAAACGATTATAAAGTTGCCGATATGTCCTTGGCCGAATGGGGCCGTAAGGAAATTACGATTGCCGAAACCGAAATGCCAGGACTCATGGCATTGCGCGAAGAATATAAAGGCAAGAACCCTTTGGACGGCGTGCGTCTGACCGGTTGTCTGCACATGACGATTCAGACTGCCGTTCTTATCGAGACACTGCGCGAATTGGGAGCCGACATTCGCTGGTCATCTTGTAACATCTTCTCAACGCAAGATCATGCAGCGGCCGCTATTGCAGAGGCCGGTGTTCCGGTATTCGCATGGAAAGGCGAGTCAGAGGAAGAATACTGGTGGTGCGTCGAGCAGACCATCAACGGACCCTACGGCTGGCAACCGAACATGATTCTTGATGACGGCGGCGACCTCACAATGCGGTTGCATGAGAAGTACCCAGAGATTATGAAAGGTGTTAAAGGCCTGTCTGAAGAGACAACGACGGGCGTCAAACGCTTGTATGACATGATGAAAGACGGCTCGCTTGCTTGCCCTGCTTTCAACGTCAATGATTCCGTAACAAAATCTAAGTTCGACAACCTGTACGGTTGCCGAGAGTCGCTGGTCGACGGCATCAAGCGAGCGACAGATGTTATGATCGCTGGCAAGGTTGCAGTCGTCTGCGGTTACGGCGATGTAGGTAAAGGCTCCGCCCAGTCTCTGAAGGGTCTTGGCGCGATCGTATGGGTTACAGAAGTCGATCCTATTTGTGCACTACAAGCTGCGATGGAAGGCTACCGCGTCGTCAAATTCGACGACATCTGTGATCAAGTCGACATCGTTGTGACAGCAACAGGCAACCGCCATGTCGTTTCTGGTCCGCAGATGGACCGTATGAGAAATCAGGCGATCGTCTGCAATATCGGTCACTTCGACAATGAAATCGACGTTACCTACCTGAAACAATATGAGTGGGAAAACATCAAGCCACAGGTTGACCACATTATTTTTCCTGACGGCAAGAGAATTATCCTGCTCGCGGAAGGTCGTCTCGTAAACCTTGGCTGTGCAACTGGACACCCAAGTTTCGTCATGTCGAATTCGTTCACCAATCAGGTGCTTGCACAGATAGAGCTTTGGGAAAACGGCGAAAACTATGGGAAAGAGGTCTACGTATTGCCGAAACATCTCGACGAAAAAGTCGCGCGGTTACACCTAGAACGCATCGGTGCGAAGCTCACTGAACTATCCGACGAACAAGCCGATTACATTGGCATTGAGAAGTCTGGACCTTACAAGCCGGAGCAATACCGCTACTAAGGCAAAAGTGTATCCCAGCAAACAAAGATGCAACTGACAGGGATTCGACTCAGGTGCTTCGCCTGACCGACCCGCACTTGTTCGCCAATTCCTCAGGCGAACTTCGAGGCACTGTCACCGCGGATTCGCTGCAACAGGTTCTTGACCGCTATTATAATGCCAGTGATTGGCGCGAATCTCGCGCGTTGATTAGTTGAGTGAGCTACCTGCAGTCCAGTAGGATGCACCCTCCTCAGGAGGAGATTAATGAGTCTATTTAGTAACGCCCAAGCAGTCATCGCCGGAGGCGTCAATTCGCCGGTTCGTGCATTCAACGGCGTCGGTGGTGAGCCGGTATTTATTTGTAGCGCCGCTGGCGCGTACCTCGAGAGCGAAGACGGTCGTCGCTTTATCGATTATGTCGGCTCGTGGGGACCTATGATCCTAGGTCACAGTCATCCGGACGTGATCGCAGCCGTTATCGAAACAGCGAAACGAGGTTTAAGTTTCGGTGCACCCTGCGTGCTCGAAACTCGCATCGCCGAAAAAATCTGTGAACTTGTGCCTTCAATAGACAGGGTCCGCATGGTCAGCTCTGGTACTGAAGCAACGATGAGCGCCATCAGACTGGCGCGAGGACATACCGGACGAGACAAAATCATCAAGTTTGAAGGTTGTTATCATGGCCACTCAGACTCACTGTTGATCAAAGCTGGATCCGGGGCGCTTACGCTCGGCACTCCAAGCTCGCCAGGGGTTCCCGCTAGTCTGGCAGAACACACCATCACTTTACCGTTTAACGACATCGGTGCTCTTCGAACGGTATTCGGAGAGATTGGAGAGCAAATCGCCTGCGTAATAGTTGAGCCTGTGGCCGGCAATATGAATATGGTACCGCCCATCGCCGGCTTCCACGACGATTTACGCGAGCTCTGTACATCGTCCGGAACTATTCTTATTTTTGACGAAGTCATGACCGGTTTTCGGGTCGCCAAAGGTGGCGCCCAGTCAATACTCGGAATAACACCAGACCTAACAACACTCGGCAAGATCGTCGGTGGAGGCATGCCAGCGGCAGCCTTTGGTGGACGCGCCGACATCATGGCAAGCCTTGCTCCGGACGGACCGGTTTATCAGGCAGGAACATTATCAGGCAACCCGGTGGCTATGGCTGCGGGATTAGCAACATTGGAGGCGATAGACCAGGACGGATTCTATGAGTCTCTTAGCGCGAAGACGAAGCAGTTGGTCGATGGTCTTGCTTCAGCTGCGTTAGAAGCTGGCGTTTCAATGGCGACGGAATGCGAGGGCGGCATGTTTGGGCTGGTCTTTACCGACGCTCCATCAGTTCGTACTTTCGATCAGGTCGCCGCCGCTGATGTGAAGCGATTCAAGAAGTTCTTCCACGGCATGTTGAACGAAGGCGTGTATCTGGCCCCTTCTGCATTTGAAGCGGGTTTCGTTTCAGCCGCACACGGTGACGAAGAGATCAATGCGACGATTGCAGCCGCGCGAAAAGTATTTCCATTGATATAGCTTAATTAAGGGCGGTGCCTCGAATCTTACTCAGTGACTGGCAGGTCCACGAACAGAGTCCAGCTGCTCAACAACGAGATTTAGTCTTGCGATGGTGTCGCTATCCTCAAGACTCGTTTGCTTTTGGCGGAGGTCAATTGGCAGGATCTCAAGGAAACGATAGGAAACCCAAACCGCGTCGTCATAGCGATTATCTTGCGCTTCATACAATCGACCAAACTCTTCCAGCACATTCGCGAGCATTTTCGGTAAGAACTCGAATTCGGACGGTAATGCAAAGGATCTCTCCGCTTCGATTAGCTCAATCTCACCAACATTTAATCCATTTTTTTGGCGCTCGCTCGAGATCAGCCGAAATCGCTGCCCACCTTTGGCGGTGATGCCAAGTAGCCCATCACTGCCTTGATAAAAATCGGTAATCTTCGCCAGTGTGCCAACTTTGTACGTCGACGATTGGCTAGCATCATGGTCAGCTCGCATCAGTAAGATACCAAACGGCTCATCCGATTTCATACGCTCGCTCACCATATCGATATAACGGGATTCGAAAATCCGAAGTGGCAGCGGGCCATCAGGAAACAGCACTGCATTGAGAGGGAATATGGGTATACGCACTTGCCTAAGTATACGTGTAGATCAGGAGCCGCGAGCTCTCTGCAGCAGAGCGGTCAATGTTTGTCTGGCTGATCCGAAGCCGCCGTTGCTCATAAACACGATCCGATCGCCGCCCAATACTTTCTTCGACATGTCATTGGCCAGCTGGTCATAATCCGTGTGCATCAGCAACTTGCTGCCCAAGGACTCGAGCGACGCGTCGAAACCTTCACCCATATCATCCGGTCGATACATCCAGATCAGATCCGCATCTTTAAGCGAATTCGTCAAAGCATCATTGTGCACGCCGAGCTTCATAGTATTTGATCGTGGCTCGATGGCCACCACAACTCGATGGCCTGGATACCGCCGCCGCATCGACGCGATCGTCGTTTCGATCGCTGTAGGGTGATGCGCGAAATCGTCGTAGATAGCAATGTCAGTGACCGTCGCGGTGCGCTCCATCCGTCGTTTAACACCTTCAAAGCGCGACAATGCGTCAACCGCATGCTCGAATTCCACGCCAACAGATACGGCCGCTGCGACCGCCGCCATTGCGTTTTCAAGATTGTGGTAGCCACCCATTTGCCAGCGTGTTTCAGCTGCTGCACCGCCTGGGCTTCGCATACCGATATGTCGCTCTACTTTGTCGCCAAATCTTGCGGCCCAATCGGTATCATCCCGGGTCCCGAACGTTTGCACCGGCGTCCAGCATCCCATGTTGAATAAGCTCTGTAGATTTTCGTCAGCGCCATTGCTGATGATGTTGCCGTCCGCTGGCACCATGCGCAGCAATTGATGGAACTGCCACAGGATCGCATCCATATCCTTGTAGATATCCGCGTGATCGAACTCAAGATTATTAAGAATCAAAGTTTGCGGTCTGTAATGAACAAACTTCGCGCGCTTGTCGAAGAACGCTGTATCGTACTCGTCAGCTTCGACGACGAAAAATCGGGATTTTCCGAAGCGGGCCGAAGTGCCGAAGTTTATCGGAATACCACCGATCAGGAATCCGGGTTCGAGACCAGCATCCTCCAGAATCCAAGCAAGCATACTGGCGGTTGTCGTTTTTCCATGCGTACCGGCAACCGCGATTACGTGGCGATCGTGAAGAACGTTCTCCGCGAGCCACTCGGGTCCCGATGTATAGCGATGCTTGTTATTCAACATCGCCTCAACAACATCGACCCCACGACTCATCACATTGCCGACGACGACACGATCAGGATCAATCAACAGCTGATCAGCGTCAACACCTTCGTGAATATCGATCTCGAGTTCCTTGAGCTGCGTGCTCATCGGCGGGTAAACGTTGCGATCGCAGCCCGTAACCTTATGCCCCGCGGCACGCGCCAGCGCGGCGACTCCGCCCATGAATGTTCCACAAATTCCAAGTATGTGTATGTGCATGCTGTCCTATGCCGCCGGTCCAAACATTGGATTCAGATAAGCGAATAACTGCAGCTGCACGAAAAGCACTGCAATTGCGATCAGGAAGCCGAACACCCATTGCCGATCAATTGTACGGGCAATGATATGTCCTTCGACAGGAATCGACCACAACCAGATAATTTGCATCACCAGCCCGGTCTCGTCGCTAGTCAGCACCGCAGGTAAGGCGACCTGAGCCAGAAGTAAGATAATGCTGAATATCACGCTGCAACCAAGAATCGTGGTAAAGCAGCGGATGATCCGTTCGCTCTGCCCAAGCGAATTGATAATGAGCGCGTATATCGCCAGTCCGGCCACGGCCAGTATCAAGTCGAACAAGAGACCTTCTTTCTGATTGGTTTCTATAATCATAGAAGCAACAATGCTGACCAGACACCAGAAGGCGGATACCATCAGTAATAAGACGGGCGAATGTGGAATGTCGCCCGGACCTTTGCGGAAGAAGATTATCTCGATGAACGCTTTGAATAGAGTTAGCACGCCGTCGATCATCGCATGTTAACCTCCAATTCTAAATCCTGAACGCGCTCCTCTTATGCCTGAATACCAGTTTGTCGATCATCCCGACAACATCAGCCAAAACATTACCGGACACGAACAACTCGGCGTCGATACAGAGTTCATGCGGGAAAAAACCTATTTCGCGCAGCTTTGCCTAGTGCAGATATCGACCCGCGATAGTATTTTCTGCGTTGATCCACTAGTCAAAAACAGTCAGACCGAATTCTGGAAGCAGCTGCTCTCGAGTAGCTGGGTCGTGCATTCCGCGCGGCAGGATATTGAAGTCGTTTCCCAAACGGTCGATGCGATGCCGAGTGAAATATTCGACACCCAAATAGCAGCAGGACTCATCGGCATGCCGGCGCAAGTGGGATATGCAGGACTGGTTAAAGAACTGTTTGATGTCAGCATGGCCAAATCACATACGCGCGCCGACTGGACACGACGACCCCTTGCCGAGGCCGTGTTGGATTATGCTGCTGAGGACGTCGAGTATTTACTTCCGGCGGCGGACATCTTGTCGGAAAAGCTCGATCAAAAAGGACGACTGGATTGGGCGCG
>Ga0307986_10000073_pt1 | contig 64918 bp, 67 predicted proteins | sample EllFjometageno82_FD_203170 | JGI IMG/M metagenome (GOLD analysis project Ga0307986, IMG submission 203170) | Marine microbial communities from Ellis Fjord, Antarctic Ocean - #82 | ecosystem: Environmental > Aquatic > Marine > Unclassified | place: Southern Ocean | collected 2014-10-09 | reverse complement strand
AAAAAAAAAATTAATGGTAATTTTTAGAGGTATTAATTTAGAATATTTTAATTCAAAAATTATAACTGATAAAAAAATTAACGATCTAGTTCAAAATTGGAATATTGATAAAAATAATTTTATTATTTTACTACCAGGAAGGCTAACAAAATGGAAAGGTCAAGAAATGTTCATCGAAGCCTTAAATTTACTGGTACAAAATCATGGTAAAAATAATTTTCATGCAATTATTTTAGGCTCTGATCAAGGTAGAAATATTTACTCAAAAAAACTTTTATTGTTAGTTGAAAGATATAGACTCGGTAAAAAAGTAACTTTCATTAACAATTGCAAAGAAATGCCTGTTGCTTATAAGTTAGCCGATATAGCCATCTCTGCTTCTATAGAGCCAGAAGCATTTGGCAGAGTTTCTATAGAAGCTCAAGCGATGAACGTACCCATTATTGCGAGTAACTTGGGAGGGTCCAAAGAAACAGTTTTAAATAGCAAATCTGGTTTACTGTTCAAGTCGGAAGATGCTAAAGAACTTGCTGGCATTATTAATAAATTCATGCAAATGGATAAGGAATCTTTAAATTTAATGGGAGATCAAGGAAGAAAAAACGTAGAAAAAAAATTTAATGTTGATCAAATGTGTCAAACTACCTTTACAGAGTACAAGAAACTACTTAAATAAAACAAATAATGCTTAATATTCAACTTTTAGACGGAAAAAAAATTCCTTTTGAAAAATCTATAGACGGTTTTGAACTTGTTAAAAAAATTAGTAAGTCATTAGAAAAAGATGCTCTTATTATGTCGGTTGACGGTGAACTAAAAGATTTAAGTTATGAAATTAAAAAAGACTCAAAAATAAGAATTATTACGTATAAGGATAAAGAAGGTTTAGAAGTTTTAAGACATGATACAGCCCATATACTAGCAATGGCAGTTCAAGAACTCTATCCAGGAACTCAGGTCACAATAGGTCCAGTAATTGAAAATGGTTTTTATTATGATTTTGCACGCAAAGAGACATTCACAGATGCTGACCTAATTAAAATTGAAAATAAGATGGGAGAGATAGTAGATAGAAACGAAAAAACCTCAAGACACGTATGGAAAAGAGAAGATGCAATAAAACATTTTAAAAAAATTGGTGAAAAATACAAAGCTGAATTAATTGAAAGTATACCTCCCGGCGAAGAAGTTTCTATTTATAGTCATGGCAACTGGAGTGATTTATGTCGTGGACCTCATCTTTCTTCGACAGGTAAAGTTGGAAAGGCTTTTAAGCTCACTAAAGTCGCAGGAGCTTATTGGAGAGGTGACTCTAAAAATGAAATGTTACAAAGGATTTATGGAACATGTTGGACATCTAAAAAAGAATTAGACGAATATCTACATAGATTAGAAGAAGCCGAAAAAAGAGACCATCGTAAACTAGGAAAGGAAATGGACTTATTTCATTTTAGAGAAGAAAGCCCAGGAGCTGTTTTTTGGCATGAAAAAGGATGGACTTTATTTCAAAAACTTATTGAATACATGAGAATGAAACAAAGGTTAGCAGGATATAAAGAAATAAACACGCCAGAAATTTTAGATAGAAGTTTATGGGAAAAATCTGGTCACTGGGAAAAGTTTGGTGAACATATGTACACCTCAGAGACGCCAGATGAAAAAATATTTGCAATTAAGCCGATGAATTGTCCTGGCTGCGTACAGGTATTCAATCAAGGTTTAAAAAGCTATAGAGATCTTCCTTTGAAATTATCTGAATTTGGAAAAGTTCATAGGTATGAACCTTCGGGAGCCTTACATGGATTGCTAAGAGTTAGAGCTTTTACACAAGATGATGCTCATATTTTTTGTACAGAAGATCAAATAACTCAGGAGTCCTTAACGGTAACTAATTTAATCTTAAAAATTTATAAAGACCTAGGTTTTGAAGATGTAATATTAAAGTACTCAGACCGACCAGAAAAAAGAGTTGGTGACGATAGCGTTTGGGATAAATCTGAAGCAGCACTTCTTTCAGCTATAAAACAATCAAAACTTGAATACACTATAAACAAAGGTGAAGGTGCATTTTATGGTCCTAAAATTGAGTTTGTTTTAAGAGATGCAATCGGTAGAGACTGGCAATGTGGAACCTTACAAGTAGATTTAAACCTACCTGGGAGGTTAGGAGCATCATATGTTGATAAAGATGGAACAAAAAAAATTCCAGTAATGTTGCACAGGGCTTTATTTGGATCTCTAGAAAGGTTTATAGGAATTATAATTGAGAACTATGCGGGTAAACTACCTTTTTGGTTGGCACCAACACAAGCTGTAGTGTTACCCATTACAGAGGAAAATAATGATTACGTAAAAAAGTTATTTGAAGATCTGTTTAAAGAAGGTATAAAATGCGAAGTGGATTTACGAAATCAAAAAATAAATTATAAAATTAGAGAACACTCTTTAGCTAAAACTCCAATGATTTTGGTTTGTGGAGAAAAAGAGGTTACCGAGAATACAGTAACAGTTCGCAGACTTGGATCTGATAAACAAGAAACTTTCAAAAGAGAAGACTTGATAAGAAATATTCTCAAAGCTAATAAACTTCCTGTAAATTAAGTGTCAAATTTTAAACCTAATTATTTTCAAAGAAGAAGCAAACCTCAGGGTCCAAAAGCTAATGAAAGAATAAGAGCTATAGATGTTCAGGTAATTGGCAGCGATGGTAATAACATTGGAATCTTACCTTTAAAAAAAGCAATAGAAACTGCAAAAGAAGAAGGTCTAGATTTAATCGAAATCTCGCCAAATGCAAATCCGCCTGTATGTAAAATTATGGATATGGGTAAATATAAATATGATTTACAAAAAAAAACAAATATTGCAAAAAAAAAACAAAAGGTAGTAGCTTTAAAAGAAATTAAAATGAGACCAGGTACTGATGTTCATGATTATAATTTTAAAGTAAAAAATGCCAAAAAATTCCTAACTAATAAAGACAAGGTCAAATTTACAGTTAGGTTTAAAGGACGAGAAATGCAACATATTAATCTAGGCAAAGATTTAATGAATAGAATAATAGAAGATACTAAAGAAGTTGGAAAAATTGAGACACACCCAAAATTTGAAGGTAGACAAATGATAATGATAATTCAGCCCGTCTAGCAAAGATAATATCGTCTTGTAAAGAATATTTAATCTATATATAAAGCCCCAATATTTATGCCAAAACTAAAAACAAAAAGTTCTGCAAAAAAAAGATTTAGATTTACTGCTTCTGGAAAAGTAAAAAGGTCACAAGCGGGCAAAAGACATGGTATGATTAAAAGAACAAATTCTCAAATAAGAAAACTTAGAGGTACTACGATAATGTCTGATCCAGACACAAAAATTGTAAAATCGTACATGCCTTACAATAGATAGAAAAAAAAATGGCAAGAACAAAACGTGGCGTAACTAGTAGAGCAAAACACAATAAAGTTTTAAAAGCAGTTAAGGGCCAATATGGTAGAAGAAAAAATACTATTCGTGTAGCTCGCCAAGCCATGGAAAAAGCCATGCAGTATGCATATAGAGATAGAAAAGCAAATAAGAGAGAATTTAGATCTTTATGGATTCAAAGAATTAATGCGGGCGCAAGAGCGGAAGGCATGACATACGGACAGTTTATAAATGGTTTAAATAAGTCAAAAATTAAATTAGATCGAAAAGTATTAGCTGAATTAGCGTATAACAACCCAGAAGTCTTTAAAACCATAGTAAAAAAAGCTCAATCCTCCCTTAACTAATTAGGGTCTTTGATTTATCTTACATTAATTAAAAGAATCAAAAAATTCTATGAGTAATTTAGATAATATAAATTCTAATTTTAAAAAAAAAATTAGTTCAGTTAAATCAAAAGAAGAGCTACAAAATTTAAAAACTGAATTTTTTGGCAAGAATGGCGAGATCACAAATCAATTTAAAAGTTTGGGAGCCATAGAAGCAGACAAGAGAAAAGAATTTGCATCTTCTTTAAATAAATTAAAATATAATTTAACAAGTGAAATAGAAAAAAAATTTTTAGAGCTAGAAACATTAGAAATTAACGAAAAACTTAAAGATGAAAAGTTGGACGTAACGCTACCAGTGAGATTATTTCAAAGTGGAAAAATTCATCCTGTCTCTCAAGTAATTGATGAAATCTCATCAATTTTTTCTGAGATTGGTTTCTCTGTTGCTGAAGGGCCAGATGTAGAAACAGAGTATAATAATTTTACTGCCCTAAATACACCGAAAGATCATCCAGCACGAGATATGCATGATACCTTTTATTTAGAAGAAGATAAAAAAATTCTTTTAAGAACACATACTTCACCTGTTCAAATCAGAACAATGTTGAATGAAAAACCACCGTTCAAGATTATTGTGCCAGGTAGAACATACCGTTGTGATAGTGATCAAACTCATGCACCGATGTTTCATCAATTAGAAGGTTTGCACATAGATAAAAATATTACTATGAGCCATTTAAAAGGTTGTTTAGATTATTTTATTAAAGAATTTTTTGAAGTTAAGAATGTTAAAATGAGATTTAGACCGAGTCATTTTCCATTTACTGAGCCATCAGCGGAAGTTGATATCGGATACAGAATTGAAAATGGTAAAATAGTAATTGGAGAAGGAGATAAATGGTTAGAAATTCTAGGCTGTGGAATGGTACATCCAAACGTTCTTAGAAATGTTAAAGTGGATCCAGATAAATACCAAGGTTTTGCTTTTGGAATGGGGGTCGATCGTCTGGCAATGCTTAAATATGGAATTAATGATTTAAGAGCCTTTTTTGAAAATGATTATCGTTGGTTAACTCATTTTGGGTTTGATCCCTTGGATGTACCAACTAACTATAGAGGTTTAAGCAAATGATAATTACACATTCTTGGCTTAAACAGCATTTAAAAACCAAAGCTAATGAATCTAAAACAATGGAACAATTAACTAATATTGGTCTAGAAGTCGAAGGTATTATAGAGGGTAAAGGTGAGCTCAGCGATTTTAAGATTGCTAAAATATTAAAAACTGAAAAACACCCAAATGCAGATAAACTTAAAATTTGTGACGTAACTTTAGATGGAAAGAAAACTATTAAAGTTGTTTGTGGTGCGCACAATGCAAGAGAAGGTTTGTTAACTATTTATGCACCACCAGGGGCAACAATACCTAAATCAAATTTTAAATTAAAAGTTGCTAAAATTAGAGGTGTAGAATCAAGTGGAATGCTATGTTCTGAAGACGAATTAAATTTATCTACCGAAAGTGATGGAATAATAGAATTAAAAAATAAAGATAGCGAAATAGGTAAGAGTTATTTTAAAAGCCAAGCTGAAAAAGCAATAGATATTTCCATAACCCCTAATAGAGTAGATTGTCTGGGTGTAAGAGGCATTGCCAGAGATCTAGCAGCCTCTGGTTTTGGCACCTTAATAAAATTAAAGAAGAGACCACTTAAGCAAAGTTTTACACAACCTATCAAAGTTTCAATATCAAAAGTTAAGAACCAAGGCAGTTTGTCATTTGGTAGTTGTTATATTAAAAATATTACTAATAAAGAGAGCCCTAAGTGGCTAAAAGAAAAAATTATTGCGTTAGGCTTGAAGCCAATCTCAGCAGTAGTTGACATTACCAATTATGTAATGTTTGATCGTAATAGACCATTACATGCTTACAATGCAGATAAAATTACTAAAGAAATTATAGTAAGAAACTCGAAGTTAGGAGAAAGTTTTGAAGCATTAGATAATAAAAATTACAAGCTTCAGAATGACATGTGTGTAATTTCTGACAAAAGTGGAGTTCTAGGACTAGGAGGTATAATTGGCGGAACCTCAACCTCAACTGAACTCGATACTAAAAATATTTTATTAGAATCTGCTTATTTTTTGCCTGCTTCGATAAGAAAAACATCAAGAATACTTAATATTAATACTGATGCAAAATACCGGTTTGAAAGAGGAATAGATCCAAACTCTATAAAAGAAGGCTTAGAACTTGCGGTAGACTTAATAGTAAAAATATGTGGTGGGTCAGCAAGTAAATTTTCTATCGTAGGTTCTGCTGTCCAGAAAAATAAAGTAATAACTCTAGATGTAGAAAAATTCAAAAAAGTTATCGGTATTGAAATATCCATTGCAGAAGCAAGTAAAATTTTGACATCACTAGGTTGTAAAACAAAAAACAGTAAAAAAATATTAAAAGTTGAGATACCTACCTGGAGACCAGATATTACTCAAGATATAGATCTAATTGAAGAGTTAATTAGAATTAAGGGTTTTGATAAGATTAAATTAATAGAGCCTGAAAAAAAAAGATCCAAAGATACATTAAGTTATAGCCAAAAATTATTTCACTTATCACAAAGAGCCTTGGCATCTAAGGGCTATCTAGAAGCAATAACTTGGTCATTTACAGATTCTAAAATTGACAAACAGTTTATAAAAAATGAAAAAGAAATAAAAATTTTTAACCCTATATCCTCGGATCTAGATGTTTTACGAAGATCAATTTTTTCAAATCTTATTATTTATTTAAAAAAAAACCAAGACCGTGGAAATGAAGACATTTCTTTTTTCGAAGTAGGGCCAGTTTTTTTCGGTAAAAATCCTGGAGAACAACAAATTGTAGTTGGAGGGCTGAGGTCTGGATTAGTGAATAGAAAAAGTTGGTTAGAAAAATCTCGAAACGTAGATGTATTTGACATTAAAAGCGACGTGATTAGGACTCTAGTCGATTTAGGATTAGAGGAAAGTGATCTTTCTATAAGCAATAACACCAAGAATTGTTATCACCCAGGAAGATCAGGTTCTGTAAACTTAAAATCAGAAAAAGGTCCACATCTTGCATATTTTGGTGAAATACACCCAGCTATAATTACAAATTTAGATTTTAAAGAAAAAAATATTTTTGGATTAGAAATTTTTTTAAAAAACATCCCAAAACCAAATAAAAAAGTTCGAGTAAGTAAAAAAAATTATATAACTTCTGATTTTCAAAAATCAGAGAGAGATTTTGCCTTTGTCATTGATAAAAATTTCAAAGCAGGAGAGCTTGAGAATATAATAAAAAAAATAGACGATAATATTATAAAAAAAGTAACCACCTTTGATGTATTTGAAGGGCAAAATATACCTGAAGGAAAAAAGTCAGTAGCAATAAATGTAGTAATTCAGTCTCAAGACAAAACATTAACGGAAAATGATTTGAATCAGATAAATGAAAAAATAATAAATACTATTAAAGAAAAAACAGGTGCGATAATTAGATCCTGATGTCTGAAATAGAAAAAATACGTAATTTTGCTATAATTGCCCATATAGATCACGGTAAGTCTACGATCGCTGACCGTATCATTCACAAGTGTGGAGGTCTAACTGATAGAGAAATGTCAGCTCAAGTTCTTGATTCCATGGATATTGAAAAAGAAAGAGGAATTACAATTAAGGCTCAAACTGTAAGACTTAATTATAAAGCTAAAGATGGAAAAGACTATATTTTGAATATTATTGACACACCAGGGCATGTAGACTTTAGTTACGAGGTTAGTAGATCTTTATCTGCTTGTGAAGGATCTTTATTGATAGTTGACAGCACTCAAGGTGTTGAAGCGCAAACTTTAGCAAATGTTTACCAAGCTTTAGAAATTAACCATGAAGTTGTTCCCGTATTAAATAAAATAGACCTGCCAGCTTCTGATGTAGATAAAACAAAAAAAGAAATAGAGGATGTAGTAGGAATTGATACGTCAGGTGCAATTAATTGTTCCGGTAAAACAGGAGAAGGAATTGATGATATTTTAGAGTCTATTATTAAAATTCTACCCCCACCGAGAGGCGTTGAAAAAAATAAACTTAAATCATTATTAGTTGACAGTTGGTACGACAGCTATTTAGGAGTGGTTATTTTAGTCCGAGTAATTGACGGACAAATTAAAAAAGGCATGAAAATAAAACTAATGTCTAACGATCAAGAATACATAATCGAGAAAGTTGGAGTATTCACGCCAAAACCCACCAACATTGACCAGCTGAGTTCTGGACAGATAGGATTTATTATCACAGGCATTAAATCTTTATCAGAAACAAAAGTGGGCGATACTATTTGTGATGCTTCAGACCCTATAGAAGAACCATTACCTGGATTCAAACCTAGCAAGCCTGTTGTCTTTTGTGGTTTGTTTCCCATAGATAGTTCTGAATATCAAAAATTAAAAGATGGTTTAGCTAAATTAAAATTAAATGACGCAAGTTTTTCTTATGAGGCAGAATCTTCAAGTGCACTTGGATTAGGTTTTAGGTGCGGTTTCTTAGGATTACTACATTTAGAAATTACAACAGAACGACTCGAAAGGGAATTTGACGTAAGTTTAATAACAACTACCCCTGGTGTAATTTATAAAGTACATAAAGTAAAAGGAGAAATAATGGACCTGCAAAATCCTTCTAATATGCCTGAGCCAACATATATAGAAAAAATAGAAGAGCCATGGATTAAAGCTACTATCATTACACCTGATGAATACCTTGGTACCATTATTAAAATTTGCCAAGACAAAAGAGGAATTCAAACCAACTTAACATATTCTGGCAGCCGAGCAGTTTTGTCTTATGAACTACCATTAAATGAGATAGTTTTTGATTTTAATGACAGACTTAAATCTGTGTCAAGTGGATATGCTAGCTTTGAATATGAAATTACAGGACATAAAGAAGGAGATTTAGTTAAATTAAGTATACTTGTTAATACAGAACCAGTCGACGCTTTAGCAATGATCATACACAAAGAGTTTGCAGAAAAAACTGGAAGACAAGTTTGTGAAAAATTGAAAGATCTCATACCAAGACACAATTTTATGATTCCTATACAGGCAGCGATAGGTGGAAAAATTGTAGCGAGAGAATCCATAAAAGGATTCTCTAAGGATGTACTTACTAAGATACATGGAGGAGGCGCTGGAGACCGAAAAAAAAAACTACTAAAAAAACAAAAGAAAGGAAAAGCTAGGTCGAAACAGTTTGGTAGAGTAGAAATACCCCAGGAAGCCTTTATTGGAGTTTTAAAAATTAATAAAGAAAGTTAATTAAAATGAAAAATATAATCTTTTTAGTAGACTCAATGAAAACCCCTTCTGGAGGTGGAAAAATTATACATCAGTATTCTAGTTATATTAATTCATTAAATAAATTTACATCATCAGTAATACATCTAGAAAAAAAAAAACTTTATAAATGGGTAAATTCAATAAAAAAAAAAATTAATTTCAAAAATAAAACCTATTCTGGGTGGAAGTTTAAAGAATTAAAAATAAAAAAAAATGAAAATTTCAGGTGGTTTGATAGTGAGATTAAAAGAAAAAACAAACTAAACTTTGATGAAGAAAACGATTTTGTTATTTTACCAGAAATATTTGCTCACTTTGCTGAAGATTTTCTTATTGATAAAAAAATACCCTATGCAATTTTTGTTCAGAATGGTTATGCAATTTTTCCAACAAATGAAATTAGAAAGCTAAATTTAGCGTATAAGAAAGCTAAATTTATTTTATCATATTCTAAAGATATTGAAGATTGTGTAACATTAGCATTTCCAACAGCAAAAAATAAAATTTTAAAAGTGATACCATCAGTTAATTCAAGAAAATTTAAGAGTGTAAGTAAAAAAAAAAATTTAATTACCTACATGCCAAGAAAACTACCGAAGCATAGTGAGCTAATTCTTTCTTTTATAAAAAATTCTTTACCTCTTAATTGGAAAATTAAAGCTATAAGTAATCTTAGTGAGACAGAAGTATGTAACGTTTTAAAAAAATCAAAAATATTTCTATCTTTTTCTGAATTAGAAGGTCTAGGCTTACCACCAATCGAAGCTGCACTAGCAGGCAACAAGGTTGTTGGCTACACAGGTGAAGCTGGAAATGAATATTGGGGTGAACCGATTTTTACTGAAGTAAAAAATGGCGATATAAAAAATTTTTGTAAAAATATTTTAAAAAATATTAAAAATAGAAATTTTAAAAAAAAAGCGCTAATTCAAAAAAAAAAACTATCAGAAAAATACTCAATTCTTAATGAAAAAAAATCTATAATGAATTTTTTAAAAAAAATTTAATGTAGGCAACAAATTTTAAACTAAGTAATTTTTAATTACAAAAGAAATTTAAGTGAAAAATAATAAAATTAAAAAAATTGGATGGTCACCTAAAATAAATTTAAAAACAGGTATCAAACTTCTATTAAAATAAATGAAAAATAATCTTTTTATTATCTCCAACGAAAGCATCTCACTAAATGAAGGAGCGTATAAATGCGATAATATAGATATGAAATCTATTCCTGAGTCATTAAAAGAATATTATTTTAATATTAGTATACTTGCAAGAAAATCAAAATATAAAAGAACAAAAAAAATAAACTTAAAAAAAATTAAAATATTTAATAATATTTTTTCATACATCTTTGAATTAATTAAAAGTTGTAAAAATAGTACTGACAAATATTTAGTAGTTTCAATTTCGCCTTATACTTTTCTAGCAGTTATATTTTTAAAGCTATTTAAAAATAAACCCATTGTTTATTTGAGAAGTGATGGACATAAAGAGTATGGTTCAATTTTAGGATTTTTCGGTCCTATAATTTATCATTGTATGTTTATTATTGTTGCAAAATGCTCTCTACTGATAGCCTGCAGAAAACATTTACTAAGAGGGAGAAGGGGAAAAATTGTCCATCCCTCACAATTGAATGAGAAATGGTTTGTCAACCCTAACAATAAAAAAAAGGATTCAAGCATTCTTTTATACGTAGGGAGAATAAGAGTAGAAAAGGGCATTTATTCTTTAATAAATATTTTAAATAAATCAAAATTAGGTTTAACAATTGTCACTCCAGAAAAAAATATACCTAAAGTAACAAATAATATTTCAATTATAAATTATGAAAATAAACACGATGAGATAATTAAATTTTATGATGAACACTGTATATTTATATTGCCATCTTATACTGAAGCTCACCCACAAGTGTTAGATGAAGCTTTGGCAAGAAATATACCAGTTATTATCTTTCAGGAAATCTCACATGTTATTCGTAATAGAAAAGGAATATTTATTTCAGAAAGAAATATAAAATCTCTGCAAGTAACTGTAGATTATATAAATAAAAATTATCAAGATATTCAAAAAGAAATAAAATTAAATATTTTGCCAACTAAAAAACAATTTATAAATGAACTTAAAACTATTCTTTTAAAGAAATAAAATGAAAATAAAAAACAACGAAAATCAAATGATCATTGTACATTTAAACAACTCTAATTCTTGGAGAGGTGGCCGAGTGGTCGAAGGCGCACGCTTGGAAAGCGTGTAAACGGGTAACCGTTTCAAGGGTTCGAATCCCTTTCTCTCCTCCATTACCAACACTTTTAAATAACATTAAAGTTAAACATATTATGATAATTTTACTATATTTTAGTAATAATTATTGTTGATTCTAAAAATTAAAGAAATAAAATAAAATGTATGACACTAATATTTGCTTTTATTTTTGGAGCTTTTATCGTTGGAAATATAGATAAGACTAATACCACCCAAGAAAAAAAAGAAACAGCACAGGTTAACAGCGAAAAAAATGTCAAAAATAAGTCTGCTATTTTTGAAGCTAAACCAGAACCAAAAACACCAGAACCAATCAAAGAAGAAATTAAACCAGAACCAAAAACACCAGAACCAATCAAAGAAGAAATTAAACCAGAACCAAAAACACCAGAACCAATCAAAGAAGAAGCTAAACCAGAACCAATCAAAGAAGAAATTAAACCAGAACCAAAAACAACAGAACCTAAAGAGGAAGCAGTTCAAGAAATAGATAATTTAAATGAACAAGGGACAAGTTGGTTAAAATTAGCTTTATATATATTAGGCCCATTATTAGCTATTGTGATAGGAAAAAATCTTTACAATAGAATAAAAAATAATTCTTCACCAAGTAGTGCATCTAATTATATGCGAAAAGAATTTAAGGAAGAAGAAAACCCAGCGCAGGAAGAGGTTCACTCAGACACTACTACAGAAGAAAACCCAGCGCAGGAAGAGGTTCACTCAGACACTACTACAGAAGAAAACCCAGCGCAGGAAGAGGTTCACTCAGACACTACTACAGAGCAAGAAACTACTGAAGAAGAAGATAATAATAGCAAAAATGACTAATCTTTAGATTAAAAAAACTAAAAGATAAATTCTTGCACTTTTAAAAAATAAGTTACACACACACTTATTACGAGTTTAATTTATTTTAACGAATCAAGTATTAATGATAGTGAGGTGGTGGAGGGAGACTAAAACCACCTTATACAAATTAAATATTCTTTATACAAATTACCTTTAAACTAGCTGTCCTTTTTATTTGATCAATTGTTTTTTGAATGTCCATAATTAGCGTTTTTTTTCTTGGTCCATAAGCATGAATAAGTTTTTTGTCAGATAAAGCCAAAGCAACATGACCTTTCCAATAAATAATGTTATTTTTTTTTATATTTTTTAGATTAATTTTTTTTTTTAAAAAATTAATTTGCTGGCCAGTATCTCTTGGAAAAGATTTGTTATTAAAATTTAAGCAAACTTGTATTAAAGCTGAACAATCTATGCCAGCAAAAGTTTTCCCACCCCATTTATATTTTACCCCAATAAATTTCTTGATATCTTTAAAAAAATTTTTATTTTTAAATTTAATAGGTTTTATGTTTTTTGTTTCAATCCATCTATTCTGAAACTTAGCAAATCGTCCATTTATTTTTTCAACTTTAATTTTAGATGCATATGAAAGTTTACACGCTTTTTTTCTAAAATTAGAATTTTTATAGATATTTGAGTATAAAACAGAAATTTTATGTGTTGGTTCTATATAAGAATTAAATTTTCGCTTTTTCAAATAACCGGTGTAACCATCCTCTTTTATTCTTATTTTCATCCACTGCGAAAGTTCATTAATTATTTTAAAACTTTCTCCATAAATCATTTGAGTAACTATCTCTGACTTTAAAGAACTCTTTTTATAAAGATTAATTATAGGATAATTATTTGTATAGTAGTTATTCATTTAAATTAATTTTTTTTCTAATTAAAAATAAACAAACTAAAGATGGAATAACCATTAACGCTGTAATAATAAAAAATATTATCCAATTCCCGTTAAGCCAGTCAACCATCATACCAGAGGATGAAGCAAAAAGAGTTCTTCCAGCCGTGCCTATAGACGCAAGCAATGCATACTGTGTAGCTGTGTAAGTTCTATCTACTAAAGCAGAGATAAAACCTACAAATGCAACTGTAGCAAATGCGGCAGCCAAATCATCTATCAAAACAGTAAACGCAAATAAAATCTCAGAATTGCCAAACCAGGCTAAAGCAGAGAACATAATGTTTGTTGAAGCCATCAGAATGCCAGAAACAAACATCGCTTTAATAAGACCCATTCTAAAAGCAAATAAACCGCCTATCAAAGTAAACGTTACAGTAGTCAACCAACCAATTCCTTTTGAATAAAGAGCTATATCGGTCTTAGAAAAACCAATTTCCTTATAAAATACTAGTGACATTCTTCCAAGAAAAGCTTCACCAATTTTAAACAAAAAGATAAAACTAAGTATTGCAAATGCTACACCAAGCGTGTTTTTTTTAAAAAAACTAAGAAGAGGATTAATTGTTGTCCCATACAGCCAAACAAATATTTTAACAAGATTATTAGAAGTTCCAATTTTATCTATTATTTTTTGATCGGCTAGATTCTTTAATTTTATTTTATCTTCTGAATTTTTTTCCGGAATAAATAATAAACCTACACTGCAAAGTACAATAATTATTGAAAGTATTAAGAAGGATAACTGCCAATAATTTTCTACGCCCTGTTTCTGAAATATATCAGCACTAATTAAAGACACTAAACCTCCAATCTTGTAGCCAGTCCACCAACCAACTACAGAAATTGCTGCCCCCGCTGAAAGCAAAGCTTTCTCATTTTCTCTTATTTGTTCAATTCTTAAGGCATCAATCGTAATATCTTGGGTCGCAGAGGATATTGCAATTGCTAATCCCACTGCAATAACAAGCCATAAATTTTTACTAGGATCCAAGAAGCTCCAGGCTAATAAGGCAATAAAAATAATTACTTGCATTAAAATTATCCAAGATTTTCTATGTCCAATTTTTTTAGACAAAAATGGTAAATGCAATCTGTCTACCAAAGGTGCCCATAAAAAGTTTATGGCATATACACCAAAAATTAATCCTGCCCAGCCAATTGTAGTCCTAGTTAAATCATTTTCCTTTAACCACAAACTTAAAGCACTTCCTATTAAAGCCCAAGGAAAACCACTCATTATACCAAGTAGCAAAATTCTTAGCATTCTTTGATCTAAATAAGGATTTAAATTTTTTTTAATAATCATTTAATTTAATTTCTCCAAAAGGAAGGAAAAAATAATATTAATACTGCAAATAATTCTAATCTACCAAGTAACATACTGAATGAAAGTATCCATTTCGATATTTCAGGAATTGATTTGAAGTTTCCGTTTGGACCAATCATTTCCCCAAGTCCAGGACCTACATTTGATATTGATGTTGCGGCCCCAGAAATAGCAGATAAGAAATCAAGACCAGTTATAGAAAGTAACATAGCCGTTAAAACAAATATAAATAAATAAGAAAAAACAAAGATGATTACTGAATTCATATAATTATCAGAAATTTTTTGATTATTATATTTTAGAATAAACACACTATTAGGATAAATTATTTTTTTAACTTGATTATTTAAAAATAAAAATAGTAACTGAAATCTAAATATCTTTATTCCACAAGCAGTTGATCCTGCACAACCCCCAATAAACATTAGAAAAAGAAAAAAAATTAAAGGAAACTTACCCCATAAACTAAAATCGTTAGTGACATATCCAGTGCCAGATAGAATAGAGACAACATTAAATGAAGCTATTCTAATTTTTTCAATAATCAAAATATTACTATTACTAAAAAATAAATATAAAAACATAATCAAGGTAGATAAAAGAAAAAGATAGACCAAACCTTTAATTTGAATATCTTGAAAAAAAATTTTTCTATTTCCTTTAATAAATTTTAAATAAGTAATAAATGGCAGGCTACCTAAAATGATAAACAGTGTAGCAATTATTTCTATATTTGCGCTATCAAAGTAACCAATAGAATCATTATGTGTTGAAAAACCACCTGTAGCAATAGTAGTCATTGCATGTGCAATGCTATCAAATAAGTTCATACCTAACAATTTGTAAAAAAAAGCACATAAAAAAGTTAAAACTAAGTAGGTTGAAATTATAATAAAAGCTATTTGTGTTGTACGTGGCAAAATTTTTTCAGGTTTGTCTGAACTCTCTATTTTAAATAATTGCATTCCTCCGACTTTTAAAAGAGGAAGCACAGTAATAGCCATTACAATTATTCCAACACCCCCAAGCCATTGCATAATAGCTCTCCACAACAATATACTTTTTGGAGATGTATCCAAGTTTGTAACAACAGTAGAACCGGTAGTTGTTATTCCAGACATGCTTTCAAAAAATGCGTCACTTAATGAAAAGTTAATATCAGAAAGAAGAAAAGGCAATGCTCCAAAGCTTGCAATTGCAATCCATGCAAAAGTAGAAAATAGAAATGTCTGCTTAAGATTTAACTGATAATCCTTTTGTAGGTTTGCTAGTACAAATAGGGTACCTATAAAGATAGTAACAAATGAAGAAGATAGAAAGCTATGACCATCTTCTTTGTAAAGAATCTGCACCCAGTAAGGCACCAACATGAAGAGACCTAAAATAATTAATAAAGTTCCAATTATAAAAAAAACTGTTTTATTTGAAGTCATGATAAAAAATAGATTATTTAAATGCCTATAAAATTCAACTTATTATCTTGTAATTATATCTGTATTTTATCTATAAAATTTAATAAACCACTCATATGCTTGATACAAATTTAATTCAATCAACTTCTTCTTGGCCTTTTGTTGAAATTAGAAAACTTTTAAAAGAAAGAAAAGAATTAATAAAATCTAAAAATAAAATTACTTTTCAAACAGGGTATGGCCCCAGTGGTTTGCCTCATATTGGTACGTTTGGAGAAGTTGCAAGAACTACCATGATGATCAATGCACTTAGCCATATTCAAAAAATTGATACTGATCTTATAACATTTTCTGATGATATGGATGGTCTAAGAAAAGTACCAGACAACATACCTAATAATAAAGTTCTTATAGAGAATCTTGGAAAACCCTTAACAAGTATTCCAGATCCATTTAATAAGTTTGACAGCTTTGGAAAGCACAACAATGAAATGCTTAAAGATTTTTTAAATAAATTTAATTTTAAATTTAATTTTAAAAGTTCTACTGAAAATTACAAAAGTGGAAAATTTAATGAGTCACTGATGAGAGTTCTTGAAAAATATGAAGAAATAATGCAAATTATTTTACCAACACTTAGAGCTGAAAGAAAAAAAACATATTGTCCTTTTTTACCAATATGCCCCATAACAGGAAAAGTTTTAGAGATTCCATTATTAGAGATGAATAAAAAAAAAGGTACAGTTGTTTTTGATAACAATGGAAAAAAACTAGAAACAGAAATAAAAAATGGAAATTGCAAACTGCAGTGGAAAGTTGACTGGGCTATGCGTTGGTTTACATTCGATGTTGACTTTGAAATGTATGGGAAAGATTTAACTGAAAGCGCCATTTTATCAAATAAAATTTGTCGAACACTTGGGAAAAGACCACCGAATGGATTTGCTTACGAGTTATTTTTAGATGAAAAAGGAGAAAAGATATCAAAATCAAAAGGCAATGGTATTTCGATAGAACAATGGTTGAGATATGCTTCACCTGAAAGTTTGTCATTATACATGTATCAAAACCCAACACGTGCAAAAAAACTTTATTCTGAAGTAGTGCCAAAAGCAGTTGATGAATACCTTTCATTAATTGAAGCATTTCCCAAACAAAATCCTAGTCAACAATTATTAAATCCAGTTTGGCACGTCCATAGTGGCACTCCTCCTAAAGAAAAAATAGTTATGACTTTTTCGATGCTACTAAATCTAGTTGGTTCTAGTAACGCAGAAAATAAAGAAATTTTATGGAAGTTTATACAAAGGTTTCATCAAGATATTAAAGCAGAAAACTACCCTATACTTGATCAATTAACTAAATATGCAATTAATTATTTTAAAGATAAAGTTGAACCAAATAAAAAATATAAAATACCGAATGAGAATGAAAAGAAAGTTCTTTTAAATTTAGCTAAAAGACTAGAACTAATCGCTCAAGAAACAAAACCAGAAGACATACAGACTGTAGTGTATTCTACAGGAAAAGAAAATGGTTATGAAAAAAAACTTAGAGAATGGTTTATATTAATCTATGAAGTTCTTTTTGGAAGTGTAGATGGACCTAGAATGGGATTTTTTATTAGTTTTTTTGGAGTCACAGAAACAATTAAATTAATAAATGAAAAACTAAAAAAAAATTAAATGTTTTCACTTTTAAGACCTTATATTTTTACATTAGACCCTGAAGCCGCTCATGATTTAGCAATTAAATCTTTAAAATTCAATTTTATGCCAAAAAACTTTTTTCAAGTTGAAGGAGAAGAAATGCTTTCAACAACATTATTCAAAAAAAAAATAAAAAACCCAATTGGACTTGCAGCTGGTTTTGATAAAAGTGCTGAGGTATATAGCTCTTTATTTAAACTTGGCTTTGGCTTTGTCGAAGTAGGAACGATAACACCAAAAAGACAATTTGGTAATCCCAAGCCAAGAGTATTTAGACTTGAAAATGATAAAGCGTTAATAAATAGACTAGGTTTTAATAACGATGGCATCGAGACAGTTACCAAACGTCTAGAAAAAAAAAAATCAGATGAGTTTCTGGGTATTAACATAGGACCAAACAAAGATACAAAATATAAAGTTTTAGACTTTCTAGAATGCTTTAGTAAATTAAATAAATTTGCCAGCTATATAACTATTAATATTTCCTCTCCAAATACCGTAGGTTTAAGAGATTTTCATGAAGAAAAACTACTATCTGAACTTTTAAACAAATTATTAGAACTTAAAAAAAAGCAAAAAACAACATGTCCGATAACCTTAAAGCTTTCACCCGACATCAGAGAAAACGAAATTACTAATATTAATGAGATGATACTAAAATTTAAAATTGATGGAGTAATATTAACAAATACTACAAATCAAAACAGGAGTAATTTACTTGACACAAACAAGAACGAAATTGGTGGGCTCTCTGGTCAACCACTACAAAAGTTATCATTAAAATTTATTAAAAATTTTTATAAAACAAATAAAGGAAAAACACCTATTATAGGTGTAGGCGGTATTGACAGTGGACAAAGTGCTTTCGAGAAAATTGCTGCAGGCGCTACAGCAATTCAGCTTTATACTGGCATGGTTTATAAAGGCCCAGGAGTTGTTAAAGATATCAAAAAAGAATTAGTTCAAATTTTAAAAAAAGAAAAAATAAAAAATATTCAACAAGCTATTGGTATTAATTCTTAATTTTTCTTGAATATCTAAAGTGATGGATTAATTCTCTAATATATGAAAAAATAAATCCTATAAAAACAACTAATACAACAGATAGAGAAGCATAAATTATAGGTGAATTTTTTGCTAAATTTATTATTGAAAGTGATAGTTCTGAATTAAAATCAGCTATAAGTATATTCTTTAAAACATCAATTTCTTTATTAAAAACAAATGTCTCTACGCCCATAAAAATACCAACAACAATCAATAGAATAGCTAATAAAGTTTTATATTCTGAGGCATTTAATTTTTCAGAAATTTTAAGACCAACATGTAAACCGATAATTGATCCAAATAAAAGAAAAGAAACTAACATAAGATCTATAGATTTAAACTGGATAGCATGAGCTATAACTACAAATCCTGTAATAAAAATAGTTACAAATAAGGAAGTTCCAGGAATTAATTTAGTAGGCATCCCAATTAAATAAATCATGGCAGGCACCATTAAAAAAGCTCCACCAATGCCCATGATCGATGCAAAAATTCCAACTATAAAACCTAAGATGATTGGAGTTAATGCACTCTCATATAATTTAGATTTACTAAATCTTATTCTAAGAGGAAGACCGTGTATCCAATAATGTGTATGTAATTTTTTTTTTATTAATATCTTTTTTTTTGATGCACTAACTTCTTTTACTCCCTCGACAAAAATAAGTGTACCTACAATTGCTAACAAATAAACGTATGCCAACGCTATAATTGTATTGATATTGCCTATCTCTCGGAGATATTTAAAAATTTGCATACCGACAACAGCTCCTGCCAAACCTCCAATAACAATCATAAATCCCATTTTATAATCTAGAGTTTTCTTGTACCAATGAGTTGTTGCTCCAGAAACTGATATACCTAAAATATTGTTAGCGACATTTGCAACAGCATAGGTTGCAGGTATTCCAAGAAAGATAAGAATAGGAGTCATTAAAAATCCTCCACCTATTCCAAAAATTCCTGACAAAACACCAATTCCAAAACTTAGAAGTAAAACTACGACAATGTTAATCTGAACTTGCGCAATAGGTAAGTAAAAGTCCATTTAATTTAATAATTTTTTCATTGTTTAATTGTTAATCTAGATATATTAACTTGACCATAGTAAACACAAGAATTATACCACTGAAGTAAAAATTATTTATGTCAAAAAGATGCGAACTTACAGGAGTATCACCTTTAAAAGGTAATAATGTTAGTCATGCTAACAATAAAACTAAAAGAAGGTTTTTACCAAATCTAAAAAAAGTAACTTTTAAGAGTGATAAACTTAAAAAAAATATCACACTAAAAGTAACTAATTCAGCTGTTCGTTCTGTAGATTTTAAGGGTGGTCTTGACCAATATTTGAAATCAGTAAAAAAACAAAAACTTTCTAAAAAAGCACAAAAGTTAAAAATTAGTATCAATACACTTGCTTAGGTGAGAGCAAATCAATCTTCAGATAATTTTTTTTTTATAACACTCTCGTTTATGATGGGTGTAGTAATTATACTTTCAAATTATTTAGTTCAATTTCCTGTCAATAAATTTAATTTACAAGATGTATTAACATATGGAGCTTTTAGTTACCCAATAACTTTTTTAATTACCGATTTAGCGAACAGAAGATTTGGAAAAAAAAAAGCTAGAAAATTAGTATACATTGGTTTTGTTATAGGAATCTTATTAACAACATTAGTCTCAACAAATTTTCAAGACATGATTTCAATTAGAATAGCCCTAGGTTCAGGCTCAGCTTTTTTAGTTGCCCAATTAATAGATATAGAAATTTTTCAGCAATTAAGAAATAAAGTATGGTTTGTAGCACCAATAACTTCGTCTATTTCAGGATCAACTATTGATACTTTTTTATTTTTTTCTATTTCATTTTTAGGAACAGGTATTCCTTGGGTAACACTTGCTTTTGGAGATTTATTTATTAAGTTTTTAATGGCGGTCTTAATGTTGATTCCATTTAGGTTGTTAATTTACAAAATAAGAGACTTAAATGAAAAAAAACTTACATCCTAGTGAATTTTTTTTTTATAACTTTTACTGAATAGATCAGTTAATTCATTTATCATAACGTCTCCGAGATCTTGCACATCAGCAATTTTAATTGCCTTATTATAATATCGAGTTACATCATGCCCAATCCCAATCGCAAGTAACTCAACAGAAGAATTTTTCTCTATCCATTTAACAGTTTGTTTTAAATTATTTTCTAAATAATCACTTGTGTTCGTAGATAAAGTTGAATCATCAACTGGTGCCCCATCAGATATGACCATCAATATTTTTCTTTCTTCTTTTCTTTTGAGAATTTTATTGTAAGCCCATTTTAGTGCCTCACCATCAATATTTTCTTTTAATAGACCTTCTTTCAACATAAGGCCTATATTATTTTTAGATTGTCTCCATGGAGCATCTGCAGATTTGTAAACAATATGCCTTAAGTCATTAAGTCTTCCGGGAAACAATGGTTTTTGGTTATCCGTCCATTTTTGCCTACTCTGTCCACCTTTCCAATGTTTAGTGGTAAACCCCAATACTTCAACTTTTACAGAACATCTCTCTAAGGTTCTTGATAAAATGTCAGCACATATTGCAGCCACAGAAATTGGTTTCCCCCTCATTGATCCTGAATTATCAATTAAAATAGTGACCAAGGTGTCTTTAAATTTAATGTCCTTTTCTTTTTTGAAAGATAACGAGTTTAGAGGATCCGTAATAATTCTTGTTAATTTTGAGGTATCTAACATACCCTCTTCTAAATCAAAATCCCAAGACCTGTTTTGTTTTGCCAATAATTTTCGTTGTAGTTTATTAGCTAATTTAGAAATAAAATTTTTTAAGCTTAATAATTGTTGATCTAGATTTTGTCTTAATCTCAAAAGTTCTTCTTTACTTTCTAATTCCTCAGCATTAATTATTTCATCAAACTCTTGTGTGTAATACTTGTATTTTGAAGTTTCAATATTTTTACTTTTATTTCTATTGCCTTTAGGTGAATTTAGAGATTCATCTTCTACATCACTAGCTTCAACATCACTATCAGTTTCAGAGGGCATCTGATCTAAATTGGGTGAATTAGGATCAATAGATAGATCTTTATTTTTCGATTCTCTGGAATCTTGCTTACTTTGTTCACTCGAATCATTTTCTAGAGTATCTTCATTTTTTTGATTGTCTTCTTTTATTTCAGATTCAATATTTTCATCAATTTGCATTTTAAAAATTATTTCAGAAATCAAAGAGTTAAATTTTCTTTGATCAAAAACTGAATTATTTAATAAGTCTAATTTATTTTTTAATTTAGCATCTAACTTATTTTTATATTTTTTATATTTACTTTCTGTCTCTTTGTTACCAGTCAATTTTAAAATTTCACTTCTTAAGTAACATTCGAATGCGTCTACAAATTCGTAGTCATTATCTTTGTAGTTTTTTTTTATTTTATCTTTTACTTTATAATATTGATTTAAATTTTTTTTGATTCCCTTGAAGTAAGAAGATCCTATACTTTCATATCTAATCTTCTCTGCAATAGAATACAAAAGTTTTGAAATATTACCTTTGGGTTCAAAAGAGTTATATATACTTATATCTGAGCACCTCAATTTCAAAGCCTCAGAGTCTGCTAAAGCCCTTGTTTTTAAATAGTCAATCTTATTATCTTTACTTTGAATAATTGGAAGAGTGACTGTATGTATTTTTTTTTTTGTAGTTTCCGCACCAAAAACAACATCAATGTTTTGATCGCCAATAATAGATTTTACCGTGGAAGTAATTGCTTTTTTAAAAATTTCTAAATTTTCTACTTTTTTTTCCATCTAGGAAATAGCAACATTAACAGAAGACTCCGGAAGGTCCTCGCCGAAACATCTTTGATAGTACTCAGAAATAATTTTTTTCTCAGTTTCGTCACACTTGTTTAAAAAAGTTAATCTAAATGCATATCCCTGGTCTTTAAATATTTTGGTATTTTCTGCCCAGTGCAGAACTGTTCTGGGACTCATGACAGTTGATATGTCACCACCTATAAATCCTTTTCTGGTTAAATCGGCAACTTTTATCATATTAGAAATTTTTTCCTTACCTTCCTTAGAATTATAAGCTTTATTTTTTGCTAAGACTATTTCCAGCTCCTTCTCAAACGGAAGGTAATTAAGAGTAGTTACAATGTTCCATCTATCCATCTGACCTTGATTAATCTGCTGAGTTCCATGATAGAGTCCAGTTGTGTCCCCAAGACCAATTGTATTAGTTGTTGCGAACATTCGAAAATAATTATGTTGAGAAATAACTTTATTTTTATCTAGTAATGTAAAATTACCCTCACTTTCAAGAATACGCTGGATAACAAACATTACGTCAGGTCTACCAGCGTCGTATTCATCAAACACTAAAGCGACTGGATTTTGAATAGACCACGGCAAGACCCCCTCTTTAAACTCAGTAATTTGTTTACCATCTTTTAAAACAATGGCATCTTTACCTATTAGATCTATACGACTTACGTGGCTATCAAGATTAACCCTCACGCATGGCCAATTTAATCTAGCAGCAACTTGTTCTATATGTGTAGATTTTCCAGTGCCATGATAACCTTGAATTAGGACTCTTTTATTAAACGAGAATCCTGAGAGAATAGCTAAAGTTGTATCTCTATCAAATTGATAGTCTTGATCAATTTTTGGAACAAATTCATTTTTTTTTGAGAATGCCTCGACTTCCATTTCAGTTTCTATACCGAATGTTTGTTTAACGGATATTTTAATATCTGGTTTTTTTAATGATGCTAAATTTGTCACTATTTTTTACCTATTGTCGTTCTGAGTTGACTGTAAGCTAGAGTAATTGTTTTTAACTTATCTTCAAATTTTCTACTTCCCTGATTTTTATCAGGATGAAATTTCTTTACAAGAGTTTTAAACTGTTTTTGAATTTCTTCCCATTTGACGTCATATTTTAAATCCATTACATCAAGAGAATCACGATCTATAGTACTTAATTGCGTTTTTTTATATTCTTTAAAATTTTCTGATTTAAAAATATTTAGTTTATCTTCTAATGCATTATTCCAAAGAATGTTAAAAAAATTATCTGATGAACCAAAACTTTTTGTTGCTTTGTGCCAAGTAAGGTCAGATTTTATAAAATATTCAACTTCTTGATCAGACATATCTGAAAAGTAATTCCATTTTTTATTAAAAGCCTTAACATGTTCTAAACAAAGAAGTCTATATTTCTTACTATTATCCTTTTCCAAAGGAGCTTTATAGCTGCCTGTTTGATCACAATTTTCCCAATCACAAATAATTTTCATATCAAAAAAGTAGTTATATAGTAAATTAAGATTATATGAATGATTTTTTAAAGTTTATAAAAAATAAAATTATTGAAAACATTAAAATAGAGAGTATTTTAATAATAGATAATAGCAACCTGCACAAAAAGCATAAATTTTTTAATTCTGAAAAATATCATTTGAGTCTTGAAATTAGATCAGTGTATTTAAATTCTTTGACAAAAATTAAAGCACAGAGAGAAATTATGAAGCTACTAGACAAAGAATTAAACACCAAAATTCACGCCCTAGAAATAAAAATTAAATAATTTTAGTAAACACTTTTTTTAGCTCACGAGTAGAAATCTTACATGATCCGGGCAATGTTGTCTGGCCAATTTTTTTTAACAAGATTAAATTAATCTTTTCATCATTATTTTTTTTATCGTTAACCATGTGTTCTATAATTTTATTATATTCTTTCTTATTAAAATTTTTTTTTATATCATATTTTAGATTATTCAACTTATAGATACTCTCTAGCTGAGTAAGTGTTTGTAAGCTACACATCCTTTTTAAATATGACAATTTAGTTGCCATCATAATACCCATAATAACAGCTTCACCGTGATTTATTTTTTTGGAATAATTATTCTGTAATTCAATAGCATGAGCAAATGTGTGTCCAAAATTTAATACCATTCTAATATTTTTTTCATTAACATCCTTATTAACAAAATACATTTTTATTTTACAACTTTTAACAATTGCCTCTTGTAGTAAGTTTAAATTTTTATTCACAAGCATTTCATTAGAATTTTTATAGAGCCATTGAAAAAAATTATTTTTTAAAATTAATGAATGTTTCAAAATTTCAGCATAGCCACAAATTAATTCTCTTTGAGGTAAACTTTTAAGAACTTCCACGTCCGACACTACAAGTTTTGGTTGATAGAAAGTGCCAATTAAATTTTTACCAAATTTTGAATTAACACCTGTCTTTCCTCCAATCGATGAGTCTACCTGAGAAAGTAATGTTGTAGGGATATTTATAAAATTAATACCTCTTTTAATTATGCTCGCAGCAAAAGCACCAAGATCACCGAGTATTCCCCCGCCAAAAGATATCAAGATATCACTCCTGTTAAAATTATTAGTAAGACATTTATCTACTAGTTTTTGTGCACTTGAGAGGGTTTTGAATTTTTCACTTACAGAATATTCGAATATAAAAATATTATAGTTTTTCAAAATATTTTTTATTTTATCTCTAAATTTTTTTGGAATTTTTATATCTACAACTAAAGCAATTTTTTTAGCATTAGGACAAAGGATCTTAATTTTACTAGGAATTTGCCTTAAAATATTTTTTCCAATAATTATAGAATAATTAGAGTTTAAATTTTTTACTTGAAGTTTAGTTATTTGCATAAAGTTTAATTATTTTACTAGTTATTAAATTTAAGTTTAATCCATCACATTTTACTCTATAGTTAGCTTTAGCGTAAGTACTTTTTCTTTCTTCATAAATATCTTTTAAAGTTTTTTTTGAATTCTTGTCATTTAAAAGAGGCCTTTGTTTTGATCTAATTAATCTTTTTTCAAGTAATTCTATATTCAAATCAAGCCAAAAAGTTTTACTATTTAAAATAATATTTTTTCTAATTTTCGAATTCATAAATGCCCCGCCACCTAATGAAATTATAATTTTTTTTTTTTTAACTTCTTCTAAGGTAGTTTGTTCCTCAAATTTTCTAAAAAAAGACTCACCTTTTGTCTCAAATATTTTCTGAATACTCATTTTAAGTTTTTTTTCAATTATTGTGTCTATGTCAGAAAATTGCATTAAAAGTCTTTTAGACAAAGCTCGGCCTATAGTCGATTTACCGACACCCATCATTCCTGTTAAAGCAAGGTTTTTTTCCAATTAAAGTCCTAATTTATAATTTGATTTATCACAAATTTGTCTTATTTATTTAGTTTAAATACATTTAATTATTATGCAATTTAATTACAACAATCGTTTTGCTACAAAAACATCAATAAAAAAAAAAATTTTTAAATTTTTTTTAATTACTATAGCTTTATTGATAGCACTATTCTTGCTTAGTAAATTTAACTTTCCAGCTCCAGAGAAAGAAATTAAACAAAATATTACTAATGAAATTATCAAGCTTAAATAAAAATATATACTTATTTTTCTTTTTATTTACTTTCTCTTCAGAACTTTTTTCAGAAGATAGTGTTGATATATGGAAGAAAGAAAATAAAAGTAAAAACATTATTCCTGCTAAAAACCAAAGCCTTTCATTAGAGAAAATTAAAAAAAATATTGATATCAATGCCCAGCCACTTAAAGAAATTGAGGTAAGTCTAAATAATTCAATTACAAACATAAATCCTATTTATGGAATATATGACCCGAGTGAAAATAACCTAACACTAGAGATGTGGTCTAATTCTGAAGGAACAAGAATTAAAGATACAATAGATAGAATTAATAAAATTAAACTTTCTTCGTATGCAGAAGATTTATTTGTAAATACCCTTTTTACAGTTTCGAAATTACCGAGTCAAAATATGACAGATGAAGAATTTATGAATTATAGAATAGACTGGCTCATCAAAAATAAGAAAGATGAAATGATATCTATTTTTTTAAATAAAAATAAAAATTTTCCGAACAAAAGCAAAATTATTAAATATTTAGTAGATAAGAATATAGCAAAGGGAAATCCAAAAGAAGCCTGTAAAAAAATTACTTTAATAGATAGTGATATAAAGGATTCATACCTAGATCAATTTAAAGTTATTTGTTTAATTAATGAAGATAAAAAAAATGAAGCACAGCTTTTATTTGATTTACTTAGAGAACAGAAATTATCAAATAAATTTTTTGACAATAAAATTAACTTTCTTATAGGTATAAGCACTAAAGAAAATGGAAAAGTTGATGATACCAGTCTTTTAAATTTTTATCTTTCATCTATCACTGTTTCAGATTTTAATTATAATCCTAATAAAAAAACTGACATAAAGATATGGCAGTACCTAGCAGCTTCAAATCTAATAGACATAAATGACATTAAAAATAAAGATAAAATCAAAGAGATGGAGGTAGCGGCTGATAACAAAATTCTGGAAATATCTTATATTTTAGAAATTTATAAAAACATAAAATTTGATTTTAATGATCTGCTAAATATTGATGTAGTCTATTTGAATCTCGATTCTATAAATGCCAGAGCCTTAGTGTATCAAAAAATTTTATTATCAGATAATATTGAAACAAAATTAAAATATACTTTTTTACTAAATAATTTATTTAAAAAAGACAAATTACTGAATGTATTTAAACAATATCTGAGTCAACAATTAAAATTATTAGACCCTGCAAAAATACCCCAAGAATATCAGGCACTTGTAGAAGAAAATATTATTTATGAAAAGGAAAATAAATTGGGAAAAGTTAAATATAACGATAAAAATTATTATACATCTGAAGTTATAAAATATTACATAGAAAAAAATTTTTCTGAAAAAAAAGCAGAAAAAGAATTAAAAAATATCCACAAAAAAATTAAAAAAAATAAAAAATATCAGCTTTCAATAAAAGATTTAATTTTATTAGAGTCTCTAGAAAAAGATAATTTTCTTCTTCCCAAAGAGGTTAATTTAAAGAAAATTAAAAAAAATAATTCACCACCTATAGAGATAGCAAACCTAATAAAAAATAATGAAATAGGTCTAGCTTTATTAAGAATAATCGAGTTAATTGGTGAAGACGAACTCTTAGATTTAGATACTCAGACAGTTTATTTTGTTAATCATTTATTTATAAAAGCAGGATTAAAAAATTTTAGAAATAATCTTTTAATTACAGTACTACCTAATAGAGTTGAAATCTAATATAATACGTAAATGACTATTAGAAAAATTTTAACGGAACCAGATCCCTTTTTAAGAACAAAATCAACTGATGTTGATAAAGTCGATGACGAAACTAGAAAACTGATGGATGACATGCTTGACACAATGTACGCAGCTCCGGGCATTGGTTTAGCAGCAATTCAAATAAGCATACCAAAGAGGATTATCGTAATTGACATATCTAAAGAAGAGGAAAAAAAACCTTTATACTTCGTAAATCCAAAAATAATTTTAAAATCAGATAATAACTCTACGTATGAAGAAGGTTGCTTGTCTGTGCCAGGGCAATTTGCTGAAATAGACAGGCCAGATAAATGCCATATAGAATATTTAGATTACAACGGTAAAAAACAAGAAATGAAAGCTGTGGGAATTTTAGCAACATGTATTCAGCATGAAATAGATCACCTAGAAGGTATTTTGTTTATTGACTACTTATCAAAATTAAAAAAAAATTTTATTGTTAAAAAATTATCAAAAAAAAAAAAAACGTTAGAAAGAATAGTAGTTTAATTTTAAAGAGCTAATGTTACATAAAAAAGTTGTTTTCATGGGAACGCCTCAGTTTTCTGTTCCAATATTAGAGACACTAGCCAAATCCTCTTACAAAGTTTCATGTGTTTATACTCAAGCACCAAAAAAATCAAATAGAGGACAAAAATTAAATACATCACCTATTCAAAAATGTGCAGAAAATTTAAAACTAATTATAAGAAATCCAAAAAATTTAAATTCTGAAGAAGAGTTAGCGTTTATTAAAAAACTAAATCCAGATATAGTTATTGTAGTTGCATACGGACAATTAATCTCAAAAGAGTTTCTTAATATAGTCAAAAATGGTTTTATAAATATACATGCATCTATACTTCCTAAATGGCGAGGTGCTGCCCCAATTCAAAGATCAATTATGAACTCAGATAATGAAACTGGTATCAGTATAATGAAGATTTCAAAGGAACTGGATGCAGGACCAGTAATGAAAAAAATTAAAATTAAAATTGATGAAACTACTACTGCTGATGATCTTTCAAAAAATTTATCAAAAATCAGCTCTGATGCAATTATACAAATATTAGATGAAATTTTTGATAAAAAATCAAAATTTATTGAACAAAATCATAATCTTGCAACATATGCCAAAAAAATTAAAAAAAGTGAAGCAAAAATAAACTGGAACGAAAATGCAAAAAAAATTTTAGCAAAAATTAATGGATTAAATCCCGACCCAGGAGCATGGTTTTTACATAATGAAACAAGATATAAAATATGGAAAGCTAAAATTCTTGATAAAAAAGGACCTATAGGAGTTATTCTAGATAGTAACTTTACAATTGGTTGTAAGGATAAATCCTTAGAAATTATTGAGATTCAAAAAGAAGGTAAAAATAAACTACAACTTAAAAATTTTTTAAGAGGAATAAACTTTAAACAAGGAGATGAAGTAAATTAATGTTTGTTTACCAAATCATAATTGAGTATGACGGAACAAATTTTGTTGGCTGGCAGATGCAAAAAAATGGTCATTCAGTACAAGAAAGTATTCAAAAAACATTAAAAAAAATATTAAAAGAAAAAATCACCTTGCATGGCTCTGGTAGAACAGATTCTGGTGTTCACGCGATAGCACAATCAGCACATTTTAGTATAAAAAATAAGATAAATAATAAATTTTTTTTTTTAAATTCTATTAATTTTTTTTTAAACAAAAAAAAAATATCTATTTTAAGCATAAGTAAAAAACCAAAAAATTTTCACGCAAGATATAGCGCAAAAAAAAGAACTTACAAATATATAATTGTTAATCGGACTGCACCTTTGTCCTTGGATATTAATAAAGCATGGCACGTAAGATCAACTTTAAACATTACACAGATGAAAAAAGGTGCAAAGTTTATGCAAGGTACAAAAGATTTTTCAACTTATAGATCTTCTTCTTGTGGAGCAAAATCAGCAGTTAGAACTATAAAAAAAGTTATGATTAAAAAAGAAAATAACAAAGTAGTCATAGTATTTATTTCAAAATCATTTCTTCAGCAACAAGTGAGATCAATGGTAGGGTGTTTAAAGTTTTTAGGAGAAGGTAAATGGAGTTTAAAGAAGTTTAAGCATTCCATGAATTCCAAAAAAAGATTTAATTGCGCTCCACCAGCACCAGCACATGGGTTATATTTATTAAAAGTTAATTATTAAATCTTATTTAAAACCATATTTTTTTAGAGAATTTAAAGAAATAAAAAAAACTGAAATTAAATTATTAAAAAAATTTAGTTTATTATGGTATTTATTTATTTTCCAAACCCAATATAAAGTTCTAAACTTGTTACTTTGAAGAGAATTTTTTCTTATTTGATACTTAGTTAAATTTTTATTTAAACAATATGCAAACTTGACTTTTTTTAATAGCTGACATTTAAAAAAAAAATCTTCACAGACTCTGGAATTTGTAAATTTTACATTTTCTAGTATTTTTGTTTTTACCATCATAGTACTAGTACCAATGGATGTATTTTTTAAAAACTGTTTATAGTCTATTTTTTTTGGAGGCTTAATATATCTAGAATTATTATTATTAGCACTAAAAGTAGAATAAGCAGTATAAGTAAAAAGAAATTTATTTTTAGACATAAAATCTATTTGATCTTTTAGTTTATTTTTTCCCCATAAATCATCTGAGTCAATAAATGCCAGATAATCAGAGTTAGATTTTGTAATTCCTAAATTCCTACAAGGACCCGGTCCAATATTTTTATCTAAAAATAAAATTTTTATTTTTTTGTTTTTTTTATATTTTTTTAATATTTCTTTAGTTTTTGAGTTAGAATTGTCGTCTATTAAGAATAGTAACCAGTCAGTAAATGATTGATTAATAATTGACTGTATTGTTTTTTCTACGAAATTTTCACTGTTAAAATTTGGTAATATTATAGTTACTTTAGCTTTTTTCATTTAATATTATAAATATAAACATTAAGTTAGTTTTAACTATTTATTTCTTTTCAAGATAATTTCAATGTATAAATATTAAATATTGCAATAATGAAATGAATAAAAAAAATTATACACCTAAATTAATCAAGTTTAAAAAGTATAAAGATAAAAGTGGCTATCTTATACCATTTGAATATATAAAAAAAAATCTCTCTAAAGGTAATTTATTGCCCTTTAAAATAAAAAGAGTTTTTTTCTCATCAGGAATAAAAAATTATTTTAGAGGTAATCATGCGCACAAAAAATGCACTCAATTATTAGTCTGCTTAAGTGGCAGGATATTGATTGAAACTATTTATGGTCACAGTAGCAAAAAATTTATAATTGATAGTAAATCAAACAAGGCTTTATTAATTCCACCAATGGTATGGAATAAAATTTTTTTTAAAATACCAAATTCGTTAATGGCTGTTTTTTGTAATTATAAATATGATTTTCAAAAAGAATATATTAACAATTTTAGTCAATTTCAAAAAATTAGTATTTTAAAAAAAAACAAATGATAAATAGTTTTGATTATTTAGATGATTTAAAAAAAATTTATCCTTCTATTATCAATTCGATTCAGAAAGTTTTAAAATCAGGAAATTTAATATTAGGACCTCAAGTCGAGCTATTTGAAAAAAAATTTTCAAATTTTCTTGGAACTAAATACGGATTGGGTGTAGGAAATTGTACTGATGCTATTTATATATCTCTTAAAGCTTTGAAGGTAGGTTTCGGAGATGAAGTTATTACTGTAGCCAATACTGCCATTCCTACTATTACTGCAATAGTCAATACTGGCGCATCACCACGATTTGTTGATGTAGGAAAAGACTATTTAATAGATTGTAATAAAATATCTTCAGCCATTAACAATAAAACTAAAGCTATAATAGCAGTTCATCTTTATGGTCAAACTTGTGACATGAAACAAATTATAAAAATAGCTAAAAAATATAAACTTAAGATTATAGAAGATTGTGCGCAATCAACAGGGTCTAAATATTACAATAAAATATCAGGCACTTTAGGTGACGTTGGGTGCTTTTCTTTTTATCCCACTAAAGTTTTGGGTGCTTACGGTGATGGGGGATTTATATCAACAAATGATAATAATCTTTATCGAAAAATGAAAAGAATAAGGTACATGGGAATAGAAACGTACAAAAACAAAAACAAAAACCAATATTATGCAAAAGAGCACGGAACAAACTCAAGGTTAGATGAAATACAAGCTGCTATTCTAAACATTAAGTTGAAAAAAATTAACCAATATATTAAAAAAAGACAAGAAAATGCAGAACAATATTATCTAAACTTAAATGATAGTGGTTTAGTACTTCCAGTTCAAAATAAAAACAATTCTAACGTATTTTATGAGTATGTGGTAAGGCATAAAAATCGAAAAAAAATAATATCTTTTTTAAAAAAAAAGAAAATTAATGTGAAGATCACTTATCCCTATCCGATTCATAAAATGAAAGTCTACCAAAAATATAATAACAAGAAAGAAAATTTGAAAAATACAGATAAATATTCTAAGGAAATATTCTCTTTACCAACGTATCCAAGCTTAAAAACGACTCAAATTAAAAAAATTTGCAAAGAAATAAAAAACTGTTTAAAAAAATAACATGATTTCAATTGTAATACCCGTCTATAATGCAGAGAAAAGTATACATAGGCTAACTAAAAAAATTTTTGAAATTTTTTTAGAGTTTGAAGTAGAGGTAATTTTAGTTAATGATTGCAGCATAGATAAATCCCATCAAGAATGTTTAAAAACTTATGATGAATTTAAATCTAAAATTACATATATAAAATTAGGTAAAAACGTTGGAGAACATAATGCTACTATGGCTGGGTTGAAACAGACTGCAGGTGACTGGATTTTAATAATGGATGATGATTTTCAAAATCCACCAGAAGAAGGATTAAAATTAGTTAAACATGCAATAAAAAATAATTACGATGTAACGTATGCAGATTATGAAAAAAAAAAACATTCTTTTTTAAGAAATCTAGGTAGTAAAATAAATGATAACACTGCAAACTATATTTTAAAAAAACCTAAAAATTTATATTTAAGTAGTTTTAAATGTATAAAAAAAAGTCTACTAAAAAAAATAGAAATATATCAAGGTCCATATCCATATATTGATGGCTTAGTTTTATCTGTTACCTCTAACATTGGCACCCTGAAAACAAATCATGAAGAAAGAAAAATAGGAAAATCAGGATATTCGTTCTTAAAACTATTTAAATTATATGCAAATATAGCTACAAATTTTTCAACTGTACCTATACATTTTTTTTCTATAGTTGGATTAGTTATTGCCTTATGTAGCTCTCTTTATGGTATTTACATCCTGTTAGAAAAAATTTTTATTCCTTCGGTGCCCATAGGTTACAGTTCAATTTTAACAGCAGTAATATTTTTGGCTGGAATACAACTAATATTTTTAGGACTAATAGGTGAGTATGTAGGAAAAATATTAAAAAATGTTAATCAGGAACCCCAATATTCAATAGAGACAATAAAATTAAAAAATGCAGAGAAATAATTTTTTATATAATTTATTGTCACATCACTTCATTTATTCAACGTTACAAAAAGTGATGTCAGCCACTACATTTAGAAAAAAAATCCTAAACAATTTTATTAAAAAAAAAAATTCTTGTGTTCTTGATATTGGTTGTGGACCAGCCGAAATTTTACAAGATTTTAAAAATTTAAATTATTACGGATTTGACGTTAACTCCAATTATATCAATCATGCAAAAAAAAAATACAAAGGAAATTTTTTTTGTAAAAAATTTGAAATAAAACATGTAAAAAAAAAAAAATTTGACTACGTTTTAATGCTTGGATTAATTCATCATCTAAGCAGCAAAGAGACCGACCATTTATTAGTTCAAATAAAAAAAATTCTTAAAAAAAATGGAAAATTATTAACTCTAGACAATGTGTTGCTTAAAAAACAAAATTTAATAGCAAAAACTTTAATAAAACTCGACAGGGGAAAACATGTTAGAAATAAAAATGAATATGTCGAATTATTAAAAAAAAGGTTTAAATTTATAAAGTTAAAGATTTATAATCAGAAGTTCATACCCTACACGTATATAGTTTCTCATTGTTCTATTTAAACTCTAGTAAAAAAACATCAGTCATATAGTAAATATTTTTTTTAGACTTAATTTGTTTGGTATGATTAAAAACTATCTTTAACTGTTGACTAGAAGTTGTTTTTTCACCCTTATGAGCTTCAAAATTTAGCGTCATCCATGATGCTAGCTTATTAATCATAGTAGATTTGCCTACACCTATAATAATTTTGCATTTTTTATTAATTTTTTTTATAACATCCAGCGTTCTTTTTATTTCAGTTTCGTCCATATACATTAGAACATGATTAAATACGACTATATCAAATTTTAAATTAATAAAGTCATCGTGGTCTGAATATTTTTTATTAGTGTCATAGTTTAAAATTTCTTTTTTTAATTTTTTCTGTAATTCTTTTGTTCCACAACCAAAATCTAGAATAGCTTTAGAATCGTTGTTAAGATTACCAATTTTAATAATACTAGAAATAATTTTGTCAAAATAGAGTTTTTGGGGCCCGTAGTAGTAATCAGCGTTCATTATAAAATCTTATATATAGATTTTGAGTAGTAAAAATTTGCAAAAATTTGAAAACAAAAAAAATAAAAGTACAATCCGTAGACAAATTTATAATTAAAATTAATTTTAGTTTTAAAAAAAAGTAAAATAAGTAAAAAAACTAAAGGATCCAAGTATTCTTGAAGCAAAGGGTAAGTGAATAATGAAAGCAAAACAAGATAAAATATAATTAACCAGTCATTTACATTTTTTTCTATATATAAAATTAAAATTATAAATGCACTTAAGGTAGAAAATAAAAAAAATATTTTGCGATAAACATCATTTTCAAAAAGTAGTAACCCAATTTTATATAAATATCCTTTTCCAATATTTGCATGATAGGAAAGTTCAATTGGTTTATAAATAAAAAAAATATAAAAAGTAAAAAAAGCAAAAGTAATAAAAAAGATTAAATTTAGTCTATCCTTGAAAAAATTTTTTAAGATTATAAAAAAATTTTTAGCTTTAAAAAATAAAAAAGGAAAAGTGTATAGTGCTAAAATAGGAATAATATATGCTACATGATCCAAATAAAGACCTGAATTTATTTCGTGTGTTAAACGTGTTTTTGGAGAAAAAATACTTTTCCAAAAATATACTAAATACAAATATGGCGTTGAAAAAATAAAATATAAAAATACAGAAATTAATTTATATTTAATTATTTCATTAGATGTAATAATTTTTAGAAAGACTATTAAGGGCACAATCACAAGCTTCAAATCAAAGTAAATACATAGAGAGCTGGAGAAAATTAGTAAAAATAAATTAATTTTATTATTTTTTTTTTTAAAAAAAAAAAGGTTATAAAATATGTAACTTAATAATAAAAAAATTATTCCATAATTTTCTTCAAGTGCCCAATACCCGCTTGTTCTAACATAAGGACTGAAAAGAATTATGGAAGATAATACTGACAAAGTTAAAATATTTATTTTTTCAAATTTTAGTTGTAAAGTAAAAAACAACAAAATCGGTATCAGCAAAGTTATTAAAAACACACTTACTCTATAACCATAATGACTGCCTATAAACGGGTTAAATTTCTCATGTAATATGTAAGCTAATGGAGACCGATTACTGTAAAATTCTTTACTTAATAAAGATTCATGCAAATTATTGTTTAAATAAATTTGTAAGTTGTTCCATGAGTGAACGAAATCACCCTCGTATCCACCAGCTCCTGCAGAATTTTCATTCAGAAGAAATCCTAAGAAAAAATAAAAAATTGAGAATATAATTAAAGATAAAGAAATAACAAAATGAATATTTTTATTCATCTATTTTTGGTTTTCAAATATAATAGCTTGCTGATTAGTATTTTTGAGTATTTTTTCTATTTTATAAATAAAGAAAACTAGCATTTTATAAATATTTTTAATGAAAAAATTTTTTGAGGGAAGAGTCAACGCGTCTAGGTTAAATTGGCTAAGTTCTAGCGTTATTCTATTTAATTTATTTTTTTTATAAAGGTTTGTTAGAGAATCAACTGAGAAGTGATTTAAGTGATGTTTATCATATAGTTTTTCAATAGGTGTTGAAATTGAAAAAAAATTCAATATACGTGAAGCTCTATACAGAAACGAAGATTCATTTATCGTAACATTAATTATAAAGCCATTTTTTTTACATAATTTTTTTTGCAGTTTTATAAACTTATTTACGTCTTCAATATGTTCTATTACAGCAATACTTATTACGACATCATATTTTTTTAATTTTTTATTTTTATCAATATCTCCATATAAAAAATTTATTCTTTTATTTTTTTTATTTTTGTAATGATCAATCCCAGTTAAATTAATTTCTTTAAATTCTTTAGATAAATATTTTAAGAAATTTCCGTTCCCGCAACCTATATCGAGAATTGAGAAATTTTTTGAAATTTTTTTTTTAAATAAGTTTTTGAGAGAATTATATAATTTAAAATCTGGATACTTAAACCAATTACTATGAGCTTCTAAAAAATATTTATTCTTATATTCTTCCGTATATATAATTGATTTTGGGTCTGTAAACCTGTGACTACATTTATTACAAAAATACAAACTAACAGCTGTTAATTTAACATTTAGTTTTGTTGTTCGGCTACATATAGGGCAGATAATTTTATTTTTTTTTACTTTTTTCATGATTTAAATGAAATAATTTTCGATTATAGATAAATAAATTTTTTTAAGTTTTTTTAAATCTGGCAATGAAACACTCTCATCAACTCTATGCATGGTCTTGTTAACTAGTCCAAACTCAAGGCAAGGTGATATTTTTTTTATAAATCTAGCATCAGAAGTACCTCCTGTTGTAGAAAAAACTGGTTTTATTTTTGTAATTTTATTTATAACTTTTTTCGCCATTTGAATTGTAGCTCCAGGTTTAGTTAGAAAAGAATTTCCTGATGTTAAAAATTCAATTTTGTATTTTATTTTATTTTTTTTACATATTGATTTAATTTCAGCATTAATCATTTTTTTCAAGCTCACAGCTGTATGAAAATTATTATACCTTATGTTAAATTGCGTTTTCACTCTTGCTGGTATTACATTATGTGCCTTATTATCTACATCTATTCTAGTGAACTCTAAATTTGATGGTTGAAAATGTTTATTACCTTTATCTAGTGGTTTTTTTTTAAGCTTCTCACATATAGTGATTAAACTATTTATCGGATTATTTGAAAGATGTGGGTAGGCAACATGTCCTTGCGTACCTTGTAATTCTAAATTGCAAGATAAGCTTCCTCTTCTTCCAATTTTGATCATTTCTCCTAACTTATTTGGGTTTGTTGGTTCTCCAACAATACAGAAATCTATTTTCTCTTTTTTTTTAATTAAATAATCAACTACTTTTTTTGTACCATTAATAGCTTGAGCTTCTTCATCCCCTGTAATTAAAAAACTTAAAGATCCATTAAATTTTTTCTTATTTTTTAAAAAAATGCTTACTGCTGCTAAAAAACAAGCTATAGAGCTTTTCATGTCATTTGCTCCTCTACCTATTAAATAATTATTCTTAACAACTGCTTTAAAGGGATTGACCGTCCAATCTTTTATGTTTCCTGGAGGCACTACGTCAGTATGACCTGCATAACATAAGTTGGGCTGTTTGTTCCCTAGTCTTGCATAAAGATTTTTAATAGTTGGGTTTTTTTTATCTTTAAATTCTAAGATCTTACAATTAAACCCCAGTTGCTTTAATTTTTTTGACAAGTAATTTATCGCACCAGCATCAATTGGAGTAACACTAGGAAATCTAATTAAGTCTTTTGATATCTGCAATTCATCAAAATTTTTCATTATGCTCTCAATAAATCGTTAATAGAAGTTTTACTTCTAGTCTTTTCATCAACTTGTTTTATTATAACTGCACAATTTAAAGATGGAGCGTCAGGATTTTTTTTATCTGGTAGCGAGCCAGGTACAACTACGGAATAGGGTGGTATCTTACCGTAAACAATATCACCAGTTTGTCTATTTACAATTTTTGTAGATTGACCAATGCACATTCCCATACTTATTACAGAGCCTTCTCCTACGATTACTCCTTCAACAACTTCAGACATTGCTCCTAGAAAGACATTATCTTCAATAATAGTTGGCAATGCTTGAGCCGGTTCCAAAACTCCACCAACACCAGACCCTGCTGAGATGTGACAGTTTTTTCCTATTTGACAGCAACTACCTGCTCTTGAAAAAGTATCCATCATTGTTCCTTGATCAATATAAGCTCCAATATTTATAAAACACGGCATCAAGACAACGTTCTTTCCCACAAAGGATCCTTTCCTTACAGGAGAATTAGGAACCATCCTAAAGCCTGCCTTAATATGGTCTTCCTTAGTCCATCCCGCTGTCTTACCTTTTATTAAATGAGATTTGTCATACCAGCTACTATAAGGGCCGCTTAAAGCTTCCATGTCGTAGATTCTGAAACTTAGCATGATTGCTTTTTTTAAATACTGATGAGTAATCCAACTACCATCAATCTTTTCAGCAACTCTCACTAACCCTGAATCTAGATTATTTACAGTTTGGTTGATTGCATCAATTATTTTTTTATCTGAATGTTTATTTACTTCTTCTTTTTTATCCCAAGCTTGATCTATTATCTTTTCTAATTCAATATTGTTCATTTATACTCCTTAAAAAATTTGACAAGTTATCGATTTTGTAATCAATAAAACCTTCACCAGAAAACTCAGCTGCCCAAGGCTCATCATTTTTAACCCAGACTGTTTTCATTCCTAGTTCATTAGCAGGTTTTAAATTTCTAGCTATATCTTCAATGAATATACAATATTGTGGATCTATTCCATATTTTTCGATAATCTTTTTATACGGGACGATTGAGGGTTTTGGGAAAAAATCAGCATCTACTATATCAAAAACCCCATTAAAAAGATTCTGAATACCAATTCTTTTTGTAACATTTGCAGCATGTGCCTGCGATCCATTGGTAAATATAAATTTTTTTCCTTGAAGATTAGTTAATTCTTTTTGAAGCTCTTTATCTTCTTTTAAAAACTCTAAATCTACATCATGAACAAACTCTAAAAATTCCTGAGCATCAATTTTGTGATTTTTAATCATTCCATTAAGCGTGGTATTGTATTTGTGAAAATAAGTTTTTTGTATTTTTTTTGCTTCTTCCACAGTTACATTGAGCTTATTAGATATAAAAAGCGACATTTTTTTATCCACTTGATCAAATACTTTTGTGTCACCTGAATAAAGAGTGTTATCAAGATCAAAGAGCCAATATTTTATTTTTTTTAATTCTTTCATTTTCTTATAAGTGTGCCGGCACCTTCATCTGAAAAAATTTCATATAAAATAGAATGAAGCTTCCTGCCATCAATAATAACAACACCTTTAACTCCATTTTCAATAGCATCAATTGAGTTTAAAAGCTTAGGTATCATTCCACCTTCTACTATTTTTTTATCAATCAAGTTTTTTGCCTCTGCTGGTTTAATTTCATTAATTAATTTTTTATTTTCATCATAAACACCTACAACATCTGTCATTAGTAGTAATCTTCTAGATTTTAAACTTTTTGCTATAGCTGCTGCTGCTGTGTCTGCATTAATATTATATTTTTTTCCTTCACCATCTTTACCCATTGGAGAAATTATGGGTATTTGTTGTTGGTCTACAATAGCTTGAATTTTTTCATTTAATATTTTTTTTGGCCTTCCCACAAAACCAAGGTTTTTATTTTCCTGCTCTACTATAAAAATATTATTCTGACTGACATTCATGCCACCCGCTTTACATCCTTTTTTCTTTAATTTTTCTATAATTTCAGAATTAAAATCAACCAAAGCTTTTTCAACAACTTCCATTGTTTGTTTATCAGTAACCCTTAAACCATTAATAAATTGACTCTCAATATTTAATTTTGCCAGTTCTATTTTTATTCTAGGACCACCTCCATGAACAATAATTATAGTTAACCCTAACTTATAAAGAATTGCTATATCTTCTATAAATTTATTAAATAGATCAGGATCTATTAAAACTTTTCCCCCACATTTTATTACTATTTTTTCTTTTTTATACTTACTTATATATTTAGGAACATGAGAAATACTAGGCGCATTATCTGGCCAAAACTTTTTTAAATTTTCTAGGTCTTCTTCTCTTGAACCCATTTAATTTGTTTTAACTGTTGTTCTTTTCATTATAAACCATTGTTGAGCAATAGTTAAAATGTTGTTGACCGTCCAGTACACAACTAATCCTGATGGAAAAGATGCTAGTATTACCGTTAAGAATATTGGAAAAAACATAAATATTTTAGCTTGAATAGGGTCAGTTGGAGCAGGATTTAATTTTTGCTGAACAAACATTGTTAGGCCCATTAAAATTGGCCAAATACCTATTATTAAAAAACTAGGCGGTGTAAACGGTAGTAATCCAAAAAAATTAAATATCGTAGTAGGATCTGATGCAGATAAATCTTTTATCCAACCAAAAAAAGGTTGATGTCTCATTTCTAGTGAAATGAAAAGCATTTTATAGATTGCAAAAAAGAATGGAATTTGTATTAAAACTGGCAAACAACCAGAAGCAGGATTAATCTGTTCTTTCTTGTACAACGCCATTATAGCCTGTTGAAGCTTAACTTTGTCATCCTTGTGTAGATCTTTAAGTCTTGCCATTTCTGGTTGTAAAGCTTTCATTTTTGCCATTGATTTAAAAGAGTAACTAGCAAGTGGAAAGAAAACTAACCTAATCATTACAGTAATAAGAACGATAGCAATTCCAAAGTTGCCCGTTAGTTTAAACAAATAGTCCACCGCAAAAAACAGAGGTTTTGTAAAAAAATAAAACCAACCCCAGTCAATAATTAAATCTAATTTCTCTATGTTTTCTTTTTCCGCATATGCGTCAATAGTTTGGACCTCTTTAGCTGCTACAAAAATTTTAATTTCATTATTTACCTTTGCAGAAGGTACAATAACTTTTGGATTATTTAATAGAAAATTAGCCTTATAAGCATCTTGATACAAAAAAGTAGACTTAAATTTTTCACCTTCTTCAGGTATTAAAGCAGTCATCCAGTATTTATCTGTAATACCTATCCACCCTTTGTCTGCTTCTCGTACTATTTTTTTATCCTCTATGTCGTCATAATCATCTTCTTTAAGCTCTTCATCTAAAACAGCAATAAAACCTTCGTGTAGAATATAAAAATTTTTTAGGTCTTCTGGTATATTCTTTCTTGTTAGTTGAGCATAAGGATACAATACGACCTGTTCTGAAGAATTGTTTTTTACTTCTTGATTAATTTTAAAAAGATAATTGTCATCTATTTCTATTTTTTTTCTGAATACAAGATTTGAACCATTATTCCATTCCAAAGTTACCGGATTATTTACAGATAAAACTTTATTACCCACGACACTCCACACACTTTTACCCGTAGGTACTTTAATTTTACCCCCTATGCTTGCCCAGCCCGTTTCTGCAAAATATCCATTTTTTGTTTCTTTAGGATTTAAGAACTGTACAATATCATTTGATTTAATATTAACTTTGTAATTCTTAAAAGACAAATCATCTATTGTTGCGCCCACAAGTGAGATTGAACCTTTTATTTTTTTATTTTCCAATAAAATTCTATTTGTTTTTTTTAAAGAATCTTCTCTAGAAATATTATCTTTAGAAATTGACTCGCCAATGCTTGGGACAATACCATTATCAGTTACTTTATTTTCTGCTTGGGTATTTGAAACTTTTTGATTTTGTGCATTAATAGGCTGAGGAGAATCAACAAAAGCTGACCAGAAAAGTAGTACGGACATAGATAGCGCTATAGCTATAAAAACATTTTTATTTTCCATTTAATCTAATTTCCTTTGTTTATAATTTTTTAATGGAACTAAGTCTATTCCATCTGCACCACCTAAAATTTTTACTGGATGACATTTTATAATTCTTTTTAAACTATATACAGCACCTGATATCAAACCATGTTCCTTAAGTGACAAGCTACAATATTCTGAGCACGTAGGCAGAAATCTGCATCTAATACCTAACGTAGGTGAGATAAAAAAGTTATAAAACTTTATTAGTGACAAGATTACGAAGATTAAAATATTTGGTATTATAGACTCAAAACTTTTCAAAGCTTTTTTGCATTGTTGAAAATAGCGTTTTATATTCTTTTTCATAAGCGGTTGATTTTCCAAAAACTATATAAGTATAATTACTATTAATTGCACCTTTTATTTTTAAAAGTTTGTGCACTATAGCTTTTAGTTTACGTCTTATTTTGTTTCTTTTTACAGCGTTACCAATTTTTTTTTTCATAACAAAACTAATATGCAGTAAATTTTTATTTTTTAAAGGGATAAAATTTTTTGCACCGTAAATAGAAAAAAATTCCGTATGAGTTTTTTTTTCTTTCAGGGCTAACTTAAATTGATTGTTTTTTTTAAGACTTTCAAGCTTAATCATTAAAAAGTTAAGTTGAGATAGTCGTACGTCCTTTAGCTCTTCTTCTAGCAATAAGTTTTCTCCCAGCTTTCGTAGCCATTCTGGACCTAAATCCATGTCTTCTTTTCCGTACTAAATTGCTAGGTTGATAAGTTCTTTTCATAAAATATCATTCGTTATATAGTTAATTATATTAGATAAGTACAGCTAAAACAAACAAATGAATTTAAAGTTAAAATTGCTTCTAGGAACTATATATTTTATTTGTTTTTCTGCTTTAATGTTAGTTATTTTTTCAAATTTTGATTTTAAGGATTTATCTGATGTTAATTTCATTAAAAATAATCAGCAATTATTAAATACCTTCAAATTAGAAAATATATTTTTACTTTTATTTTTTTTTTTAATTTTTAGTATTTTGTGGATTCTTTTACTTGGTTTTGGAACACCACTAGCTTTATTTGCAGGTTTTGTATTTGGCAAATGGGTAGGAACACTAATATCAGTTTTGTCACTTTCAATAGGGGCCACCCTACTTTATTCCTTAGCAAATTTTCTTTTTAAAGATTTTATTAAAAAAAAATTTTCTATAAAAATAAAAAAATTTATTAATTTATTTAATAAAAATGATTTTTTATATTATATGTTGTTTAGATTTACCGGAGGAGGCATGCCTTTTGCAATACAAAATATTCTGCCGATAATCTTCAATATGAAAATAAAAAAATATTTTTTAGCTACCTTTATAGGTATTGTACCTGGCATATTTATAATAAATTCAATAGGAGCTGGTATTGGAAGTTTTATTAATCAAAATGATTCAATTATTTGGACTGAATTAATTAAAGATCCTAAAATATATTTTCCAATTTTAGTATTTATTATACTGATTATTTTAGCAGCAATTATTAATAAAGCTCTTTTTAATAACAAGTTTTCTAAATAAAGTTTTAAAAGATTAAAGAACAAAAAATTAACTAACATGAAAGAAAAAAATAATTTACATTTAGAAACAAGTCCATACTTGTTACAGCACAAAAATAACCCTGTACATTGGCAGACATGGAACAAAGATATACTACATTTTGCTAGAATTAATAAAAAACCAATTTTATTAAGCGTTGGTTATTCAAGCTGTCATTGGTGTCATGTAATGGCTCACGAAAGTTTCGAAGACAAGGAAACTTCAAGTCTTATGAATAAATATTTTTTAAACATAAAAGTTGATCGTGAAGAAAGACCAGATATAGATTATGTTTTTCAAAGTTCATACCAGCTTTTTAATCAATCAGGAGGTGGATGGCCTTTAACAATGTTTCTAGATGAAAATGCCATACCTTTCATGGCAGGAACATATTTTCCTAAAATAAATTCACATGGTTTGCCTTCATTTAAGGAAGTGATTTTAAAAGTAGGGAATACTTATATCGAACATAGAGAAGAAATTATAAAACAGTCTCAAATTATATCTAAAAGTCTAGAGCTAAAAAAATCGTCAGTACTCAACCAAGATCTTGAGTCAATTCTATCAGGTATCACTTCGACCCTAGACGATGTAAAAGGTGGTTACAAAGGCTCGCCAAAGTTTCCATTATTTAATATACACGACGTTCTATTATTTTTTTTTAATAAAACAAAAAATTTAAATTATTTAAAACCTGTAGAGTTAATCTTGAAACAACTTTGTTCTCAAGGAATATACGATCATGTAGAGGGGGGAATCTCTAGGTATACAGTAGATGAAAATTGGCTAATACCCCATTTTGAAAAAATGTTATATGACAATGCACAATTTGTTTTGTTACTATCAAAATACTTAAGAATAAAAAAAAATGAGTATTTTGAAAAAAAAATTATTCAAACAATAGATTTTATTAATCAAAATTTCACAAATTTACAAAATAAATTATTAGGGTCAGCTTACGACGCTGATAGTGATGGAGAAGAAGGCAAATATTATGTTTTTAACTATGAAGAATTAAACAATATTAAAAATATAAATCAATATTTTGACGTAAAACCTGAAGGTAACTGGGAAAGTAAAATAATTTTAAAAGAAATAAAAACACCACCTGAAACAATTATTCTTGAACTAAAAAAATTAAGACAAGAAAAAAACAAGCCATTTTTTGACAGTAAGGTTCAATTAGATTTAAACTGTCTTTGGGTTAGTGCTCTTATAGCTGCAGACCAAATACTACCAAATAATAATTTTTTAAAAATTGCTGAAAATTATCACGAAAATCTAGAAAAACTTTTTTTTAACAAAGAAAAACTACAACACACACTATTAAAACCAGAAGTTTTTTTGGAAGATTATGCATACAGTATAGCTATGTTCCTAGATCTTTATGATCAAACATTAAAAAATAATTATTTATTTAAGGCAAAAGAATTATGCAAAAAAACAATTGAACTTTTTTATTTAAAAGAAAAATTAATATTTCAAAAAAATATAATCGCTACTAACGATCTTTTCCACAAGCCAATAGATATAAGTGATGGCAATATACCTAATGGTAATTCAATCATGTTATTAAATTTCTCTAGGTTAAAGATGAAAAATGAGGCGACAGAACTTTCTAGTAGCTTAAACGGTTATTTAAATACCTACAAACCATTAATGGCCAGTGCAATAAAATCAATTGAATATTTTAATATTACAAAAACCAATGAAAAATGTACCGAAAAGGGTTGTTTAATTTAAAAAAAATTATGAAAAAAAATATTATTATTTGGAGTATTTGGTTTGTTTTAGTAATTTTTTGGAATTTTTACTATCCAGAAGCAAAACCGATCTATGACGTTTTGGTAGCTGTAATTTTATCACTAACTTTTATTTTAATAAAAAAGATAAAATAAATATGATGTTTGAAGGCTAAACTGAAGAACTGACCTTTTCCTTGCTACAAAATGCTTTATCTTGCGCGCTGTATAGGCTTCTCGTAAAATTAGAGCTACTATTTTATTAGAGACTTGCATAATTTCAGCCAACGAAGTAAAATTAAAAAAATTTGCAGGAGCTCAAATGGGTATACATTACGACTATAAATCAACAAGAAATGAAAAGGCTATGAAAAAAGAAGCCAAAAGAAAAGCTCGTATTGAAGAAAGAAGAGCTAAAAAAGGTACCGATTCTCAAAATGAGAGTGAGAAAAAAATGCATGATTTAGACAAGCCTATTACCCTTGAAGATCTAACAAATCCTGATAAAGAATAATTTAAATGAATAAAGTTCGAGTTCAAAGAAATACTCGGCTTGTAAAACGTGAAATTGCTCTAAAGTCAAATTTAAAAAAAAGAAAAAAATTTAAAGAGAAAATTAAAAAATATGAGCGTACTTTCAGATAGATGGATTAAAAAAATGTCCAAAGAAAAAGACATGATCAAACCATTCGTCTCAAAACAAGTTAGAAAAGGAAAAATATCTTTTGGGCTATCTTCATATGGTTATGACGCAAGAGTTTCAAACGAATTTAAAATTTTTACAAATGTAAACTCAGGTGTTGTTGATCCTAAAGTATTTAAAAAAGATAGTTTTGTTACAAAAATTGGTAAGGAATGTATCATCCCACCAAATTCTTTTGCACTAGCTAGCACAATGGAGTATTTTAAAATTCCTGAAAATGTGCTTGTTATTTGTCTTGGTAAATCGACCTATGCTAGATGCGGAATTATAGTGAATGTTACACCTCTTGAGCCTGGTTGGGAAGGTCATGTAACATTAGAATTTTCTAACACAACTCCATTACCAGCAAAAATATATGCTAACGAAGGAATTGCACAATTTGTATTTATTGAAGGAAATGAAAAGCCACAAGTAACTTATGCTAGCCGAAAAGGCAAATATATGAAGCAAAAAGGTGTTACCCTTCCAAAAGTTTAAATTCAATCATTATTGATGCAAAAACTTATCATCAAAGGTAAAAAAAAATTATCAGGATCTATAAATATTTCTGGATCTAAAAATGCTGCTTTACCAATTCTAGCAGCCTCAATTCTTACCGATCAATCATTAATTTTAAAGAATATCCCTTTAGTACAAGATGTTTATACAATGATAAACCTATTAAAATTTATTGGTTTAGAAGTAGAAATTTCTAAAAGAAAAAATACTTTAAATATTTCAAATTATAAAACACTAAAAACAGTAGCTCCATATAATTTACTGAAAACTATGCGTGCTGGAGTTTTAGTTTTAGGACCACTGTTGGTAAAATATAAAAAAGCTAAAGTTTCACTCCCTGGAGGATGTGCGATAGGAACAAGACCAGTGAATTTGCATTTATTTGCTCTAGAAAAACTTGGAGCTAAAATCAAAATAAAAGATGGCTATATATATGCATCCGCTAAGAATGGACTAAAAGGAAGTACTATAAAATTTCCATCTATTTCAGTTGGAGCGACAGAAAATGCTATTCTTGCTGCTGTAAGCGCAAAAGGAAAAACAATTATATCTAATTGTGCTATTGAACCAGAGATTCAAGATATGATACTTTTTTTGAATAAAATTGGTTGTGATATTAATTTTATTGGTAAAAGAAAAATATCAATTATTGGTACCAATAAATTCAAGGATGCAAGTCACGAGATAATTTTTGATAGAATTGAATTAGGTACTTATTTAATAGCTGGTGCTTTAGTAGGAAAAAAAATCATTTTAAATAAGATAAAGTCTGCAATTATAGATACTGAAATTAGAATACTTAAAAAAATGGGTGTGAAAATGAAAGTGGAAAAAAATAGAATTACAGTTTTTGAGTCCAAAAAAATAAATAACATTAGCATTAAAACAGAGGCCTACCCAGGTTTTCCAACTGACTTACAAGCTCAAATTATGGTTTTAATGTCAAAGGCGACGGGAAAATCAAAAGTAAAAGAAAATATTTTTGAAAACAGGTTTATGCATGTGCCAGAATTAAAGAGGATGGGAGCTAAAATAAATACAAAAAACAATACTGCAATTATTACTGGACCAACCAATTTGTCAGGTGCTGAAGTTATGGCAACCGACCTTAGAGCTTCAGTGAGTTTAGTTTTAGCGGCATTAGTAGCAGATAATAAAACCATAATTAATAGAGTGTATCATTTAGATCGAGGATACGAAGATTTAGAAAAAAAATTAAAAAAATGCAAAGCAGAAATAAAAAGAATTTAAAATGAAAGTAACAAATTTAAAACTATTAGCTACTTCAGATAAAGATCTAAGAGTTATAGCTGCATATCTGCAGGATGCCATCATTTCATTAAAAGATATTGCTAATTTAAAAAAAAATAGAATTTTTTTAATTCAACTAAATAGGTTTATGTGGGAAGATGTTGAAAAAGGCGTTTTTAGAAAAAATAAAAGAATAAGAACAGTGCTAAAATTTGAAAATGTGACTAGCGTTTTGTCAAAAAATATTAATTTAAAAAATAATAAGCATTTTTTAGATTTTTTAACCATTGAAAGCAACTTATTGCCTGATAAAAGCCATGAGGTTAAATTAATTTTTTCAGGAGATGGAATAATTAAAATATATGCAGAAGTAATTGACGTAACTTTAGATGACCAAGGTTCTCCATGGGAAAGCAAAATGACACCAAAACATAACTTTTTATAATGCTCAGATTAATTAAAATAAATAAAAAAAATTTTTTATCAAAACTAAATTTTGTACTAGACAAAAGAAAACTTAAGAATCCTAATATCGATGCAAAAATCAAACTTATAATAAAAGATATAAAAAAAAACGGCGACCTAGCTCTAATTAAATATGAAAAAAAATTCTCAAAGTTTAAAAATATTTCTTTAAAAAAAATCAAACTCAAGAAAGTAGAAAAAAATAAAATAATAAAAAAATTAGATAAAACAACAAAAGCTTCTATAGATTTAGCCTATGAAAGAATTTTAAATTTTCATAAAAAACAAAAGCTATCTTCTTTTAGTTTTACAGATAAATTTAAAAATTCATTTTCTTATAAATCGAATGCAATAAATAAAATAGGTGTTTATGTTCCAGGTGGATTAGCTAGTTATCCAAGTTCAGTTTTAATGAACTGCATACCTGCAATAGTTGCAGGTGTAAAAAATATTTACATGGCAACGCCACTCATGAGCAAAGATTACAATCCGGCAGTAATATACGCTGCAAAAAAATGCAAGGTAAAAGAAATTTATAAAATAGGTGGAGCCCAAGCAATAGCGGCAATGGCTTATGGTACTAAGACTGTAAGTAAAGTGGATAAAATTGTTGGCCCAGGAAACACATATGTAGCTGCTGCTAAAAAACAAGTATTTGGTGATGTGGGTATTGATATGATAGCTGGACCTTCGGAAGTAACAATAATTGCTGATAGGTGGTCTAAACCCGACTGGATTGCAGCAGATCTTATAGCGCAAGCAGAACATGACGAAAGTTCACAAGCGATAGTTATAACAGACGATATTAAGATGATTAATAAAATTAATTATTATTTGTTAGAGCAATTAAAAGTATTACCAAAAAAAAAAATAGCATCAAAAAGTTTAAAAAATTTTGGTTTATCAATATTAGTGAAAAATAAAAAAATATTAGCAGACACTATTAATTTAATTGCACCAGAACACTTAGAAATTTTTATTAAAAACCCTAAACAAATTTTAAAAGATGTCACTAATGCCGGGTCAATATTTATAGGTCAATATTCACCAGAAGCTATAGGTGACTATTTAGCAGGCCCAAACCACGTCTTACCTACAACTGGATCAGCAAGATTTTCATCAGGTCTGTCGGTTTATGATTTTTTAAAAAGATATTCGGTAATAAAGATGAGCAAATCAGGTATTGAAAGATTAGGAACATCAGTTATAAATCTAGCTAAATACGAAAATCTAGAAGGACACGCAAATTCAATTAAAATAAGATTAAAAAAAGGAAAAAACTAATTGGCTAAACAAGAAACTTTAGAATTTAAAGGCAAAGTCACAGAACTTTTACCAAATGCAATGTTCCGCGTAAAACTTGAAAACAATCATGAAATTTTAGCTCATACAGCTGGAAAACTAAGAAAGAATAGAATAAGAGTTTTAGCAGGCGATAATGTAATGGTAGAGATGACACCTTACGATTTAACTAAAGGTAGAATAACTTTTAGATATTAGGCCTTGTAGCTCAGTAGTAGAGCAGTACCCTGAAAAGGTATGTGTCGTTTGTGCGATTCAAACCAAGGCCACCACATTAAAATTTAAAGAGAAGTCAAATAGGTTAAACTATTAATTTTACCTGCACTATTTTCTACAGTATCTATAAATTTTCTTTCTATTAAATTTCCATCAAAAATTTTATTAATAACTTCAGGACTTAAAGTATTATTTTTTTTCCAACCAGCATAAATAATTAGATCTATAGAGTTTTTATTTAAAATATTCTCAATTAAACGTTTATAATTTTTTACCTGTTCAATTGTCATTTCTTGAAAAGATGCACAGTTATGAAATTTATCAATTTTTGACTTAACTTTTTCTAAAGCCCAGTTAGGAATGCATATTATTTCCAGCTCATTATCATCACTAAATCTGATTTCATCCGAGTCACAAAATACCGAGTAATCTTTTACAGCATTACCAAAATGAGACTTTAAATATTCTGTACCTACAAAAATATTCGGAAAAATATCTACATAAAAAATTTTTTTTAAATTTTTAAAATTTTGTATCAATAAATGAATATTAGCACCATAACCACCACCTATTTCCATTAGGCTATTTATTTTTTTAAAATCAGAAAAAGTTGACAAATTATCAATTCTCTCAAGAAAGGACAAATAGTGAGTTGAGTATTCTATATTTTTAAAACTAATTTTTTTAGCACATCCAAAAGAAATAGAATTTTCAATTTTATATTTAGACAAAAGTGATTTTATTTTTTCTGATTTACTTAAAACTTCACTTTGTAAAAAAATTTTTTCTAAAAAAAGGTAACGTGCTGTATCTACTTGTTTTTTAAAAATTTTATTTACTAGAGGTAGTGAGAATAATAAACTTAAAAACCTTCCTTTGAATCCTAATTCTCTTCTAACATCTACAGAAAAGCCATCAGTGTAGCTCGTACCAACAGAAGAATCTGTAGATCTAAAATTATTTAGCCCATTTTTTTTTAACCAATAAGTAATTTTTTTTGTTTTATAATCCCAATAAGGCCCGGGGTAATAAAGTGTATTTTTAATTTTTACACTATGATCTTGAAGAAGGTTGAAAAGTACACGCTGTGGTTTTGTTAAGCTCATTGGAAAATGGAAAAAAACATATTATTAATATAAAGAATATGTAAATGAATAAAAATATAATTGCAAATAATTGCGAAATAGTAGGTATTTTTAAGAATGAAACTGTTTCTTAATATGAAAAAATTAGAAAAATTTTGGATACATAAAAGTAAAATACTTAATTGGGATGTTCAACCAACCATAGCTATTAAAAAAAAAACTAATAATAAAAACATTTGGTTTCCCAACGGAAAGCTAAATGTTGCTAAGAACTGTCTACACCACGCCTTAAGTAATAGTACCTCAAGTAAAATTGCTTTAATAACCATTAGCAAAAATAAAGAAATAGAAAAATATACCTATAAAAAACTTTTTAATATTGTAAGAAATTTTACTAGCTATTTGAATAAATCAAGTAGAGAAAAAAAAATAAAAAATATTTTGATTCACTCATCTGCTTCAATTGAATCAGCCGTAACCATGTTGGCTTCAACAAATGTAGGAATTCATTTTTCTGTTGTGTTTGAAGATCTTCCAGAAAAAGCTTTGGATATAAGAATAAAGCTTATAAAACCAGACCTAATAATTACCAGATCAGCTGAAAAATGTAATTTTTTTTTAAAAAGCCTCAATAAAAATGGCTTGAAAAAATCTATTGTACTAAATACAAAAAAAAAATTTAAAAATAAAAGAATAAAATTTTATGATTTTAAAAATTTAAATTTAAAAGATAATTTAAATACATTTAAATCTTTTAATTCGAACAGGCTTTTATTCACACTATTTACATCTGGTTCAACTGGAGAACCCAAAGGAATACAGCATTCTAGTGGTGGATATTTATTATATTCTAAATTTTCTTCAATAGTTAAGTTTGGCATGAACAAAAACTCTATTGTTCTCACAGCCTCAGATGCGGGTTGGATTAACGGGCATACATATGCTCTTTTTTCTCCACTATCTCTTGGAGCCACAACTCTATTAGTCGAAACACCTATAACATTATTAGATTATAATTTTTTAATTAAGATATTAAGAATTTATAAAGTAACCATCCTATATATGCCAGTAACTTTAATACGATTACTCAAAGGATTAATTCCTAAAAATAAAAAATTTTATAATCACTCACTTAAAGCTATTGGGTCAATGGGAGAACCTCTGGCTAAATCTGTTGGTACTTGGTATTCAAAGTTTTTCTTTAAAAATCTAAGACCAGTAGTAAATACATACTTTCAAACAGAAACAGGAGGAATAATATCTGCACCAAGCTATAATCAAAAAGCAGAAGCGACTTTCGGAACTGTTGGTAACAATCTGACAAAGTTTATAAAGTTTCTAAAACCAACAAAAAAAAAATTTGATCTTAGCATTAAAACTCCATGGCCCGGGTGCATGGTAAACGTAATTAATGGGAATAAATTTTGGAAACAATACTGGAATAAAAATAATTTTAAACTTTTCGATATAGGAAGTTTCGTTAATTCAAATTTAGTTATACACGGAAGGTCAGATGACGTTATAAATATAAGGGGCCACAGATTGGGTTCTGGTGAAGTTGAGTCGAAATTACTTGAAATTAAAGAAATACTTGAAGTTTGTGCTGTTTCATCAGAAAATTATTTAGAAGGAAGTGTGTTAGTTTTATTTATTACGCTTAAAAAAAAGAGAACAAACAAAGTATTACTAAAAGATTTAATTACTAACAAAATTTATAATTATTTTGGTTCTTATGCGCTACCAAAAGATACAATATTTGTAGATGAATTACCCAAAACACGAAGTGGAAAAATTTTAAGGAGAGTATTAAGAAATTTGTATCAAAACCCAAAAATAAATAGTTTTGGAGACTTGAGCACAATGATCAATATAAATTCTATCAAAAAAATTAAGAATATTTTGAATAATGTTTAAAAAAACTATGCGTACTTTAAAAATATTTTTAATATTTATTTTTGTATTTGAAATAATATTTTATTTCTATTTCAAACTCAACAATACAGAAGAAAAGTTAAAAAATTATAAAATTAATAGAAAAAATGTTTTGAGTTATAAATATTTTTCAGAAATTAATCTAGTTTTGCCAAAACCAAATACGAACTTTATTTATAGCACGAAAGAGTTTGTTGATACTTTTAAAACAAAAGATGTATTGAATTCTGGATTTGGATTATTTGACGATGGAGTAGATAAAAACAAAAAAGTTTACTCTGTAGCACTAGGAGACTCTTTTACAAGAGGACTTGGTTCAATAGATAATTTAAAAAATGGATGGATCGAATTAATTGAAAAAAATTTAAGCTGGATTGATATAATTAATTTAGGAAATCTAGGAGGAGGTGTAGTAACTCAAAAATATAGCTATGATAAAATAAAACACTTAATTCAACACGATTTAGTAATTTTAAACTTTTCTACTACTTTAGGTTTTGTAGAAAATTTAGATGATAAACATTCATCTTACTATATTGAGAAATTAAAAGATGAAAAAAAATTAAGTAGCGTAAAGTTACAAAATAGAATTGACGACTTAAATAAATCACTAAACTACAAACCACATTTAGAATATTTAGAAAATAATAAAATCAAATCTTATACATTTGCCTTTTCTTTAAAATTTATAAATCTTTTAATTATCAACAAAATATTATCAAGTAATTTTTTGCCTGATTATATCACGGGTGAGTCTGAAACTTTTAGAAATGTAAAAACTAGTAAATCTAGATTAAATATTGTGCCAGATGATCTTTATGAGTTAAAAAAACTTTTTATAGATTCCATTGAAGTTTATAACAATAGAAGATTTAAAGTTTTTGAAGTTTATAAAAATTTAAATATGATGGACAGAGTTACAAGTCACTCAGCAGATATTATAAATAATTTTAGTAAAGAAGTCGAATTATCAGGAAGAGATTTTATATTTATAATTTTACCATCAAAAAATGATGTTTATTATCCTTTGTATCGAGACAAAATTCCGAAAAATAAAACTATAGATTATGAACTAATTAGAGAAAGCTTGAAAAGTAAGCTTAATAAAAATATCAAAATTATAGACATAACTAAGGAATTAATTAGTTATGTTAAAGACAACCCTGATAAAGAAATATATTACAAATTAGATAATCACTATAATAAAGCAGGGTACAAATTAGTATCAAAAATCATTTCACAAAAACTGCAATCAATACTGAAGGTTGATTAAAAAAAAGTGTAAATAAAAGGTGCTATTTTGTTCGCTTGACCTAAAACAGTTAGTATCACTATTAACGCAAGTCCTATTATGACAGATGTTATTATAGGTTTTTTATTTGACCTGAAGAGATTTGCAAATATTTTAATTTTTTTTTTCATTAAAATGTGTATAGCAAATTATACTAGTAATGATATTATATTATTATTACAAATCTAACAAACAAAACAATGCCCAATAAATTAATTGAAAAAATAATATTATCAATTTCCAAAATTTTAAATGAACCTATAAAAAACGTGACCATGGCCTCAAAGTCAGATGATTTTAATAGATGGGATAGTTTGAATCATGTTAGAATTATGTTGGAAATTGAAAAAATTACAAAAAAAAAAATTAAAACTAGTAAAATTAGTGAACTAAATTCTGTTAAAGCGATATCAGAATACCTGTCGTAAATAAATAATGTTATTTCACAATCCTTTGTTTCTGTTAGCATTCCTGCCTATTGTTTTTATTCTATATTTTTTTATTTCTAAAAATAAAAAAAACGTAAGAATGTATCTATTAATTTTTGCTGGGATAATTTTTTACTCTGTATGGAATTTTAAGTTATCTCCAATTATTGTTGTTTCAATATTGATAAATTATTATTTTGGAAAAAGAATATCTGATTCCCTAAGCGTTATAATAAAAAAAAAAATATTAATTATTTCAATAATTTTTAATATTATTTTTCTTGCCTTTTTCAAGTATGCTGATTTTATTATTTTTAACTTAAATATTATTTTTAGTTCAAATTTTGAATTTTTAAACTTTCCATTTCCATTAGCGCTTAGCTTTGTAACTTTTCAAACTATTGCATATTTAGTTGACTGTTATGACGGAAATGTCATTAAACATAATTTAAGAAAATATTCATTATTCATTATTTTTTTTCCACAATTGATTGCAGGGCCAATAGTGAGATATAATAGTATGATAAGTCAATTTGAGGACAAGAAAAACTCATCAATAATTTATAAAAATATTTGCATAGGTTTGATTGTGATAGCAATTGGTATAATTAAAAAAGTTTTAATAGCTGATAATTTATCTATTTTAGTAGATCAAGGCCATAACATTAATGAACAACTATCTTTCATTGAAAGTTGGTTAATTTCTACAAGTTTTACTTTTCAACTATATTTTGACTTCAGCGGATACATAGACATGGCAACAGGTATTGCTTTATTATTTAATATAAATTTACCTCAAAACTTTGACAGTCCTTTCAAAGCAACAAATATAATAAATTTTTGGCAAAGATGGCACATTACATTAACAAATTTTTTAACAAACTATATTTATAATCCGTTATTACGATCTTTTAGAAAACTGACTTTCTATAAATCAATGTTAGGAACTTTTATTGTGTTTATAATTGCAGGTTTGTGGCATGGCCCGTCATGGCTGTTTATTATTTTTGGCGGCTTACATGGAGTTGGAATTATTGTAAATCAAATTTTTAAAAAATTTTTTGTATTTAAAATTAATAAAATAATTGCTCAAATTTTTACTTTTCTTTATATAAATTTCACATTTATTTTTTTTAGATCTGAGAACATTGAAGATGCTTTAAGAATTATAAACGGAATGTTTAATTTATCTAGAACAGCAGAATTATCTTTTTTAAATTTATCAACAAATTCAATTTATGCTTTTGTAGCATCAATATTAGTATGTTTTGTTTGTAAAAATACGAATTTTATAATTATTCAGTTAAGACAAAAAAATATATTAGACTAATTTATATTGCAGACATAAATAAAACAATTATTTATACAATCTATAGTATTAAGATTTAAGCACGCTAAAAAATGTAATATAAGTATCTACACCTAAATGAATAAAAATCGAGCAATAGTTTGGATTAGAGAAGATTTCAGAACAGTTAGAAATGATGCTTTAAGTTATGCATGTCAAAACCACGAAGAAGTTAGTGCTTTTTTTATTTATAAAAAAAAAGAATTTTCAAAAAGATCAGCACAACGTTGGTGGCTTTATAAGTCTCTTAAAAATTTTAAAAATAAATTGCAGGTAATGAATATAAATTTAGATATTTTAGAAGCTAACACATACAAAGAAATTTTTGAGACTATAATTAAAAAAAATAATTACTCAATTTATTGGAATAAAATTTATGAACCAAATTTTTTATCTTTTGATAAAAGAGTATCTAATTTTTTAGTTTTAGAAAATATTAATTTTAAAATCTTTAAAGGCAATCTACTGAATGAGTCTGATCAAATAAAAAAAAATGATAAAACACCCTTTAAAGTTTTTACACCTTACTGGAAAACAGCAGAAAAGTTTTATTTAGACAAAGGTTTTGACAAAAAAGAGGGTACCTATCTTACAAATAAGAAGAAAATTTCTCTTGGTAAATCTATGGAACTAGAATCAATATTACCAAAACATAAGTGGTATAAAAAATTTGAAAAATTTTGGAATCCCGCGGAAGAAGAAGCATTAAAAAAAACAAAAAATTTTATTAAAAGTAATTTATCTCAATATGGAGAAAATCGAGATATTCCAGGAATCGAAGGTACTTCTAAAATTTCTCCATATCTTTCTTTTGGTCAGATACATGTGGAAACTATATGGGAGGAATCTCAAAAAATTAAAAACAAAAACAATGGGTACAGAAAATTTATAAATGAACTTGGTTGGAGAGAATTTAGTCATAGCTTGATTAATTATTTTCCAGAGATGTTAAAAGGAAACTTAAGAAAAGATTTTGATCGTTTCCCATGGCAAAATAACACTAAACAATTAAATGCATGGAAAAGCGGAATGACAGGATATCCAATTGTCGATGCAGGCATGAGAGAATTACGCGAAACTGGATGGATGCATAATCGAGTAAGAATGGTTACTGCCTCCTTTTTAGTTAAGCATCTAAGAATACACTGGCAAGAGGGAGAAACTTTTTTTAGAGATTGTTTATTAGACTTTAACGAAGCAAACAATGTCGCTGGCTGGCAGTGGGTTGCAGGATGTGGAGCAGACGCAGCACCATATTTTAGAATTTTTAATCCTATACTACAGGGTGAAAAATTTGATCCGTTAGGTAATTATGTAAAAAAATGGATACCCGAACTATCTAATGTTCCTAAAAAATTTATACACAAACCATGGGAATTAGATAAAAGTATTAAAGATTTTGAGTTAGGAAAAACTTATCCAAAACCAATTGTTATTCATGAGGAGGCCAGAAAAGCAGCTCTTGAAGCTTTTCAGCAAATAAAAAAAAAAATTATATAGAACCGCAACAGTGTTTATATTTTTTTCCTGAACCACATAAACATTTTTCATTTCTTCCTATTTTTTTATTTTGTATAGGAGATAAAGTTTTAGTCTCTTCTTCTTGATTTTTAACAACTATATTTAAGTTTAACAAAAATTTGATAACATCAATTTTTATTTTTTCTAAAAGTTCTTCAAAAAGAACAAAAGATTCTTTTTTAAATTCAGATAAGGGATCTTTTTGCCCATAACTACGGAGTCCAACAACCTGTCTAAGTTGTTCAAGATATTGTAAATGTGAGCGCCATGAAAAATCAATAACTTGTAGGAAAATTCTTTTTTCAATATCATTATTTTCAATCTCACCGATTAATTTAATTCTTTCTTTTTGCTTTGATTGAAAAAGATCCTTCAATTTTTTGGTAAACTCACTTTCAGTTTTATCAGTAAGTTCAATTAAGTTATTATCATTTAATATATTTCCTGAAATATTTTTTATAGCATTTAAATAAATAGTTTTATCATTAGATTTTTCATAGTTGTTTTTAATTTTGATTAAATCTCTTACTACCTCATCAAGAAAAGAATCTAAAGTTTCAGAAATATTTTTGTTTTTAAGAATTTTTAATCTTTGACTAAAAATTACTTGTCTCTGGTCATTCATGACATCATCAAATTTTATTAATGTTTTTCTAATGTCGAAATTTCTACCCTCAACCTTCTGTTGTGCTCTTTCCATTGCTTTATTGATCCAGGGGTGATCAATTGACTCATTTTCTTTAAGTCCTAATTTTTTTAGCATTCCATCAATAGAGTCAGCACCAAAAATTCTCATTAGTTCATCTTCAAGACTAATATAAAAAATTGAACTTCCAGGGTCTCCCTGCCGGCCAGATCTCCCCCTTAATTGATTATCTATTCTTCTACTTTCATGTCTTTCTGTTCCTACAATGCAAAGCCCACCAAGTGATATTACTTTCTCTTTGTCCTCTTTTATTTGAGATAATTCTTTTTGATTATCTTCATCTCGAAAATCTTTATTACCACCAAGCTGAATATCAGTCCCCCTTCCTGCCATGTTAGTAGCTATTGTAATGGTACCAATCTTGCCAGCTTCTGCAATTATTTTTGCTTCCTTTTCATGTTGTTTAGCATTTAAAACACTATGTTTAATTTTTTTTTCAATTAAATTTTTAGAAATTTTTTCAGATTTTTCTATACTTGTTGTACCTACCAAAACAGGTTGTCCTTTATTGTGACAATCTATAATTTTTTTTGTTATAGCCAAATATTTTTCTTTTTCAGTTCTAAAAATCTGATCATTAAAATCTTTTCTGAGCATGGGACGATTCGTAGGTACAGCAACTACATTTAGTTTGTAAATATCATGGAATTCTTCCGACTCTGTTAATGCTGTTCCAGTCATTCCAGATAATTTACGGTATAAACGAAAATAGTTTTGATAAGTGATAGAGGCAAGTGTTTGATTTTCTTCTTGTATCTCAACATTTTCTTTTGCTTCTATAGACTGATGTAATCCATCCGAAAATCTTCTACCATCTAAAACTCTTCCAGTAAATTCATCAATAATTTGAACTTTTTTTTCTTTAACTATATAATCAACATCTTTATTGAATAAAAAAATTGCTTTTAAAGCCTGGTTAACATGATGAACGAGATTTAAATTTTGGGGATCATAAAAATTATTATTTTTAAGAACACCGTTCTGAGTAGCTAATTTTTCAATTTTATCTATACCCACATCAGTTAAGATTGCGTTCTTATTCTTTTCATCCACTTCATAGTCTGTTTTTTGAAGTTTATTAATAAACGTATTTGCCAATAAGTAATAATTACTTTTGTCTTCGCTTCTACCGGATATAACTAATGGAGTTCTAGACTCATCAATTAATATGCTATCAACTTCATCTACAATACAGTAGTTATGATTTCTTTGTACCATTTCAGTTAGGTCATACTTCATATTGTCTCGCAAATAATCAAAACCTAATTCATTGTTAGTTGCATAAGTAATATCGTAATCATAATTTTTTTTACGTTGTAGGTCGTTTAACTCATTCGTAATACAGCCAGTAGTTAAACCTAAAAAATTAAATACCTCTCCCATCCATTCCGAGTCTCTTTTAGCTAAATAATCATTAACAGTTACAATGTGTACACCTTTACCCGTTAATGCATTCAAGTATGCGGGCAAAGTAGACACTAATGTTTTCCCTTCACCAGTTTTCATTTCTGCAATTTTTCCTTCGTGCAAAAAAATTCCGCCAACTAATTGAGCGTCGTAGTGTCTTTCGTTTAAAACCCGGCTTGCTGCCTCTCTCACCAAAGCAAAACTTTCTGGAATAATAGAGTTTATTTTTCTACCTTCTTTTAGGCTCTTTTTTAAAAGATATGTTTTAGCTTTGAGCTCTTCATTCTTTAGATTTTTGAAATTTTGTTCCTGATTATTGATTTCAACAACCAATGGTTTAACCCTGTCCAACTCTTTTTGGTTGCCAGTTTTAAAAATTTTATTTAGTGCTAGTGAAAATAAGTTCATGTTAGTAGATTTGCAGCTTTCTGCTTAGTACTCTATATATGTATTTATAATTAAAATTAAACAACAATTATGACAATAAATATAAAAAATTTCTTTAGTTCTTATAAAAAAATATCAAAAATGGGCGACTTCCAAGAATTAAAGGATATTGAGGGACTTCAAGTATCTTCTGTTTCAGCCAATCTTTACAAAAATGGGAAAGATGATCTTACATTATTTTATTTCCCCGAAGGTGCAAATCATGCAGTAGCTTACACACAGAGTTCAATTGTATCAGAATCAATAACTTGGAATAGGGAAAATACAAAAAACAATATTAAGGCATTAATTGTAAATACCAAAAATGCCAATACTTTTACAGGTACCCAAGGTTTAGATGGTTTAGACGAAATAGCAAAAACTTTAATTGATTCTTTAAAAAAAATAGAAAGTGAAAATGGGTATGAAAAAAGTAAAAAAAAAGATTTATTATTTGCATCAACAGGTGTTATAGGAGAAAAATTTCCTGTTGAGAAAATAAAAACAAACATCTTAAAATTAGTTGATAATTTAAGAATTAAACAGAATAAACTTATCTGGTTAAAAATAGCATCAGCTATTATGACCACAGATACAAAACCGAAAGTTGCTTATTCAGAAATAAAACTTGGAAGTAAAATTGTAAGAATAGCTGGAATTGCTAAAGGATCAGGAATGATTGCACCTAATTTAGCAACAATGTTTTCCTTTATTTTTACTGATGCTGATATTTCTTCTGTAGTATTAAATAAATTTTTAAATAAAGCTTTGACCAATACTTTTAATGCTATCACCATAGATAGTGATACATCCACAAATGATATGGTTGCCATATTTGCTACTAAAAAAATTAAAAACAAAAAACTAAACGTGAGCTCAAGTAAAGAGGCACTAAAATTTGAAAAAGCATTAGAGACTGTATGTCTTGACTTATCAAAACAAATTGTAACTGACGGTGAAGGTGCAAAAAAATTTATCACTATAAAGATCATAAACTCTGAAACTTCAGAAAAAGCAAAAAAAATAGCATTTTCGATTGCAAATTCACCTCTTGTAAAAACTGCTATTGCTGGTGAAGACCCGAACTGGGGAAGAATTTTAATGGGCATAGGTAAGTCCGGTGAAGAAGTTGATCCAAAAAAATTAATTATTAAACTAGGTGATTTCATTGTGGCTGAAAAAGGAAAAATTTCTGAAAATTATAATGAAGAAAAACTTCAAGAATATATGAAATGGGACGCAATCTTAATCACCATAGACTTAAAACAAGGTAAAGAAGAATATGAATGCTACACTTGTGATTTTACTCACGACTATATTGATATAAATGCTCACTACAGAAGAAGCTAAATTTTAAAATATAGACTACAATAGCAAAATGATTAGATATCTTTTAAAATGTAAAGACAAACATGAATTTGAGAGCTGGTTTTTAAGTTCTGCAGAATATGAAAGACTAAAAAAAAAAAATTTAATAAAATGTATTTTCTGTAAATCACAAGAAGTAGATAAATCAATTATGTCGCCCGGTATTATTGGCAAAGTACATGCAGAACATGATGCATTTAACAATAAAGAGTTTACTAAAATTAAAAAAGATTTAATAAAGCTTAAAAGGTTTGTTGAAAAAAACTTTAAGTTTGTTGGTGATAAATTTCCTCAAGAAATAAGAGAGATTTACTATGGTAATAAAGAAAATAAAAATATTTACGGAATTACTAGCTCAGAAGAAAGACAGGAATTAGAGGAAGAAGGAATAGAATTCAACAGCATTCCATGGACAAGAAATAAAGAAAATTAGTTTTTTAGTGCCACCAAAATATAATTTACAGATAAATCTTTGGTTCTTTTCCACTCTTGAAACAAGGGACTAAAACTTAATCCTGTTAAATTAGTTATTGAAAAATTTAAATCTGAGAGTTTTTTTTCAAGTTCTTCAGGTTTTATAAATTTATTCCAATCATGAGTACCTATTGGAAGCCATCTCAAAACATATTCTGCACCAACTATTGCTTTTATATAAGATGTCAATGTTCTATTTAGCGTTGCAGTAAACATTATACCCTTAGGTTTTAACAAATCAAAACAAGACTTTAAGTAGAGGTCCAAATTTTCAACATGTTCTACGACTTCTAGATTTAAAATTATATCAAATTTATTTTTTGACCTTAAGCTTTCTGGTTCGGTATTAAGGTAAGTTATGCTTAAGTTACTTTTTTTAGCATGAGCTTTAGCTATGTTGATGTTTTTACTAGAAGCATCGATAGCAGTAATATCAGCACCCAACCTTGTCATTGGCTCACTAATTAATCCACCACCACAACCAATATCTAAAATTTTTAAATTTTTTAAAGGATTTTTTTTATTCTTGTCTATTTTAAAATTTGCCTTAGCAATATCTAAAATATACTCAATACGTATAGGATTAAACATGTGCAAAGGTTTGAATTTTCCATTAATGTCCCACCACTCATCAGCTAGCTTAGAAAATTTTGCAATTTCATCTTTATTTACAGTACTCATTATTCTATTCTACATCTTCTTGTTAAATTTTTAAATTAAGATATTTATAGCTTAAAAGTAAATTTTATATATGACAAAAATAGTTATTAAATTTGGCGGTACTTCAATGGGTAGCATAGAGAGAATTATTGCCGCAGCGAAAATAGTCAAAAAAAAAATAGTAAAAGATAAAAAAATCATTGTTGTAGTTTCAGCAATGGCTGGTAAAACTAATGAATTAGTTAAACAGTCAGAAAAGATAAGTAAAAAATTTAACAAAAGAGAACTAGATGTTCTTTTAGCTTCAGGTGAACAAGTAACTTCAGCTTTATTTGCTGGAGCTTTAAATGAACTTAATGTTAAAGCTAAAAGCTTCATGGGCTGGCAAGTACCAATTCTCACAGACGGTGACCAAAATAATTCAAGAATTATTAATATGCATGTCGAAAAGATAAACCAATTTCTTTCAAGCAAAGGAGTAGCGGTCATTCCTGGTTTTCAAGGTATTTCAAAAAATGGTGACATTACAACAATCGGTAGAGGAGGGTCAGACGCTACAGCTGTTGCCATTGCAAATTTTTTTAAAACTGATCACTGTGAGATATATACAGATGTAGAAGGTATTTTTTCTACAGATCCGAAAAATTTTCCAAAAGCTAAAAAAATTAAAAAAATTTCATACGAGGAAATGCTAGAGATGTCATCATTAGGAGCAAAAGTAATGCAATCATCTGCTGTTCAAACAGCTATGATATACGACATACCTTTACATGTGAGATCAACTTTTACCAATAAGGAAGGCACTAAAATATTTAACTTGGAAAATATTGATTATTCTAAAACTATTACCGGAGTTACTTATTCTAAAGACGATGCCAAAGTTACACTTCTAGGAGTTCAAGATAAACCTGGAATAGCTGCAGATATATTTGAACCTCTAGGAAAAAGCTCAATAAATGTAGATATGGTTATTCAAAATATTTCACCAGATGGGAAAAAAACAGACTTAACATTTACAATAAAAAGAAACGATTTAAACAAAGCAATTAAACTTATAAAATTAAATCAAAAAAATATTAAATTTAAATCTATTAACACAGACAGAAAAGTCTCAAAAGTATCAATTGTCGGAGCTGGCATGATAACTACTCCAGGCATAACCTATAAAATGTTTAGAGCTTTAGCTCAAGAAAAAATAAATATTTTAGCTATATCCACCTCGGAAATAAAAATATCTGTAATCGTTAAAGAATCTAGCACCACAAAAGCTATAAAAAAACTTCATTCAGTTTTTAATTTAGAATAATTTTATGGAAATTAGACCACATCGAATTATTAGTAGAAAAAAAACTAAAAAAATAATGGTTGGCAAAGTAGCAGTGGGGGACAATTCAGTAATATCAGTTCAGTCTATGACTAATACCATTACATCGGATGCGCCAGCAACTATTAAACAAATTTTAGATTTAGAAAATGCCGGAGCAGATATAGTAAGAGTATCATGTCCAGATGAAGCATCTACAAAAGCATTAAAAGAGATAGTTAAAGAAGTAAATGTCCCAATAGTAGCCGATATACATTTCCATCATAAAAGAGCCATTGAAGCTGCAAAAATGGGCGCAAGTTGTTTAAGAATTAATCCTGGAAATATTGGAGCAAACGATAGAGTTATTCAAATAATTAAAGCAGCTAAAGATTATAATTGTTCAATAAGGATTGGTGTAAATGCAGGTTCTCTAGATAAAACTTTATTAGAAAAATACAAAGAGCCTTGTCCTGAAGCATTAGTAGAAAGCGCAATGTACAATATCAAACTTATGGAAGATAATGATTTTTTTAATTTTAAAATAAGTGTTAAGTCTTCAGATGTTTTTTTAGCAGTAAAGTCTTACGAGCAGTTATCGAATGCTTGTAATTATCCATTACACGTAGGTATTACTGAAGCGGGAGGTCTTCTAACTGGAAGCATTAAATCATCAATAGGTATCGGGCAATTATTAATGCAAGGCATAGGTGATACAATTAGAGTTTCATTATCAGCTGATCCGGTTGAAGAAATTAAAGCTGGTTATGAAATTTTAAAATCACTAAGTATCAGAGCAAGAGGTGTGCAAATTATTTCTTGCCCATCATGTGCAAGACAAGCATTTCCAGTTATCGATACAGTAAAAATTTTAGAGAAAGAACTTGCTCATATAAAAAAACCTATTACATTATCCATAATTGGATGTGTGGTAAATGGACCTGGAGAAGCTGCCCAAACAGAAATAGGTTTAACAGGTGGTGGGCAAGACAATAATCTATTATACCTATCTGGCGTACCTCATGAAAAAGTACCTAGCAAAGATATTATTAAAAAAATTGTCCAGCTAGTAGAAGAAAAGACTGCTGAAAAAAGTAACTAAATTATGATACCTCTAGAAAAAGTTCGTACACTAGTTTCCAAACACGATGATTTAGAAAAAGAACTATCTACGGGAAAAATTGATCCAAAGACATTTGCACAAAAATCAAAGGAATATTCAGAACTAGGTGGCATAGTTTCTTGTGCCAGAGAGTATCTAAAATTTGATAACGAACAATCAGATCTAGAACAAATGTTAAAGGATAAGAGCAGTGATTCTGAAATGATTACACTTGCTGAAAAAGAACTAGATAAACTAAAGGAAAAAAAAGAAGGCTACATCAATAAACTAAAAA
>Ga0307986_10000071_pt1 | contig 65582 bp, 72 predicted proteins | sample EllFjometageno82_FD_203170 | JGI IMG/M metagenome (GOLD analysis project Ga0307986, IMG submission 203170) | Marine microbial communities from Ellis Fjord, Antarctic Ocean - #82 | ecosystem: Environmental > Aquatic > Marine > Unclassified | place: Southern Ocean | collected 2014-10-09 | reverse complement strand
TAACTTTTATTATTTTATTTTTTAATATCTCCATTGTTCATGCAAGAAGTCGTGCACCAGCTTGGTCCTGTCTGATTGCCACTAAAATCACAAAAAGAAAGTTTGTTACAACTTTTCATGGCACTTATAATTTTAAGAATTCAATTAAAAAATTTTATAATTCAGTAATGATTAGGTCAGATTTAATAATAGCGGGATCTAATTTTATTTTTTCACACATAAATACTAATTACAAAAAATATTTAAATTCTAAGAAAAAATTTCTAGTTATCTATAGAGGAATTAATGTTAATTATTTTGATCCGACGACAACAGTGGAGGCTGACGAAGATCAGTTAATTTATAATTGGGGGTTAAAAAAAGATAAAAAAATAATCTTGTTACCTGGAAGATTGACATCATGGAAGGGCCAGATAATATTTATTGAAGCATTAAATCTTGTTAACATAAAATTAGGATATGAAATGTTTTATGCTGTTATATTAGGCAATGATCAGGGTAGAGATATATATACAAAAAAAATAAAAAGATTAGCAGAACAATATAGACTAACTAATCAGCTAAAATTTATAAAACACTGTAAAAATATGCCATTAGCCTATAAAATTTCTGACGTAATAGTATCAGCCTCGATAGAACCAGAGGCTTTTGGAAGAGTTGTTGTGGAAGCCCAATCGATGGAAAAACCAATAATAGCGAGTAATATTGGTGGTTCTAAAGAAACTATAATAAGTGATAAAACTGGTTTTTTATTTGATTCAGAAAATTCACAGTCTTTAAGTCAAAAAATTATCGAAGTTTTAAGTTTACATGAATCAACATTGAAATCTATGGGTAATGAAGGTAGAAAAAATGTTATTAAAAAATTTAATGTTGAAAAAATGTGTTTTTCTACATATTTAGAGTACAAAAAATTATTAAATTAAATGCCATTAATTAAACTGCCAGATGGAAACAATATTGAATTTCCAAATAAAGTAACAGGATTAGAGGTTGCTGAAAAAATAAGTAAATCTTTATCTAAGCAGGCCACAATTATTAGTGTTGATAATGAGCTGAAAGATTTGAGTTATATTATAGAGTCTGATTGCTCTATTAAAATATTTACATCCAAAGACAAAGAAGGACTAGAGACAATCAGACATGATACTGCACATATTACTGCAATGGCAGTACAAGAGCTATTTCCAGGAACTCAAGTTACTATTGGTCCAGTTATTGAAAATGGTTTTTTTTATGATTTTGCTAGAAAAGAACCTTTTACAGAAGAAGATCTAAGTAAAATAGAAAATAAAATGAAAGAAATTGTTGATAGAGATATTCCAACCACAAGAGAAATTTGGGATAGGGATAAAGCAATATCTCATTTTAAAAATAGAGGTGAAATTTATAAAGCAGAAATAATTGAAAGTATTCCTCAAGGAGAAGATGTTTCTATATATTTTCACGGTGAATGGTACGATTTATGTAGAGGACCACATTTATCTTCAACAGGAAAAATTGGTAAATATTTTAAATTAACGAAGGTTTCAGGGGCATACTGGAGAGGAGACTCAAATAATGAAATGTTACAGAGAATTTATGGAACAAGTTGGGCTTCTCAAAAAGATTTAGACGAATACCTAAAACGAATAGAAGAAGCAGAAAAAAGAGATCATAGAAAATTAGGTAAAGAGATGGATTTATTTCATTTTAGAGAAGAAAGTCCAGGGGCAGTATTTTGGCATGAAAAAGGGTGGAAGCTTTTTCAAAAACTAGTTGCTTACATTAGAAGCAGACAAGATAAAGCAGGTTACAAAGAAGTAAATACGCCTGAAATTTTAGATAGAGCTCTTTGGGAAAAGTCAGGACACTGGGGCAAATATGGTGAGCACATGTATACTTCTCAAACGCCTGATGAAAAAATATTTGCAATTAAACCAATGAATTGTCCAGGCCATATTCAGATATTTAACCAAGGTTTAAAAAGTTATAGAGATCTTCCTTTAAGAATTTCAGAATTTGGAAAAGTCCATAGATATGAGCCTTCTGGAGCTTTACATGGACTATTAAGAGTTAGAGCCTTTACACAAGATGATGCTCATATTTTTTGTACAGAAGAACAAATTACAGAAGAGTGTATTATTGTAACAAATTTAATTTTAGATATTTATAAGGACCTTGGTTTTGAAAATGTAATTTTAAAATATGCAGATAGACCAGAGGTGAGAGTGGGCGATGATGAGATTTGGGATAAAGCAGAGGAAGCTTTATTAGATGCGGTTAAAGCATCTAAACTTGAATATACAGTTAATAAAGGCGAAGGAGCATTTTATGGCCCAAAAATTGAATTTGTTTTAAGAGATGCAATAGGTAGAGATTGGCAGTGTGGAACATTGCAGGTTGATCTTAATTTACCAGGAAGATTAGATGCATCATACGTTGATAAGGACGGAACCAAAAAAATTCCTGTAATGCTTCATAGAGCATTGTCAGGATCTTTAGAAAGATTTATGGGAATTCTTATAGAAAACTATGCAGGAAAATTTCCATTTTGGATAGCTCCTTTGCAGGTAATTGTAATTCCTATTTCAGATGAGTTTGACGCATATGCAAAGGAAGTTAATGAAAAAATTAATAATTCAGGGATTAGTTCTGAAGTAGATTTAAAGAATCATAATTTAAATTATAAAATTAGGGAACATTCTTTATCAAAAATACCACTTTTACTGATTTGTGGTAAAAAAGAAGTTGACAGTAACTCAGTAACGATTAGAAGATTGGATACTAACAAACAAGAAAATATGGAATTAAACCTATTCTTAAAAACTTTCTCAGCTTTAAACAAAGCACCCTTAAATTAAGTGGCAGATTTTAAAAAAAATTATTTTCAAAGAAGAACTAAAGATAAAGGCCCAAAATCAAATAATAGAATTTCAGCTCCTGAAGTTCAGGTTATCGGAAGTGAGGGTGAAAACTTAGGGATATTAAATACCAATGAAGCTATTTCAATAGCTAAAGATCAAGGTTTAGATTTAATAGAAATTTCTCCCAATGCAAAACCTCCAGTTTGTAAAATTATTGATATGGGTAAATTTAAATATGATGCTCAAAAAAAAGCCAATGTAGCAAGAAAGAAACAAAAAATAGTTTTATTAAAAGAAATTAAAATGAGACCAGTTACCGAAACACATGATTATGATTTTAAAGTTAAAAATGCTAAAAAATTTATAGGAAAAGGTGACAAGGTAAAATTTACAATTAGATTTAAAGGACGAGAACTGCAACACTCACATCTAGGTAGAGAGTTAATGGATAAGATAAAAGCTGATATGCAAGATATTGGCAAAGTTGAACTGCATCCGAAGTTTGATGGGAAGCAAATGATAATGGTTATTCAACCTTTATAGGGCTTAAAAGAGGTTGTAAATCTATAACAATATTCGTATAAGACCGCAGAATTATGCCAAAATTAAAAACAAAAAGTTCAGCCAAAAAAAGATTTAAGATCTCAGCCACTGGAAAAGTGATGATGGCTCAGGCAGGAAAAAGACACGGCATGATTAAAAGAACAAATTCGCAAATTAGGAAATTAAGAGGCACAACTACTATGTCAAAGCAAGATAGCAAAATAGTTAAATCATACATGCCCTACAGTTTAAGAGGATAAAATGGCAAGAGTAAAAAGAGGCGTAACAAGTCACGCTAAACATAAAAAAGTTTTAAAAGCTGTCAAAGGACAATGGGGCAGAAGAAAAAATACGATTAGAGTTGCTAAGCAAGCAATGGAAAAAGCAATGCAATATGCTTACAGAGATCGTAGAACTAAAAAAAGAGAATTTAAATCGCTATGGATCCAAAGAATTAATGCAGGCGTTAGATCTGAAGGATTAACTTATTCAAAATTTATTAATGGCCTAACAAAATGTGGAATTAAGCTAGATAGAAAAATATTAGCTGAAATAGCATATGATAGCCCAGAAGCCTTTAAAACGATCGTACAAAAAGCTCAATCAGCACTAAATTAATCTTCACTATTGTTTTTCTTCAGTGAAGAAATAATCTCTTAATATGTCTGATATTAGAAAAATAAAAGATGAATTTCTTTTAAAGTTAAAAGAAAATTTAGACCTAAATCAAGTCAATCAAATCAAAACAGATCTATTTGGTAAAAGTGGATTAATTAGTTCCCAATTTAAACATCTTGGAAAAGTAGCAGAAGAAGAGAGAAAAAAATTTGCATCAGATTTAAATTCAGCAAAAGAGGAACTTCAAAATTTAATTGTCACAAAAATTAACAATATTGAAATTAATCAAATTAATCAAAAATTAGAAAAAGAAACAATAGACATAACTTTACCTGAGAGGCCTTTTGTTCAAGGAAAAATTCATCCAGTATCTCAAGTTATAGATGAAATTTCTTCAATTTTTTCAGAAATTGGATTTAGTGTGGAGGAAGGTCCTGATATCGAAAATGAGTATAATAATTTCACAGCATTAAATACACCCGATCATCATCCCGCAAGAGACATGCATGACACGTTTTATCTTGATGAAAAAAAAGAATTATTATTAAGAACACACACTTCTCCAGTTCAAATTAGAACCATGCTTAATGATAAACCGCCTTTTAAAATAATTGCACCAGGTAGAACATATCGATCAGATAGTGATCAAACTCATACCCCTATGTTTCATCAAGTTGAAGGACTGCATATTGATAATGATATTAATATGGGTCACCTAAAAGGTTGCTTAAATTATTTCATTAAGGAGTTTTTTGAGGTTGATAAAATTAGGATGAGATTTAGACCAAGTCATTTTCCATTTACTGAACCATCAGCTGAGGTTGATATTGGTTATGAAATTAAAGATGGAAAAATAGTAATTGGTGAAGGAGATAAGTGGCTTGAAATTTTAGGATGTGGAATGGTTCATCCAAATGTTTTAAAAAATGTAAAAATAAATCCTGATAAGTTCCAAGGCTATGCATTTGGTATAGGAATAGACAGACTAGCAATGCTTAAGTATGGTATAAATGATTTAAGGGCATTTTTTGATTGTGATTATAGATGGTTAAACCACTTTGGCTTTGACCCTATAGATGTACCCACAAATTACAGAGGCCTAAGCAGATGAAGATTACAACAAATTGGTTAAAAGAACATCTAGACACTAAGCTTAATGAAAATCAAATAATTGATAAGCTTACAGATATCGGTTTAGAAGTAGAAGGTGTTGATAGTCAATCAGGTGAACTAGATAGCTTCATAGTTGCTAAAATTTTAAAAGCAGAAAAACATCCTGATGCAGATAGACTTAGAGTTTGTGACGTAGACATTGGATCAGGTAACCCTGTTAAAGTGGTTTGTGGTGCGCCTAATGCAAAAGAAGGATTATTAACAATTTATGCCCCACCAGGTGCTGTTGTGCCAAAAAATAAGATGAAACTAGTGGTAAGCAAGATAAGAGGAGTTACTTCATACGGAATGCTGTGTTCAGAGTCTGAACTTAATTTATCAAATGAAAGTGATGGCATCATAGAACTTTCACAGCAAAAGTATGAAAGAAAAATAGGAGAAAGTTATTTTCCTAAAAATAGCATAAATGTAATTGATATATCTATTACACCAAACAGAGCAGACTGTTTGGGAGTAAGAGGAATAGCAAGGGATTTAGCAGCATCAGGTTCTGGCAAATTAAAAAAATTAAAAACAGAGAAGTTAAATCAAAAAAATAAACAAAAATTAAATATAAAAATAATTAAAGAAAAAAATCAAGGATGCACAACTTTTGGAAGTTGTTTAATTACAAATGTAAAAAATACTGAAAGCCCAGATTGGTTAAAAAAAAAAATATTATCCTTAGGTCAAAAACCTATTTCAGCAATAGTTGATATTACAAATTATATAATGTTTGATTTAAATAGACCACTACATGCTTATGATGCGGATAAAATAGATAAAGGGATTGTTGTAAGGAATTCTAAAAAAGGTGAGAAATTTAAAGCATTAGATGACAAAAATTATAATCTTGAAAAGGATATGTGTGTCATTACAGATGCTTCAGGAGTATTAGGTTTGGGAGGAATAATTGGAGGAACTAGGTCTGGAACTGAACTAGATACAAAAAATGTATTAGTTGAGTCTGCATATTTTAACCCAAAGTCAATTAGAAAAACGTCTAAATTTTTAAATATAGACACTGATGCAAAGTTTAGATTTGAAAGAGGAATTGATCCTTTATCAATAGAACAAGGACTCCATAGAGCTGCTGAATTGATTAAAAAAATCTGTGGAGGAGAAGTTAGTAAATTTGATATTCAAAAAATAGAAAATATAAAAAATAACTTAGTAAAATTTGACATACAGTTATTTGAAAAAATAACAGGTTTTAAAATTGATCAGAAAGAAATAATTAAAATATTAACCAACTTAGGTTTTGAAATAAAAAAACAAAAAAATTTACTACTATTAAAAGTTCCATCGTGGCGACCTGATATAGAGCAAGAAGTTGATGTAGTAGAAGAGCTTGTAAGAATCAAGGGTTATGATCAAATTAAAATAATTGAACCTGAGAAAGTTAGAAAAAAAAATACTTTAAATCAAACACAAAAATTATTTCATTTTTTACAAAGAGCTATTGCATCTAAAGGCTATCTTGAGGCTATCACATGGTCTTTTACTGATAGTAAAGTTAATCAATTATTTATTGAAAATAATAAAGAAATTAGAATAGTTAACCCTATAAGCACAGACTTGAATGTATTGAGAAGCTCAATCTTTTCAAATTTGATTATTTATCTAAATAAGAATTTGGGAAGAGGATTTAAAGATTTATCAATATTTGAAATAGGACCAACTTTCTCAGGATCTGAACCAGGTGAACAACAAACAGTAGTTAGTGGACTAAGAACTGGAAAACTGTCTAGACAGAGTTGGGCAGAACAAGGGAGGTTAGTTGATGTTTTTGATGTTAAAAGAGATGTTGTTCAAAGCTTAGTTGAAGCTGGTTATAATAAAGACAAATTCTATATTGATGATAAAACACCAAGCTATTATCACCCTGGAAAATCTGGAAGAATTTTTCTAAACAAGGGTAAAGAAAAAGTAGTAGCTTTTTTTGGTGATATTCACCCAAATATATTAAAAAAAGTAGACATTAAAGTTGAAGCATTAGTTGGGTTTGAAATATTTTTAGACAATATAAAAAAACCAAAAACACCATTAAAAAACCAAAAAACTCAATACAAATACTCTGATTTTCAAAAATCAGAGAGAGATTTTGCTTTTGTTTTAGATAAAAATTTTAAAGTTCAAGAGTTAATAGAGATAATCACAAATGTAGATAAAGATTTAATAAAATCTGTTAAAGTATTTGATGTTTATGAAGGTGATAATATTGACGAAGATAAAAAATCAATTGCATTAAATGTTTCAATTCAATCTTTAGAAAAAACATTAAATGAAGAAGATTTAAATAAAATAAGTCAGCTTATTATTTTAACTGTAGAGTCAAAAACAGACGCAAAGATTAGATCATAATAATGACAAAAATTGATCATATTAGAAACTTTGCAATTATTGCACATATTGATCATGGTAAATCAACCATAGCAGACAGAATAATTCATAATTGTGGTGGCCTCACAGAAAGAGAGATGAAGGCACAAGTGTTAGATTCAATGGATATTGAGAGAGAAAGAGGGATAACTATTAAAGCTCAAACTGTTAAACTTAATTATATAGCAAAGGATGGCAAAGAGTACATTCTAAATATCATCGATACTCCTGGACACGTAGATTTTAGCTATGAAGTTAGTAGGTCTCTGTATGCTTGTGAAGGGTCTATTTTAATTGTTGATAGCACTCAAGGAGTTGAAGCTCAAACATTGGCAAATGTTTATCAGGCTTTAGATACCAAACATGAAATAGTTCCAGTTTTAAATAAAATTGATTTGCCTGCGTCAGATTTAGAAAAAACAAAAACACAAATAGAGGATGTAATAGGTATTGATACTGAAAATGCTATACCTTGCTCAGGAAAAACAGGTGAAGGTATTGAAGATATTTTGGAGCAAATTATTGTATCATTGCCAGCTCCAGAAGGAGAAAAGAATGCAATTTTAAAATGTTTATTAGTTGATAGTTGGTACGACACATACTTAGGAGTGGTTATTCTTGTTAGGGTTATTGATGGAAAGATTTCTAAAAATATGAAAATAAAAATGATGTCCACTAATCAAGAATATATAATCGAAAAAGTTGGTGTATTTACTCCAAAAGCAACTGATATTAGTGAATTAAATGCTGGAGAGATAGGATTTATAACGACAGGTATAAAAGTTTTATCAGAAACAAAAGTTGGTGACACTATTTGTGATGCAAATAAACCACTTCAAGAAGCACTCCCAGGTTTTAAACCAAGTAAACCAGTTGTATTTTGTGGACTATTCCCTGTAGACAGCTCTGAATATCAAAAATTAAAAGATGGCTTAGGTAAACTACAACTAAATGATGCCAGCTTTTCATATGAAGCAGAATCCTCTTCAGCTCTAGGACTGGGTTTTAGATGTGGATTTTTGGGTTTATTACATTTGGAAATTATTACAGAAAGATTAGAGAGAGAATTTGATATAAATTTATTAACAACAACGCCAGGTGTTGTTTATAAAGTTTATTTAAACAAAGGTGAAGTAATAGAGTTGCAAAACCCTTCAAGCCTACCAGACCCTACATTAATTAGTTATATTGAGGAACCCTGGATTAAAGCAACCATTATTACTCCTGACGAATATCTTGGAGCAATAATTAAAGTTTGCCAAGATAAAAGAGGAGTCCAAACAAATTTGAGTTACTCTGGAAACAGAGCGGTATTAAACTATGAAATTCCCTTAAATGAAGTTGTTTTTGACTTTAATGATAGACTAAAATCTATGACAAGTGGTTATGCAAGTTTTGACTATGAAATAATAGATCACAGAGAAGGCGATTTAGTAAAACTTGGAATCTTAGTTAATGCTGAACCAGTTGATGCATTATCAATGATGGTACACAAAGATTTTGCTCAAACGGTTGGAAGAGAAGTTTGTGAAAAATTAAAGGATTTAATTCCTAGACACAATTTTATGATACCTGTTCAAGCAGCTATAGGAGGCAAAATTATTGCTCGTGAAACTATTAAAGGTTTTAAAAAAGATGTATTAACTAAAATTCATGGCGGTGGTGCAAGAGATAGAAAAAGAAAACTTCTAGATAAGCAAAAAAAAGGAAAGGCTAGAGGAAAACAATTTGGAAAAGTGGAGATACCTCAAGAAGCATTTATTGGAGTTCTAAAAATTAGCAAAGAAAAATAAAATGAAAATTTATGATTGTTTTTCATACTGGGATGAAGATTTACTAGTAGATCTTAGGTTAAATATTCTAGATAAATATGTTGATTATTTTGTAATAGTTGAGGGCAACAAAACATGGCAAAATAATTATAAAAAATTAAAATTTGACATTAAAAAATTTGAAGCATTTAAAGAAAAAATTATCTATATACCTGTAGAAAACATGCCTGGTGGAGAAAATCCGTGGGTAAGAGAAAACTTTCAAAGAAATTGTATTACCAGAGGGCTAAGAGATACTAACGCAGAGGATTTGATAATAATTTCAGATGCAGATGAGATACCAGATTTGAATAATATTAAAGAATATTTAAAAGGTAAAAGGTACGCTGTCTTTAAGCAAAAAGCATTTTATTATAAGCTAAACATGCAAAATATGACCCTGCCTTACTGGTATGGTTCAAGAATATGTAAAAAGAAATATTTAAAATCACCTCAATGGCTTAGAAACTTAAAGTTTAAAAAAAGACCATTTTGGAGAATAGATAAATATCGCTTAAATAGCATAATTGAAAATGGGGGATGGCATTTTTGTAATCTTAAGCACCCAAAAGACTTACTTTATAAATATAAAAATATGGCAGAAACCAAAGATAATTTTTTCGCAAAAAATGAGGTAGATAGAAAAATTGAAGCCAAATACCTTTCAGTTGAACAAATTGAAAATTCAATAAAAGAAGGTAAAAATTTAGTAGGAAAAAAAGAATATTTTCAAAGGATTAAAATTGATAATACATATCCAGATTACATTTTAAAAAATATAGAAAAATATGAAAAATGGATCAGTTAATGTTTGACTCTAATATATTATCAAAAAAATATAGTGATCTGAATTTAATTGCAGAAAACAAAAGAGAAGAATACTTGAGCGCAGGTCCTTTTCCGAATATTGTTTTTGATGATTTTTTTGATAGTGATTTTTTGAAAACAGTAGTAGAGAATTTTCCCAATCTAGAAAAGATAAATTCTTCACAGAAATATATAAATAAAAATGAAGTTAAATTTGCAAATAATGATTATAAGAATTTTCCGAATTCTATTAAGTTATTATTTGATTTTATGAACTCAAACATATTTCTAAAATTTTTACAAAAAATAACCTCAATTGAAGAAAAATTAGTTGTAGATGAAGAGCTTAACGGAGGAGGCCTTCATCAAATAAAGGCAGGAGGAATGCTGAAAATACATACAGATTTTAATAGACATCCGACATTAGCCCTTGATAGACGCGTAAATATATTAATTTATTTAAATATTAACTGGGATCAGACATATGGTGGTGACCTTGAGCTATGGGATAAAGAAATGAAATTTTGTGGAAAGAAAATTTTACCAATCTTTAACAGAATGGTAATATTTTCTACAAATGACTTCAGTAATCACGGACATCCAGAGCCGATTAAATGTCCTCATGATATCTCAAGAAAATCTATAGCTTTATATTATTTTTCTAAAGGAAGACCTGCTTCAGAATTAGATAGTAAAAATATTAAGAATAAAACATACTTTAAGAATAGATTTGGGTTTAATAACGAAACAAGTAATAAAAATGAAAAAGTAAAAAATTATTTAAGAAAATTTAGATTTTATCAATACCTGAAAAACTTTGAAAAAAAATATTTAAGAAAGAAAAAAAATTAAATATCTAGATTAATTTAAAGATTTGGTTGAAAAATAGAAATATCCTGTTTTTCATTTGGGATACAAACCAAATTTTCATTTACCGGAAAAAAAAGATACTTAGATTTGGTTAAGTTATCTGTTACTATTTTGAAGGTACTATGATCTATATGTATATATTCAAATATTATATAGGGTCTTATTGAATTGTTTAATAAAAAATCATTGACTATTTTACCATCATAACCCTCCGCATCTATAAATAGAAGTTCAAAATTTTTAAATTTATGTTTTATTAATAATTCTTTAATCGAAAGAGAAGCTACTTCTTGTTTAGTAATATGTTTTTTTTTTACTCCGTGATGAATTAAATGATCTATTTTAAAAGATGTAATGCCGCGCACATGATTTCCATAAATATTTAAAAATTCTTCTTTTACTTTATATAAGTGAGAAATTTCGTTATCCACTGAAATAGATGAATTTTCAAAAATAATATTATCTAAACCAGCATAATTTTTTTCAAGATCTTTAAAGTGTTCCTTTATAGGCTCAACCAACAAACAATTTAATTTATATTCTTTGATAAATGCGTTTAATGAGTCAAATCTTACCCCATCATTGGCCCCAATTTGTATTAATGATTTTATGACTTTATTTTTTATTAGATATTTTAATATTCTTTCAATACTAATAAAACTCTTTTCATCTAAAATTCTATTATTTTTAATATATTTTTTATCAACCAATTTATATTGAAACAAACCTACAAATTTTTTTAAAATCTTGTCTTTCATGTTAAAATTTTTTATTTCACTATTATATAAATTATGTTGTGTTAAGTTTTTATTACTTGAATTATATTGTATAAAATATTATTAACCAATTTAAAAAGGAGAGATGGCCGAGTGGTTTAAGGCGCACGCTTGGAAAGTGTGTGTACTGTTAAAGGTACCCAGGGTTCGAATCCCTGTCTCTCCGCCAATAATTTGACCTTTTTAGTTATTTAAAAAGACATTAATAGAGTTAATTTTCATAGATTGAGATTTTATCTATTTAATATAATTTTAATTAAACATCACTAAATAAACCTTTAAAATCAATACTAATTTGGTGCTTTTTAATAATTTAAATCAATTAATTTTTATCTTTTTTAAAAAAAATGTTATAATTAACTAATTCCCATTTTATATAAAAATATGAAAAATGACACAACATATCAAGCAGACTCCATCAAAGTACTAAAGGGTCTTGAGGCAGTTAGAAAAAGGCCTGGAATGTATATTGGTGATACTGATGACGGTACCGGTCTGCATCATATGGTTTATGAAGTTGTCGATAACTCAATCGATGAAGCACTTGCAGGTTATTGTAAAAATATAGATGTTAAAATTAATTCAGATGGAACTATCACAGTAAGAGATGATGGCAGAGGAATACCTGTTGATATGCATAAAGGTGAAAAAAAATCTGCTGCAGAAGTTATCATGACCCAACTTCATGCAGGTGGTAAGTTCGATCATGATTCTTATAAGGTTTCAGGAGGACTTCATGGTGTGGGAGTTTCAGTTGTAAATGCATTATCAGAAAAATTGAAATTAGAAATTGATAGAGAGGGTAAAAAACATTTTATAGAATTTAAAAATGGAGATGCTAAATCGCCACTTAAAGTTATAGGAAAATCAAAAGAAACAGGAACGCAAATTACTTTTTTGCCCTCTAAGGAAATTTTTTCTTCAATAAAGTTTAGTCCGAACATAATTATTAAAAGGATGCGTGAATTAGCATTTCTTAATAAAGGAATAAAAATAACTATTAATGATTTAAATCAAAAAAAAGAAAAAATAATCGAATTTAGATTTGATGGGGGTGTTTCAGAGTTTGTTGATTTTTTAGATGAAAAAAGAGAAAAGCTTTTAAATAAAACGGGAAACGATTTATTTAAAAAACCAATTTATATAGAAGGAAAAAAAGACAATATTGAAGTGGAATGTTCTTTGAAATGGAATGCAAGTTATAGTGAAGATGTTTATCCTTATACAAATAATATATACCAAAAAGATGGTGGTACTCACTTATTAGGTTTTAGAAGTTCTTTAACTAGAGTAATTAATAAATATGCCACAGAACATAATTTATTAAAAAAAAATAAACTAACAATTTCAGGTGATGACATTAAAGAAGGTCTTACATGTGTTTTATCAGCAAAAATACCTGATCCAAAATTTTCTTCTCAAACAAAAGATAAACTAGTTTCATCAGAGGTGAGAATGATTGTAGAAAACATTATTAGTGAAAAATTATCAATATGGTTTGATCAAAATCCAACTACATCTAAAATTATTTTAGCAAAAGTAATGCAGGCAGCTCTTGCAAGGGATGTAGCTAAAAAAGCAAGAGAGAATGTAAGAAGAAAAGGAGCGCTTGAGTTAAGTGGGCTACCTGGAAAATTAGCAGATTGTCAAATTGGAAAACAAGAAGGAACAGAGTTATTTATTGTTGAGGGTGATTCAGCGGGAGGCTCTGCAAAACAAGGCCGAAATAGAGCAAATCAGGCTGTTTTACCATTAAGAGGTAAAATTCTTAACACTTATGTTGAAGAAGTTGCTTTGAAAAAAAATAGCAATAAAGATGGAAGTGAGCATAGAACAAAAGCACTATCTAAAATGATTTCTTCTAACGAAATAGTGACTTTGATTAATGCCCTAGGTTTAGATCCTAAAACTAATGAATTGGATTTAAAAGATTTAAGATATGGAAAAATTATAATTATGACCGATGCTGATGTTGATGGCTCTCATATCAGAGCACTATTGCTTACATTCTTTAATAATAAACCATTTAACAAATTGATTGAAAATGGGCATGTGTATCTTGCTCAACCTCCTTTGTTTAAAATTAACAAAGGTACAAAAGGGATTTATATAAAAGATGAAAAAGAATTAGAAGAATATATTTTAAATAATAATAAAGTGTTAAAAAAAATAAAAAAAGGAAGTAAAGAATTTAATAGAGCTTTAGATGAAGAAAAATCAAAAATGAGCATTCAAAGATTTAAGGGTTTAGGTGAAATGAATCCTGAAGAATTATGGAGTACAACTTTAGACCCAGAAACTAGAAATTTACTTCAAGTTCAATATTCTAAAGATTTAAAAAAAGACCAAATTCTTATCCATACGTTAATGGGCAATGATGTAGCATTAAGAAGAGATTTTATTGTTTCAAACGCTATTAACGTTCAGAACCTAGATATTTAATAATGAAGTTTTTCGAAACTTCAAAATACTTTTCATTAAAAAAATCAACATACATTAACCTAAGGTGGATAGGTATTATTGGACAATTAATTACTGTCGGTGTGGTATATTTTATATTTGATTTTGATTTTAATTTTTTATTAACTAATTTAATAATTTTTATAGGGGCTACAAGTAATATCTATTTAACATATGTTAATCAAAAAACACAATTATCAGACAGAGTTGCTTTTAATTTTTTATTGATAGACATATTACAATTAAGTTCTTTAATTTACCTTACTGGTGGAATCGCAAATCCATTTATAATATTTTTAATAATCCCAAGTTTTTTCTCTTCATCTAATTTAAGTTTAAAAACAAATATTTTACTTGTGATAATTACTACTGTTGCGATTATTTTACTAACTTTTTATCATCAGGATTTACCATTTCCCTTAAATGAACATTATCACGTAAGTTTATATTATTCTTATTCAATCCCAGCAGCATTAATTATAGCCTTAATTTTTATGAACTATTTTTCTATAAATTTTGGAATAGAGTCTAGATTAAGAAAGGAAGCTTTAAATAAAATGGAAGAAATTATGGCCAAAGAACATGAACTTTTATCTCTAGGTGGTCAGGCTGCTGCTGCTGCACATTCTTTAGGGACACCTTTCTCTACAATAAAAATTATTGCTAGGGATTTATTAGAACAATTTAAGGATAATGCTGAAGTTACTAGGGATATTGAGTTGCTGGTTAGTCAAATGGAGAGATGTGGCGAAATATTAAAGAAAATAACATTAAATCCAACAGTTGAAGATGATTTTATTGATAGGGACTCAAATTTATCTCAGTATATAAAAGAAATAGTAAAATCTTTTAAAGAAATAAGTGACAAAAAATTTATCATTAATTCTGATCAAAATTCAAATCCACTGAATATTACAAAATCTATTGAGATAGTTTATGGACTAAGAAATTTTATTGGTAATGCAAATAAATTTGCAAACAGTAAAATATTTATAAGCATTAAAAGTGATAATGAATATACAGAAGTTTTAATTGAGGATGATGGAGGTGGCTACCCCAAAGATGTATTGAGTAAAATAGGAGAGCCCTATGTGAAGTCATTTAAATCTAAAGAAAAATCAAAATCGGGACTAGGGTTAGGAATATTTATAGGAAAAACTTTATTAGAAAAAAATTATGCAAATATATTATGCTCAAATTCAAAAACAAGAAGTGGTGCAGAAGTTATTATTAAATGGAAAAATAAGGATTTATTAAGTCTTTAATGTAATTTATTTTTCGATTGAAAAAGTCCACTAAGTTCAGAGATCATTACATCACCAAGTTCATGAACGTCAGTTATTTTGATAGCCTTATTATAGTATCGTGAAACATCGTGACCAATTCCAATAGCTAAAATTTCAACATCACTTTGAGTTTCTATAAATTTAACTATTTTTTTTAAATGTTTTTCTAAAAAATCACCAGAATTAACAGACAACGTAGAGTCATCTACTGGTGCACCATCTGATATAACCATTAAAATTTTTCTTTTTTCTTTTCTTTTTTTAATTCTATTGAAAGCCCAAGATATTGCTTCTCCATCTATATTTTCTTTCAACAAACCCTCTTTAAGCATTAAACCAAGATTATTTTTTGCTTGTCTCCACCGTGTATCGGCCCCTTTATATATAATGTGTCTTAAATCATTAAGTCTTCCAGGTTTTTTTGGTTTATCACTTTTATTCCAAGACTCTCTACTTTTTCCACCTTTCCAATTTTTTGTAGTAAAACCTAAGATTTCAACTTTGACAGAACATCGTTCAAGAGTTCTGGACAATATATCCGCACATATTGCTGCAATAGTGATAGGCCTTCCTCGCATAGATCCAGAATTATCAATCAATAATGTTACGATTGTGTCTTTGAAATCTAGATCTTTTTCTTTTTTAAAAGACAAAGAATTATAAGGGTCTATAATAATTCTCGTTAACTTAGAACTGTCTAGCAAGCCTTCTTCTAAATCAAACTCCCATGCTCTATTTTGTTTTGCTAAAAGTTGTCTTTGTAATTTGTTTGCAAGTTTTGTTATCAAATCCTGAAAACCAATTAATTGTTGATCTAAGTTTTTTCTTAATCTTATAGTTTCTTGAATTTCTTCTAAAGTTTCTGCTTTAGTAACTTCATCAAATTGAGTCGTAAAAATTTTATAGTCTTGCTCAGTATTTTTTGAGTTTGTTTTTTGTATAATGTTATCCGAGCTTTCTTTTGAAGAATCTGTATCAACTAACTGTTCATTTATTTGATATTCATCAATATCAGATCCTGCATCTAAACCAATTTGTACGTCATCTTGTCCATTTTTTTCCTGTTCTCCTTCAGGTGAGTTTTTGTCATCCTTACCAGATTCATTTTCTTGTTCGTTTTCTTCATTTTTATTTGGTTCATTTTCTGAATTAAAAAGGTTCATACCTTGAAGGATTTCAGAAAATTTTAACCCATAACTATTCTGATCTTCTAAATTATTACTCAAAAAATCAAAGTGTTTTTCTATTGAGGAGTTAAAATCTTTTTCCCAAAAATCTAATATTTTTGAAGTTAAAGAATTAAGCCTTATGTTAAAAAATTTTTTTAACATATACAACTCAAATGCCTCGGTGACTGGAACATCTTCTTTCGTTTTCAATTGATCTTTACGTTTAAGATTTATGTTTTGGTAATAATTTTCACTTAAATTTTTTTCTATACCTTTAAGCATTTTACTTCCCAAGAGTTCATATCTAATTTTTTCTGCTATACTGTAAAGTGATTTACAAGCAATATTATTGGGTAAATTTTTTTGATAAGTTTTTTTATTTGAAAACTTTTTTTTTAGAGCAGCTGTATCTGCTTCAGCTCTAAATCTAATAAAATCATTTTTACTAGATAAGTTATCTATTTCAAAAAAATTGGTATTGTCAGATTTTAAATTTTTATTTTTTATATTAATTTGAAAATCATCTGCTATTACCCTTGAAGTTGAAATTAATGCTTGTCTAAATTTTTCTTTAATTTCATTTTCTTTGCTACTCATTTAAATTTGAATATTTATCATTGATTCGGGCAATTCGTCCCCAAAACATCTTTGATAATATTCAGCTATTGTATTTTTTTCAATATCATCACATTTATTTAAAAATGTAACTCTGAACGCATATCCTGTATCTTTAAAAATTGTTGCATTCTCTGCCCAATGCATAACAGTACGCGGACTCATAACGGTGGATATATCACCTGCTACAAATCCTTTTCTCGTTAAGGAAGCTACTTTAATCATGTTTGCAATTACTTCTTTTCCTTTGGCATTATTGAAATTTTTATTTTTGGCTAAAACAATTTCCATTTCTCTGTCTAGACTTAAGTAGTTTAAAGAGGCTACTATATTCCATCTATCCATTTGACCCTGGTTAATTTGCTGAGTACCATGATATAAACCTGTTGTGTCTCCCAAACCTATAGTATTAGAAGTTGCAAATAATCTAAAAAATTTATTTTGTTTAATTACTTTATTTTTATCTAGAAGAGTAAAGTTACCTTCTGCTTCCAACACTCTTTGAATAACAAACATTACATCGGGTCTGCCAGCGTCATATTCGTCAAATACTAAAGCAACTGGATTTTGAATTGACCAAGGTAGTATCCCCTCTTTAAACTCTGTAATTTGTTTTCCATCTTTTATAACAATTGCATCTTTTCCAATAAGATCAATTCTACTTACGTGACTATCAAGATTTACTCTAATACATGGCCAATTTAATCTTGCAGCAACTTGTTCGATGTGAGTAGATTTTCCAGTTCCATGATATCCCTGAACTAAAACTCTCTTATTAAATGCAAAGCCTGATACAATTGCTAAAGTTGTATCTCTATCAAATTTATAATTTTTATCAACTTCCGGCACATACTCACTCCGTTTTGAAAATGCGTCAACTTCCATATCAGATTTAATTCCAAAAGTTTGATTTAAAGATATTTTAATGTCTGGTTGTATATTTAAATTAAGCGTCAATTTTTTCCTTATATGTTTTTTTAAGCTGAGTATAAGCTAAAGTAATTAATTTAAGTTTTTCTTCATATTGTTTATTTCCCAAATTAATATCAGGGTGAAATTTTTTGACAAGAGTTTTGAATTTATCTTGTATTTTTTCCCATTTTAATCCCACTGAAACACCCAAAATTCCAAATGCCTTGATATCATTATGATCAAATTTAAACTGACTCATATGATTAAATTCACTTTTTAATTTAGCTTTATCAAACTCGTCTTTTAAAGTGTTGTTCCAAAGTACTTTAAAAAAATTGTCAGAAGAGCTAAAGCTTTGAGTTGGTTTGTGCCAAGTCATATCAGATTTTAAAAAATTAAAAACCTGTTCATCATCCATGCCAGCAAAATAGTTCCAATTTTTATTAAATTCTTTAACATGATTTAGGCAGAGTAATCTGTAGTTTTTACTATTATCTTTCTCAACTGGAGCTCTAAACTCACCAATTTCAAAACAATTATTCCAATCACAAATATTTTTCATGCTATATAATATTAAAACAATATTTATGAATATAAATGAATTAATTGCAATTGTTAAAAAAAAACTTGATGAAAAAATTATAATTGAAGAGATGAAAGTTGAAGATAAAAGTTTTTTGCACAAAAGCCACAAAGGTCATGAAGAAGGTAGATTTCATCTAAAATTAACAATTAAATCAAATGAATTATCTAAATTTAACAAGATAGATGCTACTAAAAAGATCTATAGTATTTTAGATAGTGAGTTAAAAGATCAAATTCATTCAATTCAAGTTTTACTTAATTAATTCCTTTTTTAAAAAAGATTGAATTTTTTTTTCATCAAACTGATAATTGTAAACAGGACTACCAATTTTCTTTAACAATACCAGGTTTATTTTTTTTGTATTATTTTTTTTATCTTTTTTCATAAAAGATACAATCTTGTTAAGTTTTTTTTTTAAAAAAAATTTATTAATATTATTTAGAAGGTTTTGATTATTTAAGTGGTTTTCAATTAATCTAAATTCATTAACTTCTAAAGTTTTATTTAATAGGCTAAATTTTGAAGCCGATTTGATTCCTAAAATAACCGCCTCTCCGTGGTTTAATTTTTTTGAGAAACCAAGTGTTGCCTCATAGGCATGTGCGAAAGTATGTCCAAAGTTTAAAATTTTTCTTAACCCATTTTCTTTTTCATCTATTTCAACAATTTTTTTTTTAATAGTGCAGCTTTGATAAATAGATTTTTCTATAAATGGACTTTTTAAACTTAAAATTTTAGATATATTATTGTTTAGAAAAATAAAAAATTTTTTATCTGAAATTAAAGCATGTTTTAAAATTTCTCCATACCCACAAATAATTTCTCTTTTTGGAAGAGTTTTTAAAAAATCAATATCTGAAACAACTAAACTTGGTTGGTAAAAAGCACCAATTAGATTTTTGCCGTATTTAGTATTTATTCCAGTTTTTCCTCCTATAGAAGAATCCACTTGTGAAAGTAGTGTTGTTGGTATGTTAACAAATTTTAAACCTCTTTTAAAAATACTTGCAACAAAACCAGAAACGTCACCTGTAATACCCCCACCGATTGATATTAAACAATCATTTCTGTTAAAATTTTTTTTTAAAAGAATAGATAGAATTTTATTAACATTTTTTTGGTTTTTATTAAGTTCAGTAGCATGAAAGTAATGAATTGTGGTTTGTTTTTTTTGTAATGAGGTTAAAATTTTTTTAATCATTTTTTCTGGAACTCTATTATCAACTACGATCAAACATTGATTAAATTTGATCAAATTTTCTTTAAAAATTTTTTTCAATTTATTTAACACACCACTTCCAATTATGATTGGATATGATTGTTTCTTTGTTTTTACTTTTAAATTAATTAAGTCCATAAATTTTTATAATTTTTTTTACTACCTCAGTTTTTGTTAATTTATCGCAGTTTATTTTAAACTTCGATTTTGTGTATATTATCAAACGCTCTTCTATTAAACGTAAAATTTCTTGATCGTTGGAGTTAAAAGCTAAGGGTCTTTTTTTACTACTCGTGATTCTTTTTAATAAAACTTCAGAATCCCAATTAAGCCAGAAGGATAAATTGTTACTTAAAACCTCTTTTCTTATTTTATTATTTATAAACCCTCCACCACCGAGAGAAACTACCGAAGTATTTGTTTTTAAAATTTTTAGAGTAATTCTTTGTTCAATTTTTCTAAAATAATTTTCTCCTTTTTCTTTAAAAATATTAGCAATTTTCATTCCAATCTCATCTTCTATTAAAACATCTATATCAAAAAATTTGAGATTTAATTTTTTAGAAACTAAATATCCAATGGACGATTTGCCAGACCCCATCATACCCAATAAAACAAGGTTTTTTTTTGAATTCATAAGTTTTCTTTATTGAAAAAACACAAATATGTCTTAATTTGAAATTAATAGAGGATATATGCAATTTATCAGAAATACAAGAGTGAGCGGATTTAGAAATTCTTTAATGTTGATAATTAAGATATTATTAGTTTTTGTTTCACTAATTTTTATTGTTATACTTCTTTCTAAGATTGATTTTCCATCCCCCAATAATGAAATGCAAAAAATTATTCCAAATGAGAATCTTAAAATTGTTAAATAAAGAATATTTATCAATCATATTAATATTCTTTGTGTTTGGGTTTAATGTTTATTCTCAAGAACCAGTTGATATTTGGGCTATAGATCCAGAGAAACCATTAAATGAGAATACTATTATTGACAACTCTGATGATAAAAACAAAACACAAAATTCAATTTATAAAATGCAGTCAAAAAAAAACAAACAAATTGACGTTGAACAAGATCAAACATTAGAGTCTAAAGAAATTGAAATTGTAGGTCTTTATGATCCAGCAGAAAATGGTTTAGATATAAACATGTGGAACAATTCTGATGGAAATCAAATTTTAAAACTCTTCAAAAATATTAATAAAATAGATTTATCTGATGATGCTTCTGAAATTTTAAATATTTTACTTTTAACTAACTCATATTATCCCAATAAAAATATTTCAAAAGAACAATTTCTTGAAATTAAATCTAATTGGTTAATAAAAAACTCTAACCTGGAATTAATTGAAGATTATTTGTTAAAGAATCAAATTGCCAATAAAAGCATCGAATTGACAAAACATTTAGTTAACGAATATTTATCTAGATCAGAAGTAGAAAAATCATGTGAAATATTTTCAAAAATAAAAAACACACTAGAGGACGAATATTTGTCAAAATTTAATATTTATTGTTTAATTAGTAATAATAAAAGAGGGGAGGCTCAATTACTTTTAGATTTAAAAAAAGAATTGGGTTTTAAAGATAGGTTTTATGAAAAAAAAATTAGTTATCTAATGGGATACGATAACACAATAGATAATGAAATATCACAAAAAACAATTCTAGATTTTCATCTTTCTCATAAAGTGAATTCTGAATTTAAATTTGAACCAAAAGACTCAACAAATAAATTAATTTGGAAGTATTTATCTACTTCAAATTTATTATATAATATTAAAGACATTGAACTTACTGACCTAGATAAAATTGCCACAATTGAAAAAGCTACCCATGAAGGAAATTATGCTGAAAAAGAGTTATATGAGCTTTATAAAAGATTTCAGTTTAATATTAATCAACTTTTAAATATTAAGGAGTCATCTAAGTTACTTCCAGCTATTGAGACTAGAGCTTTAATATATCAAGGTATTTTAATTACAACTGATATAGAAAAAAAATTAGAATTAATAAATGCTTTAAAAAATTCTTTTATCAATGAAGGTATTGAGAATGCATTTAATGAAGAAATGAAGAATTTCTTAAAAAAAATTAATATAGGTCAAGTGCCATCAAATTATACAAGATTCTATGACAAATATATGAATAAAGAAAAAGTTATTACAAAAAATATTAAGATTAATAATAAAATTCTTCATCAATCAAAGTTATTAAATTACTTCAAAAATGAATCTTCAATTAAGAACTTGGATAAAGAGTTAGGTAATCTTTTAAGAAAAATAAAAAAAAATAAAAAGTACTTTTTCTCTATGAAGGATATTATTTTTATTGAAGCTCTCAAGTCAGATGGCATAAAAATTGCTGGAAAATATAAAAATCTTTATGAAATAGATAACTCTCAAATGCCTAACGATATTCAGCTCTACATTAATAATGGAGATATGGGTTCTGCAATGCTTAGAATTGTTGAGGTTATTGGTCAGGATAAATTGGAAGATATTGACCCTGAAACAATATATTTTATAATTAGCACATTAAATCAGCTAAATATTGATCCAATAAGAAACAAAATATTACTTAAAGTTCTCCCTTTAAAAGTTTAAAAATTATATTAAAATAAAAAGTATGTCAGTTAAACCAATTTTAATAGAACCCAATAAACTATTGAGACAAATATCGCAACCAGTTGCAGAGGTTGGGGTAAATGAAAAAGAAATAATGAATGACATGCTTGAAACCATGTATCAGGCAAATGGTTTGGGCCTCGCAGCAATTCAAATTGGAATTCCCAAAAGAATTATAGTTATGGACATTGGTAGAGATGAAAATAAAAAAGAACCAATGTATTTTGTTAATCCTGTCATTAAAAATAAAAACATAGAAATGTCAACCTATGAAGAAGGTTGCTTATCATTGCCTAATCAATTTGCTGAAATAAATAGACCCAACTCATGTGATGTTGAGTATTTAGATTACGACGGAAATAAAAAGTTATTAAAAGCAGAAGGCTTATTTGCAACATGTATTCAGCATGAAATGGATCACTTAGAAGGTATTTTATTTATAGATTATTTATCTAAACTAAAAAAGTCAATGATTATAAAAAAACTTTCTAAGATTAAGGCTAATAGAATAATTATTTAGCATATGCTAAAAAAGATTATTTTTATGGGAACACCTTTTTTTGCTGTTCCAATTTTAAAATCACTTTATCAAAATGGATATCCAATATCAGTTGTTTACACACAGCCACCACAAAAATCTCAAAGAGGTCAAAAAATAAATAAATCTTCTATACAGGGGATTTCAGAAACTTTAAATATAGAATATCGAACACCAAGTCGTTTAAGAAATAATAAAGAAGAATATGAATATCTAAAAAAATTAGATGCCGACTTAGCTATTGTGGTAGCTTACGGTCAGATTATTCCTAAAGAGTTTTTAAGCTTAACTAAAAAAGGATTTATTAATATTCATGCATCACTTCTCCCAAAATGGAGAGGGGCCGCACCAATTCAAAGGTCAATTATGGATTTAGAAAAAGAAACTGGCATAAGTATAATGAAAATTGAGGAGGAATTAGACACTGGACCAATCTGTAATTCATACAAAATAAAAATCACCAATAAGGATAATGCGCAATTAGTTTCAGAAAAGCTTTCATTGATGGCAGCTGAAAAAATATTAGATAATATTGATAATATATTAGAAGAGAAAATAAGTTTTCAAGAACAAAATCATTCTGAAGCAACATACGCTTCTAAAATTGAAAAATCAGAAGGCCAAATAAAATGGAATGAAACAGCTGAAAAAATTATAGGTAAAATTAATGGATTGTTCCCAAGCCCTGGCGCTTTCTTTGAGTATAAAGGAGAGAGATATAAGATTTTAAAAGCAGAATTAACCACAATTGCTGGAGAGGCTGGGGAAGTACTAGACGATTACTTAGAGATTGGTTGTGGCAATAAGAAATCAATTAAAGTTTTAGAGATTCAAAGACAAGGAAAAAGAGTTCAAAATATTAGTGAATTCATGCTCGGATCAAAAATTAAACGAGGTTCAAACTTAAATAATGCATAGATACCAAATATTAATTGAATATATTGGAACTAACTTTATTGGGTGGCAAATTCAGTCTAAAGGAAAATCAGTCCAAAAATTAATACAAATTAGACTATCTAAACTTTTAAATGAAAAAATATCTTTAGTGGGAGCAGGTCGAACAGACTCTGGTGTTCATGCAATTGAACAATCAGCACATTTTAATTGTAAAAAAAGCATTCAAAACTTAGATAAATTTTTAAAATCAATAAATTATTTTGTAAATGATAAAAGTGTTTCAATTCTTAATATTAAAAAAAAAAACTTAAATTTTCATGCAAGATTTTCTGCAAAGCAACGAATTTATAAATATGTAATATTTAATCGGCTTAGCAGGCCTTCAATAAATAAAGAAAGAGGTTGGCATATAATAAAAAAATTAGATATAAAGTTAATGAAAAAAGGTGCAAAAAAATTATTAGGTACAAAAGATTTTTCAACTTTTAGATCATCAAGTTGTAACGCTAAAAGTCCAATTAGAACAATGAAATCAATAAAGATAAAGTTAGTTAGAGATAGAATTGAAATACGATTCAAATCTCAATCATTTTTGCAACAACAAGTTAGGTCAATGGTTGGTTGTTTAAAATATTTAGCTGAACAAAAATGGAATTTAAAAAAGTTTGAATTAATATTTAAATCTAAAAAAAAAACTTTGTGTGCACCACCTGCTCCTGCACTCGGACTATTTTTGGAAAAAGTTATTTATTAGCTCTATTATTATTTTTTAGAGTCATTCTGAATTTTTTATTAATTCTCCATCTTGATTCAGCTCTAATTATATAGCCACAGCAGTTTTTAGAACCACATTTGCAGGGAAATTGTTTATAATTTTCATCGTAACCAAAACCGTAATCGCATGTTAGCTCTTCACCTTTTTTAATATCTTTTATAGCAATTACCCAAAGCTTTAACCCTGTTCCATTGTAGTCACAGTTATTTGAGCACGAGTGGTTAATTAATCGTGCCGTATTTCTGGAAAGGTCTCCATCAAGATCATATCTACTATTTAGGTTAAATAAATAAATAGGTTTATTATTATCAAATTTTTCAGATTCTTCAGTTTGTTTTTTTGTTATAATCTTACCCACATAATCAATAATTCTCGTACCTTCTTTAATATCCTTAGTAGCATGCAGACCACGTCCTTTTCTATCAATATTAGATTTTTTAATTTTATAAGATTTCATACTGAGTTCTTTAAGGGGTTTACTAGAATTTTCAATTAAATTCTAAAAGAGCGTTGACATGTGCTTCAGTGCTTTTTTGAAGTGCACGAAGATCATAACCACCTTCCAAAATAGAGACTACTTTTCCACTACAGCATGATTTAGATAGCTCCAAAGTTCTTTTTGTTAGTTGATAGAAATCATCTGATTTCAACTGTAATTGTGCAAGAGGATCGTCTTTATGAGCATCAAACCCTGCAGAAAATAATATAAATTCTGGTTTAAAGTCTTTTATCTTTTTAAGAACAAACTCATAAGCGTTAAGATATTCTTCAGAATTGGTACCTGCAGGTAGGGGAATATTAAATACATTATTATATTTGCCTTTTTCTTGTTCAGTTCCAGATCCTGGATAATATGGAAATTGATGAGTTGAAATATATAATACTTTTTCATTATTATAAAAAATATCTTGTGTTCCATTTCCGTGATGAACATCAAAATCGATAATGGCTACTTTGCTTAATTTATATTTTTCTAAAAGGTAATAAGCCCCAACTGCTACATTGTTATAAATACAAAAACCCATAGCTTTATTTTTTTCCGCATGATGTCCTGGAGGTCTGACAGCACAAAAAGCATTTTTAAATTCTTTATTTTGAACACCATCAATAGCCGCAATAATTGATCCAACAGCGTCTGAAGTAGCTTCCTTACTTCCTGGAGAAACAATTGTATCACCATCTAAAAAAGTCAATCCTTTTTCTGGAAAGGATTTTTCTACAAAATTTATATAACTAGAATTGTGAGTTATTTCCAAAAGTGATCTGTCAAATTTTGAAGGTTTTTTCCAAATCAAATTTTTATTATTTAACTTTTTAAAATTATCTATAATTGCTGTGACCCTATCAATTTTTTCTGGATGTCCGTCACCTGTATTATGATTTTGATACGTATCAGTGGTTATCAAACCAGTTTTCATTTAAAATTGATACTTTTGATAAACAATTTTTCGTTTTACTTTTATCATTTCTTTGGTTTTTTCTACAAATTTATTTCGCTGTTCTTTAAGTATATCTGTTTTAATGTAAATCATTAAAAGTAATTTTTAAGAATTTCAGAATATATTTTAGTCAGTTTTTTTAAATCTGTAATAGATACTGCCTCATCTACTTTATGCATTGTTTTACCTACTAGACCAAACTCTAAGCAAGGAGTAATTTTTCTAATAAATCTTGCATCTGAAGTACCACCCGTTGTAGATAGTTGTGGTTTAATTTTTGTAATTTTTTTAATAACATCTTGAATCATGTAAGTAGTTTTATTGGGTTTAGTCAAAAAAGCCTCACCTGACACACGGTATTCTATTTTAAAATTAGATTTATCTTTTTTAGTAATTTTTTTAAAAATTTTATTTAATCTATTCTTTAAGCCAGAAGATGAGTGTTTATTATTAAATCTTATATTAAACGTAGCTTTAGCAATATCTGGGATAAGATTATCTGCTGTGTTATCGATATTAATTTTAGTTACTTCTAAATTTGTTGGCTGAAAATCTTTTGTTCCTCTATCAAATTTTATTTTTTTTATTTCGTTGAGTATTTTGATCATTGAAGTTGATGGATTGTTAGCACGATGAGGATAAGCAACGTGGCCTTGCGTTCCAATTATAATTAATTCAGCATTAATACTTCCTCTTCTACCAATCTTAATCATTTCACCAAGTTTATTGGGGTTAGTAGGCTCTCCAACTAAACAAAAATCTATTTTTTCTTTTTTCTTTTTTAAGTAATCAACCACTTTTTTAGTACCATTGATTGCAACACCTTCTTCATCACCAGTAATTAATAAGCTAATAGAACCTTTAATTTTCTTATTATTCGATACAAAATTATTTACCGCAACAACCCAACTTGCTATTGCACCTTTCATATCATTTGAACCTCTTCCAATTAGATAATTTTTTTTAATAGCAGGACTAAAAGGTTTTATAGTCCAATCTTTTATGTTTCCTGGAGGAACCACATCTAAGTGACCTGCAAACATAAAGTTTGGCTGTGTATTACCTAATCTTGCATATAAATTTTTAACTGGTTTAGAATTTTTGTCCTTAAATTCTAAAATTTTACACTTAAATCCAATTGCATTTAGTTTGCTAGCTAAGAATTTCATTATGCCTGCATCAATAGGTGTAATGCTTGGAAATCTTATTAGCTCTTTTGCTAATGTAATTTCATTATAAGTTGGCATTTAGTCTCTCAATAGATCGTTAATAGAAGTTTTAGATCTAGTTTTTTCATCAACTTGTTTAATTATTACCGCACAATATAAGGCAGGACCTTTACCATCTTTACTTGGTAAGCTACCTGGAACTATTACTGAGTAAGGTGGAATTTTTCCATAGATTATTTCACCAGTCTCCCTGTAGATAATTTTTGTAGATTGACCAATAAATACACCCATAGATAAAACTGATCCTTTACCTACAATTACCCCTTCAACTATTTCAGAACGAGCTCCAACAAAACAATTATCTTCAACAATTGTTGGATTAGCTTGCATTGGTTCTAATACTCCACCAATTCCGGCACCACCAGATATGTGGCAGCTCTTTCCTATTTGTGCACAAGATCCGACAGAAGCCCAGGTATCAACCATAGTTCCTTCATCTACATAAGCACCAATGTTTACAAATGATGGCATCAAGACAACATTTTTGCCAATGAAAGATCCATGTCTAACAACTCCATTGGGTACCATTCTAAAACCAGCTTTTTTATGCTCTTCTCTTCCCCAGCCTGCAGTTTTTCCTCTGACTTTATCCCACCATGTAGCGTAGGGGCCTGCAAGAGTTTGCATTTCGTTAGTTTTAAAACTTAAAAGGATTGCTTTTTTAATCCACTGATGAACTACCCACTCATTATCTTTTTTTTCAGCAACTCTTAAAGTACCTTTGTCAACAAGTTCGATTGTTTCTTTAATTGCATCTAATATTGATTGGTCAGATTGACCATTAATTGAATCTTTGTTGTCCCAAGCCGTATTGATAATATTTTCGAATTCTTTCATAGTATTAACTTATAGTTTTTAGGTTAATTTTATTATGCTTTTAATATATTAATTTCTTGAAGAAAAGAAGGCAAGCTCTTAATCCTATAATCAATATAGGGTTTATCTGCATCTTTTTTTGCAAACGTTTCATCATTTTCAAGCCAACAAGTTTTCATCCCTAAACTTTTAGCTTGTTCTAAATTATGAGCAATATCTTCAATCAATATTGATTTTGTTGGATCTAGATCAAATTTATCTACTATTTTATTGTAAGGTTCCAGGTGAGGTTTTGGGATAAAATTGGCATCAACAATATCAAATGCTCCATCAAACAAACCATCTATACCAAGTTGTTTAGTAACATTTTCAACATGAGCATGAGAACCATTTGTGAAAATATATTTCTTTTCTTTAATTTTAAATAACTCTTTTCGTAATACCTCATCTTTTGGGAGCCAACTAATATCTATATCATGAACAAATTCAAGAAACTCATGTGGGTCAATTTTATCATGATTCATCAATCCAGATAGCGTTGTTCCATATTCATAGAAATATTTTTTTTGAATTTCTCTTGCTTTAACTAAATCCACATCAAATTTCTTTGAAATGAAGGAAGACATTTTTTTATCAACTTCTGAGAAAACTTTTGTTTGACCGCTATAAAGGGTATTATCAAGGTCAAACAACCAATATTTTATATTTATTAAATTTTTCATTCTCTAATTAAAGTTCCTGAACCTTTATCAGATAATAACTCAAAAAGAAGTGAGTGATTTTTTCTTCCATCAATAATTACAACCCCTTTCACTCCATTACTAGCAACGTCTAGGCAATTATTAATTTTAGGTATCATTCCACCTGAGATAACTTCTTGGTCGATTAATTCTTTGGCTTTTTGAGAATTAATTTCAGGTATTAATTTTTTTTGGTCATCTAATACACCCTCTACATCACTAATAATCATTAACCTTCTAGCCTTTAACTCCTTAGCTATCGCACCAGCAACCGTATCTGCATTGATATTAAAAGTTTGATTATTTTCATTTAAACCTAGAGGAGCAATGACAGGTACTTCATTAACTTTAATAATTTCTTTTAAAACATTAGTCTTTATGTGAGTAGGAGTACCAACAAAACCTAATTCATCACTTTCAGGCTTTACAGTTATTATATTATATTCTTTTGAAGTAATTCTTCTTGATTCACAGGATTGATTTTTTAAAGCTACCGCTATCTCTTTATTAAAATCAATTAAAACATCTTCGACTATATTAATTGTTTTTTTATCAGTAACCCTTAATCCTTTAATAAAATTACTTTTAATATTAAGTTCGTTTAATTTACTGTTAATTCTTTTTCCTCCACCATGAACAATTATAGGATTAAAGCCAAGTTTGTTTAGAACAGCAATATCTTTAATAAAAATCTCAAACAAACTTGGCTTAACCAAAACACTACCACCACATTTGATGATAATAAATTCATTATTATATTTTTCTAAATACTTTTTTACTTCATGAACTGTTGGGCCGTCTTTAGGTAAAATGTTTATTATTTCTTCTTTTTTTAACAACGACATCTAAACTGTTTTAATGGTCATTTTTCTTTGTACAATGTATTGCTGAATCATTGTGAATATATTGTTGAAACTCCAGTAGACAACAAGTCCCGCAGGAAATGATGCAAGAATTACAGTCAGAAACACTGGAAAGAACATAAAGATTTTAGCCTGTATAGGATCTGGTGGAGTTGGATTAAGCTTTTGTTGAATGAACATGGTAATACCCATAATTATTGGCCATGCACCTATTAATAAAAATGAAGGTGGATCCCAAGGAATTAAACCAAAGGCGTTAAATAATGAAGTTGGGTCTCTGTCACTTAAGTCATGTATCCATCCAAAAAATGGCATGTGTCTCATTTCAATAGTAACAAACAAAACTTTATATAATGCAAAGAAAACTGGAATTTGAACTAGTATGGGTAGACAGCCACTCATAGGGTTAACTTTTTCTTTTTTATAAAGAGCCATCATCGCCTGCTGTAATTTCATTTTATCATCTTTATGAATCTCTTTTAATCTAGCCATTTCTGGTGCTAAGAGTTTCATTTTCCCCATGCTCTTAAAGCTAAAGTTGGCAAGAGGAAAGAAAGCCAATCTAATACAAACTGTAACAGCAATAATTGCTAAACCATAATTGCCAAGTAATTTAAAAAAGTAATCAAGTACAAAAAATAAAGGCTTAGTTATAAAATACATAAAGCCCCAATCAATCGCTAGGTCAAATTTATTGATATCTAGATTTTCAGCATAACCATCAATAACATTAACTCTTTTCGCAGCAACTATAATTTGAATTTTCTCTTCAATAGAGCTGTTTGCTTTAACTTCAATACCTTTTGAAGATATGTAGTTAGCTCTGAATTTATTTTTATAGTCAAAAGTTATTTTAAATTCTTTACCTTTAGGTGGTATAACTGATGTAACCCAAAACTTATCTGAAATAGCAACGAATCCTTCTTGTGCAATTTGAGAAAACTTCTTTTCTTGAATATCATCGTAATCTTCCTCAATTAATTGATCGTCAAGTACTGATAAAAAACCTTCATGTAAAATATAAAAACCAGATATTTCTGGCAATTTATTTCTAATTATTTGCCCATATGAGTAAAAATTATAAGATTTATTTGATGCATTAATTATCTTTTCTTTTACTGTAAATAAAAATTGTTCATCTAAACTTATGTATTTTTCAAAGGTAATGCCTTGAGAGTTTCTCCATATTAATTTTACAGGATTATTATTAGTTAATCTTTTATTTCCAGAAACTTTCCATACTGTAGAAGCATCAGGTACATCTATATTTTTATTAGTACTTACAAAACCACTTTCGATTAAATAACCATCCTCAACATTTCTTGGATGTAATAGCGTTATTTGATCACGCCCATTTAGTTCAACATTATATTCTTTGAAAGTTAAATCATCTATAGCAGCACCTTTTAAAGAAATAGACCCAACAATACTACCGTTCTCGAATTGAATCCTATCATTCTCTTTTAAAGCATCTGTTCTTGAAAGTTTTGTGAAGTTTTCATTTTTATCTAAGCTAGGAGTATCTGTATTGCTCTCTATTTTTTTTTGTTCAATTAAATTTTGTTTTATAACCTTAGGGTCTGGCTGAAAAAAAAGAGAGTATAAAATAATAACTGCCGCTGATAGTGATATTGCTGCTATTACATTTTTACTTTCCATTATCTCTTTACCTTTAATTCTTTATTTACCGGGTCAAAACCTTCACTACCACCCAATGCTTTTATAGGATGACAAGAAAAAACTCTTTTGGTACTTTTGGCAATTCCTTTAACTAAACCATATGTTTTTAAGCATTCAATCGCATATTCTGAACATGTCGGAAGGTATCTACATGATGGGGTCAAGTATGGACTTATAACCATTTTGTAAAATTTGATTATGTTAATTAAAATGTTTGATATAATTTTCATTACGTAATTTTTTTAAAATCTTGAAGTAAAGTATCTTTTATTATCGTATATTCTTTGTTTAGCATAGTTATTTTAGCAATCATAAGATAAGAATAATTAAAGTTTATTGATATTTTTTTTATAACATCATTCATAATATTTTTTAATCTTCTTTTAATTTTATTTCTTTTTACAGCACCACGAATCTGTTTTTTTTTGGTTACGAAGCTGATGTTAAGTTTTTTATTATTTTTATCCTGAAGGGGGCCAAAAAATACAGTGACATATTTATTTGAAATTTTTTTCTTTTTTAGTAAATTTTTGAAATCTTCATTTTTAGAAAGAGCAACAATTTTGCTTTTCATTTAGTCTAGCTTATTTACCTTTTGGCTTTTTTTGAGTAGATGACACTGTAAGATTCTTACGTCCCTTATCACGTCTTCTCTTAAGAAGTTTTTTCCCACCTTTAGTTGCCATCTTTGATCTGAAACCATGTTTTTTAAGACGCTTTCCAACTTTTGGTTGATATGTTCTTTTCATAGGATTTACTTAAGTTTTTTTAAATTTCGCTCTTTATAGTAATTATATGTATAAATAGCAAACAGAAGATTTTATAATACTATCAATAATTTATGGAAAAATCAAAAAAAGTTAAGATAACTTTAGGTTTATTTTATCTTATTGTTGTTTCATCATTTTTATACTTTTTTTTAACAAAATTCACTCTTGAAGAATTAACAAGCTATGAATTTATCAAAAATAATAGAGATTATTTCTTTGGTTTAAAGAAAGCTAATTTACTTTTAATATCCTTATCATTTTTAGTATTTACAATTTTTTGGGTATTAATGGCTGGCTTTGGCGTTCCAGTTGCACTACTAGCAGGATTTATTTTTGGTAAATGGTTTGGAACTTTTATTGTAGTCATTGGACTGTCAATTGGTGCAACAATTTTCTATATCTTTGGAAACTATTTTTTAAAAGAAATAATCAAAGAAAAATTTTTGATAAAATTTAAAAACTTAGAAAAAAAATTTAGAAAATCAGAATTTATTTATTTATTAATTTATAGATTTGTAGGAGGAATTCCGTTTGTAATTTCAAATGTATTACCATGCATTTTTAATGTTAAAACAAATAATTTTTTTTTCGCTACATTGATAGGAATTACGCCAGGATTATTTTTACTAGTTTCAGTAGGAAGCGGACTCGAAAAAATTATTGATCAAAATTTAGAAGCGCCGGGAATTAAAGATATAATATATTCGCCGGACATATATATTCCAATTATTGCATTTGCAGGACTTGTCCTTCTCACAATTATAGCTAGAAAATTATTCTACAAAAATTAGCTTGGTGCCCCCACCAAGAATCGAACTTGAAATTTATCCTTACCATGGACATGTTATACCATTTAACTATAGGGGCCAATTTGGCATTTATTGAAGTATTTCTATAATAAGTCATTTTTTCAAAATATTGCCTTAATTTTTTTCATATAATGATTTATATCTAACTAAGGAAAATTTTATGGGAATTCATTACGATTATAAATCTACAAAAGGAAACAAGCTGATGGAGAAGCAAGCAAAGAGAGAAAAGAAGCTTGCGGAAAAAAGAGCAAAGCGTGAGGCCAAAGAAGGCCCAAAAAAACAAGAAGAACCTGAAAAAGTTTTAGATGCATCAAAACCTATCACTTTAGATTTCTTAACTAATCCAGATAAGCAATGAGTGATAAGGAAAAAAAAGAAAGATTAAGTTTAGCACTTAAAAAAAACCTTAAAAAGAGAAAAATTTTTCAAAAAAAAGATAAAAAAAAAAAATATAATGTCAGTACTTTCCGATAAAACGATTACTAAACTTGCACTCGAAAAGGATATGATCTCTCCGTTCATAGACAAACAAGTAAGAGAGGGTAAAATTTCTTATGGACTTAGTTCATTTGGTTATGATGCAAGAGTAGCAGATGAATTTAAGATATTTCATAATGTAAACTCTTCTATTGTTGATCCAAAAAAATTTAGCTCAGATAACTTTGTTACAAAAAAAAGCTCTGAATACATTATTATTCCTCCAAATTCTTTTGCTCTAGGAACTACTATAGAGGTCTTTAAGATACCAAGAGATATTATGTGCATTGTTGTCGGTAAAAGCACCTATGCAAGGACAGGAATTATAGTAAATGTAACTCCAATCGAATCAGAATTTTTTGGCACTGTTACTCTAGAATTCTCAAATACTACTCCACTTCCTGCAAAAATATATGCAAATGAGGGGGTTGCTCAATTCCTATTTCTAAAAGGAGATCAATCTCCAAAAACTTCATACGCAGACCGTAAAGGAAAATACATGGGTCAAACTGGAGTAACTTTACCAAAAGTATAATCATGAAAAAATTGGAAGTCTTTGGAGTAGCAAAGCTCAAGGGACAAATCAGAATTTCAGGTTCTAAAAATGCATCCCTTCCTATCTTAGCGGCAACTTTACTATCAGTTAAAAAAATATCTTTAACCAATTTACCAAGAGTTAAAGATATCGAAACAATGATATTGTTATTAAAATCTTTAGGTTCGACTGTAGAAAATAAAAAAAAATTATTAACTATTGAGAATAATAAACAAACCAAAACTTTTGCAGCTTATAGTTTGGTTAAAACTATGAGAGCTGGGATATTAGTTTTAGGGCCATTACTTTCAAAATTTGGTAAAGCAAAAGTATCTTTACCAGGTGGCTGCGCAATTGGAACTAGGCCTGTTGATATTCATTTGCAAGCGCTGTCAAAGCTTGGAGTAAAATATAAAATTATTCAAGGATATATTCATGCAAATGCACCGAAAGGTTTAATTGGAGCAAATATTAAATTTCCAAAAATTTCAGTTGGAGCTACAGAGAATTTAATTATTGCAGCATGTTTGGCTAAAGGAAAAACAATATTATCAAATTGTGCAATAGAACCAGAAATTAAAGACCTAGTTAATTTTTTAATTAAGATGGGTTGCAATATTAAATGGAGGGCAAAAAGAACCATTAAGATTGAAGGTGTGAATAATCTTAATGAAACAAACTACCAAATAATGCCTGACAGAATAGAGGCTGGTACTTATTTAATAGCAGCAGCTTTAACTGAGGGAAATTTAAAGATTAAAGGAATGAACCCAAAAATTATTAGTACAGAAATTAATATTTTAAAAAAAATTGGAGCAAAAATTATTCAAAAGAAAAACGAGATTATCATTAAAGGAAGTAAAAAAATTAAAAATATTAATATTAAGACATCTCCTTATCCTGGGTTTCCAACAGATTTACAAGCACAAATGATGGTATTATTATGTAGAGCTGATAAAAAATCTTATATTAGGGAAGAAATATTTGAAAACAGATTTATGCACGTTGCCGAACTAAATCGAATGGGGGCTAAAATTTCTATAAATGGAAACAAAGCATCAATAGAGGGAAACATTAAATTTGAAGCAGCAGAACTGATGGCAACAGATTTAAGAGCATCTGTTTCTTTAATCCTTGCAGCACTTGCTTCTAAAGGGAAGTCGGTAATTAATAGAATATATCATCTTGATAGAGGGTATGAGGACATAGAAAAGAAATTAAAAAAATTAGGTGCAAAAATTAGAAGAATTAATTAATGGATAAAAAGTATTTATCAAAAATTATTGCTAACGATAATGAAGGATTACAAATGATTTCAGCATGCTGTGCTGGAGCAGAAGTAAAAGTGGCAGATATTAAATATCTTCAAAAAAATAAGGTTTTTTTGTTATCTTTAAAACGATCAAAAATTGAAACAGGAAATAAAAATAAAAAAGTAAATAGTATTTGTAAATTTGATTTAGTGGATAGGGTTAAATCTAAGAATATAAAACAAGATGATATTGATCAGAAACTTGAGCTGATAACCATGGATTATCTGAAAAATAATGACAATTATGAGATAAACTTAATTTTTAATAATAATGCATATATAACTTTATCAGTAGAAACAATTGAAGTAACCTTAGATGATCAAAACAAAATTGATTGATGATTAAGGTATTAGATGGAAAAATTAAAAATTTTAAATCCGCTTTAGATAACCTGTTATCTAAACGTAAAAATAAAGTTAAACTTGACTCAGTCTCAGTTACTAAAATTATTAAAGATGTTAAAAAAAATGGTGATAAAGCTATTTTGAAATATGAGAAAAAATTTAATAAAAATAATATTATTACTCCAACTTCTAATCAAATAACTAAATCTGTCAAATTTCTAGATCCAAAAGTTAAAAAGGCAATCGACCTTGCTTATAATCGAATTTATAAGTTTCACTCCTTACAAAAATTTAAGAATATTTCTTATACAGATAAATTAAAAAATAAATTAGAATATAGATACGTTCCAATAGAATCGGTTGCCATTTATGTGCCAGGTTCCACAGCTTCGTACCCATCAAGTGTTTTAATGAGTGCAATACCTGCCATTGTTGCAGGTGTTAAAAGAATAGTGATGATCAATCCAGGTCAAAAAGGAAAACAAAATCCTGCAGTATTGTATGCTGCAAGAAAATGTAAAATTAAAGAAATTTATTCAATAGGTGGTCCGTCAGCGATCTCAGCAGTTACTTATGGTACTAAAAAAATTAAAAAAGTTGATAAAATTGTAGGTCCTGGAAACTCCTATGTAGCAGCAGCTAAAAAAGAAGTCTTCGGTGATGTTGGAATTGAAGGCATGATTGCAGGCCCATCGGAAATTACTATCGTTTGTGATAAGTATTCAAACCCAGAATGGGTTGCAAGCGATCTTATAGGACAAGCAGAACATGATAATCTTGCACAATGTATTTTAATTTCAAAAGATAAATCAATTATTTCAAAAGTTAATAAAGAAATTAGAAAACAATTAAAAGATTTACCAAGAATGACAATTGCAAAAAATAGTTTGCTTGATAATGGAATTTTAATTCATATTTCATCAGATCAAAAAATTATTGATACTGTAAACAGGATTGCACCAGAGCATTTAGAGTTAAATATCAAGAACTATAGAAATATGGTTAATAAAATTAAAAATTCTGGATCAATTTGCCTAGGTAAGTATGCGGTTATGGCTATGACTGATTATAATGTTGGATCCAACCATGTATTGCCAACTAATTCTTCAGCAAGATATTCAAGTGGTATTAGTGTTAATGAGTTTTATAAAAGAATTTCATTAATAAACTTATCAAAAAAAGGGATTGAAACCCTTGGCCCATCAGCTATAACACTTGCAAACTACGAGGGTTTAGTGGGACATGCTAAATCAATAAAAAAAAGAATTAGGAGAAAATAAATTTGTCAAAACAAGATTTACTAGAATTTAAAGGTAAGGTAATTGATTTATTACCAAACGCCATGTTCAGAGTACAATTGGAAAATAATCATATTGTAACAGCTCATGCAGCAGGAAAACTGAGAAAAAATAGAATTCGTGTATTACAAGGTGATAGTGTTACTGTGCAAGTAACTCCATATGACCTTACTAAAGGTAGAATAATCTTTAGAGGATAAATATGCCTCGGTAGCTCAGGAGTAGAGCAGAGCCCTGAAAAGGCTTGTGTCGCATGTGCGAATCATGCTCGAGGCACCACCACACATCAAAAAAATATCTATTATCTATTATCTCTATATTTGAATGAATAGAAAAAAATAGATTAGTTATAGATAATTTGAACTTGCTTATTAATATTTAACAGTTAAAACACGTTCGATGAATAATAAAAATATTATAAACAGAAACACGCATAAAGCTCATTTCCATAGCCATTAGGCTATTTATTTATAATATAATTTTAAATCCACACAAAAATAATATAATAACAAGGAATGCCTGGGTGGTGTAATGGTTAGCACGAAAGTTTGTGGAACTTTAGGCTTGAGTTCAATTCTCAGCCCGGGTACCAAAAAAGATGAATAAAGAAAATAAATTAATTCCTGGGTTACCTTCAGGGTTTGAAGATAGATGGAATAAGAAATTAATTCTCAAAAAAAAGTTAATTAATATTATTGAGAATAATTTTATAAAGTTTGGTTTTGAACCACTTGAAACTCCATCTTTTGAAATTTCTGAAAATATTGGATCATTTCTTGAAGATGATGACAGTAATCCTATGTCAGATGTATTCTCATTTAAGGATGGTGAAAAAAATATTACCCTTCGATATGATTTATCAAGTCCGTTAGCAAGATTTGTTGCACAAAATAATCAAGAATTACCCATGCCATATAAAAGATATCAAATGGGTGATGTGTGGAGAAATGAAAAAACAGGCAATGCTCGCTACAGAAGTTTTCTACAATGTGATGCCGATATAGTTGGAAATGTTAACCCAGCACAAGCAAATGCAGAACTATGTAATTTAATTGCAAGCACACTCCTTGCTTGTGGATTAAAGAAAGATCAATTCATGGTTAACATTAGCAATAGAAAAATTGTTCAAGGGTTAATTGAAGATCTTAAAATATCTGAAGACAAACAAATAAAAGTTATGAGAGCGATTGATAAGCTGGATAAACCTGGATTTGGATTAAAAGGAGTTGAAGATTTATTAAAAAAAGAAAGAGTAGATGTTAGTGGAGCGGTTACTAAAGGTGCTGATTTAACTGATGATGAAGCTGCACAAATTATTAATTTCTTAAAAGTCAAAAATTTAAAAGAATTAAAAGATAATTTAAAAAATCCACTATCTCAAGAAGGAATTAAAGAGTTAGAAGATTTATTAGAAGTTATAAGCTATGGTGACTATCTAGATCAGATTAAAATTAATTTTACTATTGTTAGAGGTCTTGCTTACTATGATGGGTTTTGTGTTGAAACGAATTTGAAATTTAAAGCAACAAATAATAAAGGTAAAGAGGTTGACATTGGAAGTATCTGCTCAGGTGGACAATATAACAAACTAATCTCAAGATTTAAAGGAGTCGATATTCCAGGAACTGGAATGAGCATTGGAGTAGATAGACTTCTTTTTGTTATGTTACAACTAGACCAAATTAAATTAGATGAAAAAAAGCCAGTAATTGTTTGTGTAATGGACCAAGCATATATGAAAAAATATTATGAGATCCTAAAAGTTTTAAGAGACAATAATATCAACTCTGAAATATTTTTAGACAGTAAAAAAAATCTTGGAAAACAATTAACTTACGCTAATAAAAAACAATGTTCAGTTGCAGTTATTTGTGGAGAAAATGAGTTTAAAGATAATACCATTACTTTAAAAAACCTTTTAGGGGTTAAGGGTGGAAATAACCAAATTACATTTCCAAAAGGAAAGTTAATCGATGAAATCAAAAAATTTATCTGAAAAAATCCTTAGGTCGGTAAAATCTAAAGGATTTAAATATATTGATTTACCCTCTGTAATTGAAGCAAACCATATTGTGCAAAGATCAGGGGAGAATTTTAGAAAGTATATTTTCTCATTTATTGATCAAAATGGGAGCGAACTTTGTCTAAGACCAGACTTAACTATTGCATCATGCTTGAGGTACTTAGAAAATAACTTAAAAGGTAAAGAGAAAATATTTTATAGTGGTCAGGCTTATAGAAAGTCAGATAATAAGAAAGATTCTATTATTAGAAATCAAGTTGGTTTTGAAATAATTGGCTCTAAAGATGAAAAAAATGATGACAAAGAAATTATCAATACTGCTTTAAAATCTTTATCAAACTTAAACTATTCAAAGGGAACTTTGAAGATAGGAAATGTTGAGATTTTTAACTTATTAATTTCAAAATTAGACATTCCAAAACGATGGAAATTGAGACTTTTAAGACACTTTTGGAGAGAAGATTATTTTAATGATTTATTAAAAAGATTAGAGATTAACTCTGATGTTGATCCAACAATCGTTGAAGTAGATAAAAAAAGATATTTAAAAATGCTAAAAGAAAATCAACAAACAATATTTGCAGGACGATCGATTGAAGAAATCCTAAAGAGGTTTGATAAAAAGATTAAAGATCCAAGAAGAGCAAGTAGAGGTAAAAATGTTTCAAAAATTATTAAAGAGTTTTTAAAAATTAATTGTCCTATAAACCAAGCTGCTGAGAAACTTAATCTCTTCTTTAAAAAAAATAAGATTAATCTGGCTGTTGATCAAAAATATTTTCCAACTTCATTAAATAAAAATCAAAAATTAAACGTAGAGTTTTCAGCATCTTTTGGGCGTCAGTTAGAATATTATACAGGTATGGTTTTTAAAATTAATATCAGATTTAAATCCAAAAATATTAATGTGATCAATGGTGGAAGATATGACAAATTAATTTCAGATCTTGGATCAAAAAAACAAGTTCCTGCAGTAGGAGCTGCATTAAATTTAAATTATTAATAATAAAAAAATATGATTAACATTGGAATTCCAAGCAAAGGTAGACTTAGAAAGGATATTTTAAAAATCTTTAAAAAGAATAAATTAAACTTAGTATCTGAAAGAGGAGAAAGAGATTTATTAGGATCCATTAAAAATCTATCTAATGTTAAAATATTATATCTACATGCAAGAGAGATAGTTGAGAGACTTGGAGATGGATCTTTAGATCTTGGTTTTTCTGGGTATGATTTATTAAAAGAAAGTGAAATTAATATTCAAAATAAAATTAATGTAGTCAAGAAATATAGCCTTGGTAAAGCAACCCTAGTTGTAGCTATTCCTGATCCATGGATTGATGTTCAAACGGTTGCAGATTTGGAAGAAATTGCTTTTGAATTTAAAGATAAAAAAAAGAAAAGATTGAGAGTTGCAACAAAATACCCAAATTTAACAAGAGAATTTTTGTTTTCTAAAGGTGTTACTCAATTTAAATTAGTTAGTAGTTTAGGAGCAACTGAAGCATACCCGTTTACTGGTTCCTCAGAAATAATTACGGATATCACATCCACTGGAGAAACTTTAAGAGCTAATAATCTTCGAATACTGAAAGATGGTGAAATCTTAAAATCAGAAGCTTGCATGATGATCTCTAGGTCGGCCCTTAAAAATAATGAATTCAAAAGAATTGTTAAATTATTTTCCAAGTAATAAATCCTTAAAGTAAATTAAGATAATCTTAATAATATCAAGATTTCTTAATACTGCATAAATTGTAACAATAGCTCCAATAATAAAGAGTATTTTTAATATTAAGAATAATTCCATTGAAGTACTTTTAAATAATTAAATATATTAATCAAATTTTTACTATAAAATGAAATAACAGAATCATGGATAATATCTTATTAACTTTATTAGTTTTATTACTTGGAGCCACTTTAGGCATCTTATATCTAAATTTAAGATCTAAGTCTCAGAGTGACAATGAAAATAAAGAAGCAGAAGAAATAGCAAATTTAAATGCAGAAATAGTTAAGCTGAAAGACTCTTTAAATACAACAATAAATACTTCATTAAGTTCTATGTCGATGTCATTTAACTCTCTTTCCACAGGAGTAACTAAAGACATGACTGCAGCACTAACAAAGGTGGATGAAAAAGTGGGAAACTTTAATCAACAAGTTGAGCTATTAAATAAAAGCCAAGAGGGCATAACTAAAATTTTAGCAGGTGTTAAAAAATATGGAACACTTGCGGAATTCTCATTAGATGCACTAATTAAAGACTTATTACCTGCCTCACAATTTATGACCAACGTTAAGATGAAAGAGGATACAAGTGAAAATGTTGAATTTGCAATTAAACTTCAAGGTGATGTAATGGTCCCTGTAGATTCGCATTTTCCAGTTGAAAAATTTAAAGCAATTACTGATGCCTATGATTCAGATGATAAAAAAGCAGTTGCAGATGCTAGAACAAAATTAGCCACTGCATTTAAAGCTAAAGCTAAAAGTGTTAATGAAAAATATATCGTTCCTCCAAAGACTACAGATTTTGCAATAGTTTATGCGCCAACTGAGAGTTTATATAAAGAACTAACTGAATATCAGGATCCCACTACTAAAGAATTATTAACTCAAGAATTAATGAAAAAACATAAAATTGTAATATGTGGACCAAATACACTTTCAGCATATTTACAATCTTTACACATGGGTTTTCAGTCATTAAAAGTTCAAAAAGGAGCTACAGAAATTTATAATCAATTAAAAACAATAAGCACAAGATTTACAAAACATTTTGATAATATAATTATTCTTAGAAAAAAATTAGAAGAAGCAATGAGAGTTGTTGATAGCTTTGGTACAGATGCAAGAACAATAAATAGAACTTTAGAAAATATTAAAAATATTGATGATACTTCACCCTTAGATGACCCAGATCCCTCGAGCCCAATGAGTGAGGTTGGTAGGGTAGATAGAAGAAAAGTTTCCTGATAAATAACAATACATGAAGTGGAATAATAAATTTTTTTACCCAAAATCTATGCGGTCAATAGTTAGTGGCTCAAGAATGTATGCTGTCAATCAGGAAAAATTACCGTCAGTTACATCAATATTACAAGCAACTCAAAGTGAAGAAAAAAAAGCATCACTTGCAAACTGGAAGGCAAGAGTTGGAAGTGCTGAAGCAAATAGAATAAAAAATGATGCTAGTTCTAGAGGTACATCAATGCACACTTTTTTAGAAAAATATTTGTTAGGTCAATTAAATTTAGAACTATTAGAAGAAGAGAATAAATCGAAAAAAATGGCTAATGAAATTATTGAACAAGGAATTAAAAATAAATTGTCAGAAATTTGGGGAACAGAGGCAACTTTATATTATCCAGGTAAATATGCTGGTACATGCGATGCAGTGGGTGTTTATGAAGAACAAGAAACAATTATAGACTTTAAACAATCAAACAAACCGAAAAAAGAAGAATGGATTGAAGACTACTACCTTCAATTGGGGGCCTATTCATTGGCTCATAACGTCGTTCACAATTCAAAAATAACCCAAGGAATTGTTTTACTTTGTACTGTAGATAATTTATTCCAAGACTTTAGAATTAAAGATAAAAAATTAGAAGAATACCAAAATAAGTTTTTAGAAAAAGTTGAACAATTTTATTATCAAAGGAATATGAATTAATATGAATTTAGCAATATGGGATATAGAATCTAGCAGTGCAAACACTTCATGGGGAAGCATTATTGAAGTAGGGGGTGTTCTGGTTGACCCGAACTTTAAAGAATTAGACAGATTCAACTTTAGATGTAGGTTACCTGAAGGTGAAGTTCCTCAGGCAATGGCCCTGATAGTAAACAAAACTAGTGTTGATTTATTAACTAAAGGAAACCTAAGTCACTATCAAATGTTATCCCAATTGGAAGCAATATTTAAAAAGTGGAGCCCAGCAATATTCATGGGCTGGTCAAATATTGGATTTGATGATGAGATGATAAGAAACGAATTTTTTAGAGGAATTAGATATCCTTATATTACAAATGCCACCCCAAATAAAAGGCATGATGGGCTAAATATAGCAAGAGGAGCTCATGCTGTTGATGAGAATGTTGTAAAAACAGAAATAAATGCAAAAGGTAATGCGGTAATGAAGCTAGAATCGTTAGCTAGAATGAATGGCTTTGAATCATCCGGTGCACACTCAGCTTTATTTGATGCAGAACTAACTGTTAAAGTTTTAGGTTTAATTAAAAAAAATCAACCTCAAACTTGGGATACATTTTTAAGAACAGCAAATAAAAGTGATACTGAAACAATCTTTAAAACAGAGAAGATGTTTACTTTAGCTGAATATCACTTTGGAAAAAATTATAGATTTGTAGTTGCTCCACTTCATCCAAAACATTGTATTCATCCAATTTATCAATGGGGCCAAGCATTTGATCTTAAAATTGATCCAATCCCATTGTTTGATATGTCTATTTCAGAACTTAAAAAAGCTATTAAAAAATTAAAATTTTTAAGAACTATACGTTCAAATAAGGCCCCTATAATTTTAGACACAAGTTATGGAATGCAAGTTGAACCTTATAGCAAACTCGATCCTAATTTAATTAAAGAACGTGCCAAATTAGTAAATAGCAATGAAAAATTTTCTCAAAATGTTTTAATGGCATTAAAAGAAACTGCTGAGGAAAAAGCACAATTTGATTCACAGGTAGATATGTTTGCAGAAGAGACAATTTATAAAAAGTTTACACCCCAAAAAGATACAGCATTATTTCCAAAGTGGCATGCTGCTTCATGGAAAGATAAATTAATTTTATTAGATAAATTTGAAGATGAGAGAATGGTAAGTTTTGGGAAAAAGATAATTTATCAAGAGTCACCAGAAACATTACCAGCAGACATGTTCAAAACTATACAAAGAGAAATAGCCGGGAGAATACTAAGTAATGAAAAAGAGAAATGGTGGACATGTAAGGAGTTTTACTTTGAGTGTGATAATTTAAGAAACAGATACACAGATGAAAAAGATGAAAAAAAGCTCAAGTTTTTAGACGAAATTAATGAGTTTGTTGAAGGAATTGAAAAAAAATATGAGCAGGCTTAATTATCTGTGAATTAATTAAAAAAAGATCTTTTTACACGTTGAATAATAATTCGAATCAAATATATAGGACCTATTATGGCAACAGTAAGTGTAACAGATGATAATTTCGATACAGAAGTACTAAAATCTTCAAAACCTATAGTGGTTGATTTTTGGGCCGAATGGTGTGGCCCGTGCATAAGTATTGCGCCAACATTAGAACAGATTTCTGATGAGATGGCGGATCAAGTTATAATTGCAAAACACAACATAGATAATGAACCAAACACTCCAACAAAATATGGTGTTAGGGGAATTCCTACAATGTTACTATTTAAAGATGGAGAGTTGAAATCAACTAAGGTTGGCGCAACACCTAAATCAGACATTGTTTCTTGGATTAAAGAAAATATCTAATTTAAATTTAAAACTTCTCCAGCAAGGTACAAAGATCCTGTAATTAGGATAATATCATTTTCTTGAAGATTTATTGATGAGATAGCCTCTTCTATTGATTTTTTATATTCAATATTAAAAAAGTTTTTAATTTTCTCTTTAAGCTCACTTCCTTTGATGGCATTTGGTTGATTTGGGATATCGATCGTTGTTAAAGTTTCAATATTTTTAAAGTGTTTCATATATTTGTTATGATCTTTATTAGCCATCATTCCTAAAATAATATGTTTTTTGCAATTTAAACTTTGAAGATATTGGTTCAATACTTTTGCTCCAAGAGGGTTATGTGAACCATCTACAAATAACTTATTATTTTTAACTAAATTTTTTAATTTTCCAGATTTAATTTCTTGAAGTCTTGCGATACTTTCAATTTTAACAATTCCATTCTTTATATGATTATCTGCTATCTTATAATCTGTTAGCTGTCTTACAGTTGCAATAGCAGTTGAAACATTTTCTAGTTGAAATTCACCAGGCAGGTTAGGTATTGGTAGCTTCATTCCACCAAACTCATCTTCAAAATAAAAAAAATTATTTTCTTTTAATGTAAAACTATAGTTTTTATTAAAGATTATTTTTTTAGATTGGTTATTTTTTATATTTTTCTGAATATGAGTATTAATTTCCTCTGAACTCTGTTTTGCAATAATAATCTTAGAGTTTAATAAAGTCGATGTTTTTTCAAATATGATTTTTTCAACTGTTTGCTCTTTTTTTGGAAGCCAGTCTAAATGATCAAGACCAATAGCCGTTACAATGCTTGCTAAATTCTTCTTCAAAATATTTGTAGCATCAAATCTATGAAATAATCCAGACTCAATTAAGTTGATGTTTTTAGGATATTTTCTAGCATAATAGAAATAAGCAACTGTTAGAATTTCGAAGAAAGTAATTTGTGATCCATTATTAGCTTCCTCTATTTCAGATAATAGTTTTGCTAATTCATCATTGGTTAAAGATTTGTTATTATAAACAAATCGTTCATTAATTTTTTGTATATGGGGGCTAGTATAGATATTACATTTATAACCAGCCTCTTTTAGAATTGCATATATTGCTTTGATAGTTGAGTACTTGCCATTTGTCCCAGTGATGGAGATACAGTTGATCTGATCTTGTGGATTGCCCAGTTTTTCTAAAAGATTTTTAGTTCTATCTAAGCTTAGATCAATTTCCTTAGGATGCAGCTTTTGTAAGCGGTCTACTATCTTCTGAAGTTTCATTTGTTAGTAAATTTATAGCAGAGTTTTTCTTTAACAATATTGATAATAACGTGCCAATTTTTTCTTTTAAGTCTTTTCTTTCAACTATTAAATCTATAAAACCAGTTTTTTCAACATACTCACTTTTTTGAAATCCTTCCGGTAGTTTTTCTCGTACTGTTCCCTGGATAACTCTAGCCCCAGCAAATGCTATGAGAGCCCCTGGTTCTGCTAAATGAATATCCCCTAACATTGCATAAGATGCGGTGATACCACCTGCTGTTGGATCTGTTAGAACAACAAGATAGGGTAAGTTATTTTTTTTAAGTTCATTAATTGCCAAAGTAGTTCTTGTCATTTGTGAAAGTGAAATTAAAGACTCCATCATTCTCATCCCACCACCAGATGTAAATATTATAAAAGGTTGTTGATTTTCGATTGCATTTTGAATACCATATAAAAAAGCTTCACCTTCAGCAGCACCGATTGAACCACCTATGAAATTAAAATCCGATGCAATAGCCGTAATTTGAATATTTTGGATATTAGTCTTTACAACCATCATGCCACAATCCATACCAGTTTTTTTTCTAGCAGATTTTAATCTATCTTTATATGGTTTTGAATCCGACCAGCTTAGAGGATCTTCTTGGGGAATAGGTGTCTTTAAAACTTCATAATTATTCTTTCCAAAAACAATATCAAATCTTTGCCTACAGCTAAGTCTATGGTGTTTATTACAAGATGGGCACACCCACAAACTATCTTCTAAATCTTTTTTTAAAATTGGTCCCTTACAACAAGAAGTCCAGTCACTGTTTGCAATTTCTTCTTTGCTAGCACGTTTTTTAATCTCTCGTTTGATCTTTTCGCCAAATTTTAAAGCTTTAGTTATCCAGTTCATGCTATTTTTTTTTTTAATCTTTTAACCATATTAGTTACATTTATGACGAGATTTTGTCTTTTTTCAATGGATTTCGAAATTTCTTTGCATAAAGCACTACCCACAACCAATCCATCAGCCCTTTTTAAAGAAGTAATAGTTTTTTCCGTAATACCAAAGCCAATAACGATATTTTTATTTTTATTTAAATTTTTAATTTTATTATATTTTTCAATAATCTTGTCAGGAGAAACTTTTAACTTACCACCTGTTGTTGATAGCATGCTTATATAATAAACCATATCATGAGAGTCTTGAATAATTTTTTTCATTCGTACTTTTGACGTGGTAGGAGATATTAATTGAATAAAACTAATATTTTTTTTCTTACATTTATTAGCAAAAATTTTATTTTCAGGGTAAGGTAAATCAACCACAATTAACCCATCGACACCTACTTTTTTACAGGCATTAATAAAGTTGTTATCACCATATTGAAAGATCATATTATAATAACCCATTAATATTACTGGTTTGTTTTTTTTTGATTTTTTAAAATTTTTAACTATAGAAAACACATCTTTTATTTTAATTCCATTTTTTAAAGCACGATGAGAGCTAGATTGAATTTGTCCACCATCAGCAATTGGTGTGTTATGTGGAAATCCTATCTCACAAATATCTGCATAAGTTGAGATTGATTTTAATATTTCTAGAGATTTTTTTTTACTATTATCTCCAGCTACAGTGTAAGTAAGTAAAGCAGGCCTATTTTCTTTTTTAGTTTTATTAAAAGTTAAATTAATTAATGAAGAATTCATTTAATTTTACCCAGTCTTGCCTTTAAGATATCTCTATCTTTTTTTGCATCACCACAAGAATTAACTATAATAATTGTATCTTTGTTTAATTTTGGCGCTATTTTAATTGCTTCAGCAAAAGCATGACTTGGTTCTAAACTGGGGTTTATTTTTTCAAGTTTAGTAACAAGACTATATGCTTTTAGAGCATCCTCATCAGTTACAGAGGTATATCTTGCTCTTTTAGTATCTTTTAAAAAACAATGGATAGGAGATACGCCCGGATAATCTAATCCTGCCGATATAGATTCAGTTTCATTAATTTGTCCTTCGGTATTTTGACAAACATATGCAGCAGCTCCATGTAGAATCCCAAGTTTTGCATTATTTGTTAATGGAGCTGCATGTAATTTAGAATTTTTGGGTCCGCCAGCCTCAACTCCTATTAATTCAATTTTATTTTTATTGTAATCAATAAATTCACTCCAAAATCCATAGGCAGAACTTCCACCTCCAACACAATTAATCAGTTTTATTTTTTTAGGAATTTTTTTAAATACTGATTTAATTTGAATTTTTAATTCTTTTGAGATTTGAGTTGTGCTCCAACCACATATTTTAACAAATATGTTTGGTCCAACAGTTGAGCCTACACAAAGATGAGTTTCCTCACAGTTTGAAACCCAGTATCTCATACATTCACTAACGGCGTCAACCAAAGTCTGACTACCAGAATAAACTGGTACAACTTTAGCTCCATTTTTTTTCATAGCATCAACGTTAGGTTTTTGCCTCTTCATATCTTTTACCCCCATGAAAATTTTACACTTAAGACCAAATTTTTTAGCAGCCATACTTAACATTTTTCCGGCATAACCAGCGCCTGTATCTCCAACGATAAATTTTTTTCCAGCTCTTTTGGCTATAAGGCAATGAACTGTTGCATTATAGATTTTATGGGCACCTCCGTTAGCCTCAGATACCATTTTAGCCCATATTTGAGCACCACCTAACTGATCTGATAAATTTTGAAGTTTTATGAATGAAGTAGGGGCACCTATATAATTTTTAAAATAATAATCTCGCTGTTCGATAAATTTTTTGTCATGTCTGAGTTTTTCAAAAAGATCAGTTAAATCTTCAACAGGTTTTTTTAAAGTTTCAGGTATAAAATTTCCTCCAAATTTACCACCCCAAAAACCATTTTTATTATGCTGATCAATTAAAGGGATTCGTTTTTTAAGTTTTATCATTAACCTGTTTAATTTTTTTTAAAAAAAAATTTATTTTTAAAATATCTTTTATTCCAGATATTTCTAGACCTCCAGAAATATCAATAATATCTGCTATTTCTTTATAATTTTCAAGGTTATCTTCTACCTTAATATTGCCTGCTAGCATAAGCTCTTTATTAATTTTTAAATCTTTAATTAAGTTGTGGTCGAAGGACAAGCTTTTCTCATAACCCTTGCTGTCAAATAAAAATATATCAGCAATACCTATGTAGTCTTGATATTTTAAAACATCATTTTGTTTATTTATCATAATTGCTACAATAATTTTTTTATTATATTTTTTTTTAATAGATTCGATTTCAATTGGTGTGCAATTATAAATTTGATAATAATCAAAGGGTAGGTTTTTTATCTTTTCTAGAATAATCTCATCTGGCTTTACCAAAACTGCAACATACTTAGAGGTTTTTTTATCTATTTTTAAAATTTCTTTAAGTTTACCATGATCAACAAATCTTTTAGATTTTGGATAATTAACAATAAAGCCAATATAGTGAGGTGGATGGCTGTGATTTGTTAAATATTTTAAAGTTTTGGAGTCAGATATTCCACAAATTTTTGATTTCATCTATTCAATAGAAGAAAGTATATTTTTTATATTTTGTTTTGGATCACCTTTGGTAATAGGTCTACCAATTATCAGACAATCGCTACCTGCTTTGATTGCTTCATTAGCATTCATAGTTCTTTTTTGATCATCTTTTATATTTCCTGCTCTTATTCCTGGTGTAAAGCATTTAAGATTAGGTGCAATTTCTTTAATCATTTTAATTTCTAATGGACTACAAATAACGCCATGTAGTTTTGCATCCATTGCAATTTTAATTAGTTTTTTAACTTGATCTTCAACTTTATTATTAAAACCTAGATTCTCTAAGTCTTTATCATTAAAACTAGTCAAAACAGAAACACCTAATAAATTTAGGTTTATTTTTCTTGCTGTCTCATTTGCAGCATTAAGTGCATCTAATCCATTAAGTAGATGAACAGTAGCATAGCTGACGTTTAAATCTTTTAGTGACTTTACAGACTCAACTAAAGTATTTTTAATATCAAAAAATTTACCATCATAAAAAATAGGCTTTTTAAATTTTGAAAGTTCTCTTATTTCTTCAGGGCTTCTTTGAGTGATATATTGTAATCCTATTTTAATTCCAGAAATATCCTCATGAATTAATTCTAATAGACTTATTATTTCTTCTTGAGTTGAAACATCACAGGCTATAAAAATTTTTTTATTTTTCATTATTCAATTTTTTAAACATTTCTTTTGACATTTTAAAGTGAATTGTTTTTTTTTGTGGTGTGTTAACTTTTTCGCCTGTTTTGGGATTTCTGCTAATTCTTGCTTTTTGTATATTTGTTAAGAAAATTCCAAAGCCTCTTAATTCGACACGATCACCTCTTTTTAGAGCTTTTTTAATTTCCACCAAGATTATAGAAACCAGTAACGTTAAGTCTTTTTTTAGAAAATTTGGGTAAGAGTCTGAAAGTTTTTTTAGAAGCTTTGATTTTACAATAGCCAATTTTTTTTAATCTTCTTTTTTTTGTTTATCTTTTTTTTCTAATTCATCTGATAAAGATGAAAAAGGAAGATTTTTACCTGACAATGGAGATGAAAATTTACTCACAGCATCTTTATTTTGTATTTCTTCTAAAAGTTTAATACTCAATGTAACTTTTCTTTTTTCAAAATCTAGTTCTGCTATTGCACAATCAATTCTTTCTCCACCCGTAAATCTAGAAGGTCTCGCATCTGCTGCATTAATTGCTATTTGAGATTTTTTAATAACAAAATCCATCTCACAACCCTCAGGTTTAACAACTAATCCTTTGTTATCAGACGATATAATTTTTACTGTGATTGTATCTTTTACTTTTTTTTCTTTAAACCAACTAAAAGGATCTGGTTGTGTTTGTCGGAAACCAACTCTAATTTTTTGATCTGCAACCTTAATCTCTAATACTCTTACTTTTAATTTGTCACCTTTTTTATATTTTTCTAGTTCTTCTTCAGCATTATTTGAATATGTAAGGTCATTACAGTGGCAAAAAGCATCAACATCTAAACCTTCAATTTTTAAGAACATAGAATATTCATTTTTACTTACTACTTCTCCTTCAACCTCTGTGCCAACTGGATATTTTGTCTCAAAAGTAGCAAAGGGGTTGTCCATAGTTAGCCGATGAGATATTGCAACTCTTCTTTTTTCTTTATCTATCTCAGTAATTATACAGTCAATTTCATCACCCACTTCAAACATTTTTTTTGCAGTAATATTTTTTTTTGTCCAACTTAGTTCACTAGAGTGTAGCAGAGTTGATAGACCTGGCTCTAATTCACAAAATGCACCAAAATCCATTAATTTAACAACTTTAACTTTATATTTTTTGTTCAGTTCATAATTTGTAATATGCTCAAATGGGTCTGGTGAAAGTTGTTTTACTGAACATCCAATCTGCAATTTTTCTTTATCAATAGAGATAACTAGTAGATCATGTTTTTCAGCTATATTAAAAACTTCATCTGGATGATTTACTCTGGAGTATGAAATTTCTTGAAGGTGAACCAAAACATCAATTTCACCATTAACACTAAAAAAACAGCCGAAAGAACTATATCCTTTAACTTCAGCACCTTTAATAACATCACCAACTTTAAATTTTTCAACTATTTTTGCTTTATCTTCTTTTTTGAAGGAAGAAATAATTTGTCTTCTAGAAACGCAGGCATTTCCTCTTACTTTATCTAATTTAATTAGTGCAAATTTTTGAGGTTCATTCATTAAATGACCAATATCCTTTAGAGGCTTATCACTTATTTGAGACCCAGGTAAAAACATTAATGAACCTGTATCAATATGTTCTACAATGCAACCACCCTTACAACGTGAAGTAATCTTCCCCATAATAGGTTCATTCTTCTCATAGGCTTCTACAAGTTTATCCCATCCATGTATTTTTGCTGCTTTAGAGGCTGAGACTAAAACTTCACCATTCTTATCTTCAATTCTTTCAAGTAATACATGAATTTTTTCACCAATCTTAACTTTTTCCATTAGACCCATGCTTTTTAATTCATTAATATCTAGCACCGGTTCACTTTTTAATCCTTCAATAAATAAAAATACGAATTTATCAGTAATTTTATTAACTTTACCCTCAATGATTTTTCCTTCTTCTATTTTTGTTTTGGAAAGTTGGCTGTTTAATAATTGCTCAAATTCTTTTGAAGCAGGGTTTGATAGGTCTTGGTAAATTTCCATTAAATATTAATTTTTTTATCTATAATTTGTTTTATTTTTAAAAAGCATGATCTTTTAGTTAAATTCGTTGTATTAATCAACAATGAATCTTTAGTTTTTTTAAGTGGAGATATTTTTCTATTATAGTCACTTTTATCACGTTTTTTAATGCTTTTGAGCACTTCTTTGAAAGATATCTTTTTATTTAATGCTTTTAGTTCCTTATATCTTCTTAGAGCTCTGACTTTTGTGCTAGCGGTTATAAAAAATTTAAAATTAGCGTCCGGTACTATCTTATAAGTAATATCTCTTCCATCTAAGCAAGAACCATTATATTTTTTTGGTGGATGGTAAGCACTTCTTATTTGGAAGGCATGAACTAGTTGTCTTATTTTTTTATCTTTAGATATTATTGATGCCATAGTTCCTACTTCATCAGATAACAATTTTTTATTTTGTAAATCTTTTATTGTTAATTTACTCATTTTTTTTTTAATTAAAGTATGGTTATATTTTGAGGATTGGCTAAGTTTAATATTTGCAATTAATCGATAAATTTTTCCAGTATCTAAGTAAAAAAGATTATAATGTTTAGAAATTAATTTTGCTTGTGTTCCAGCTCCAGCTGCAGCAGGTGAGTCAATTGCAATTTTTAATAAAGATTTAGTATTTTTTTTCATATTAATTTATTTTTTATTCAATTTTTTTATTGTTTCCAAAAATGATGGAAAAGAAGTTTTAATTGATTCTGGATTATATATCTGCCATTTACCACCACAAGTCAGAGCTGCAATTGTGCTCATCATAAAAATTCGATGATCTTTTAAATAGTCCTTAATTTTAATTAATTTTTTTATTTTTAAATTAGGATTCCCATATATTTTGATGGAATGACTTGTTAATTTTGTTTTTATACCCATCATATTCAAGATTTTAGATCCCCATTTTAGTCTTGGACTTTCTTTTTGATTTAACTCAGATAAGTTTTTAAAATAAGAAATTCCTTTTGCTTTTGCGGCAAGTAAAAAAATAATCAAAAATTCATCTATAGCACTACTGTTTAAATTTGAAGGACAGTTAATTGCTTTTAGATTCTTTGAACTTTTTATAAAGATATCTGCAACCATCTCTCCTTTATAATTTTTTTTATTTTGAATTAATATTTTAACACCCATATTTTTTAAGATTTTTATAATTCCTGTTCTTGATGGATTTATATTTACATTTTTAATAAGTAATTTAGAATTATTTGATAGTGCGGTAAGGACTATAAAGAAGGCACTCGAGCTAATGTCACCTGGTATTTTATAATTAAACGATTTTATTTCTTTTTTCCCTTGAATTTTAATAAAATCATATTTTTTATTTTTTTTTATTTTAATAGGAATTTTTAAATACTTAAATAGTAATTCAGTATGATTCCTGGATTTTTTTGCTTTAATAGTGGTTTCTCCTAAAGTATTTAATGCAGCAAAACAAATGCTTGTTTTTACTTGTGCACTACCTTTATTCTCAAAATAATTTATAGGTTTTGGATAGTTTGTACCCATGATTGATAAAGGTAACTTGCTTTTTTCATTTGAAAAAAAAGTAGCTCCAAATTTTTCTAATGGCTGCATCACCCTAGAAAAATCCCTTTGTGACAAACTTTTATCACCGACTAATTTAATTTTTTTATTGGAATGAGTAAGCAAACCAAGCATTAACCTCCCTAGAGTGCCAGAATTTCCAGCATCTAATGTTAAATTTTTTTTATACTTGTAGCTGTTAAGGCCTTTTCCATTAATTTCACAATAATCATTTTTAAAACTTATTTTTACACCTAACTTTTTAAGGCAATTTAAAGCACTCAATACATCTTCTGACTTTAGTAGTTTATAAGCTTTTGATTTACCTATTGCTTGAGAAGCCAACAGTGCCCATCTTATAGAGAGGCTTTTATCGCCATCTATCGTTATCTTTTTATTAAAAGGTCTGATTTTTTTATCTATATTAAGGAAACTAATCATACTGATTAATCTTAACTAATTTTAAAAGAATCACCAAAATATGCAGATTTTGCGTCACTGTTATTAATTAACTCTGAAGGAGTACCACTTGCTACTATTTTACAATTTGAAAGCACCAGCGCAATATCTACACAAGTAAGGAGATCTCGTGCCTGGTGATCACAAAGTATTATTGATATATTGTTTTCGCTTTGTAAATTGACAATAATTTTTTGCAGTGTTTTAATAGTCATTACATCTAAAGCAGCAAAGGGTTCATCTAAGAGAAGAATTTTAGGATTACCCAATAATGCCAATGCAATTACTAGCCTTTTTTTTTGACCACCTGATAAATAGTTTGCCTTAACATCTCTTACTGGATCTAATTCAAAATTAGCTATTAAAGAGTTTATTTTTTCACTTCTAATTTTTTTATCTTTAATTAAAATTTCACCAATTGCTTTTAAATTTTGTAAAAGAGTTAAATCATGAAAATAACCGCCGTACTGAGGAACATAACCAATTTGAAATTTTGTAGTCCTCAAATAAATAGGGTAATCATTAACTATTTTTCTATTAATAGTTATGGTTCCATAATCTGGTTTAACCAATCCTGTTATCAAATTAAATATTGTTGATTTACCAACTCCATTTGAGCCAAGTAAACCAAGGATTTGACCTTCGTTCATAGTGAAACTTACATCATCTAAAATTTTTCTTTTCCCAAAGGATATTGAGAGCTTCTTTAATTCTATTATAGGTTTATGCGTTTTAAAAGATTTGATACGAAATTTTTTTATAATAGCCATTAATTTATACTTATAATATTTATTTTGTCTGATTTATTATTCATTGAAATTTTTGAATTTTTTGTAATTAAATCAATCTCAATTTTATCTGCTTCTAGCATAGCATTCAAGTTTTTATAGGTTATATTATTTGTAATAGTTGCTAGATTTTTATTAAATATTAAATCTAAATTTTCTGAAGTAATTTTATGTTCTGTATATGTTAATACAACATTAGAATAGAAATTAGTATCATAATTAATATTATTATAGAGTGCATTATCCGAATATACTTTTATCGGTGTTGAATTATTTAAATCTATGATTGCCACAACATTTTTTAATAAAATTAATTCAGGGTTGCCCTCATCAATTTCTGCTAGTTCAGATTTGATAACATAAGTATTTCCCATTTGGTCTTTTGAAATATATTCAATATTATGAATTAGGTTAGATTTTTTCTGAATCAAAGTATTTTTTTTAATGTCTGTACTTATTTTTAAATTTTTTTGTACAAAATAAGTTTTAAAAAAAACTAAAGAAATTATTATGATAATTAAAAAAAGAAATAGTTGCAGAAGCGTTTTTTTAGTCATCTAGTTAATGGTGTTTTCCAGTATATTATGAATATGAATTATACCAATAGTTTTTAATTTATTATTTTTGCTATGAACACATAGACTTGTAATTTTTTTTGAATTCATTATTGATAAAGCTTTAATAGCTAGCATTTCAGCGTCTATTTTAAAGGGGTTTATAGTCATTACATTTTTAACTTTTAGACTGTGTAAATCCTTATTTTTCTGACTTACTCTTCTTATTTGCCCATCAGTAATAATTCCTGTGGTATTTCCTTTTTTATTTTTTACTATTAAGGTTCCTAGCTTTTTAAGAGTAATGATTTTTAAAGCATTTTTCATGCTGTAATTTTCGTTGATAAAGGGAATTTTATCTTTTGTTAGCATTAAGTCTTCAACAGTTTTAAGTTTAGTGCCCAAGCTACCAGAAGGATGAAATTTTTTAAAATCTTTTTTACTAATATTTTTTTTATTTATAGTTGCAACAGCCAAAGCATCTCCAATACTTAGTTGGGCAATTGTACTCGAGGTAGGTACAATTCCAAGTCCCGCTTCTATAACTTCAGGTAAATTTATTTTAATATCAGATGCTTTATATAAAATAGAATTTTTTTTAGAAACTATGCCAATTAATAGAATTTTATTTCTGTTTGCGTATTTAATTATATTTTTTAGTTCTTCAGAAGCTCCAGAATAACTAATTAAAATTAAAATATCTTTTTTAGAAATACTACCTAGATTTCCATGTGAACAATCATTTGCTGAAAGAAAAAATGAGGGAGTTCCGACAGAAGATAGAGTAGCAGAAATTTTTGCTGCAATAAGACCACTTTTGCCCACCCCACATAAAATTACCTTCGATTGACATCTAACGATTGCATCAACAGCAAGATCAAAAGATTTATTAATAGATTTTTTTAACTTCTGAAGAGCTTTTATTTCTAAATCAATTACATTTTTTGCAATTTTATTATAATTTTTTTTTATCATTTAATGAGACCAGATATCATCTTTGAATAAGGCTAAATCAAGGTCAACTCTAGTTTTCAAAAATTTTAAGCAGTCATTATATAAGTTAATTCTACCTTCTCTTATGAGAATTTTATTAAGATCCTCATGAATCTTGTGTAAATATACCACATCATTTGCACAATACTTTAGTTGAGCAGGAGTTAACTCACCACCAAAGTCAGAACTCTGAAATTGTTTGCTAATATCAATGTTAATAAATTCTTTTATTAAAGTTTTTAAAGAATGACTATCAGAATAAGATCTTGCTAATTTTGATGCAATTTTAGTATCTAAAATATTTATAGTTTCAGTTTTTAAATAATATTTGATATGTGCCATGTCAGCTCTTCCATAATGAAATATTTTAGTTATATTTTTGTCAGAGAGTGCCTTATTTAAGTTTGGCGCATTATAGTTTCCCCGATCCAACTGCACTATATGTGCATCCGAATTACCAGTTGAAATTTGAATGAGGCATAATGGATCCCGTTTAATATTTAGACCCATAAATTCTCCGTCTACAGCTATAATATTGCCTAAATCTAAATCTTCTGGTAGATCATGTTTGTGAAGTTTAATATCAATATTCATTTTTAATCATATATATATGAAAGCAAAAAATTGTCTAATTTTTGGCGGTAGTGGTCAAATAGGACGTCATTTAATAAGAAAGCTTACTAAAAATAATTATAAAGTTACTGTAGTTACAAGAAATTTGCATCAAAAGGGGTATTCAATAAAAACGCAAGCTAATGCAGGCTACATAGATATCGTTGAAGCAAATATCTTTGATGAAAAAAAAATTAGAAATCTTTTTAGTAAAGCGGATATTTGTATTAATTTAATAGGAATTTTGTTTGAAAGAGGAAAGGGAAATACGTTTAAAAATATTCATTCTATTTTTCCTTCTCTATTAGCAAAACTATGCAAAGAATATAAAGTTCAGCAATTTATTCATTTATCAGCCCTAGGTATCAACGAAGCAATAGACTCTGAGTATGCAAAAAGTAAATTGAAAGGTGAATTAAATATTCAAAAAAATTTTTTAACTGCAACAATATTAAGACCATCTATTGTGTATTCTGTTGACGATAATTTCACAACAAATTTTATGAATCTTTTAAATAGACTTCCAATTTTTCCTCTTTACCATAACGGGAAAACAAAATTTATGCCAATACACTGTTCTGATTTAACGGATATTATTTATTATGTTATATCAAAAAATATTAATTCAAAAATTATTGAATGCATTGGACCTGAAACAATTTCGTTAAAAGATATTATAAGCAAATTATTAAAACTTATAAATAAAAGTAGATTTTTAATTCCACTACCTTTATTTTTTGCAAATATTTCAGCAGGTTTTTTTCAATTATTTCCCAAACCACTACTAACGTTAGACCAGTTAAAACTTTTAAAGTATGACAACGTTGTTTCTGGAAAGTATCAAACTAATTTTGATGTAGGCTCACCTTCAACACGCTTGTTTGAAGAAGAAGTTAAAAAATATTGTTATATGTGGAGAGTCGGTGGAAAATTTTCTACTAAAAAATATAGCTCAATTAAATAGTATAAAATCTTAATAGAATTTTATAAAACTGAGTATATATGATTCTTTATAGCCATTTAAATAAGAACTTTTATTTTTTTAAGTATTAAAAGAAATTAAATTTTAAGATTTATTAAAATTAAGCAGACTTAATTTTTTTTTCAATATACTGAGGAACTTCTTCATCTTTTTCAACCGTTTCTTCTTTTCTATTTTTTTGCTGATAGCTGTACAACAAATGAAGTTTGCAGTAGCTGAATTCTTTTAAAGAAGATCTTCCACAAAAATAAAAATTTTTATCTGTTGGGTGGTTTATTGGGTATTTGCAATTATCATCTGTTAATTCTTCTAGTTGTTTTGGATTTTCTGGCTCAAAATTTTTTTCAATAATCAACGTTTGAAATTTATTTTTTCTTTCTCGCTTTAATTTTGAGTTATTTTCTTCGTTAGAGCTTCGCAAGTTTTGGGCAGAAGATGAACTCTTAGACTTAATTTGGTAGGATAAATTTAATCTATGGGCTTTCCCAATAACTGCATTTCTGCTAATACCACCTATTATCTCAGCAATCTGGCTTGCAGTGCTTCCCTTACCCCATAATTCTTTTAATTTAGATACTTTTTCTTCAGTCCAACTCATTTATCTACATTTAGTGTGTTAATTATATTTTATAACTATATAGAGTTACACATAAGATCAAAAAAAAAACAAGCTAAATTATCATTTTTTTCACAAAGATTTTTTTAATATATATGATTACTTATGGTTGAATTAAATAAAAAATATCAGATAGGAGTTAGAAGGTTTGGTTTTATAAATTGGATTGGATTCTGGAGCTTGTGGCTTAAAGAATGTAATAGATTTATGTCTGTGTGGCAACAAACACTTCTATCACCACTTGTATCAAGTTTATTATTTTTGTCGGTTCTATCTTTAGCTTTAGGAAACAATAGAGGAGATGTCTTGGGTTATTCTTTTATAAGTTTTTTAGCACCAGGGTTGATTGCAATGAGTATATTAACTCAATCCTTCAGTCACTCTGTGTCATCTTTGATGATTGGAAAAATTCAAGGAAATATTGTTGATATGCTTTATGCTCCTTTGTCAGCACTTGAGGTTTCAATGGCCATAATATTAGCAGCCATGACAAGAAGTTTTTTAATTGCAATAATTTCGATATTAGTATTTTCTTTAATAGTAGAAATACCAATTAATAATATATTTTATATTATTATTTTTGGATTTTTAAGCTCATTTATTTTAGGAAGCTTAGGTTTTATTACTGGTCTTTGGGCTGAAAAGTATGATCATACAGCAACAGTTACTAATTTTATTATTACTCCATTAAGTTTTTTATCTGGTGTATTTTATTCAATAGATAAGTTGCCAAAACTTTTTCAAACAATAAGCCATATTAATCCATTTTTTTATATGATTGATGGATTTAGATATGGTTTTCTTGGCGTGTCAGATGGATCAATAAGTTTTGGAATAATATATTTAACTATATTAGGTTTTATTATGTGGTTTATTTCTTTTTATCTTTATAAAAAAGGCTACAAAATTAAGTCATAGATCATGAGTGCTTTAGCAAAAAATTATAACAGAAGAAAAATTGCATTTACAAAAGGAAAAGGAAGTTTTCTTTATTCAACAAATGGAAAAAAATATTTAGATTTTGTCCAAGGGATAGCAGTTAATTCTCTTGGACACAGTAATCCTTATTTAATAAAAGCAATTAATAAACAAGCAAAAAAACTTTGGCACGTATCTAATGCTTTCATTATACCAGAGGGCGAAAGATTGGCACAAAGATTAGCAAAAAAAACTTTTGCTGATTTTGTAATTTTTCAAAATAGTGGAGCAGAAGCAACAGAAGCTGCAATTAAAATTGCCAGAAGATATTTTTATTCTATTGGTCAGTCAAAAAAAAATAGAATTCTTTGTGTTAAAAACTCGTTTCATGGAAGAACATTGGCTACAATTTATGCTAGCGGTTCAAAAAAAATGACTGAAGGTTTTGGACCTAAGGTTGATGGATTTGATCATTTTGAATTTGGAGATCATAAAGCATTAAAAAAATCTATAACAAATAAAACTGCTGCTATCATGGTTGAAACTGTGATGGGAGAGGGAGGAATCAAGGTTATTCCAGATTGGTGTCTAAGAGGGCTAAGAAAAATTTGTAATAAAAAAAAAATTTTATTAATTATGGATGAAGTTCAATGTGGAATAGGAAGATCTGGAGATTTTTTTGCTTTTGAAAAATCAAAAATTAAACCTGATATTGTCCCAATAGCAAAGGGTATAGGAGGAGGTTTCCCACTCGGTGCAGTTTTAATGAATAAAAAAGTTGCCGCAGGAATGACTGCTGGGACGCATGGATCAACCTTTGGTGGAAATCCCTTAGCAATGTCAGTAGGAAATGCAGTTTTAGATCAAATATTTAAAAAAGGATTTTTAAAAAATGTTAAAAAATTATCAAAATATTTCTACTCTGAATTAAATAAATTAAATAAAAAATTTCCTGAAATAATTAAAGAAGTAAGAGGTGTTGGACTATTAATAGGCTTGCAATTACATAATGATCAAACAAAGTTTATTCAAAAATTAATGGATAACAAATTATTAACAATTAGAGCAGCAGAGAATGTTATAAGAATACTGCCTCCACTTAATGTTAAAAAACAAGAAATTGATTTAGCTATAAAAACTATCAAAAAAGTTTGTTTAACCATTAAATAAAAATGAAACATTTTATTAATCTTAAAGACATACCTGCAACAGATCTTAGAAAGATAATAGAAGATGCAAAAAAAAGAAAAATAAAAAGAAAAAATTTTAGTACACTTGATGTGGATAGAGATAACCCTCTTAAGGGAAAGTTACTTATTCAAATGTTTGAAAAATCAAGTCTTAGAACTAGATTGAGCTTTTATCTTGCAATAAAACAATTAGGAGGAGGAGCTTTGACTTTAAGATCTGATGAATTACATTTAGCCAAAGGTGGCGAGAGTCTTGAGGATACAGCAAAAATATTATCTACTTACGGCAATGGTTTTATGCTGAGAAGTGATAGTGATAAAAAATTAGAAGAATTTAGTAAACACTTAACTATTCCAATTATTAACGGATTAAGTCCCTCATCACATCCAACTCAAGTTCTTTCAGATGTTTTTACAGTTGAAGAAATTAAAAAAAAACCTATTTCAAAGTTAAATATTTGTTGGATTGGAGATTCAAACAATGTTCTTAATAGTTTAATAGCAGCATCGGTTAAATTTTCATTTAAATTAAATATTGGATGTCCAAAAAATTATGAACCTAAAAAATTTGTATTAGACTGGGTTAAAAAAAATAAAAGAAAAATTAGTATCTTTAATGATGCTAAAAAAGCAGCAATGTATGCCGATATTATTTTTTCAGATAAAGTTATTTCCTTGAATGACAAAGTTAATAAAACTAAAAAAATTAAAGATTTTAAGAGTTTTCAAATTAATTCCAAATTAATGAGTTATGCAAAAAAAGATGTAACTTTTTTACATTGTTTACCAAGAGGATCTGAAGTTTCTGATGAAGTTTTTTTAGGAAAGAAGTCTAAAGTCTGGCAACAAGCACTTAATAGAGTACATGTTCAAAAAAGTATTTTATTGTATTGTTTTAGTAAATTAAGGTAGTTGCTTGGGGTTATCACCGTTTTGGTTTAAGTACATAATTATAGAAGCTCTGTCCGTTTCTTTTCTTAAACCCGCATAAGACATTTTAGTTCCTTTTAAATAAGTTGATGGTTTAGCAAGGAAGCCATTCAACTCTTCAAAAGTCCATTTTTTATCATAAGTTGCCAAAGCTTTAGAATATTTATAATCAGATACTCCACCTACAGCTCTCCCAACCACATTGTAAAGTGCTGGACCAATTTTATTTCCACCGCCCATTACGATAGAATGGCAAGCTGCACATTTTTTAAAAATTTTTTTCCCTGAATCAACGTCACCTGTTGCCATAATTGCTGCAATATCAATTTTTTCTATTGTGTTCGTAGTTTTTGATGAGTTAGATATTGATTTTGTTTCTACTTCAACCATATATCCTGACTTTTCAGGCTTTTCTACATGGAATATTCCATCTGAAATTTTATTAAGTCCAATTACAAGTAGTGCAACCATTAAAATTGCAGCTATAATTTTATTTAGTTCAAACGAATCCATTTAATTATTATTATTTAGCACATATAACATGATAATTTAAAAATACTTAATTAAAATATTATTATGCGTCGGTAAGACATATAAATTTGATAAGCTAAAAAATGCCCAAAACATTAATTTTAATTCCATCAAGAATGTCTGCGACTAGACTTCCAGGCAAACCTCTTTTAAAAATCAATAATTTATCAATTATTTCACATGTTGTTAATAAAGCAAAAAATACTGAATTAGGGAGAGTTGTTGTCTGCACAGAAGATCAGTCTATACTTGAAGATGTTATCAAAAATGGAGGAGAGTCTATTTTAACAGGTAATCATCATAAATCGGGAACTGACAGAATATGGGAAGGTTATCAAAAGTTAGATATTAAAGGTGTTGATTATATTTTAAATTTACAAGGCGACGAACCAGCAATACATGAAAAAGATATAATAAATTTAAATAATATGATGATTAAAACTAATTCAAATATTGGTACTTTAGGGGCAAAAATTAAAGATGAAAAAATATTTAATAATGAAAACATCGTTAAGGTAGCTACTAAAGAAAAATTAAACAATAACAATTCTTCATTAGCGTTATCATTTAAAAGAAATAATGTTTTAAAAGAAGAAGAAAATATTTATCATCATATTGGTATATATGCTTATAATGTTAAAACATTAGAAAAATTTATAAACTTAAATCAAACTAAAAATGAAATTAAAAATAGGTTAGAACAACATAGAGCCATAGATAATAATCTAAAAATTAATGTAACTTTGGCTAAATCTTCACCAATTGGCATTGATACAAAAGAAGATTATCTGGCCTTAAAAAAGATTATGGAATATAAATCTTAAAATGCAAATACTTTTTCAAGGATCGCTTGGAGCATATTCTCACTTGGCAGCATTAAAGGTTTATCCAAATGCAGAAATAATACCATGCAGAACCTTTGATGAGTGTTTTTCAAGAGCTCAACAAGATGAAAAATTAAAAATTATAATACCAGAGTCAAATAAGACAACAGGAAATATTGGAATAGAATATTTAATTTTTAAATATAGATTGAATATTTATGCAGAACATTTTCATAGAATTGAACATAATCTATTAGGCGTACAAGGAGCTAAAATAACAGATATTAAAAATGTTTTATCTCATGCACAAGCATTATCTCAATGTTCAGAATTTATAAAAAAAAATAATCTTATAGAGAATGTAAGAGCTGATACAGCAGGATCAGCAAAATTTATTTCAAAAAATAATAAAAAAATTGATGCTGCTATTGCTTCAAAGCTAAGTGCTAAAATCTATAAATTAGATGTAATTACCCCCAATATAGAAAATGAAAAAGGCAACACAACTAGATTTTTAATTATGGGGAAATCTATACGTCAGCCAAAACTAGGAAAAAAAAAATATATTACTTCTTTTTTATTTAAATTAAAAAGCAAACCAGCTGCACTTTATCAATCACTAGGAGGCTTTGCTATTAATGGAGTTAATTTAACTAAACTCCAAAGCTACCCTGAAAAAAATTCATTTACATCTTACTTTTTTCTATGTGATTTAGACGGCCATATTGAGGATCAAAAAGTTCAAAAATCACTAGAAGAACTAGGATTGCATTGTGAAGATTTTCACGTCTTAGGTGTTTTTGAAGCAGATAAGTTTCGAGAAAAATAATTTAAACTTTTATTGTAGATTAGAAAACATTACTGTTATAATAGTTTTTGGAGGCTAGAGGTGAATGCTGCTTAAACCCGACCAGATCTTAACGGAAGCAATCGTAGAGACAGTTTTTCAGGTTCTAGTCTCCTTATTAAAATGAATAAAAATACAAAAGTTTTAGCTTTAAAATATAGACCTCAAACATTTAATGATTTAATTGGTCAAGATGTTGTTGCAGAAACAATTTTAAATTCAATTAAGGCAAATAAAGTCCCTAATGCATATCTTTTTACTGGAATTAGAGGAATAGGAAAAACGACTACCGCAAGGATAGTTGCGAAATCATTAAATTGCTCCAATGTTAGCAAAAATCTTTGTAAGGATAATTTTTGTGAAAATTGTAACGCTATTTCAAATTCAAATCATATTGACGTTTTAGAAATGGATGCAGCAAGCAAAACTGGTGTGGATGACGTTAGAGATCTTATAGAATTTTCTAGATATGGCCCAACAACTGCTAAATATAAAATATTTATTATTGACGAAGTTCACATGCTTAGTAAGCAAGCATTTAATGCATTGTTGAAAACTTTGGAAGAGCCACCTGAATACTTAAAGTTTATTTTTGCAACCACAGAAATAAAAAAAATTCCAATTACAGTAGTGTCACGCTGTCAAAGGTTTGACCTATCTAGAATCAAGTCTTTAGAATTATTTGAGTTTATTAAAAAAATAAAAGAGAAAGAAAATGGAAATGCATCTGATGATGCTCTTAAATTGATTGTTAAGATTTCCGAAGGATCAGTAAGAGATGCATTATCTCTACTAGACAGAGCACTGCTTACTTTAGATAAAAATAAGGAATTAGATCTATCTTCGGCACAAAAAATATTTGGCTATTTTGACAAATCTCAATTAATTAAATTATTCCAACTTATATTTGAAGGAAAAGAAACAGAAGTTTTAAATACTTATAGAAAAATTTATAATCAAGGAGTAGAACCTAAAGTTTTTATAAATGATTTTTTAGAACTTCTTTATTATTTTAAAAATATTGAATCTTTAAATATTGATGGAACAAACTTTTCATTAAATGATGAAGAGTTTAATGAAATTAAAGAAATTGCAAACAGTATTAAAAATGAAACTTTAATATTATTTTGGCAGTTCACTATTAAAACATTAGAGGAACTTGATATAGTATCTAATCAACACTTATCAATTGAAATGTTTTTAATTAGACTAATCCACTTAAAGAGTATTAAAAATATTTCCAATATTAGTTCAGAGAACGTGGTTTCAGTCAAAGAAAGTACCCATCAAATATCCTCTTCACAAAAAAAAGAAGACGAAGACCTATTTGGAATAAAAGATAAAGCTGACACTATTGGACAGATGAAAAATATAGTTCAAGAAAAAGATATGAAGTTAAAAGAAGATAAAGAAATTGAAACACAAGCTAATTTTATTAAAACTTTTGATAACTTGTTGGAAATTTGTCATTCAAAAAGAGAAATGAAATTAAAATATGAATTAGAAAAAAATGTTAATGTTGTAAGTTTTGAAAATCAAAGAATTGAAATTTCTTTTA
>Ga0307986_10000070_pt1 | contig 65790 bp, 70 predicted proteins | sample EllFjometageno82_FD_203170 | JGI IMG/M metagenome (GOLD analysis project Ga0307986, IMG submission 203170) | Marine microbial communities from Ellis Fjord, Antarctic Ocean - #82 | ecosystem: Environmental > Aquatic > Marine > Unclassified | place: Southern Ocean | collected 2014-10-09 | reverse complement strand
GTATTACTCAGCTTACATTCGGTATCGTTGGAGCATTGGTTAGTTTAGTATCTATGGTTGCTGTAAGTTTAGCAACTGCCGAACCAGATGCAAAAACTCAAGCAATGGTTGACGAACTTCGTATTCCGAGTGGTAAATCAATTCTTGGAAAACAACACTAATTAAATTTTATATTAAGGGGCGAAATAAATCGCCCCTTAGTTAATTTAAAAAACAAAATTCCTTTTTATATTCATGCCAGAGATTCATCCTTTTATTCTTATAATTGATTACATCTTAGGTGTTGTTATGTGGACTCTTATTGGAAGAGTTGCGATGAACCTCTTTCAAAGAGAAAACTCAGAATTTTTTTTTATGAAGGCATTTGTAAAATTAACAAACCCATTAATAAGATTATTTAAACCTATCACCCCGTCATTCATTATAGACCCTCTTGTTCCACTTTATGTGGCTTGGTTTTTTTACATGATTAGGTTTTACCTTATGCCCTACTTATTAGGATATTCTGTCATGGGAATGTTATCTTTTCCTTTAGAAAGTGAAATTGCTACAGAAATTTACCGTATTTTTGGCAAATAATTAATTCAAATTAAAAATAAAATTGATATTACTAATATAGTAATCAATGAAAAAAATACAAATCTCACCATCGATATTATCTGCTGATTTTAGTCAACTAGGAAACGAAATAAAAAGACTAGAGGAAGGTGGTGCTGACATGATTCATGTGGACGTTATGGATGGTCATTTTGTTCCAAATTTAACCATGGGGCCTCCAATTATTAAAGCTTTGAGACAGCATACAAAACTGCCATTCGATGTTCATTTAATGATATCTCCAGTTCATAAATACATTCAAGATTATGCAGAAGCTGGAGCTGATATTATTACAATACATCCAGAGGCAACTAAAAACCTACAAGAGTCAATCTGCCACATAAAAAAATTAAAGAAAAAAGTTGGAATTTCACTAAACCCTAAAACTAAGATTAATCTTATAACAAGTCTATTAAATAAAATAGATCTAGTTTTAATAATGAGTGTTAATCCTGGGTTTGGTGGGCAGAAATTTATGCCTGAGGTATTAGATAAAATTATAGAATTAAAAAAAATAAGAGAAGAAAAAAAATTAGATTTCGATATCGAAATAGATGGTGGAATAAATTTCGATAACAATAAGTTAGCTATTGAGGCTGGAGCAGACATTTTAGTTTCTGGAACCACTGTGTTTAAAAACAATAATGGAAATATAAAAAAAAATATTGATCTTTTAAAGTCATGTTGAAATAATGGTTTTTAAAAATTTTTTTTTATTTTTAAAGAAAAAAATACGTTCTATTTATCTAAATTCAAACATTTATAATAAAAAAATTTCTTCCTTTAGTTATAATCCACCGAAATACAGACCCAGTCCTAGTCTATTAGATTGTCTAATAAAATATAACAAAAAAAAAATTGATATAGAAAATTATTCTCTCGATGAAATATGGTCTAATCAAAACTTAATTGAAACTGATTATGAAAACTTAAACAGTTTTTTTTGGCTATTTAGTCTAGATTTAAAATCATCGAAAAAAGAAACACAAAGTATAATTTTACAGTGGATTGAAAAAAATGATCGTTATAACTCAAAAAGCTGGGAAATTGATATTATGGCGAAAAGAATAATTGCCTGGATTTCAAATTCTAAGCTTACCTATGAAGATGGAGGGAGTGTTTACAAAAATAAATTTAATAAGGCTATAAAAAAACAAATTAACCATTTAATTAATGAAATAGAAAAAGATGAATGGGTTGATAATAAAATGATAGGGTGTGCAGCTATTATTTTAACCGGTTTATCTTATGAAAATAAAGAGGGTTATTTAGAATATGGTCTGAATTTACTAAAAAAGATAATCAAATTTTCATTTGATGATTATGGTTTTCCTAAATCGAGAAATATTAGACAGTTAAATTTTTACCTAAAATATTTTGTATTAATAAGAGAGTGGCTGAAAGAATCTCAAAATGAGATTCCTGAATATATTGATGAAAATATATATTATCTTGGCCAAGCATATTCGTTTATTTGGCAAAATAATAAAAAAGATTTCTTATTTAACGGAAACCATGAAACTAAAAATTTTGACTTTGACTATTATTTAAAAAGATTAGGATATAGTTTTAAATACCAGGGGAATGAATTGGCTGGGTATACAATCCTTAATAATAAAAAAGTTGCAATAGCAATGGACGTAGGTCCTAGCCCTGATAAAAAATTTTCCTCAAATTACCAGGCTGGCTCATTATCTTTTGAAGTTATTTCCAATGGGAAAAAATTGATTTGTAATTCAGGATATTTTCAAAATTTTGAACACAAATTAAACAATCTCTCTAAATCAAGTGCTGCAAATAGCACTTTAACTTTAAATGATACATCTTCATGTAAATTTACTAAGGTTGTAAAATCAAGCTCAAAAATTTCTCACGGTTTAAAAATAATTGAAAAAAATATTGTATTTGAAAAAAACTATTGGAAAATTCATGCTAAACATGATGGTTATTTAAAACAGTATGGTGTTATTCATGATAGAGAAATTGAATTTTACCCAGAACAAATGAAATTTATTGGTCATGATAAAATCATTTTTAAAAATAATCTTCAAAACTTAAAGTATGAAATTCGCTTTCATTTAGAACCAAGTGTTAAGGTGATGAAAACACAAGATAAAAAATCAATATTTATAGATATTGATGGTGAAGGTTGGAAGTTTAACTCTACTAAGAGTGATATAAATATTGATAAGGGCCTCTATTTTGGAAAAAAAAATTCTTTTTTTGATAATCAAAACATTCTTATTTCGGGAATGACTAGTGAACAAAATCAGACTATAAAATGGGAATTCACAAAAATATAATGAAAAAAATAAAAAGAGCTTTAATTTCAGTATCAGACAAAAAAAATTTAAAAAATCTCTTAGAGGTTTTAACTAATCATAAAGTTAAATTAATAAGTTCAGGTGGCACTTATAAGGAAATTAGAAAACTTAATTTCAAATGTTTGGAAGTTTCGGAATATACAAATTCACCAGAAATACTTGGTGGAAGAGTAAAAACATTACACCCTAAAATACATGCGGGTATATTAAGTAAAAGAAATAACAAATTGCACATAAAAGATTTAAAAAATAATAATTTTGAAGAAATTGATTTAGTTATAGTTAATTTTTACCCTTTTGAAAAAACTCTAGAACAGACAAATAATCATTTAAAAATTATTGAAAATATTGATGTGGGTGGTCCAACGATGGTTAGATCGGCTGCAAAAAATTATCATGACGTCACTGTCATTACTTCTTCAGATCAATATAGCGAACTAATTGATGAGATTGAAAAAAACAAAGGTTCTACAACTGTTCAATTTAGAGAGAAAATGTCGCTAGAGGCCTTTTCTGAAACAGCTTATTACGACGCTGTAATCTCAAACTATTTTAATAAAATTCAAAAAAATGCTTTTCCTAAAAAAAAAATTATCTATGGGCATTTAATTGAAAAGTTAAGATATGGTGAAAACCCCCATCAACAAGCTGCTGTTTATTCGAAAAATCAAAATTTAAACATTAATCAAATCCATGGAAAACAACTGAGTTTTAACAACTACAACGATATATTCTCAGCCTTGAGCATTTCCAAATCTTTACCAAAAAATTTAGGGACCGTTATAGTTAAGCATGCCAATCCATGTGGCGTCTCTATTAATAAAAATAACTTAAAAAGCTACGAATTAGCACTAGCATGTGACCCTGTAAGTGCCTTTGGAGGGGTGGTTTCGTGTAATTTTAAAATAGATAAAACTTTGGCAATAGCGCTAAATAATATTTTTTTAGAAGTTGTCATTGCAAATGGCTTTGACCCTGCGGCAATAAAAATTTTAAAAAAAAAAAAAAATTTACGTCTTATTGATGCAAAAAACTTTATTATAAAAGATCTAGTAAAATTTAATTCTGCCAATGAGTCTATTTTAACTCAATCTGAGGATATAGAAAAATTTGATATTAAAAATTTTAAAGTAGTTTCAAAAGAAAAACCAAATAAATCTCAATTAAATAATTTAATTTTTGCATTCAATGTTTGTAGATATGTTAAGTCCAATGCAATTGTTTTGGCTAGTCAAGAAGCAACGGTAGGTATTGGCTCCGGCCAACCTAGCAGACTTGACAGCTGTCAAATTGCTATAGATAAAATGAACAAATTTCAAAATTTAAATAAAGAAGTTGTAGCAGCTTCAGATGCATTTTTCCCATTTGTAGATGGTATAGAAAAATTAGTACAATCGGGTGTTTCAGCTGTAATACAACCATCTGGATCAATCAAGGACAAAGAAATAATAAAATTTGCTAATCAAACTAATACAGTTCTAATCTTTTCCAAAACAAGACATTTTAAACATTGAAAACCTGATCAATTTTAGCGGCTAAAATAAAATCATTTTCTGAGAGTCCTTCTATTGCATGGGTAGTAATTTCAATGGTTGCGTACCCCCACCCAAAAGAAATATCAGGATGATGATTTTCTTTTTCTGAAATTTCTCCAACTTTATTGATAAATTTTTGGCTACTAATAAAGTTTTTAAAGGTAAATTTCTTCTCTAAAAAATAAATTTCCTTTTCATTTTTTTTTACATTCCATCCATCTACTTTTTTTTGATATTTATGTATTTGGCTAAGGTCTAGTGCAGAAACTCCCCCTTCACATGGGACACATTTTTTAGATAATAAATCATTCATTTATTAATATATTTTTAATTTTTTCATCATTTTTTATTAAGTAATAATTTCCAATTGTTTTGTGATCAGGATTTAAATCTTTTAGTAGTTTCATTATTTCCTTTAAACTAATTAAATTGTTATTAGTTCCATAAATATTGTAATCAAAACTGGAAAGAAAAGTTTCCAAAAAATTAAAATTATCTTGGTTATTTTCAAAAATATATTTAGAAAATTCTATTATAAAGATAGGTCTAAATTTTTTAATTGTATTTGTTGCTCCTTTAATCGCATGAAATTCGTGACCCTCGATATCTAATTTAATAAATAAGTGATAATCCTTTAAGTCACGCATACCTAGTGTTGTGTCTATAGTTATTGTGCTAATTGATGTTAATTTTTTTTCTATAAATTTATTATGACTCAATGAGCTTTCCCAATCGTTATAACTTTCATTAAAAGTAACTTTATTTTTGTCAACATCTGATACTGCAAGATTATTTAAAGTAATATTATTAAAATTATTTAAATATAAATTTTTATTAAAATCTTCTGATGTTCTGGGTGATGCCTCAAATGCTATTACTAAATTATTACTTGATAGAGAGGCTGTATAAAAAGAATAAAATCCATAATTGCAACCACAGTCTATTAAAAATACATTTTTATCCGCAGAAAATTTTTTAATAGTTTTTAATTCATGCTGGTCATCAAAATTACATTTTTTTAAAAGTGCATGAGAAGTGTGGTTTTTTCTATTACTAGCAAGAATTTTAAAATTGTAGATCTTTATTTCTACATATTCATTCAAAAAAAATCTAATTAATCTAAAGAAAATATAATAATAGAAATTTTTTTTGAATTCTCGAATATCTTTATTTCTAACCACATTTTGAAAAATTTTTGTTAGAAAATTTGGTTTTTTAATAAAATAATTCATTTTTTAATGGAGCGGGTCAAGGGAATCGAACCCTCTACCTAATCGTTGGCAACGATTCGCTCTACCAATGAGCTAGACCCGCTTATAATTGGGACTATAAATAGACCGTTTTTTTAATGCAAGCAATAATAAAATATTTGATTACTCTATAGATTTTTAAGATTATAATAAAAGCTATAATGAAAATAGAAAATTTACCTAAAATAATACCCGTCTTTCCTTTAAGCAATTTTATTATTTTTCCTCATACAACTGTTCCATTAAATGTATTTGAGCCTAGATATGTTGAAATGATTAATGACAGTATGAAAACAAATAAAATTATAGGATTAATTCAACCAAAAAACAAAAAAAATAATTCTATTCCTGACTTACATGATGTTGGTTGTTTAGGGAAAATTACTAATTTTAAAGATATGTCTAATGGTAGATATTTAATTGAACTTAGTGGCTTAAATAGATTTAAAGTAATGAGAGAGATTAAAAATAAAAAACTTTATAGAGAGTGTGAGATTAGTATAGATGCTTTTAGTGACGATATTAACCCCAAAAAAGAATTTCTTAAATTTACTGATTTAGAATTAATTTTCAAAGATTTCAAATCATTGTTCGAGAAAAAAGGTTATATTATAAATTGGAAATCTTTAGAAAGACAAGATTTAAATGAAACTATAAATGCCTTGGCAATGGCTTCTCCATTTTCTGTAGAAGAAAAACAAGTACTATTAGAATGTAACGAATTGAAAGCACGAAAAGATAAGATTGCAGAAATTCTAAGTACTTATAATTATGATGATTTTGGCAACTCAACTTTACAATAATTATTAAATTTTTAATCCACTATCTGCAAATTTAATAATTGTTTTGTTTAATCTTTTATTTTTTCCAAATAATTTTAAAATTTTGCTTAAACTTTTGTTTTTAGTTTTTTTATCAAAATTAAAAAATTCATAAATAAAATCTACCCCACTAGAAAAAATTACATTCATGTGTTTTGTTTTGTTTTCAAATTCTTTACAAACAAGTAAATCTAATTCTAATCCTAGATCTATTTTATTCTGAATACTTTTAGACAAAACTTTTATATCCCTAATGGTCATATTAAACCCCTGACCTGCCAATGGATGAATTTTGTGCAGTTGGTCTCCAAATGCTAATATATTTTTATGATAATATTCTCTTAAATTAGAAGATTTTAATTTGAAACTGTTCAATTTCGAAATTTTTTCGATCATAATTTTTTTATTATGTTTATATATTAAATCTAAAACTTTCTTATTGCTAAATTCTTGATTTTTATTTTCCAACGAACAAACAACTGAGGTTTCTGTATTTGAAATTGGCAAAAATGCAATGGGACCAAATTTTGTAAAAACTTGTGTCGCTATATTATTAATTATTTTTTCATGTTTTAAAATTGCGGTGTATGCTATGTTATAGTAATTTTTATCAATTTTTCTAAAAAAAAATTTTTTTTCTATGTAATTACCTGATTCACAATTTATGATTAAATCATATTTATTTTCTTTTAACAATTTTTTATAAAAATTATTTTTTTTAATTATTGTTTTTTTAAAAAACTTCGATTTTAATAACTTGTCATTTAATAATTTATAAAGTTCATCATTTTTCAACATATAGAATAAATTTCTATTATTGTTTTCAAATTGTAAGATTTTATTATCTTTTAATTTTTCTGAATAGATCTCTATTTTTTTTATTTCCCAGGCATTTTCTTTAGAAAAACTCTGAATCTCCTTTTTAAAAAATTCTAAATTATTTTTTGCTATCCCTATTGTTCTGTTAACAGCTATATTTTTTGATTTATTTTTCTTATAAATGTGAACATTTATTTTTTTATTTATTAGATTTTTAGCCAAAGATAGACTGGTGAGACCATCTCCTATAATACAAACATTCATAATTAATTTTTGATTTTAACAATAAAAATTAGATGATACAAAGTGATTAATTAGATTCTTCAATTTATGGAAATTAAAAAACTAGCTAATAATCTATTATCCTTTATCATTAGAAGGGTTATTGAAATAATTGGTATAAGCATCATGTTGGTTGGTTTTTTGCTACTAATCTCTCTAGTAACTTTTTCCCCACAAGATCCAAATTTTATTTTTCCTGACAATACTGTAATTAAAAATTTTTTAGGTTTTTATGGCAGTTTTACAGCTGACCTTTTTTTCCAGTCTCTAGGTTTGATTGCCCTATTAATACCTTTTACTCTTATGCTGACTGGATTTAATATAATTTTAAATAAAAAAATATATCTAATAGTTCAAAGTTTATTTTATATTGTTGTATATTCATTACTAGGTTCGTTATTTTTTTCCTTTTTTTATTTGAATGCATTTCAACTTTATATTAATGGAAATGGTGGTTTTGTTGGAAATTTCTTGAATACAACCTTTTTAAACTCTTTAATCAATTTAAATATTCAAATTTCATACTTTTTTTTATTTTTTGCAATTTTAATTACATTTTTAATTAGCATACAGTTTAAAATTAATTATTTTTACATGTTAGTTAAAAATATAATTAAATTTTTATTTATTAAAAAAGAAAAAAATTATACAAATGAAAATGAGATAATTAATAAATTTATACCACAAGAAGAAATTAAAAATCTTATTCAAGAAGATTTACCTTTTATAAAAAATGAAAATAAAACAGATAATAAAAAAGTAAGATTTATATTACCTTCATCTAATTTGTTAAAAATTCCAACAAAAAAAGATAAGGAAAAACTAAAAGATGATGATTTTATAGATAGTGAGTTCTTAGAAAAAATTCTTTTAGATTTTGGTGTCAGTGGTAATATAAAAAAAGTTAGTCATGGGCCTGTAGTAACTTTAAATGAATTTGAGCCTGCAGCAGGAGTTAAGGTTGCAAAAATTATCAATCTTTCAGACGATATCGCAAGGAATACTAGTTCTGAATCCGCTAGAATTGCCACGATACCAGGCAGAAGTACTGTTGGTATTGAGTTACCTAACTCAACACGAGAGAATGTTTACCTTAGTGAAATAATTTCAAATAGTGATTTTACAAAAAAAGATATCAAATTGCCAATAGCTCTAGGTAAAAATATTTCTGGAGTTCCAGTTGTGGGAGATTTAGCTTCTATGCCTCATTTATTAATAGCTGGAACTACTGGATCTGGTAAATCTGTTTGTATTAATACAATTATTCTTTCTCTACTTTACAGACACACACCTGATAAATGTAAATTTATTTTAATAGATCCAAAAATGTTAGAGTTATCAACCTATGAAGGTATACCTCACTTACTTTGTCCAGTTATCACTGAAGCTAAAAAAGCAGCCTCTGTATTGGGGTGGGTTGTAAAAGAAATGGAAAGTCGATACAGACTTATGACCAAAGAAGGTGTTCGTAACATAGATGGTTATAATACAAAACATGTTTTAGTTATGCCCTACATTGTTGTTGTTGTGGATGAAATGTCAGATTTAATGCTTGTAGCTGGAAAAGAAATTGAAAACTATATTCAAAAACTTTCTCAGATGGCCAGGGCTGCTGGGATTCATATTATAATGGCTACTCAAAGGCCTAGTGTTGACGTTATTACTGGAACTATCAAAGCAAACTTTCCCACAAGAATATCTTTTCAGGTTACCTCTAAGATTGACAGTAGAACAATTCTTGGCGAACAAGGTGCGGAACAATTGTTAGGCAAAGGTGATATGCTTTATATGTCCTCTGCTAATCGAATAATTAGAATTCATGCTCCCTTTGTTTCTGAAAATGAAATAGAAAAAGTAAATAACTATTTAAGAAGTCAAGCAGAGCCAGACTATATAGATGAAATATTAAGTTTTACTGATGAAAAAGGTGTTGGAGAAAATTCATCAGGTTCAAATGACAAAGATGAACTGTATCAAGCTGCATTAGATATTATTAGATCTGAAGGTAAAGCCTCAACTTCTTTTTTACAAAGGAAATTACAGATAGGATACAATAGGGCTGCAAGAATTATTGATATGATGGAAGCTGATGGGATTGTAAGTAAAGCAAACCATGTGGGCAAAAGAGATGTTCTATAATGCTCAGGTTTTTAATAATTTTTTTTATATTTAATTTTTATAGCCCTGTTTTTTCTTCTTCAAAGGAAGAAATAATTTCAAGATTGAAGCTTACCAACACCTTGAGTTTTAACTTTATACAAACGATTGACAATAAAAATGAAACAGGGAAATGTATTATAAGATATCCAAAAAAAATATTTTGTAGTTATGATGATATTAATAAAAAAATAATTGTATCAAATGGTAAATCTTTAGTAATTAAAAATAGAAATAGTGGTATTGCCTATACCTATCCACTCAAAAAAACTCCACTAGAATTAATACTTGATAAAAATTTTATAATATCAAAGATAAATATTTTAGAATCGAAAGAGATCGACAATAAATATATAAGTTTTAAAATTTTAGAAAATACAAATGAAATAAATATTTTTTTTGATAAAAGAACATCTAATTTAATTGGTTGGCAAACTGAGGATATTTATCAAAATCTGGTAATTACTTTCATTTCATCTGTTAAAATAAATCAAAAGGTTGACGATAATATTTTTATTCTTCCGATTAATAAATAACTGGCCATCTATCGGCATTTATCTTTTTTTTTCCTATAGTCGGTAAAACTAAGAAAATTGCTGACGGACTAGTTTAAAATTATTATTTAAAGATTAATTTTTTTTAAATATCACGCTAAATTTATTAGACCATATTAATCGATATTTTTTTTTTATCAAAAATTTATATATATTGGAATTTTTAATATTCATTTTATTTAAATCTAGGTTTTCAGGCATAATTTCAACTGATATCAGTTTTGGGTTGTATTGCTTAAAGTTTAAGGAGTTTAAAACCTCATAATCGGCACCCTCAACATCTATATCTAAAAAATCAATTCTTCTGTTTTTAAATTTAGAGTTATTAAGTACTTCATTTAAAGATTTAGATTTAATTTTTTTTGTTAAAATTTTTCCTTGAAAAGCTGCTTTTGCTTGTTTTTTTTTTATTGAATTTAATAAAGATAATTCTTTTTGATAGTAAAATTTAGATATTTTTTTTTTGCTAATAGCTAAATTTAAATTCAAATCATTTGGCCTACAGAAGTTAAAAAAATCTATAGATAATTTATTAATATCTATATTTATGCCTGTCCAACCTTTTTGATGTAAAAGTAGAGTATTGTTTGCTTTAATAGGATGGTAACAACCAACATCAACATAAAAGCCATTAAAATTATTTTTAAAATGTTTTTTAATTTCAGTATCTTCTCCAAAAGCTGAATAGCTTTTTTTTTTAAATAAATATTTATTTTTTAAATATACGTTCTGCCAAATATATAATTTTTTAAACAACTTTTTCATTTAATTAAATTTTAATTTCCTCTTCCTTAAAAATTTTCATTCCTCTTGAAATATAATTAAAAAGGGCATTTGGATTGTCAAGCGAACACGTATGAACCCAGGCTCTTTTTATATTTAGACTAAACGCCTGTTTTATGGCTTCACTTAATAGATATCCCCCAAGTTTTTTGCCGTAATACTCTTCTAGTATTCCTAAATAAGCAAACTCTACTTCCTTATTTTCAGGATAAAATATTAATTCAAAATACCCAACCAACTCATCATTCTCTTTTAAAATAAATGTGTATAAATTTTTATTAGAAATATATTTCATCCAGTTTTGATCAGACCATTTTAATCTATCAACCCAATTATATTTTTTTCCAATATTTTTGTAAAAAAATTTATTTAATTGAAAATCATTTTTTTCTACAAGCGAAAGGAAATATTTTTCAGACGGTGCTAAAACTATTCTTAAACTTGAAATAGATCTTATTTCTAAATATTTTCTGAAAATTATTTTTTTCATTTTACCATTTTTCCAATTTTTTCACCCCCAAATAAATGGAAGTGTAAATGCAGAACCTCTTGGCTGCCATGCTCACCTAAATTAGTAAGCGCACGATAGCCTTTGCCATTATCAGCTGATATACACAATATTCTTGAAACTTCTGTAATTGCTTTACTTAAAGCTACTATCTCTTGATCTGATGCTCTCTGATTAAAATCATCCAAATGCACGTAAGCACCCTTCGGTATTACCAATACATGAATTTTTTTTTGAGGATTAACATCATAGAACGACAGGACATGTTTGTTTTCAAATATTTTCTTACATGGTATTTCTTTTCTCAAAATTTTTGCGAAAATATTATTTTTATCGTAATTCATTATCTATTATTTTTTTCTTCAATGCCTGACTGTTTTTTTCTGTTTTCCAATTCCTTTAAAACATCTTCAAACTTAATATCTGCCGCCTCTAGTGTAACTAATAAGTGATAAATTGTGTCCGCAGCCTCGTGTACTATGTTGGAGTTATCATTTAATGCTTTTTTAAGTTCATCAAACTCCTCCTCCATCTTATCTATGCATTTAGAAAGTCCGCCAGATAACAATAAAGAGGTGTAAGATTTATCCTCATCTTTGTTTTTTCTATCCCTTATTATTTTTGCTAAGTTTATTAAATTTTCTGACATGGTTAAATTCTAACAGGAATTCCTTTTGTGTCCAAATATTCCTTAACTTCTCGAATTGAATATGTTCCATAATGAAAAATTGAAGCAGCCAGAACTGCACTTGCTTTTCCATATTTTATTCCTTCTAATAAATGCTCTAAAGTTCCTGCTCCTCCAGAAGCTATAATAGGTATATTTACATTTTTTTCTATTTCTGAAATTAGCTTAATATCGTATCCTTTTCGAGTGCCATCTCGGTCCATAGATGTAATTAATAATTCTCCAGCCCCACTATCTTCCATTTTTTTTGCAAAATCTAAAACATCAATACCCGTTTCTGTTCTACCGCCATGTGTATAAATTTCCCATTTATTATTTTTTTGTTTAGCATCAATTGCAACAACAATACATTGTGATCCAAATTTTTTTGAACTTTCAATTATCATTTTAGGATTTTGAACTGCTGCAGTATTGATTGAAACTTTATCTGCTCCACAATTTAATAGTTTATTAATATCTTCAACTCCCCTAACTCCACCACCAACCGTTAAGGGCACAAAACATTTTTTAGATGTTCTTTCAACCACGTCATATATTGTGTCTTTATTTTCATTGGAAGCTGTAATATCTAAAAAACAAATCTCATCAGCACCACCATCACTATAAATTTTAGCTTGTTCAACTGGATCACCAGCATCTTTTAAATCTACAAAGTTAATTCCTTTAACAACTCTCCCATTTTTAACATCTAAACAGGGTATAATTCTATTTTTAAGCATCTAATTCTCTCGCTAATTCATCTAATTTAATATCACCATCATATATAGCTTTACCAACTATTATTCCTTAAATATTTTTTAAACCTTTTGCTTTTTTAATGTCATTAATTGAAGACACCCCTCCTGAAATAATTACCGGGCAATTAGATACTTTTGCAACATTAGTTGTTTCTTCAAAATTAGGACTTTGTTTGGTGCCATCTCTATTTATGTCTGTATAGATTAATCTGCTAACACCATAATCATTTACTTCTTTTAAATAATCTAGAGTCAATTGATTGGAGTTTTCTTTCCACCCTGAAACTGACAAGTATCCATCTTTAGCATCTAGACCTAAGGCAATTTTATTTTGAAATTTTTGACATGCTTCTTTTAAAAAAATTTTATCTTTTATAGCTGCACTTCCTAAAATAACTTTTTCAACTCCTACATCTATATATTTTTGAATACTATCAATAATTCTAACGCCTCCACCTACTTCAATTTTTAAATCAAATTTATGAATTATTTCTTTAATAATATCCAGATTAACTGTCTCTCCTGTTAAGGCACCATCTAAATCAACAATATGTAAATTTTTAAAGCCATGATCTTTGTATTTACCAGCTTGATCTAACGGTGACATTTCATATTCAGTTTTATTATTAAAGTCCCCTTTGACTAATCTCACACATTTTTTATCCTTAATATCTATGGCTGGAAATATTTTCATTTAGCTTTATTAACCGAAGGTTTCATTTTTAAATTTGTTATATCTTTGTCCGCATAAGCAAAATTAAAATTAAAATTAAGCAAAATTAAAAATAAAATAAAATATAATTTTTTCATAATTACAAAGCTATAAAATTTTTAATGATTTGTAGTCCAATTTTATCACTTTTTTCAGGATGAAATTGAGTTCCAAAGATATTTTCTTTTTCAACTGAGCAAACAATGTTTGATGAATAATCTGTTGTTGCTGAAATTACACTTTTATCATCTGGAATAAATTCATAGCTATGTACAAAATACATGTGTGATTTATTTTCTATACCCTTAAAAATCTTGCTTTCTTTAATAATACTAATTTCGTTCCAACCAATATGTGGGAGTTTGAATTTATTATTTTGGTTGTTGATTTTTGATACTTTACCCGAAATCCAACCAAGTCCTTTTGTTTCATTTTCTTCATACCCAAGGTCTGCAAACATCTGTAAACCAACACAAATTCCAAGAAGAGGTTTTTTATTAGTTATTGCAAAATCATTGAGTGTCTCTGCTAAGCCATTTATGCCATTTAATGCATCAACGCAGCTCTTAAACGATCCCTGTCCCGGCAAAACTACCTTGTCGCTTGATTTAATCTTATTTAGGTCCGAAGTTACCTCAATAATAACTTTGTCTTTAGCAACTTCTTTAAAGGAATTTATTACAGAGCTAATGTTTCCTGAATTATAATCAACAATTGTGACATTCATTAAGCTTATAATGAGCCTTTAGTTGATGGAATGCTCTTTTTATTTCTAGGGTCTATTTCTAAAGCTGTTCTTAATGACCTTGCTAAAGCCTTAAAACAAGACTCGATTATATGATGACTATTATCTCCATAAATATTTTCCATGTGCAGAGTTATTCCGGCTGATTGAGAAAATGCTTGAAACCATTCTTTAAAAAGTTCTGTGTCCATCTCCCCAAGTCTTTCTACTTTTAATTTAACTTTCCATATTAAATAAGGTCTATTTGAAACATCAATTGCAACTCTTGTTAATGTTTCATCCATTGGAATCATTACATGAGCGTATCTTTTAATTCCTTTAAAATCTTTCAGTGCTTTTTTTAAAGCTTCACCTATGGCAATTCCAGTATCTTCTGTTGTGTGATGAAGGTCTATATGAGTATCACCTTTTGCTTTAACTTTTAGATCAATCAGTGAATGCTTTGATAATTGTTCAAGCATGTGATCTAAAAAACCTATTCCAGTATCAATTTTATATTGACCTTTGCCGTCAATATTAACTTCAACACTGATGCTGGTTTCTTTTGTTTTTCTGGAAACCTTTCCTATTCTGCTCATAATATATAATATGTATACAGGGATTAATTGACTATATCAATATTTGCAATCTACTACTTGAAGAATAAAAATTAATATCCATTTATAATCTATGACTACAATAGTGCTTATCAGAAAAAACAATGAAGTGGTGGTTGCAGGAGATGGCCAGGTTAGTATGGGCAATACTGTTATAAAAAGCACTGCTGCAAAAGTTAGAAAAATTGAAAAAAGAAATGTAATAGCAGGCTTTGCTGGATCAACTGCTGACGCATTAACTTTATTTGAAAGGCTAGAGGCAAAACTTGAAAAGCATGCTGGTAATCTTCCACGGGCAGCTGTCGAGTTAGCAAAAGATTGGCGGACTGATAAATATTTAAGAAGACTAGAAGCTTTAATGGCCGTTGGTGACAAAGAAAATAGTTTTATAATTTCTGGTACCGGTGATGTTTTAGAACCTGAGGGCGATGCCATAGGCATAGGCTCTGGTGGAAATTATGCTTTAGCTGCTGCTAAAGTTTTATTGGATACAGACTTAAGTGCAGAAGATGTAGCAAGAAAAGCTATTAAGGTTGCATCTGAAATTTGTGTATTCACTAATGATAATATTAAAATTGAAAAAATTTAATGAAAGATTCTAACATTACCCCTTTTCCAAAAGAGAAAAATGAAAGCATGGATAGCTCTTTAGTTAGTTCTTTATCTCCTAGGGAAATAGTCTCAGAGCTAGACAGGTATGTGGTTGGACAAAATAAAGCTAAAAAAGCAGTTGCTATTGCTTTAAGGAATAGGTGGAGAAGACAATCTTTAAAAGGTGAAATGAAAGATGAGGTTTTGCCTAAAAATATCTTAATGATTGGGCCTACGGGAGTTGGTAAAACTGAAATCTCTAGAAGACTATCTAAATTAGCAGAGGCTCCTTTTGTAAAAGTCGAAGCAACAAGATTTACGGAAGTTGGATATGTTGGGAGAGATGTTGAGCAAATTATAAGAGATCTACTCGAAATTGCAATTGCGATGGAAAAAGTAAAGAAAAGAAAAGAAGTTCATGCAAAGGCTCAAAAATTAGCGGAAGAAAAAGTTTTAGATGCAGTTGTAGGAAATAAAGCAAGTCTTGCTACAAGAGAAAGTTTTAGAAAAAGATTAAGGGATGGTGATTTAGATGATAATGAAATTGAAATAGCAGTAAATGACAGTGGTTCTCAAGCTTCTTTTGAAATTCCTGGAATGCCTGGAGCGAACATTGGGATGATAAATATTGGTGAGATGATTGGAAAATCTGTTGGAAATAAACAGAAGAAGAAGAAAATGACCGTCAAAGAATCTCACGAAATCTTAATTAATGACGAAGCTGACAAGTTAATAGAAGAAGATAAAATTATAAAATCAGCAAAAGATTCAACAGAAAATAATGGAATAGTTTTTTTGGATGAAATAGATAAAATTTCTGGAAGAACAGATAGATCTGGTGGAGATGTTTCTAGAGAAGGAGTACAAAGAGATCTGCTTCCTTTAATTGAGGGAACAACTGTAAGTACAAAATATGGTACAATTAAAACTGACCATATCTTATTTATTGCGTCAGGAGCATTCCAGCTTGCAAAACCTTCAGACCTACTCCCAGAACTGCAGGGTAGACTTCCAATAAGAGTTGAGCTTGAAGCTTTAACTAGTAATGACTTTAAAAGGATTCTTAAGGAACCAGATTATAGTTTAATCAAACAGTATGTTGCTCTTTTAAAAACTGAAAATGTTGAACTAGAGTTTTCTGAAGATGGAATAGATGCTATTGCTAATATTGCATCAGAAGTTAACGCTACTGTAGAAAATATTGGTGCAAGAAGACTGCATACTATCATTGAAAGAATTTTAGATGATATTAGTTTTACAGCCACAGATAGGGCTGGTGAAAAAATTATAATTAACTCTAAGTACGTTAAACAAAATCTAGATGAACTTGTTAAGGATACAGATTTGTCTAAATTTATTCTTTAAATTTATTCTTATTTTTAAGATAGATATAAAAAGCACCCCTTCCACCATCTTCAATTTTTGCATCTTTAATTTCTATTATCATTTTTGTTAAACTTATATTTGATTCAATAAACTCAGGTACAGAGTATTTTAATATACTTAAATCTTTTGAAAGATAGGGATTTTCAACATTTTTGGACCTAAGGCCTTTGCCTGTAATTACTATAATTTTAGTAACGCTTTCTTCAAAACATTCTTGGATAAATTGTTCTACAGCTTTATTGGCCTCTTCAATCGTATAACCATGAAGATCTATTTTCTTTATTTTTTCATGTCTTATATTTTTTTTAGTAATATAATCTTTATTTGGTATTTTTTCTTTATTTTTTAAAAAATTGTCCCAATCTTCTTTGTCTTTATCTGAAATTTTCTTAATCAATTATGTAATAGTATCAACTAATAGCCAGTTAGGATTAGATGATTTTATATCTTTTGAAAAAACCCACGTATCATAAACAGCCTTAATTTTTTCACTATCTCCAGAAATTATTTTTTTATCTTTATCTTTTATGCAGGTTATAATTTCACTGACAAAATCTACTGTGACCTCTAAGCTGTTATCTACTTTTTTATGATTTTTTATTATTGAAGATTTGATGCCAATAAATGTTATCTCGGCATAATGACCTTTGTTATCCCTTTCTATAAGAGCCTCTTTAAATTGATCGTGAATTTTTTTGCTTAAAAGAGGTTTGCTAGCTATTAGTTTATTATCACTATCACTAAAATCTGTGATTATTGTTTCATAAGCTATTTTTGCTCCTACCAAAAAATTTTCTTGTTCCTTTTTATTAAAGTTTTCATTAGCAGGCTTTTGTTTTATGCTAAATTTCTGAAATCCTTCTTCAAATTGTGTTGGTAATTTACCTTCAAACCCAGTTTTTTTTCCCAGTATTCCTCTTAGACGAAGAAAAATAAATCCAGCAATCATTGCCAAAAGAATAATATCTATATATTCAAAACTATAATTCATAATGTATTAATATTTAGTATGTTGATTAATTACAACTAGCAATTTAGAGTAAGGACAAATGAACACATTATTACTATTAATAGTTGGTGTACCAATCATTGAAGTCTATTTATTTATCAAGATTGGCTCTCAAATTGGTGCACTTAACACAATATTACTTGTTTTTATTACTGCTTTTTTAGGAATACTTTATGTCAGATATGAGGGCTTTAACACTCTAAAATCTGGAATGTCCCAGATTGTTAAGAATGAGCTTCCCGCATATGAAATTATTTCAGGCGCAGCTTTAGCTTTTGCTGCTCTGCTTTTAATTCTTCCTGGTTTTGCAACAGATTTATTAGGTTTATTGTTTATTTTTCCAATAACTAGAAAATTGATTTTTAAAAAAGTATCGATAAAACAGAAGACTAATAGCAACAAACATGATTTCATTAACGGCGAGTTCGAGGATATAGAGGAAAATGATGACAACAAAAAAATTTAAAATAATGTCTGAATTTATAAAGGACATGTCGAGTGAAACTCCTAATGTTCAAACTTATTTGTTTGTTAGGGGCAGTATTACCAAATATCACCTTAACATTGAAATTACTTCAAAGGCCTTAAAAGATAAAATAATTGAAATTGATACAACTCTTAAATTTTTAGATAGTGAGCAAAATGAAAGAAAGGCAAATTTTGAAATGATTTATACCTCAATTGTGAAGATTGAAGATTCAATTAAAGATAAAAGTAATTTACAAAAAATTATACTTTGTGAAGTGCAAAAAGAAATTTACCCCAGACTGGAAAAGTCATTTTTAAATATGCTTTCAAATTCTGGCTATTCTAATGTTAAATTTGACAAGAAGCTAGACTTTGAAAAACTATACCAGCAAAAATTTAATTAAAAAAAATTTTTTTTTAAACTACTTTTTAAATAATCCTTATGTAGCTTCAATTCTTCGTTTGTTGGTTTAATAACTTTTTTATAATATTGGTTGGATATATTGGAGTTTGTCGTTATTTCTTCATTATCTTGATTTTTGAAATCTAATGTAGGTTCTTTTTGGTCTAAAAGATTAATATAAACTTTAGCCAATAAATCACAATCGATAAGGGCTGTGTGCTGTGTTCTATTAGAGTTGTCTATCCTGTATCTTTTACATAGTGCGTCAAGACTTATTGGAGACCCGGGGAATTTATCTCTAGCAAGTGAGAGTGTATCAACAGTATTTTCGCTATTAATTTTTTTTTTACCCAGCAAGGCTAATTCGTTATTTAAATGCGATAAATCAAACTCGGCATTGTGAATCACTAATCTTTTGTTTTCTATAAAATCTAAAAATTCATGAACAATATCAGAAAATTTTTTTTGCTTGGATAAAAATTCATCTGTATATCCGTGAACTTCTAGGGCTTTCTCAGAAACTTTTCTTTCTGGGTTTAGATAGCAATGGAATCTATTTTTAGTGGGAGCTAGATTCTCGAGCTCTATACACCCTATTTCAACAATTCTATGACCATCTTTAACAAATAAACCTGTTGTTTCTGTGTCTAATATAACTTCTTTCATTTTATAAAATATCTTTCAAAATCTTTTTTATACTTTTATTAACAGAATTTTTAGTAAAATTGTTTTTTATAATAAATTGAGATTTTTTCTTTTTATAATTAGCTGATAGTTGAATACTTTTAAATTTTTTTAATAACTTTAAGTTAAAGTTTTTCCTTTTTTTTAATCTTTTAAAAATATCTATTTTTTTTGACTGAACAAATACCAAGATATCATTTTTTTTATTAATTTTATTTTCTAACAAAAGAGGAATATCCAAGACCACAATTTTTTTATTTTTATTTTTTTTTAAAAATATATTCATTTTTTTTTTAATTTCTGGGTGAATAATTAAAACAATTTTTTTTAGATTAAATTTATTAACCAATATAGCATTGGAAAGTTCTTTTTTATTTATTGGAAATGAATAAATATATTTAGGTATAATTTTTTTTAACTTTTTAAAAATTTTTTTATCTTTTTTATATAGTTCACTAACTTTTGCATCTGCATCAAATACTGGATAACCAAAATTTTTAGCTACGTGACTTTTTCCTGATCCAATATCTCCTAAAATTCCAATTTTAATCATTTAAAAGATTTATAACTTCTATACTTTCATTGTTAATTATTGGTTGAATTCCATGCCATGCTTCAAAAGCAGCAGCAGCTTGATAAATGAACATCATTTTTCCATTCTCTATATTGTTACCCACTTTCTTTGATTCTTTGAGAAAATTTGTTATTGGAGGGTTATAGATAACATCATAAAATAGTCTTTTTCTAAAAAAAAATTTAGGTTTATATTTTTTAAAATTTAAATCTAAATTATCATCTTTTTTCAAACCCAAGCTAGTGCAATTAATAATTAGGTCTGGTTTATAGCCTATGGGCACTTCCCCCCACTCAACAGTTTCTGATCGTATAAACTTATTGCTCATTTCGTCTGCTTTTTCTCTTGTCCTGTTGCTAATAAAAACAAAACCAATTTTTAAAATATCCAGGGCGTGTAATATTGATGGTACAACACCTCCGGCCCCCAAAATAAAAGCAACTTTGCCAGCTGGATTGTATTGAATATGCTTCAAACTCTTTACAAAACCTTCAACGTCAGTGTTGTCGCCATAAACGTTTCCCTCTTTGTTTAAATAAATAGTGTTAACCGATTTAGTATTTTCAACTGTTACCGAGATTTCGCTTTCAGGATCTTCCATTAAAATTTTGTATATTTCACTTTTAAAAGGGACCGTTATATTAATTCCTTGAATTTTTCTATTCTTGATTTCTTCGATTATATTTTTCAAATCTTTTTTTTCTAATAATCTTTTTTCATAAGTAGCATTTATTTTGTATTTCTTTAACCAAAAATTGTGGAGCTTGGGTGATAATGAATGAGCAATTGGATTTCCTATAACTAAATATTTTTTCATTTGTAATTATTTAAATATTCTTTAATTTTTTTAATTGGTAAGCCCATTATAGTGTTTTCATCACCTTCTATCTTGGAAAATAAAGATCTACCTTCACCTTCAATTTGATAAACATTATAAGCATATAATGCTTCATCGCTTATCTTGTTTAGATAAATTTTAAGCTCTTCTTTTTTCATTTGTTTCATGGTTAACGATGCTTTTTCCGTGTGATTCCATATCATCGAACCATTTTGAGATATACAAACTGAACTTATTAAATAATGGGTTTGCCCATTTAAATCTTGTAGTATCTTTAGAGCTTCGTCTCTATCTGCTGGTTTTGAAATTATTTTTCCATTCAGATCAATAACACTATCAGCTCCCAACACCAACTTGTTATCCATCTTTTGGCTTACCTTGTTTGCTTTCAATTCAGCAAGATTTTTAGAAATAATTTCCGGAGTTGCTTTTTCTTTTAATAGGCTTTCTTTAACACTATCTTCGTCAATATTTGAGTATTCAACAATACAATCGATTTGGTTTGCCTCTAAAATTTTTTTTCTTACTTTGCTTTTTGAGGCCAGTATTATTTGATTAACCATTGCTATTATATATTTCGTGTATTTTAATTATTGATGCTGCAGTTTCTTCAACTGATTTTCTAGTAACATCAATTGTAGGCCACTTGTATTTTGCAAATGTTTTTTTTGCCTCATCAACTTCTTTTTTGATTTTCTGAATATTTGTATAGCTGGTGTTTCCTGTTTCTTTAAGAGTTATCATTCTGTTTTTTCTTATATCAACCAGCCTTTCTGCTTCCGTCGTTAAACCAATTACACAGGCCATTTTCGGATTATCTTTTAGGCTTTTTGGTATTGAACTTTCATTAACCAGGGGTATGTTTGATGTTTTAAATCCTTTGTTTGCTAAATAAATTGAGGTTGGGGTTTTGCTTGTTCTGCTAACGCCCAATAATATCAAATCTGATTTTTCTAGTTCTTCAACTAAATTTCCATCATCATGGTTCATTGTAAATTGGATAGCCTCTATTCTTTCATAGTATTCATCGTTTAAAGCATGTTGTCCACTTGGAACGTGTGATGCTTGTTGGTTTAATAATTTTGAAAAACTAAGTATTAAATTTCCTAACACTCCAAAACACGGAATTTTTTTTTCATCACTTTTGTTTGCTAAAAACTTTGCAAGACCACTATCCACTATGGTGTATAAAATTATTGAATTATTGTTTTTTTTTGCTTCCTCAAGGATTTTTACAACTTGGTTTTCTGTTCTTGTAAAAAAATATGATTTAACATTATATTCAATGTTTTTAAATTGTGCTTTTATAGCCAGAAAAACTCTATCAAGTGTTTCACCTGTGGAGTCTGATATCAAATATATTTGGTACGTATTACTCATGAATAAAATGTTAATAACTATGTACTATTCTTATCATTTTTTATAATTATGGTATTTCTTAATTTTCATTGTAAAACCTTGTTTTTATAAACATTAATAAACATATGAATTATTAATATACATTTTATCTAATAATATTAAATAAGCCTTAAATTTAATAGTATATTTCATTTTTGTGGGTAATTAATTATTAATAAATGGTGTATAAGTTGTGCAAAACAATTAATTACCATTATTCACATACTATATAACTAATACTATAATTATATATTTACTTATTATTATGACACCTATTCAAGAAACAATAATAAATAATAAAACATTAATTACTCCAATATGGTTAATGAGACAAGCAGGAAGATATCTTCCGGAGTTTAGGAAAATTAGAAAATTAAATCTAGATTTTATTAATCTTTGTTTGGATGAGAATTTATCATCAGAAATTACACTTCAACCATTAAAAAGATTTGAATTAGATGCTGCAATAATTTTTTCAGACATTTTAATGTTACCTTATGGTTTAAAACAAAAAGTAGAATTTAAAAAAGATTTTGGTCCACAACTTGGACCTATAAATTTAGAAAAGATTTCCAAAATAGATGAAATAGATTTTATAGAAAAATTATATCCAGTTTATAACGCTATAAAAAAAGTTAGTGAAAATAAATTATTAAAGAATAAAGATTTGATAGGATTTGTAGGAGCCCCATGGACGTTACTGGTTTATATGATTAATAAACACTCACCAAAAAAAGAATTAATAAAAGACTTTTTTAAAGATGAATTTTTAATCAACAGAATTTTAATTATATTAGAAAAATTTTTAAAATTACACATCGATCACCAAATAAAAAATGGAGCAACAGTAATTCAAATTTTTGATAGTTGGGCGGGTCTGTTAGAAGAAAAAGATTTACCAAACTACGTTTATGTTCCAACATTAAATTTAGTTAATTATGTAAAATCACTAAATATACCCGTGATTTGTTTTCCAAGAGGAGTTAAAAATTATAAAAATTATTGTGATATTGTTAAACCCAATGTGGTTAATATCGACTATAATGTAAACCCCGCTTCCATATGTAAAGAAATTAACATACCCATTCAAGGAGGACTTGATCCAAAAATTTTATTAACGGATACGGAAAATTTAAAAAAACACACCTTAAAGTATTTAGAAATTTTCAAAGACCATCCATACATTTTTAATTTAGGTCACGGAGTTTTACCAGAAACCAATCCTAGTATGGTTGAATATTTAGTAAAAATGGTGAAAGATTATTAAATGAAAAAAGCAATTATCTTATTTAACCTTGGTGGTCCTGATAAATTAGAAAATGTTGAACCTTTTTTATTTAATTTATTTAACGATCCAGCAATTTTAGATTTGCCAACTTTTTTAAGATATCCGCTAGCAAAACTAATTTCTAATAGAAGGGCACCTATCGCAAAAAAGATTTATGAAGAACTTGGTGGATCATCACCCATACTAAGATTAACCAAAGAGCAATCAGAAGCCTTAGAAAAAAAATTAAACCAAACCCAAACAGAAGATGAATACAAATGCTTTATCGTAATGAGGTGTTGGAATCCAAGAGCCAAAGATGTAATCAAAGACGTTCAATTATTTACTCCAAAAGAGATTGTTTTAATGCCGCTTTATCCACAATATTCTGCTGCAACATCAGGATCTTCAATTAAAGAATGGAAAGATGTTTGTAAAAAAAACAATTATAATATTAAAACAAGCACCATATGCTGTTACCCAACAGATGAAAACTTTATCAACGCCCACACAAGAGAGATAATAAAAAAAATAAAGAACCTTAAAAATTTTAAATTGATATTCTCCGCACATGGTTTGCCAGAAAAAAATATTAAAAAGGGAGACCCCTATCAATGGCAAGTTGAACAGTCTGTAAAAAAAATAGTTGAGAACTTAAATGACAAAACTCTAGATTGGATTTTAAGTTATCAAAGTAGAGTTGGTCCATTAAAATGGATTGGACCATCAACAGAAGATATAATCATTGAAAACTCAAAGCTTAGGAAGCATATTGTTTTAGTTCCTATAGCATTTGTTTCGGAGCACTCAGAAACTTTAGTAGAGCTAGATATAGAATATAAAGAAATAGCAAGCTCGAATGGATGTAAAAATTACACAAGAATTCCAGCACTTGGTACTAATAATGATTTTATTAAAGCAATGTCAAAATTAATAATTAAAAAAAACGAGTATAAAATTAATGAGAATCTTTACCCACCAAAGATTCAGTGTCCCTCTAATTTTAAAAAATGCCCCTGTATAAACTATGAATAGTTATTTATTATTTAAAAGTTTACATTTATTAGCTGTGATTTCCTGGATGGCGGGCCTTTTATATTTACCCAGAATTTTTGTTTATCACGCTGAAAACTTAAATGACAAAAACATTTCCTCAGTATTTAAGACGATGGAAAGTAAATTATACTTTTACATTATGACGCCAGCCATGATCTTAACTTGGGTGTTTGGTTTAATTTTAATTTCCTCTTTAGGTGTTGAGGTTTTTTCAGCAACTTGGATTAAGCTAAAATTATTGTTGGTTATTTTATTAACCCTATATCATTTTTATTTATCTAAGCTTCTTGTTAATTTTAGGTTAGATCAAAATACTAAATCGTCTAAGTTTTTTAGAATAATTAATGAAGTACCAACGATATTGCTTATTTTGATTGTTTTTATTGTTGTTTTTAAGCCCATCTAGACTTGTAATACTTTAAAGAGTATATATATTTATATCATCTAATAAATCTTAAATAAACTCCCACAAATGAATATTCAAGAACTCAAGTTAAAATCATCTGAACAATTAATTACACAAGCTGAAAAACTTGGTATTGAAAACGCTAGTACACTCAGAAAACAAGAAATTTTATTTGCCATATTAAAAAAAGTTGCTGAAAAAGAAGAGATAACTGGAGCAGGAGTTTTACAGCTACTTCAAGATGGATTTGGTTTTTTAAGAGCAATGGAGTCAAATTATTTACCTGGACCAGATGATGTTTATGTAAGCCCAAGCCAGATAAGAAAATTTGGTTTAAGAACGGGAGATACGGTTGAGGGTCCTGTTAGAGCCCCAAAAGAAGGAGAAAGATATTTTGCATTATTACAAGTAAGCAAGATTAATTTTGAAGAACCAGAAAAGGCTCGTCATAAAATTGCGTTTGATAACTTAACCCCACTATATCCAGACAAACAATTGGTGATGGAAATTGAGACAACCACAATAGAAAAAAAACCAGATTTAACACCAAGGTTAATAGACCTTGTGAGTCCAATTGGAAAAGGTCAAAGGTCAATAATTATTTCACCTCCTAAAGCAGGTAAGACGATGATTTTACAAAGTATCGCAAACTCAATAGCCAAAAATTATCCAGAATGTTACTTAATGGTTTTATTGATAGATGAGAGGCCCGAAGAAGTGACAGATATGCAACGAACAGTCAAGGGAGAGGTTATAAGCTCCACATTTGACGAACCAGCATCAAGGCATGTTGCGGTTGCTGAAATGGTAATCGAAAAAGCAAAAAGATTAACTGAACATAAAAAAGATGTTGTTATTTTATTGGACTCAATCACAAGATTAGGAAGAGCATATAACGCTGTGATTCCAAGTTCAGGAAAAGTTTTAACAGGCGGTGTTGATGCAAACGCATTGCAAAAACCAAAAAGGTTTTTTGGTGCAGCAAGAAATATTGAAGAGGGAGGATCATTAACAATTATCTCAACTGCCCTAATTGATACAGGGAGTAGAATGGACGAGGTTATTTTTGAAGAATTTAAAGGAACTGGAAATAGCGAAACAGTGCTTGATAGAAAAATTGCAGAAAAAAGAATTTACCCGGCAATAGACATAACTAAATCTGGCACAAGAAGAGAGGAGCTCTTATTTGACAAAAATGATCTTCAAAAAATGAATGTGCTTAGAAGAATTATAGCTCCGATGGGAACCATGGATGCAATTGAATTTATTAACTCAAAACTTAAAGAAACAAAAAGCAATGCAGACTTCTTTAACTCCATGAACAAACCATCATAGAAAAGCTAAATAAAACCTAACCAGACTAACTTCTTTTCAAAATTAAATATTAAGCAATCAGGATTTATTAATAATAAATTTAGGCTTGCAATTGCTGATAAAAAAGATTCATGCCAGTTTTTATCTGGAGGAAAATTTTATATTGATATAAATAATTAAGAGAAATTTAATTTTAAAAACACAGTTAATATGAGCATAGATCAAAAAATAAAAACATTACAAATTAACTTTCAATTAAAAAAATTTAAAGAAGTCGTCGATGGGTGTGAAGATATTTTAAAAAAAGAACCAAATAACGTTTATGTTTTGAACCTATGTGGCCTGGCTTTTCAAAATATAAATAAAATAAATTTATCAGTTAAATTTTTTGAAAAAGCGAATTTACTAGAAACACACAACATATCTGTAATGAATAATTTGGCAAACTCCTACAAGGGTTTGGGGAAATTAAGTCTTTCTAAAAAACTTTATCTTGAAGTCTTAAAAATTGACTCAAAAAATTTAATAGCTCTTCATAATTTTGCTAATTTAAAAAAATATCTGTTGGACTTTAGAGGGGCAATTGAACTTTATATTAATGCGCTGAGTATAGATAAAAAAAATACAGTTATTCGTTTCAACTTAGCAACAGCCTATCATGGGGTGGGTGATTTAAAAAAAGCCAAAAATGAAGCGTTAGAAATTTTAAAAATTGACCCTACTAACGTACCTACTCATAAATTAATTTCTAGTATGAATAAATACCATGAAGGTGACCCACACCTAAGTGAGATGGAAGACATATTAAAAAAACAAAAAATGATTTCTACAGAAGAGAGAGTTGACTTACATTATTCATTAGGAAAAGCGTATGAAGATATTAAAGAATTTGAAAAGTCTTTTAATCATTTAGAGCTAGCAAACCGTCTAAAAAATGATCACATAGAATATAAAAAAGAAAACTTAGAAATTTTATCTGAAAGTATAATTGAGGTTTTTAAAGATATAGATTTAAACAAACCAAACAAGGAATCGAACAATAGCAGCATAATATTTATAATTGGAATGCCCAGGTCTGGAACAACACTTATAGAGCAGATAATCTCAACACATAGGGATGTTTGTGGTGCTGGAGAATTAATTTATCTTGAAGATATTGTTACAGAAAATTTTTTAAAGAATAACAGGTTAATAAAACCAAAAATTTTAAGTGAGATCAAAAGTCATAATAATAAAATAGAAAATCAATATAACGAATTGTTAAAATTACATAATTTTGAGTCTAAAAATATAACTGATAAAGCACCACATAATTTTAGATGGATTGGGTTTATAAAAATTTTTTTCCCAAACAGTAAAATTGTACACTGTATAAGAAAACCAAAAGATAATTGTTTATCTTTGTTTAAAAATAACTTTATATCTAATTCTATGAATTGGAGTTACAGCCAAAAAAATATAGCCACTTACTATAATTTTTATGACAAGCTAATGAAGTTCTGGAAAAGAAAAACCCCTGAATCTATTTATGATATACATTATGAAAACTTGATTGATAGTCCAGTAGAGGAGATTAAAAAATTAATTAAATTCTGTAATCTAAGTTGGGATAAAAATTGCTTAAATTTCCATAAAAAAAACAAAACACCAATTAAAACAGTTAGTGTTTCTCAAGCTAGAAAACCATTATATGGTAGCTCTATAAATGTGAGTGATTATTACGAAAAATACTTAAATATAATGTTTAAAAACTTAAACATAAAATAAATTATTTTAATTATAATTTTAGGCTATAGTTTAATATGACAATTTATGCACTTTCCACAGGACCAGGAATTTCTGGGGTAGCCATTGTTCGTGTTTCGGGTGAAGATACTAAAAAAGTAATAGAATTATTAACTAACAAAAAAGTGCCTAAAGCTAGATATGCTACACTAAGAAAAATCAACAAAATAGATACTTCTGAGCTTATTGACGAAGGTATAATACTTTGGTTTCCTGGACCAGAGAGCTACACAGGTGAAGATATGGCAGAATTCCATATACATGGAAGTAAAGCTGTAATTGATGCTCTACACACCTCTATTTCGAAAATAGAAAATTGTAGATTAGCGGAGCCTGGAGAGTTTACAAAACTTGCATTTCAAAATGGAAAAATAAATTTGTTGAAGGCGGAAAGTATTGCAGATCTAATTTCAGCTGAAACTGAAATTCAAAGGCAACAAGCAATTAAAATCATGAATGGAAAATCTGCAGATAAATTTAATATTTTAAGAGAAAAAATTTTAAAAATTTTATCACACGTTGAAGCAAAAATAGATTTTCCAGATGAAGACCTGCCTGAAGATATTTTGAAAAATATTAAAAAAATTTCCAATGATGTAATTTTAAATATAAAAAAAATTTTAGATGATCAGAAAGTAGGTGAAAGAATTAGGGAAGGTTTTAAAATTGCAATCATAGGACCAACCAATGCTGGAAAATCTAGTTTACTAAATCACCTTTCAAATCGAGATGCAGCAATTGTTTCAGAAATAGCCGGAACAACAAGAGATGTAATTGAGACACACTTAAATATTGACGGTTATCCAGTTGTAGTTTCTGACACTGCAGGAATTAGACATTCTAAAAATGAAATAGAGAAAAAAGGAATAAAATTAGCACTTGATAAGGCAGAAAATGCAGATCTAAAGTTGATTGTTGTAGATGCTAAAAGTATTGATTTTAAAGGTGTTTTGAAAGAACTGATGGTCAAAAATGCAATACTTGTAGTTAATAAATCTGATCTTTTAATAGGAGATTTAAGCTCTGAAATTAAAAATTTTGAACATGTTTTAATTTCAGTAAAAAACAATCTCAACGTAGAAGATTTAATTTTAAAAATTAAAAACAAATTAAAAAATAAATTTATAACAAGTGAAGATATTTTAATTACTCGTGAAAGGCACAGGCAACATCTTGAGCATAGTTTAAATTATCTAAAAAATTTTGAAGAAAAAAATGAGGCTGAAGATTTTGACAAAGCTGCCGAAGATCTTCGTTTAGCAACTCGACACCTAGGAATGATTGTTGGAAAAGTTGATGTTGAAGAGATATTAGGAAGTATTTTCAATGATTTTTGCATTGGCAAATAAGCATTATTTTAAGGGATTTTCAGCTCATTTTCAGTCTTTTTTGTTGAAAAACCTCACTTATTCATCAATTTAATTATAAAAACTTAGCCATATTTATCTTAATAAGTATTCCTTAAAAAAATACTGTCTGCTTGTAAAAATTCATATCAGTTATAAATTTAACTTATGAAAAATGATTTATCATTTGAAGTAGTTGTTATTGGAGGGGGACATGCTGGTTGTGAAGCTGCCGCCGCTTCTGCGCGGCTTGGAGTAAACACTGCCCTATTCACTCATAAAATTGAGACTATAGGTGAGATGTCTTGTAACCCCGCGATAGGTGGTCTTGGCAAAGGTCATCTTGTTAGAGAGATAGATGCGCTAGATGGTGTGATGGGTGAAGTTGCAGATAATTCGGGTATACAATTTAGATTACTAAATAGAAGTAGGGGACCTGCAGTCCAAGGACCAAGAACACAATCTGATAGATCTTTATACCGTAAATATATGCAAGAAAAATTACTAAACTACTGTAATTTAAGCGTTTTTTCTGATCCTGTAATAAGATTTATTTTTAATAAAAACACTATAAGTGGTTTTGCAACAAAGTCAGGCAAAAAAATTTTATGTGGCAAGCTGATCTTAACAACAGGCACATTTTTGAATGGTTTGATTCATATTGGTGATGAGAGAACACCAGCTGGGAGGTTTGATGAGAAGCCTTCAACAGGGTTAAGTGAACAACTTAAAAAATATGATTTCAAAATAGGAAGACTTAAGACAGGGACACCACCAAGGCTTGATGCTAGAACAATTAAGTATGATAATTTAGAAGAACAGTTCGCAGATGATGATCCCCACTTTTTTTCTTTCTTAACTAAAAAAATTTTAAATAAACAAGTTTCATGTCGGATGACCTATACGAATGAAAATGTTCATAAGATAATTAAAAAAAACTTAAAAAGAAGTGCCATGTACTCAGGAAGCATACAGGGAATTGGCCCAAGATACTGTCCTTCAATAGAGGATAAGATAGTAAAGTTTGCAGATAAAGAGCGCCACCAGATATATTTAGAGCCTGAGGGTTTAAATGACCACACAATATACCCAAATGGAATATCTACCTCTCTACCTGAGGATGTACAGCAAGAAATATGTAACAATATCAACGGTTTAGAAAATGTTAAGATAATTAGACCTGGTTATGCTATTGAATATGACTACATTGATCCTAGAGAACTTTTTTTAACTCTTGAGACAAAAAAAATTCAAAATTTATATCTTGCTGGCCAAATAAATGGTACGACCGGATATGAAGAAGCTGCTGCCCAAGGTTTAATAGCTGGAATTAATGCGGCGTTATCTATTAAGAAAGAAGAGCCATTTATTTTGGATAGATCAGATGCTTACATTGGAGTTATGATAGATGATTTAGTAACTAAGGGTGTTGCCGAACCTTATAGAATGTTTACATCAAGAGCAGAATATAGATTAAGTTTGAGAGCAGATAATGCCGACCAAAGATTAACAAATAAAGGAATTGAAATCGGACTAATATCAAAAGAAAGAGAAGATATTTTTAAAGATAAAGAGCACAAATTAGGAATAATATCTAAAATTATGTCTGAATTATCAATATCTCCAACAAAAATCAAAAATTTTGATATTAAAATTGCAAAAGACGGTATTTTAAGAAAATCTAATGAAATATTAACACAAAAGGGTGTTGATATGAAAAAAATAAGAGAAATTTGGCCTAAAATACCTTTTTTTGATAAGAAAATAGATGAGCAAATTGAAATAAATGCTCACTATAGAGGTTATCTTAAAAAACAAAAAGCAGATATATTAGCATTTAAAAGAGATGAAAATTTAGTTATACCTGAAAAAGTTAATTATGATGATCTTTCTGGACTATCTAATGAGGTAAAAGCTAAATTTAAACAAATAAAACCAAAAACTATGGGACAAGCACTGCGAATTGACGGAATAACACCAGCTGCTGTATATATTTTGTTGTCACATGTAAAAAGAAAGTCTATTAAGCTTATAGCTTAATGGATAGATTTTTAGATAAATACACCCAACTAAATAATTTAAATGTTTCACGTGAAACGTGTTTAGATCTTGAGAAATTTATTTCCATGATAATAGAAAAAAATAAAGAAATTAACATAATAAGCAAAGAAACAGAAAGCGAAGAAATTATTAGGAATAGACATATAATTGATTCAGCGCAAGTCACTGAATTTGTTGATTTAAAAAATAATACAACCTGTGATTTAGGAACAGGGGGGGGCTTTCCAGGTTTAGTTTATGCAATAATATCTAAAAACAATCATGAGAATATAAATGTTAAATTATATGAAAAAAGTCATCATAAAAGTGCATTTTTAAGGGAGGTATCAAGAGAACTCAATTTGGATACAGAGGTGATACAAAAAGATATATTTAAGACAAGCCAGTTAGAAACAGGAACTATAATGGCAAGGGCCTTTAAGCCATTACCTGTAGTTTTAGAATTAGTCTATAAGAATTTTACAAGTTATAAAAATCTAATCATATTCATGGGGAAAAGTGGAACAGAAATTTTAGAGAAAACTTTAAAAGATTGGGATTTTGATTTTGAAATAATAAAAAGTATTACAAGCCAGAATTCATTTTTATTAAATATAAAAAATATAAAAAAAAAATAATGCAGATAATTTCCATAATAAATCAAAAAGGTGGTGTTGGTAAAACCACCACAGTAATCAATCTTGCAGCAGGGCTAGCACAGTTAGGAAAAAAGATTTTAGTAATAGACCTAGACCCTCAGGGCAATGCAACTACAGGACTTGGCCTATCAAATGTTGAAAATTCTAACCAAACAATTTATGGAGTATTAAATGGAACCAAGACTGTTTTAGAGGTAATAAAAAAAACTCAATATGAGAATTTAGATATAGTAACATCAAATGTTGATTTATCAGGACTAGAAGTCGAAACTGCAGGAGATAATGAGAGGGCATTTATATTAAAATCTAAATTAAACACGTATTTAAAGGATTCTAAGCTACCTTATGATTATATACTTGTAGATTGTCCGCCATCATTAAGTTTATTGACTGTAATGGCGTTAGTATCTTCAAACTCACTATTAGTACCATTACAAACAGAATTTTTTGCATTAGAGGGCTTAACTCAACTGATGAAAACTATAGAAAGAATAAAAGTAAATTTAAATCCAGGTTTGAAAATAAGAGGGATTCTTTTAACTATGTATGACAAGCGAAATAAACTTTCTTCTCAAGTTGAAAAAGAAGCAAGAGATTATTTTAATGATAAAGTTTATGTGACTATAATACCTAGAAATGTAAGATTATCAGAAGCCCCATCTCACGGCATGCCTGTTTTAGTTTATGACAAAGCATGCATAGGTAGCAAATCATATTATAGTTTTACTGATGAATTTATTAATCAAGAACAAAAAATAGGAAGTGCCGCATAATGGATTCTAATAAAGTTAAAAAGGGTTTGGGCAGGGGTTTATCATCATTAATTGGTGAATTAAAAAAAGATATTAATTCTAACAAACTATTAATTAGCAGTTTAGTAAAAAATAAATTCCAACCAAGAAAAATTTTTAATGAAGAAAAATTAGAAGAATTAACAAATTCGATAAAAGAGCGAGGAATTATACAGCCAATAATAGTAAGAAAATCAGGTTTTGAAAAATTAAAATATGAAATAATAGCAGGAGAGAGAAGGTGGTTAGCCGCACAAAAAGCAGGCTTACACGAGGTACCAGTTGTTATTATACAAGCTGATGATTTAAAGTCTTTAGAATTTGCTATAGTAGAAAACATACAAAGAAGCGATCTTAACGCAATTGAAGAAGCACAAGGTTATAAAAGATTAATCGATGAATTCTCATATGACCAAGAAAAAGTTGCTAAATTTATTGGTAAAAGCAGAAGCCATATTACTAATTGCCTCAGACTATTATTATTACCTGATGAGGTTTTAAAATTAATAGAATCCAGAAAAATATCCCCCGGACATGCTAAAACTTTAGTTGGACTAGCTAATTCTTTTGCTATTGCAAATAAAATAATTGAGAAAAAACTTTCAGTGAGACAAACAGAGAGCCTTGTAAAAATCTTCAAGACAAAAAAATATTTTCAAAAATCGACAAAAGATCCAAATTTGCAATCACTAGAATCCTCTATCACAGAAAAAATTGGTTTAAATGTTTTAATTAAAAATAAAAAGAATAATTCAGGATCTATTGTTTTTGAGTATAAAGAAATAGATCAACTAAATAAAATTATAGCTATTATTAAAACTAATTACTAATTGAAATAGTTTTTGCTATAATAAAGTTTGACAAAATATTGATTGAATTTTTAGAATGTTTTTTGATTAAAAGTTCAATTTCATTAATTTCATAAGTTAAGTCTTCAGCATTCTTCAAAGACCAATTTTTCACTTGTTGTTTTATTATGTCTTTGTCCTTCCAAAATATTGGTGGTTTACAGTCAGAAATGACCGTATCTATATCCTTTGTGTCTTTAAAGTTTTTACATAATTTAATTAGTCTTTTTGATTTTATTAAAAATGTTCTGATAATAAGAATACAGTCTTCTATAGAATAATTATTTTCATTTAATATATTTATAGTTTTTTTTTTATTTTTTGAAAGGCAACTATCTACAAGTTCTGCTGCATCATAATTTTCAGCTAAATTAGTAATTTTTAAAATATCTTCAACCTCTACTTTGTTTTTTTTTCTTGAAAAAAAGAAAATTTTTTCTAGTTCATTGTGTAAATTTTGCCTATCCCCTCTACATCTTTCAATAATTAAATTAATTGATTGTTGAGAAATTGGCATTTTGTTTTCTCTAAAAAATTTAATTACTATAGTTGTCAAAGTTTGGTTATTATCTTTATAAAATGGGACACATACAGTTTCTTTATTTTTTTCAAAAAAGGAGCGTAACTTTGACTTTTTATCTAATGAGCTTGCATTTAAGATTAGAGTAATATCACTAATTTGTTTTTCAATTATTTCCTCAATAATATTTAAAATTTTATCACTTGTTCTGTTTATTATAATTAATTTTTCTTTTTCAAAAAAGGACTGAGATAAAATATTATTAAAAAAACTTTCTAGGTCATTAAGTACTTCAGCCTCTTCATACCTATATGTACATTCAGTAAAGGATTTTTCAAATTTTTCAATTATTTCATTTTTTTGACCTTGATTCTCACCATAAAAAAGAAAATTTTTTTTATTATTTAATTTTAATTTATTTAATTCAAATGATTTAAGAATCATACTCTAGGTATTTAGATAAATTATAATTTCTTCAGAAATAATATCAATAAGGTTTTTTTCAATTGTTTTTTGATATTGAGCTAAATCAAATTTATTAGGTAGGTTATTATAACTGAAAGCAGTTTCAAACTTTTTTAATTTGGTGTCACCATCTCGATTTTGTAATGATAAATTTACTATTATGGTTGTTCTATAAATAGATGCATTGCCCAGTTTATTTTTTGCAACAATTTCAATTCTTTTTTCACTAGTAATCGTAACTATGTATTCGCCATTTGTTGGATTAATTTTCTTTAGATTTGTAAAAGAAATAATGCTTCTATTAATTTTTTTGTCACCTATTAATGTTATTTCTTTAATTGATAGTTGATATTCATTTTTTTTTACATAAACCGGTTCGAAGCCACAACTACCTAAAGAACAAATTATTAGTAGAAATATAATTTTTTTAATCATTATTCAAAATTAAGTTTATTAATTTATTTTTTATAAATATTACTTTCATTATTTTTTTATTTTCTATGAATTTTTTTAATTCCTTAATTTCAATAATCTCTTTCATTAGCTCCTTCTCTTCTAAATCTATTTTGGTAACGATTAAACTTCTTTTTTTACCATTAACTTGGATTACAATATTAGTTTTACTTGTTTTAAGGTATTTTGTATCAACATCAGGCCAGTTTAGTTGACTTTTTTTTGAAATATCACTTAAACATTCTAAGGCAAGGTGGGGGGTTAGAGGTATCATAACTTTTAATATTTTTTCATAATTACTCAAAAAATTCTTATAAAAATTTTCATTCTCTATGATTTTCTGAAAAAAATTATAGATTTCATGTAAGTTTGCTACAATTACATTATAACTAAATTTTTCTAGGTTTAAGTTAATTTTATTTATAGTTTGATTGGTAAATACTTCAATTTCTTCACTATTAATTTTTGAAGTAATTGTTTTTTTATCCAAATATTTTTTTTTAATATTTTCATGTAAAATCCAAAATTTTTGTATAAACTTATATGAAGCGACCATACCTTGCTCTGACCACTGTACGTCTTTTTCTGGTGGGCTGTCAGATAAAATAAATAATCTTACAGCATCAGCTCCATAATTATTAATCATTTGTTCAGGGTCAATAGTATTTTTTTTTGATTTAGACATTGACTCTGAAGCACCAACAATAATTTTTTGTGAAGGGTTTGTTTTTTTATAAAATAGTTTGCCATCATCTGAGGTTACTTCATCTGGGCTAAGCCAATTATTATCCTGATCTTTATATGTTTCGTGGCAAACCATTCCTTGTGTGAATAAACCTTTAAAAGGCTCATTAGAATTAATTTTATTATTTTTGTAATTAAGTGCTCTAGTAAAAAACCTTGAATATAAAAGGTGTAAAATTGCATGTTCGACACCTCCAATATACTGGTCTACCGGCATCCAATAATTTACATCTTCAATTTTGAAGCCACTTTTTTCATTTTGTGGAGAACAAAATCTTAAAAAGTACCATGAAGAATCTACGAAAGTATCGAGAGTGTCTGTTTCCAATAAACATTCCTGATGATCAATTGTAATTTTTTTCCATTCACTTTCTTTATCTAGAGGGTTACCATTTGAATTAAGATCAACATTATCAGGCAACTTAATAGGCAACTGTTTTATTGGTACTTTTACAATTTCATTATTTTTATTATAAGCAATTGGAATGGGACAACCCCAATATCTTTGTCTTGAAACTCCCCAATCTTTTAAACGGAAGTTAATTTTTTTTTTCCCTAATTTTTTTTCTTCTAATATTTTAATAGACTCCAAAATAGATTCATCTGGTGCTTTTAAACCGTTAAGGAAATTAGAATTAATAATTAATCCAGGGCCAGTATAAGCTTCATTAGTTACTGCAAAAAAATCATCTTTTTCTTCTGGTTTAACTACTGTTTGTACTTTTAAATTATATTTTATTGCAAAATCTAAATCTCTTTGATCGTGAGCAGGACATCCAAAAACAGCACCAAACCCATAGTCCATTAAGACAAAATTTGCAAAATATACTGGAACTTTAATTTTTTCATCAAAAGGATTTGTAGCTAATAAGTTAGTTTTAAAACCAATTTTTTCTGCCTGTGCTATAGATTCTTCAGTCGTACCAGCTTGCGAACATTCTTTTCTAAAGGTTATAAATTTTTGATCTTTGTCATATAATTTAGAAATAGGGTGATCAACTGAAACAGCCAAAAAAGAAAACCCAAATAAGGTATCTGGTCTTGTTGTAAAGCATTTTATATTCTTTACATCTATATTACCTTCAATTTTAAAATCTATTTCACAACCAAATGATTTACCAATCCAATTTTTTTGCATAATTTTTACTTTGTTGGGCCATTGATCAAGTTCATTTAAACCAATCAAAAGATCTTCAGAAAATTTAGAAATATTAAAAAACCACTGGTTTAACTTTTTTCTCTCAACCAAAGCTCCAGACCTCCAACCTCGACCCTCTATAACTTGTTCGTTAGCTAAAACTGTTTGGTCAATAGGGTCCCAATTTACATAATTTTCTTTTCTGTAAACAAGGTTTTTGTCATAAAGTTCTAGAAAAAATTCTTGCTGATGTTTATAATATTCAGGAGAACAAGTTGAAATTTCCCTATCCCAATCTATTGAAAGTCCAAGTTTCTTGAGCTGTCTTTTCATTGTTGAGATATTTTTTTCAGTCCAGCTTTTTGGATCTAAATTATTTTGTCGAGCAGCGTTTTCTGCAGGCATTCCAAAAGAATCCCATCCCATTGGATGCAATACGTTATATCCTTGCAGAGATTTATATCGTGCTAAAACGTCCCCTATAGTATAATTTCGAACATGTCCCATATGAATTTTTCCCGAAGGATAAGGAAACATTTCTAGGCAATAAAATTTTTTTTTAGAGTGATCTGTTTTTGATTTAAAAGTTTTATTTTTATTCCAATAATTTTGCCATTTGTCTTCTATAGTTTTAAAATTATATCGCATTGTTAAATATTTATCTGAATTAATTTTTAGAAAAAGATAATCAATTTGTGATTATTGTTGGTTTTTTGGAATTTTATATCCGCCGTCTTCTTCAACTTGTTTTTTTCTATAATTTTTTTTTAATTGAGCAGCTTTTTTAAGTATAGCTAATTTAATCTCTTGATTTATATTTGATTCAATTTTTGAAATTGTGCAATTTTGAGCCTTCGAACATCTTTTTTTATAAACTTTAACTGATAAAGCATCAGCTCGTATCTCATTTGAGAGAAATTGAACTGAAATTTTTATTGACTCTTTATTGTTTGAATTATCAGAATACCAATCAGTTATTACAATGCCACCACCATAATCAGCATTAGTGAAAGGTGCAAAATCTAAAATTTCTATTGTAGCTCTCCACAATTCATTGGATGAGGCAAATTCAAATTTACCAGATTTTCTTCCACCAAATTTGAAACTTGCACCACGACCTTCATCGATATTTTTTTTTCGTTTTTCAGATTCTTTTATAGGGTTATCTTTAACGTCAGATCTTTTAAATGCTAAAGGACCACAAGAACTTAAAAAGAAAATCAATAACAAAAAAAATGTTAATAAAAGCTTTATTGGTTTAAAAGTAATGATATTCATGAAAATGATTTATAGATCTTGAATTAGCATAATTTGTAAAATAATACACATAAGAATATTCGATAAAAGGCCATTAATTACAATAAAAAATGAAAAATATGAAAATAAGTTGTATTTATGCAACATATTTAAATTTTATTGCCATTAAAAAGGTTTAATTTGGGAAAATTGCGACTCATTTGATAAATAATCACCATTGATTAATCAATAATAACAAAAAAAAAGGACAAATATGAATAACTTGAAAAAACTTGGTTTATCAGCTTTAGCTGGATCGCTTGTTGCTATCTCTGCAAATGCTGCTGAACTAACTGTTACAGGTTCTGTTGAAGTGACTTATGTTGACACAGACGGAACTCATGGTAACGAATTAACTGGTAACTCATTCGGTGCGAAAAGTGATATGACTTTTGCTGGATCTGGTGACGTAGGTTTTGGAACTGTAACTATGAACAGAGCATTATCTGATACTGGTGCAATTACTACATCATACCAAACATTAGATATGGGTGACTTAGGAATATTGTCATTTGACTCAAAAGCTGGTGCATTGGTTGGTATTAAAGCTAATGATGACCTAATGCCTACTGCATACGAAGAAATGTGGACTGGAGTTTCAACTTCAGGAATATCTGGTGTTGGTAGTACTAACGTAATTGGTTACCAAAACACTTTTATGGGAGTTAGCATATCTGCTGGTTACCAAAATGGTGTTGGTGGATCTCAACAAGGTGAGAGTGGATCTGCTGGAACTAAAGATGATACTACTTTAGCTTCTCAGGCTAACGGTCATGGATCAATCACTGACATTTACTTGTCAATGGCTGTTTATGATGGTCTGACTGTTGGAGTTGGTGTAGCTGAAAACAGTTCAACTAATACTTCTAATGCTTTAAACACTGATTCTAAAGAAGCAATCATGAATGCAGTTTACAGTACGGGTCCGGTATCAGTTGGTTACAGATTAGGTCAAAATAATTCTGGAACAGCTGCGACAGCATCTGTAGATATCGAAGCGGTATCAGTTGCGTTTAACGTAAATGATAACTTCGCAATATCTTACGGTATGCAAGAAAAGAAGCAAACTGGTATTGGTGCAGTAGTGGCAACTACGGAAGAAGTAGATGGTATTAGTGCAGCATATACAATGGGTGCAGCATCTATCAGAGTTAACCACAGTAAATCTCAAAATGATGGATTTGAACAAGGAGTTGATGATGAAACTACTGAAGTTAGTTTAGCATTATCATTCTAATCAAATAAAAAGATTTAATTAAACGGCCCCTTTGAGGGGCCGTTTTTTTTTGAGCAAAATATTATCTATAATAATAGATCATCTAACCTAGAAAAAAGATCAGAAAGAAATGGTTCGAAGTTTTTATAAGAAGATATTGAAGAATTATATAAAGGCTGTCTCGCCTGAGCAAGACTAACAGTTTTTATTGCCCTTTTAGATTTATAAAATTTTAAACAATTGTCATCCCAGTCAAGTGCACAAAACTTAATTAGTTTTTGAATCTCAATTTCTGAGTTAGCAATTAAATCTTCATATTTGCAGTTGTATATAAAATTAGGTAATTTAGAATTCCAAAAATTCATTAATTCGTGATAATTTTGGTAATATGCAAACAAATTAGATTTATTATAAGTCCAATTTTGATTTTCATCAAAAATATTCTTATATAGGGACAAACAATTATCTTTAGCATCCCTGTTACAATGAATAATTTTTGCATTAGGAAAAAGAATTTTGATAAATCCAATCCACCTAAAATTTAATGGTGCTTTATCAGTTACGTTAGCTTGGCTAATTTTGAAATCATCAATTAAATTTGAATATTTTAAAGAAATTTTATTTAGTAAGGCAATATTATTTTGGTCTTCTAAATTAGAAATTTTAAAATTGTTATCTTTATAAAAAGTAATTCTTATTAATTTTTCTAAGAAATCTAACTCTCCACTACCATATACTTCAGGGTGGGATGAAACTATTTGTTCAATTAGGCTTGTACCAGACCTTGGTAAGCCAAGAATAAAAATAATCTTTTTGTCAGAATTGCTCTTAAAAGCTTTATTGTTAAAATTAAAATCTTTAAAAGTTTTTTTAATATTGTTAAAAAGATGGTTATCTGATTCAATATTATAATTAGATATTGTGTTTTTAATTTTATTACCTTCATTAAGATAAAAAAAGGATTTTTTAAATTCAGATAGATCTTCATATGCTTTTCCTATTGCAAAATTTAAGTTAATTTTTGATTCATCATTAAGCGTATTATTTTCAATTTTTTTTAGCATTTCTATTAGATGAGAACTATTTTTGCTGTATTTAATAAATCTACTCATCATTCTATCAACAATATTCATGTTTGGATTTATTCTAATAACCTCCCTAAAATAAAACTCAGCTTCCTTAAAACTACCTAATGCTTGATAAACTAAGCCCATATTATAGTTAATAATTAAAGAATCTTTATTAATTTTTAGACCATTTTTATAAAGTTCAATAGATTCTTGATATAAATTTAGTTCATATTTTAGACTACCATAGTTACCAATAGCATTAATATAATTTGGATCTAATTGTAATATTTTTTTATATAGTTTTTCTGCTTCTTTATATTCAGAAAGATCTTTATATACGTTGGCTAAATTGTTTAATGCAGCCAAATTATTTTTATCTAAATCAATAACTCTAAAAAAAACTTTTTTAGCTACATTTAACTCTCTTAGCTTGTGGTATGAAGATCCAAGAAGATTTAGTATAAAAAGGTTATTAGGTTGTTTTTTTAATAATAAGTTTATTTGTTGAACTACAAATCTAAAATTTCCCGCATTATACTGGTTAAGTAATTGTTGAACTTTTCTCTTAAAATTTTCAAAGGCAGTATTCATTATTTTATAACTGTTTTATTTTGGTTAATATAAGATATTGAAGCAAAACCATAGGAATTTAACATATTAAGTTTATTAATGTTTTTTTTGTTAATTCCTCCTAGTGCAATACTTTTACCATTTACCAAATTAGCAAGTAAGTTAAATCTTGAAATTCCTAAAAAAAATTCCTGTTTTTTAACTTTAAAAACTGGACTAATAAATAACAAATCAATCCCTTGCTTCTTTTTTTGATTAACTTGTTTAAGGTTATGAGCAGATCCAAGTAATAATATTTTTTTATTTTTTAATTTATATGTTTCAATTTTACGATTGAAAGAGGGTATATAGGCTCCATCCAGACGTAATTTTATTGTTAAAAAAATATTGTTCGCTAAGTAGAATGTTTTCCCAGTATGTTTACAAAATTTTTTTATTTTTAAAATTTTTTCTTCATCGTAATTTTCTTTATAATTCCTGTAGATTATACCAATTTTTTTGTCTAAACTTTTGATATGATCTTTATTAAAATCATCTATAAAATGAAAAATCTTTAAAGTTTTATTATGAATCATATTGTTTCCAATCTAATAGATATAGAAAAAGAAATAAAATCAAAAGTACTTGTATCAAGTGAAAATAATAGGATACCTGAAATTATTGCAGTAAGTAAAACCTTTTCCATATCTGATATTTTACCGGTCATTAATTATGGACAACTACATTTTGGTGAAAACAAAGTACAAGAAGCAGTTGAAAAATGGACTGATATTAAAAAAGATTTTAAGCATATTCAGCTCCACATGATAGGCAAGATACAATCAAATAAAGTTAAATTTATTATCCCTCTTTTTGATTACATACATTCTTTAGATAGTCTAAAGTTGGCTCAAAAAATATCTCTTGAACAAGATAAATTTCAAAAAAAACTAAAAATATTTATTCAAATTAATATAGGAAATGAAGAGCAGAAAAGTGGAATAGATATAAAGGATATAGAAGTATTTTATCAAAAATGTGTTAATGAATTAAACTTAGATATAATTGGATTAATGTGTTTGCCACCCAAAAATATTAATTCAAATGAATCATTTTTAAAAATGCAAAACTTAGCTAAAAAAATTAAAGTTAAAGAGTTAAGCATGGGAATGTCTAGTGACTATATAGATGCTGTAGAATCAGGGGCAACTTTTTTAAGAATAGGATCTAAGATTTTTGGTGAGAGAGCTTAACCTATTTTAATTTTAGAATTTTGGTTTATTAATTTTAAAATTATTTCAAAATCTTTTTTATTAAGTGCAATGCAGCCAGCGGTACCTTTATAGTCTTCAGTTAAGTGCATAAAAATTGCGCTTCCTTTGTTAGGTATTTTTTTAGGATTATAATTAATAGTTATTATATAATTATATTTGTTATCTTTTCTGAAAAACCTTTCTTTGTGGTTTTTGTTAAAAACAAAAAACTCCTCATTGTATTTTATATGAGTTGGATCATCACACCAACCAAGATTTTTTGTTATAATCTTTTTTTTTACTCTACATTTAGGATTTCCAACTCTATCTTTTCTAAAATATAATTTATTGAGGCTAAAAGTCCCTTTTGGTGTTGTAAAATCACCTTCTCTTTTTCTAGAACTTAGACCATTTTTACCAATGCAGCATTTAAATTGGAAATGATCAATCGTAAGTGTGTCTTTATTTTTTATATAAATTATCATAAGTTAAATTAAAGATGATTAAACAAAATGTTAACATTGTTAACTGTAATTTATTATATGAAATCTTAAAAGAGATTAAAGAAAATTTATCTTTTAATATTATAAATTATAAAAATGAAGAGGATTTCAATCGAGTTAAGCCAATTAACTTCGAAAAAACATTAATAATTTCAAATTCAAAAAATACTATTTTAAATAAAAAAAATGTATTAATTTTAAATCAGTTACCAATATCATTGAAAAAATTAGTTGAATTAATAAATATTAATTTAATAAAGATAAGATTTAATAGTCAATCAAAAATTAATATAAAAAGTTATGAGCTTAACCTTAATTCAAAAATTTTTTCGAAGGATGGTATAAATTTAAAATTAACAGAAAAAGAAATTGAGATTATTTTGTACCTTGATTTAAAAAAAACTAAACGCAATGTTCTTGATTTGCAAAAAAATATTTGGGGATATTCACCTGACTTAGAGACCCATACAGTAGAAACACATATTTATCGATTAAGAAAAAAAATAAATGATAAATTTAAAGATAATCTTTTTATTAAGAGTCATGTTGATGGCTACTTTATTTAATAAAAAAAAATTTTATAGCTAGAGGTTTAAAAAATCAAAATCTAATCAGAGGGTTGTTAAACCAAAAAAAAGCTAAGAGTATTTTTAAAAGAATAAAAACGTTTAAACAAGTCTAGCGCCAATTTGTTGAATTATTTTTGATGACATATCATTACCTTTTTCAAGACTTTCACCTATTGTTAAATTATTAATATAACCGTGAAGGTATCCAGCTGCAAACAGATCTCCTGCGCCAGTTAAGTCTTTTATATCTAGATCTTTTTTGCTTTTACATTCGATTATTTGATCTTTATTTATAGAAACACTTCCTTTTTCTCCTCGTGTTACAATAATCAATTTTCCAAGTTGTTTACCAAACGTTATTACTTCTTCAAATTTTTTTGCATTTATTAAAGAGGATATTTCCTGCTCATTTGCGAAAGTAATATCTATTTTATTTTGAACTAAATCTAAAAAATGTTTTTTGTGCCTTTCAACACAAAACGAGTCTGATAGTGACATGGCAACCTTATTAGAATTTTGAATTGCTTTTTCAAATGCAGATCTTGGTTCTCCCTCATCCCATAAATAGCCTTCGAGAAAAATTATTTCACTATTTTCAACTGAGTTTTTATCAACATCATTTTTGTTAATTTTCCCTGCAGTACCAAGAAATGTACACATCGTTCTTTCTGAGTCAGGTGTAATTAGTATTAAGCAAGTTCCTGTCGGTAAACTTTCTTTTTTTTTACAATATAAGTAATTAACATTTTCTTTTTTTAAGCCATCTTCATATTTTTGACCCAAGTCATCATCGTTAACTTTTCCAATAAATCCAACTTTATTACCTAATTGAGATAATCCGACAATAGAATTTGCTACCGATCCACCTGAGATTGTTTCTTCAATTTTTAAAGTAGATAATAATTTTTTGAACTCGACTTCATCAACAAGTTTCATTGCACCTTTTGTTAACCCATTGGTTGACAAATATTTATCTTCAACTTTACAAATTACATCTACAATAGCATTTCCAATACCTAGAATTTTCATATTAAGCTTTTTTTATATTAATTGGATTTTTACGATTAGGATAACAAGTCGTACAAATTTTACAAGTTAAACCATAACAGCTTCTAGCCTGACAATATTCTCTCCCATAATAAATTATTTGAAGATGAAGTTTACTCCAAGTTTTCTTTGGAAAAATTCTTTTTAAATCCTTTTCAGTTTGAACAACATTTTTACCATTTGTTAATCCCCATCTTTGAGCAAGTCGATGAATATGAGTATCTACTGCAAATGCTGGAAACCCAAAGCCTTGAGACATGACTACACTTGCTGTTTTATGGCCTACACCTGGCAGTTTTTCAAGCTCTTCGAAGGTTTTTGGTACCTTGCCACCATGAAATTTTAGTAGTTGTTTGGACATTAAATAAATACTTTTTGCTTTAACCCTAAAGAGGCCAATACTATTTATTAACTTTTCAATTTTTTTTCTTCCTAATTTTATAAAGTGTTCAGGTTTATTGTATTTTGGATATATATATTTGGTTACATTGTTAACATTGAGATCTGTACATTGTGCTGACAAAAGAACAGATGTTAAAAGAGTAAATTTATTTCTATGCTTTAAAGGTATAGGTGTTGTTGGATAAATTTTATTTAAAATTTTTAGTATCTGTTTTGCTTTTTCCCTCTCATCCATTATTTAAAATTTAATAGATCTCTCATCGAATAAAGTCCAGCCCTCTTATTTGTAATCCATTTTGCAGCAGTCAAAGCACCGTCTGAGTAAAGAGCCCTATCAAATGCTTGATGATTTAATTTTATTATTTCCTTACCACTTGAGAATCTTACCTCATGTTCTCCAACTATTTCACCTTTTCTAACTGAATTGAAATTAATTTTTTTCCCGTAAGGAAAAGATTTTTTATTTAAAAATTTTCTCCCAATTAAACTGTATAAATCTTTATTTTTCCCATTAGCAATACCTTTGCCCAGCATTAAAGCAGTACCAGACGGGTAATCTTTTTTATATTTATGGTGAGCTTCAAATATTTTACTTAAATAGTTATCATTTAAAGATTTTGAAGCGATTTCAGTTAAAAACATTAATAAATTAACACCTAAGCTCATATTACCAGCTTTTAATATGGGAATCTTTTTTGAATATTTTCTAATTAAATCTTCTTCCTTTTGGGTAAAACCAGTCGTTCCAATAACCACTCTTTTTTTAAGTCGATGAGCGATTTTAAGAATCTCAAGAGTGCATTTCGGAACAGTAAAATCTATTATTACATCAGTTTTTTTGAAAGATTTATCGGTATTTAAATCAATTTTAATTCCTGCTATCTTTTTATTAATAGGCTTGTTTTCTGTAAGAGTTACTAATTTAAAATTTTTATTCAATTTAGAGGACCTAATAAGCTGTTGTCCCATTCTTCCTAGGCACCCAGTGATAGCTAAATTAATTTTTTTCATTTAAGAAAATATTAACCTTTTTTACTTAATTAGTCTTTTAGTTTTTCCAAAAACTTTTAGCTTTTTGAAAGAATTTTTTAATACTTGGGTTTGATTTTTCATTTTGAATTTCTCTAAATTTCTCAAGTAATTCTTTTTGTGCTTTATTTAATGAAACTGGAACCTCCATATTTAACTGAACATAAAGGTCACCATTTCCACTTCCTCTCATGTAAGGCATTCCTTTGCCTTTTAATCTAAACTGTTTTCCATTTTGAGTTCCATCAGGTATTTTAATTTTTGCTCTTCCACCATCTATAGTTGGGATTTCTATTGTAGTCCCAAGAGCTGCATCAGCTATTGAAATTGGAAATTCAAAAAATAAATTTTCATCTGACCTTTTAAAAAGGTCATGGGAATGAATGTTTACAAATAGGTATAAATCACCACTAGCCCCACCTTTGGTCCCGGCCTCTCCCTTGCCAGCTAATCTTATTCTTGTTCCATCATCAACACCTTTTGGTATTGTTACAGATATTTTTTTTGAAGTATGCTTACTACCTTGACCATTACAATCACTACATGGATTTGTAATTTCTTCACCGCTACCTGCACATTGAGGACAAGTTTGTTGAACTGTGAAGAATCCTTGATTTGATCTTACTTTACCATTTCCGCCACAAGTTGTGCATCTATCTGGAGAAGATCCTGGTTTAGATCCATTTCCTTTACATGTATTACATTTTTCAGTGGTAGAAAATTTAATATCTTGTTTTTTTCCTCCATAAGCCTCCTCTAATGTAATTGATAAATCATATCTTAAATCAGAACCCCTATTGTTTGTGCCTCTACCTCTAGATCTTCCTCCGCCTCCAAAGTCACCAAAGAAATCCTCAAAAATATCTGAGAAATCTGTACCACCAAAACCACCACCTTGTCTTCCACCACCACCCTCAAATGCAGCATGACCAAAATTATCATAGTTTTGTTTTTTCTCTTGATCTGAGAGAATGCCGTATGCTTCACCAGCTTCTTTGAATTTATCCTCTGAAGCTTTATCTCCAGGATTTTTATCAGGGTGATGTTTTACTGCTAATTTTCTATATGCTGATTTTAACTCTTCAGGGCTTGCATTTTTGTTAACACCTAAAACGTCATAAAAATCTCTTTTAGCCATAAGTTACTTTAAGATGATAGTTGTTGTAAGTGTTAAGCGCTTTTTTCTTTGTCTTCTTCTTTTATTTTTTCTTCTTTTACTTCTTCAAAGTCTGCATCAACCACGTTATCGTCTTTTTTCCCTTCATCATTTTTATCACCATCTTTGGATGAGGCTGATTTTTTTTCTTGAGACTTATAAATTGCTTCACCTAATTTCATAGAAGCCTGAACTAATGTTTCTGTTTTTTTCTTAATGTCCTCAATATCAGTCCCTTTAATTGCTTCTTTTAAGACAGACGAAGCGTCTTCTATTGCTTTCTTGTCTGTATCTGGAACTTTAGCACCGTGCTCTTTCAGGTTTTTTTCCGTTGAATGAATTAAAGTATCAGCTTGATTTCTTGCATCTACTGACTCTCTTTTCTTTTTATCTTCATCTTTGTTAGCCTCTGCATCTTTAACCATTTTTTCAATATCTTCATCACTTAGGCCACCAGAAGCTTGGATTTGGATTTTCTGTTCTTTTCCAGTTCCTTTATCTTTTGCCGAAACACTAACAATACCATTTGCATCAATATCAAATGTTACTTCAATTTGAGGCATTCCTCTTGGAGCTGGAGCTATGCCAACTAATTCAAAATTTCCTAACATTTTATTATCAGAAGCCATTTCTCTCTCACCCTGAAGAACTCTTATTGATACGGCAGGTTGATTGTCATCTGCTGTAGAAAAGACTTGGCTTTTTTTTGTTGGGATTGTTGTATTTTTTTCAATTAATTTTGTTGAAACTCCGCCTAATGTTTCAATTCCAAGTGACAAAGGTGTTACATCTAAAAGAAGCACATCTTTAACATCTCCTTGAAGTACACCAGCTTGAATTGCAGCTCCCATTGCCACAACCTCATCTGGGTTTACACTTTTGTTGGGCTCTTTTCCAAAAAAGTTTTTAACCTCAGCTAGGACTTTTGGCATTCTCGTCATACCACCAACCATTACAATTTCATCAATTTCATTTGCAGCAAGACCTGCATCTTTAAGTGCAGTTTTGCAAGGAGGCAATGTTTTTGAAATTAAATCTTCAACCAAAGCTTCTAATTTAGCCCTAGTCATTTTTAAATTAATGTGTTTTGGGCCTGTTTTATCTGCAGTTATAAATGGTAAATTAACATCTGTTTGTTCAGCAGAAGAAAGTTCAATTTTTGCTTTTTCAGCAGCCTCTTTTAATCTTTGAAGAGCTAGTTTATCTGTTCTTAAATCTATACCATTATCTTTTTTAAATTCTTCAATTAAATAATCTACAATTGTGTTGTCAAAATCTTCACCGCCTAAAAATGTATCACCATTGGTAGATTTAACTTCAAATACACCATCACCTAATTCAAGAATGGATACATCAAAAGTTCCACCACCTAAATCATATACAGCAATTTTTTTATTCTCTTTTTTCTTGTCTAAACCGTATGCTAGAGATGCAGCAGTAGGTTCATTTATAATTCTTAAAACTTCTAATCCAGCAATTTTACCAGCATCTTTTGTTGCTTGTCTTTGAGCGTCATTAAAATAAGCAGGAACAGTTATTACAGCTTTAGTCACTGCTTGACCTAAATATTTTTCAGCTGTTTCCTTCATTTTAATCAGAATAAAAGCTGATATTTGTGAGGGTGAGTATTTTTCACCTTTTGCTTCAATCCAAGCATCACCTTTTTCTGAATTAACTATTTTAAAAGGTGCTGCAGCAATATCTTTTTTTACAGTGGGGTCTTCAAAATTTCTTCCAATCAATCTTTTTACAGCAAATATAGTATTTTCAGGATTGGTTACTGCTTGTCTCTTAGCAGGTTGTCCAACAAGTTTTTCTCCATCATCGGTAAAAGCAACAACTGAAGGAGTTGTTCTTGCACCTTCAGCATTTTCTAAAACTTTAGGCTGGGTACCTTCCATGATTGATACACATGAATTAGTTGTTCCTAAATCTATTCCAATAATTTTGCTCATAATTTAAATCCTATTATTCATATAAGTGTTAATTTTTAATCTACAAGTTCTGACAATTATTATTAATTGCCTGAATTCTCAGTATTTTCCTCATTTTTTTCCTCTTTATTTTCAGTTTTCTTTGAAACTCCTACTAGAGAAGGTCTAAGCAACCTGTCTTTCATCATAAATCCTTTTTGAATTTCTTGAATAATTGTGCCAGGTTCTTTTTGATCATCGTCAATTTCCATCATGGCTTGATGAAGGTTTGGATCAAGTTTTTTACCAATTGAATCTATAGGGGTAATGCCATTTTTTGATAAAATAGAAACCATATCTTTATTTATAATGTCAAAATGTTCTAAAGTTTTTTTCAAAGCTTCTGAATTTTTTAACACACCATCATTTTCTAATATTTGTTTTGACCTTTCTAGGTTGTCAATTAAGCTTAAAGTTTCTTTTGCAAAAGCAAAACCACCATAACTAAAAGCATCTTCTCTTTCTTTTTCAAACCTTCTTCTTTGGTTTTCCATTTCAGCAAAAGCCCTTGCTAATTTGTCTTCTAGTTCTAAAATTTTTTCTTCAGGAATAACCTCTTTTACTTCTTCAGTATTTTCTGAGGTATTTTTTTCATTTTCATTACTTTGGTTTTTAGGGTTGATTTCCTGAGCTTCATTAATTTGCTCCTCAGTATTGATGTTTTGGTCTTTTTCCATTGTGACTTATATGGTATGAAATTTAATAATTGCTAGATGTTAAAAAAAAAAATTACAAAATTATTAGTAGGCACAAATAATAAAGGAAAGTTAAGGGAAATAAGGAGTTTATTGCCCAAAAACCTTGAAATCTACTCAACATCATATTTTAAAATTAAAAGTCCAGTCGAAAATGGGAAATCATTTGAGGAAAACTCTTTAATTAAAGCTAGATATTTTTCTAAAAAATCAAAAATGATCTGTTTGTCGGATGATTCTGGGCTGGAGATAGATATTTTAGGTGGGAATCCTGGTATTTATTCAGCCAGATGGGGTGGAAAAAAAGGAGACTTTGTCAAAGCAATGGTTAGAGTTTTTAAAGAATTAGATAAAAGAGAAAAAAATTGGAAAAATAAAAAAGTTAAGGCTAGATTCATTTGTGCTTTAACTATTTATGGACCTAATCAAAAAACAATAAAGTCTATTGGGAAAGTTGAAGGATATATTGCAAATTCCATGAAGGGAAAAAATGGATTTGGATATGATCCTATCTTTATCCCTAAAGGAAAAAAAATTACTTTTGGTGAAATGAAACCTTTTGAAAAATACAAAATAGATCATAGGTTTAAAGCTTTCAAAAATATTAAAAAATTTTTATAAATTTTTTATTTTCTATTTTATAGAAATTTAAAATATGATTAATTTTATTGTCTTTTATTTCAAAGATTCCAACCTTCCCTTTAAACAAAGCTTTCTTTGTAAAAATTTTATTATCTATAATTAGATTATTTTGAAGTATTAAATAATAAACAAGCCCCACCAAATCAAAACTTAAGAAAGAAAGTTGATTTGGATATTGATTAAATTTTTTAAAATATTCTAATGAAAATTCTTCGTAATTTTTTTTATTTATTGACGGAAAATAAATCGGTTGAGAACTAGTTTCATTTAAAAGAGACTCATCAAACCATTGATTAAGAGTTATAAAATATTTCTCTTTGGGAGAGACGTCTGTATATAACAAAGAAGTAGTAACACTTTTTAGGCTTTCGTCGAAATCAGCTATTATTAAAGAGTCAAAATTTACAATTCCAAGGGTGTCTTGTTTTTTTAGTTTTTCAATTAAACGTTCTTTGTTAATTTCATCTGATTTCTCTAACCTGGTTATTTCATCTTCAAGGTTTTGCTTTCTTGTGTTGTAATCTGTGATTTTTTCTATTTGTTTAGTAAGTTTTGTTGGATCTGTATTATATGTATAATTTTTAATTATTTTGATTTTAGAATCTGAAATACCCTTCTTAATCTCATTTTTATAATCAACATCAGGTGTTAAAAAAATAGTTTTTTTAATTCCTTGTAATTTTATAAATTTCTTAATAGCTTTTATTTGAGATGTTGCATTTATACCTGCATTAATAATATTACTAGACTCATTATTACTTTTGTTGGTCAAAGATAAAAAAGTTATCTCTTTTAATTCGTCAAGGTATTCTAGATTTTCATTAAAGACTGGTCCAATTATTATTTTTATTCCTAAATTAAGCAATTCTTTAGCTGATCGTAGAGTGATATTAGGATTTGATCCTGTATCTTTAGGAATAATTTCAATTGATGTATTATCAATTTTATTAATTGCAAGGCGTGTAGATTTTATTATTGATTGACCAATTTCAGCATTTTTGCCAGTTAATGGAACTAGCAAACCAATTCTAATTTTTTCATTTGCAAATACACTTTTTAATGGTGTCGACAAAGCTATTGTTATGAGTAATATAATTTTAATAATTTTGTTCATTTTAATGTTATTGTTATAACAATTATAATTTAATGATTCTAGATACTGAGAGCATAAATAATAAAGTTAAAAGTGGACTGTATATTGTTTCTACTCCGATAGGTAATTTAAGTGACATCACCCTAAGAGCTATAAATATACTAAAAAAATCAAATTATATATTGTGCGAGGATACAAGGGTGTCAAAAAATTTGCTAGATAGATACGAAATTAAATCCAAACTTATTTCAAATCATAAGTTTAATGAAAAAAAAAATTTAATAAAAATAATAGATATTTTAAAATCAGATTGTATTGTTTCGTTAATTTCTGACGCTGGAACCCCTTCTATTTCAGACCCTGGAGCAATCCTAATTAATGAGTGTTTGGTAAATAAAATTGATATTTTTACTATACCTGGAGTATCTGCTGTTTCAACCGCTGTTTCAATCAGTGGTTTTAGTGAAAAATATTTTTTCTACGGATTTTTTCCCGAAAAGAATAATAAATTAAAAGAAGATTTTGAAAAATTATCTAATTTAGAAGGCTGTATAGTTTTTTTTATTTCTCCTCGTAAATTTAATAAATCTGTAAAAGATATTAAGCACTATTTTTCAGGAAGAAAAATTTTAATATGTAGAGAAATGACTAAGTTTTATGAGGAATATATTAGATATAATATTGATAAGCTTGAACCCTTTGAGTTTGACCCAAAAGGTGAATTAACAATCGTTATTTCAGAAAAAGAAAAAGAAAAAAAATCATCGATAAAATTAAATGAATCTGATAAAAAAAATATTAAAAGAATGATTAAAAAATTAAGCATTAAAGATATTACAGATTTAATTAGTCAAAATAACAATGTACCTAAAAAAGAAATTTATAATTATTGTCTGAAGTTAAAAAATGAAAAATAGAATTTTTTTAATAAGTGTAATTTTTTTAATCTTTACTGGATGTATAGGAATTAGTTCAAAGGGTATTTTTGGGTCTGGGGTTAGTGTTGCTTTAGATCCTAGGTCTTTAGGAACTCAAATAGACGACTCAGTAATGCAAAAAAATCTATCTGCAAGATTGATGTTAAGAAATAAAAGTCACATATTATCAGTTAACACGAAGGTTTTAGATGGTAGAATTTTTTTAACTGGAAAGGTTGAAAATCCAGAAGAAAAACTTCATCTTACTAAATTAGCCTGGGAAACCAAAGGAGCTAGATCTGTTAAAAATGATATTAAAATAAAAGAAGATTTTAATTTTACTCAATCTGCAAAAGATTTGTTAATAACATCACAACTTCGAACAGCTTTAATATTTAATAAAAATATCAAGGCTACAAACTATCAAATAGACACATATAAAAAAATGATATTTATTTATGGAATTTCTTTGACAGCAAATGAGAGAAAAGAAGTGATAAATGAAGCAAAAGAGATACTTGATGTTAAGGATGTTATAGCAAGCATTGTTTTGGTTGAAGAATTAAGAATTCAAAAGAACTAATCTTTTTTATAATCAATAACATCAGCAGAGTAAGCGGCAACTGAAGCTAAATTTATTATCTCAGATGTAGATGATCTTAGAGGAGCAATTTCAATTGGTTGACCTAAACCAATTAAAAGTGGTCCAATAACCTTTGTTTCACCAAGACTTTTCATCATTTTATAAGAAATTGCAGCACTGTGTTGACCGGGCATTACTAATATGTTTGCATTTCCAACAATATTTGAAAAGGGGTAAAGCTCTTTGTATTCTTCATTTAGAGCTACATCTGGCTGCATGTCTCCATCAAATTCAAAATCTACATCTTTGTTTTTTAAAATTTCAACAGCTTTTTTAATATGTTTAGTTCTACTAGTTAAAGGTTGTCCAAACGTTGAATGAGAAACAAAAGCAACCTTAGGAACAAAGCCAAATAATTTTACAACTCTAGCAGAAGATATTGCAATTTCTGCAAGCTCTTCTGAGCTAGGATATTCATTAACACTTGTATCTCCAACGAATATAGTTTTGCCTTTGTAAACAACCATATTTAAACCAAACATTATTTCCCCTGGCCTTGGATCAACTACTTGTTTAATTTTATCTAAGGATGCTCCAAATCTTCTGGTATTCCCAGTAACAGCACCATCTGCATCACCACAAGCCACCATACAAGAAGCCCAAATAACCCGGTCATTTCTTACAAGTCTATCACAGTCTCTCTCTAAAAGGCCTTGCTCTCTTTGCATTTTTTTAAACAAATAGCTCACATATTTTTCTCGCTTTTGTGTGTCTTGAGAGTTTATTATCTTGATATCAAAATCATCACTGTAACCAATTTTATTTATTTGTTCTTTAATTTTTTCTTTTTTACCAATTAAAATTGGAATTCCCAATTTTGAATTTTTAAATGCTATTGCTGCTTTTAGAGTATTTTCATCTTCACCATCTGCAAACACAATTCTTTTTTGATTTTTTTTAATATAGGAATTAATACCCTGCATAATAGTAACAGATGGATTAAGTCTTTGTTTAAGTTGTTCTTTATAAACTTCAAAATCTTTTATATCTTTTCTTGCAACACCACTATCCATAGCAGCTTTTGCTACAGCTGCAGGAATTTCACTAATTAACCTTGGATCAAAAGTTGATGGAATTATATAATTTTTTCCATACTTTGGACGATCTCCGCCCATAGCGGCAACAACTTCATCAGGAACATCTTGTCTTGCTAATTTTGCAATTGCATTTGCGGCAGCTACTTTCATTTCTTCATTTATAGTTTTAGCTCTAACATCCAAAGCACCTCTAAAAATATATGGGAAACCAATTAAATTATTTACTTGATTAGGGTAGTCTGATCTTCCAGTTGCAATGATAGCGTCATCTCTAACTTCCATTATTTCTTCAGGTGTTATTTCAGGATCTGGATTTGCGCAGGCAAAAATTATTGGATTTTTGGCCATGGTTTTTACCAGTTCTTTTTTTAATGCATCTTTTGCAGATAAACCTAAAAATACATCTGCTCCTTTGATAGCATCTTCTAAAGTTCTTTTTTCTGTATCAATTGCATGTATTGATTTCCATTGATCCATACCCTCAGTTCGTCCTCTGAAAATAACTCCTTTTCGATCTAACATTATTAAATTTTTATTTAAAACACCGCTATTTTTAAATAAATTAGTACAAGCGATTGCAGAAGCCCCAGCACCATTGACTACAACTTTAATATCTTTTATTAATTTACCGCTTATTTCAAGAGCATTAATTAAAGCAGCTGTAGTTATAATTGCCGTACCATGTTGATCATCATGAAAAACTGGAATATCTAAAATTTCTTTTAATTTCTCCTCAATAATAAAACAATCTGGTGCAGCTATATCTTCTAAATTGATACCACCAAAACTACATGCAAAGTTTTTAATACTATTAATAATTTCGTTTGAGTCGCTAGAATTAATTTCTAAATCAATAGAATCTATATCTGCGAATCTTTTAAATAGAACCGCTTTTCCTTCCATAACTGGTTTTGAAGCAAGTGCCCCTAAATTTCCCATACCAAGGATTGCCGAGCCATTACTTATGACGGCAACTAAATTTCCCTTTGATGTATAATCATAAGCCGCCTCAGGATTTTCATGAATTGCCTTGACGGGAGCAGCTACACCCGGTGAATAAGCCAGAGCTAAATCTCTTTTTGTTGTCATTGGCTTTGAAGAATTAATCTCAATTTTTCCAGGCTTATTAAAACTGTGAAATTCTAAAGCTTCTTTATCTGTGTAATGATCTATTTTAGTTTTTTTCATTAATGTTAATTAGATATACAAATGGAGCAAATTTAAGACTAATATGATTTATGAATCTAATTAAGTCAACAGGCACATTTAGTTTTTTTACTATAATTAGCAGATTGCTTGGTTATATAAGAGACATATTGATTGCAGTTTTTCTTGGAGCTGGTCCATTTGCTGATGCCTTCTTTGTTGCGTTTAGAATTCCAAACACATTTAGGAGATTATTTTCGGAGGGAACATTTAATGCTGCATTTATACCTAGCTATTCATCATTATTAAACAAAAAGAAACAGTCAGAAAGTTTTGTTAACAATGTTTTTAGTTTACTTATTTTAGGGTTATTTTTTTTAGTACTTACAATTGAAATTTTAATGCCATTATTTGTATTTATGATTGCCCCTGGCTTCGAGGGAGATTATGAAAAAATGGAATTAGCCATAGCATTAACAAGAATTACTTTTCCTTTTTTATTATTTATAAGTCTTGCATCTTTCTTTTCAGCAATTTTAAATTCTCACAATAAATTTGCTATTGCCTCAGCAACACCAATTATATTGAACATTCTTTTAATTGGAGTTTTATTTTTTGGAAAAATCTTAAATGACAAACTTGTTTATTATTTATCATATGCAGTTACCGTGTCTGGCATACTACAGTTTATTTTTTTATTTTTTTTTGTAAAAAAGTATGTTTCATTTAAAATAAAACTATTCTTTAAAATAGACAAAAAAATAAAAATTTTTTTTAAAAAATTATTACCAAGCATTTTTTCTTCAGGTGTTACTCAAATAAATATTTTAGTAGGAACAATCATTGCTTCGTTTCAGACTAGTGCGGTATCATATCTTTATTATGCAGACCGAGTTTATCAAATAAACCTAGCAATTTCTGGAATTGCAATAGGCGTAGTAATTCTCCCTCAACTTTCAAAATATGTTCAAAATAAAAAAAAAGAAAAAATAAACTTAATTCAAAATAAAGCTTTAGAACTGAGTTTATTTTTGAGTATTCCAGCAACAATTGCATTATTGATTGCCTCAGATGAAATTATATCATCCTTGTTTGGATATGGATCATTTGATGAAAATAGTGTGAGGAATTCTGCAAAAGCTTTATTTTATTTTGCAATTGGATTACCTGCATTTTCTTTAATTAAAGTTTTTTCTACTTTTTTTTTCGCAAGACATAATACTAAAATCCCATTTTATGTTTCTTTAATTTCTGTTCTGTTAAATGTTTTTATTAGTATTATTTTTTTTAGAGAAATTGGCTTTATAATTATACCAATTGCAACTACAATTTCCTCATGGTTTAATGCTATTTCTTTATTTATTTTATTAAAACAAAAAAAATTATTTAGCTTTAATTTAATTTTTATAAATAGATTTACAAAGATTTTAATTACCTCAATATTAATGGGAATATTCTTTAATTATTTGATTCATTTTTTCAAAGATGAATTTTTATATAAGGAAATTTTAAAGTCAGTATATCTTATAGGCTCAGTAATATTAGGATTAGTGTTTTATATTATTGTATCAATTTTTATCAAAGCTTTTAAAATTAGTGATATTCATCTAAAGTATTAATTATGAGTAAAAAAATTTTTTCAGGTGTTCAGCCAACAGGAAATCTTCATTTAGGAAATTATTTAGGAGCAATTAAAAACTTTGTAGATTTACAGAATGAAAAAGATAATGAGTGTATTTTTTGTGTCGTAGACCTTCATGCAATAACTGTTAAACAGGACCCTAAAGAACTGAAAAAAAACATAAGAGAAACAACAGCTACTTTTGTAGCAAGTGGAATAGATCCTAGTAATAGTATTATTTTTAATCAATCGATGGTATCAGCTCATTCTGAGGCTGCATGGATTTTAAGCTGCGTTTCAAGAGTTGGTTGGCTTAATAGAATGACCCAATTTAAAGAAAAAGCTGGTAAAGATAAAGAAAAAGCAAGCTTAGGTCTTTATTCTTATCCTGTTTTGATGGCTGCAGATATTTTACTATATGATGCTACACATGTTCCTGTGGGTGATGATCAAAAACAACACTTGGAATTATGTAGAAATATTGCTCAAAAGTTTAATAATGATTTTAATGTTTCAGATTTTTTTAAAGTGCCAGAACCTTTAATACAAAAACAATTTTCTAGAATAATGAGCCTTAAAGATGGAGTTAAAAAAATGAGTAAATCAGATCCTTCAGATTTAAGCAGGATTAATCTTACGGATAATAAAGACGAGATATTTAATAAAATAAAAAAAGCTAAAACAGACCCAATGACTATGCCAGGTAATATTAAAGATTTAAATGAAAGGCCTGAAGCAGAAAACTTAATAGGAATATATTCAAGCTTAAGAAATCAAAGTTTAGAAAATTCAATAAATGAATTTGATGGAAGGCAATTTTCGGTATTTAAAGAAAAACTATCAGAAGTTTTAATTGAAAAAATTTATCCAATATCAAAAGAAATAAATAAATTACTAGATGATGAAAGATATTTAGATGAAATTTTATTTAAAGGATCAAAAAAAGCAGACATAATTGCATCAAAAAAAATTAAAAAAATTAAAGAATTAGTAGGTTTTTAAATAGATTTATTTATTAGTGTTATTTTTAATATTAATCACTATATATAATCCATGTTTGTGCAAACAGAAGTAACACCAAACCCTAATTCGTTGAAGTTTTTACCTGGAAAAACTGTATCTAACTCTGGATCATTTGAAGTAACTAAAAAAGAGGAAATAGACAATGAATTGGTTAGAAATTTACTATCAATTAATGGAGTAACAGGAGTTTTTTTAGGCAAAGATTTTTTATCCATAAACAAGTCAGAAGATACAGATTGGGAAGAGATTAAACATATTGTTATTTCCTTAATAAATGAATTTTATTTATCAGGCAAAGAATTTGTTATTGATAGCAGCATATTAAATGAAAATAAATTAGATCTTAAAGAAATTGAAAAGAAAATAATAAAAATTTTAGACACAAAAATTAGACCTGCTGTTGCAAAAGATGGTGGAGATATTAAATTTAAAGAATTTAAAGATGGTGTAGTGAAAGTAGAGCTCCAAGGTAGCTGTTCAGGATGCCCCAGTTCAACAATGACGCTGAAACAGGGTGTTCAAAATCTTTTATGCCATTACCTACCAGAAGTTAAAGAAGTAGTTGCAATATAAAAATGCTAAAAAACCAAATAAAATTTTTGAAAATAAATAGATATTTATCAAAAAATAGAATTTCACTTTCAGAAATCAAAAAGTATTTAAAAAAAAAAGAGTTTACTATAAACGGAAAAAAAAAAAACAATTTAAAGGGAAGTGGTCTAGAAGTTTTATCAAGAACGTTCTTGTCTAGCTTGATAATAATTGTAATTTTTTCTATCACACCCGCAATTAATAATTTTATAGATGAAAGAACATTGTTATCTGAAGATTTTGAAAACCAATCTAAGAGCAATTTTAAAAAGACAATGGAAAATCAGGACAGCAATTTAGACGAAAAGTTGGAAAAAAAATTTTTGTTTGATGATATATTTACTTTTGATGAACAGCCAAACGATTCTGTAAGACTCAGTGCGGCAACAATTGCGGAACTTTTTGAATCTACTAATTACAATTTAGAAGATGTAAGAAAAAACAAATTAGTTAAACCAGTTTCTTTAACACTATTACCGCATGAAATAAAAAAAATTGAAAATGTAAAAAAAAGAAAAGATTTATTCATTCAAATTATTTTACCACTGATAATCAAGGAAAATCAAAATATTAGATATGATAGAAAAAATCTTTTTAAAGTTTTGAACAAAAGCAAAAATACAAAATTAGAAAAAAATTGGTTAAGTTTAAAGTTTAAACAGTATGGAGTAATGAATAGAGATCTATCTACATTAAAGATTAGAATGGATGAAGTTCCTACTTCCATGGCTATTGCACAGGCTGCAAAAGAAACTGGGTGGGGTACATCAAGATTTGCACTTGAAGGAAACGCATTGTTTGGTCAATGGACTTGGAGTGGCGAAGGCTTAAAACCCAGTGGAGCAGATGATAATAGTACGCACAAGGTAATGAAATTTAAAGTATTGCAGGCATCAGTAAAAGCCTATCAAAGAAATTTAAATACACACTCGTCCTACAAAAAGTTTCGAAGTGCAAGGGCCGGATTAAGAGATGAGAAAAAAGATCTAGATAGCATTTTGCTCACAGAGCACTTAGATAAATATGCAGAAACTGGAAAAGAATATGTTAGAATTTTACAAAAAATTATAAAACAAAATAGTTTAACAGACTTTGATGATGCTAAATTAATGCCATCAAGTATGGAGCTAGAGAGTCTTATTTAATTTTGTTCGATAGAAAACTGAATCCCAAACCATCTCCATAACCCTTCGTCATTCAAAGAGCAATTAATTCTTCCTCTACGAAATATAAACTTTTCTCTAAAGTTTATATTTAATATATTTTCTTTAAAATAAGTATCAGACTTAGCCCAGTTATTACCTTCATCTGAAAAGCAATTAATATTTTTTAAGTTTTTTTGATCTTTAAAAAATTCTACTGCAAATTTAGGTGGGTTATTATTGCTGGTTAAAAATTTTTGAATAGGTTTTAAACTCTTAAATTCTAATGGGTGAAGATTAATTAAAAATTTAAATCTTTTTAAGTCACCATATTTTTCATTAATTGGAAATCTTGGGAGTTCATAACGATCTTTATTAATATCAATTACTCCAGAGTGTTGGCCAAAAGAAAATTTAAAATTTTCAGTTATGTGATTTTTTATGAAATTATTGTACTCGCCAAACGGATAAGAGAAAAAAATAGGATTATATCCAATATTTTTAATAAAAATTTTATTAGCAATACTAATGTCCTTTATAAAATCGTCATTTTTTAGATCCACTAAATATTCATGTGTATGGGAGTGATTACCTATATATGCGTTAGGTTCTTTTTCTAACTCTTTTATTTGATCCCAGGTCATATATCCATTTTGCCCAATAGCTTCTGTAGAAACAAAAAGAATAAAAGGAATTTTTTCTTCTTTTAAATAAGGCCAAGCAACCTTATAAAATGAAGAGAATGCATCATCTATAGTAATAAGTATTTTTTTCTCAGTCTTCTTAATATGAAAATTTTTTTCCAGATTCATAGGATCAAAAAAATTGTATTTTAAATTTCTGATTATTTCAATTTGCTGCTTAAAAATATCCATCGTGATATTAGTTGAGGGATATTTATTTTCATCAAACCTATGATACATCAATGAAAGGATACCCATATCATCAGAATAATATTTGATATTATTTTCTTCTGCTTTAGAATTAGAGACAAAAAAAATTATTATGATAAATAGTTTAATCGTAGATGCTGCTAAGGATAAAATTTTTTTAACGTTCATTGTTAGTAAGAACACTTATACTTGCAGTCATGAAAATAGTAAAATTAATTTTGAAAAATTGATGATTTTAATTAATCAGTTTTTGAAAATTAACAAAAGTTCTTTAGATAATATAGATTCTATTTATGTTAATAGAGGACCAGGTAGTTTTGCGGGTATTAGAAATTCACTAGCGACAATTAAAGCGTTATTTTTAACAAAAAAAATTGATTATTATTGTTTTAGTTTTGATGATTTTGAGGGATCTAGTACCACTAAATATGAAGATGTGCCTAAATTGTGTCAAAAATTTAAAATTAAAAAGAATTTGATTAATCCTATTTATTTAAGTTAAAATTAGCTATGTCAAAAAATATTGAACAAAAATGTTTGGCCAAAGGAGTTAAACTTACAGAGCAAAGAAAAATTATTGCTAAAGTTATGTCAGAATCTAATGATCATCCAGATGTAGACGAACTTTATAATAGAGTTACAAAAATTGATACTAAGATTAGTATCGCAACAGTCTATAGAACAGTAAAACTTTTTGAGGAATCTGGAATTTTAGCCAAGCATGAATTTAAAGGAGGCAAAGCAAGGTATGAAGAATTAAATGAAGGCCATCATGATCATTTAATCGATGTTAAATCAGGTGAGATTATAGAATTTGTTGATGAAGAAATTGAAAAACTACAAGAAAAAATTGCTGAAAAATATGGTTATCGTTTAGTAGATCATAAATTAGAATTATATGGGGTTAAAAAGAAACCCTAACCTAATGTTAAAAAAAATATTTATTAAAACTTTTGGCTGTCAAATGAATGAATATGATTCAAATCGTATATACGACATAGTAAAAAAAATTGGTTTTGAAAGAACAGATAAATATGAGGATGCAAATTGTTATCTTTTAAATACTTGTCACATTAGAGATAAAGCCAAAGAAAAGGTTTATCATGAGATTGGAAGGGTGAAAAAAATTTTTAGATCTAAAAAAAAACCAATCGTAATTGTAGCTGGTTGTGTGGCTCAAGCAGAAAATCAAGAGATGATAAAACGAGAGCCTTACATTGATATTGTAATTGGACCCCAGTCATATCATAAAATTAATAACGCAATATTAAATCACACAAATAATAAAAAAAAAGAGGAAGAGACAGAGTTTGATACAATTTCAAAATTTAATTATTTAAGTAAAATCAATAATAAAAATAGCAAAGTATCTTCATTTTTAACAATTCAAGAAGGATGTGATAAGTTTTGTCATTTTTGTGTTGTACCATATACTCGTGGTCCAGAATATTCTCGCCCATTTAATCAAATTATAAATGAAGTTAAGGAATTAATTCAAAGTGGTGCTAAAGAAATTATTTTGTTAGGGCAAAACGTTAATGCTTACAGCTATAAAACTAAGGATAAAGAATTTAGATTATCTGATTTATTGTTAGAATTAGAAAGTTTTGATGAACTGCTGAGAATTAGATATACAACATCTCACCCTAAGGACATGACCAATGATCTAATAAATGTGTACAAAAGATCAAATAAATTGATGCCGCTAGTTCATTTACCTGTTCAAAGTGGATCAAATAAAATTTTAAAATTAATGAATAGGAAACATACCATTGAAGAATATTTAGAGGTTTATGAAAAATTAAAAAAAATTAATCCTAATTTAGAGTTTTCGAGTGATTTTATTATTGGATATCCAGAAGAAAAAGATGAGGACTTTAAAAAGACAATGGAATTAGTTAATAAAATAAAGTTTACTAATTCATATTCATTTATTTTTAGCCCAAGACCAGGCACTGTAGCTGCGAGTCTTGATTTGGTAGATAAAACAAAATCTAAGGAAAGACTAGAGATAATTCAGAAAAAACTATTTGAAAACCAAATAGAAAAAAACAAATCGTTAGAGACTACAGTTGTTAATGTTTTAGTTGAAAATCGAATGAAAGATGGAATTAAACTATTTGGAAGAACGGAATATATGACTTCAGTAATTTTTGATGGTGGACAAGCGAATATTGGTAAAATTGTACAGGTTAAAGTAACAGGCAGTAATCAAAATAGTTTATTTGGAAAAATAAAAGAAAGTTATAAACAAAAGGTAGCTTAAAACTTGACTAATATAATTTCAAAAAAAATTAATCCTACTCTAAAATTTGTTTATTCTGACAATAATTCTTTAAGTGTTATTTTTCATGACAATGATTTATTGATGGGTGTGGTTGGTGAATTTAATGAAAATTTAAAAGAATTAGAAAAAATTGCGAATACAAGTCTTTATTCAAGAGGCAATTCTATTTTAATAAAATCAACACCAGAGCAAAATGAAATTACAAAAAATGCTATTCAATTTTTAGCTAACCAGTTTATAAATAATGGCAGTATTGAAAAAAAAGATATAATCTCATCAATAGATAAATTTATGATTGAAGAAAAAGTAAAAAATAAAAATGTTTCTGACATAATTAAAACACCAAAAAAATCAGTTATTCCAAGATCAGAAAAACAAAAGGAATATGTTAGAGCATTAAGGCAAAGTGATATCGTAATATCAGCAGGTCCTGCTGGAACAGGCAAAACTTTTTTAGCTGTTGCGGTCGGGTTGACGTTATTACTTGATAAGAAGATAGAAAGAATTATTTTATCAAGACCAGCAGTAGAAGCTGGTGAAAGGTTGGGATTTTTACCAGGAGATATGAAGGAAAAAGTGGATCCTTATCTAAGACCTTTGTATGATTCACTTTATGACCTTTTTGATTTTGAAAAAATTCAAAGAATGATTGAAGTTGGTGATATCGAAATAGCACCTTTGGCATTTATGCGTGGAAGAACTTTAAAAAATTCTTTTGCAATTTTAGATGAGGCTCAAAATGCAACGGATACACAGATTAAAATGTTCTTAACACGTATTGGAGAGAATTCAAAGATTGTAATAAATGGAGATCCATCTCAAATAGATTTACCTCATAAAAACATGTCCGGATTAAATAGATCTAAAAAATTGTTAGGCCACTTAGATGAAGTTTCAGTTGTAGATTTTGACCACGCAGATGTAGTTAGGCACCCGTTAGTTTCTAAGATTGTAAAAGCTTATTCAGATCAAGAAAATGATTAGTGTCGAAATAGTTTCAGAGAGCTATCTTTGGAGAAAAAAGATTAAAAGCAGAGATATTTTCTTTAATACCCTAGTTAGTTCTTTTCCTAAAAAATACAGATTTATCAAGAAAAAAGTAAGTTTAACAATTTTACTTTCAAACAATAAAAACATTAAAAAATTAAATAAAAAATTTAGAAATAAGAATAAATCAACAGATGTTTTATCTTTTCCTTCTGAAGAAAAACCTAATATAAAAAAATCTCATTATCTTGGAGATATTGTTATCAGTTATAATTTTATGAACAAACCCAAAACTTTAAGTAATTTAGATTTTAAGAATAAAGTAACTAAGATTTTTATCCATGGTTTTCTTCATTTGTTAGGTTACGACCATATTAAATTGAAAGATTTTAAAAAGATGCTCGCTGAAGAAGAAAAGATTTATAAAACCGTCAAGACAAAAACGGTTAAACTTGTTTAAAAAAAACTTTCTAAATTCTCTATATATTTTTTTTTTAGGAGCAATAAGCTCTTATAGCCTACCACCATATAATTATTTTATAATTAATTTTATTACTTTTTCTTTATTCTTCAATTTTCTTTTTATTAAAAAAAAAGAACTGTCTAACAATAAATCTTTTTTTAAATACGGATGGTATTTCGGGTTTGGATATTTTTTATTTAGTTTGTACTGGATAGTAATATCATTAACTTTTGATCAGAGTTTTAAGTTTATGATCCCGTTAGCAATAATTATATTACCAGCTTTTTTAGCAATATTTTATGGTTTAATGACATATGTGTTTTCTATTTTTTATTCAAAAAATGTCATTAGTTCATTTTTTATTTTTTCAATTTTATTTGGTTTAATCGAATTTATAAGAGGATCTGTATTTACAGGTTTTCCATGGAATTTAATTGCATTTAGTTTTTCAGATAATATTTATTTTATTCAAATTCTTTCAGTTATCGGAACTTATTCTTTTAATCTATTTTGTATCTCTTTGTTTAGTGTTCCTGCTCTATTTATTTTGAGAAGTTCCAGAAAAGAAATTATTGTTTGTTTATTTTTTGTTACAGTTTCAGTAGGTTTTTTAATATTTGGTAATATAAAAAATAATACCTTTAAATCTTTAGAAAGTATTAAAAATGCTTATATAATTAGAGCTATATCACCAAATATTACTTTAGACAGATTTTATTCAGAACAAGACGAATTAAAAATAATTAACGAGCTTATAGATTTAAGTGCACCTAAAAAAAAAGAACCCACAATTTTTTTGTGGCCAGAAGGAATTATTCCAGACAGTTACGTAGACGATATTGATATCTATAAAAATTTATTTTCTACTAAGTTTGGTGATGATGACCTAATTATAATGGGCCTTAACAGTATAGAGAACATGGGTGATAAAAATTTATTTTTTAACTCAATGGCTATATTTAATAATAAGCTAGATTTAATTCAAAAATATAACAAAGTTAATCTTGTACCCTTTGGAGAGTTTATACCTTTCGAAAGTATTTTAAGCTTAATAGGATTTAAAACAATCACAAATGAATATCAGTCATTTTCTAGTGGTAACAGTAGAAAACCAATTAATATAAAAAATAATAAAATTGATTTAAATTTACTTCCCTTAATTTGTTACGAAATAATTTATTCAGGAAGATTATCTAAAGATAAAAATTTTGATTATATAATTAATATTTCAGAAGATGGATGGTTTGGAAACTCCA